>Ga0326728_10001524_pt1 | contig 81292 bp, 66 predicted proteins | sample MB3enrmetagenome_FD_207602 | JGI IMG/M metagenome (GOLD analysis project Ga0326728, IMG submission 207602) | Lab enriched peat soil microbial communities from McLean, Ithaca, NY, United States - MB31MN | ecosystem: Environmental > Terrestrial > Soil > Wetlands > Peat | place: USA: New York...
AAAAGATCAAGGATTTATTCATTACGTTCCAGGAGAGACTGTCGGCCCTTAGTCCGGTGCAGAAAACGGCGCTTTTTGCCGGCACCCTATTGGTCATGGGAGCTGCTTTCTACTTTCTCGGGTTCCAGAGCCAGTTGGAGACTCTGAGCGGGATTAAGGCCAAGATTGATGACCAACAAAGAAAACTTGTCACGCTCAAGAAGGCGGAGTCCCAGGTTCAGGCGCTTGAAAAGGAACTGGCCCAGTCAGAAGAAGAACTTACAACACTTCTGATGCTGCTGCCCGATCAGAGAGAAATCCCCGGACTTCTTGAAAACGTCTCAAGGATTGGCTCCAAAGTGGGCCTGGAGAACATACTTTTCCAACCCCAACCTGAAGTCGTTCAGGAGTTTTATGCCGTAATCCCTATTCGGCTCGACCTCCTCGGCTCCTTCAACGACCTTGGGGTTTTTCTGGACAGTATTTCCAAGCTCGACCGGATCCTCAAGGTCGAATCACTTTCACTAACCCGGCAAAAGGACAAGCAGGCTTCGCTGCTTCAGGTGGGGTGCAACATCGTTACTTACCGGTTCCTGGAAAAGCCCGAGCCCAAGAAGGCCGGCGCTAAGAAATGAGCCGTTTTGAGCATTCAGTATCCAAGCCCCCGCGCTTCGCGAGGTTAGTTGGACAGGAGGCACGCATGCAAAGGCAGCGAAATATTTTGACCGGCATTCTTCCTTTCATCCTGGCGCCCGCCTTTCTCCTGGGCTGCTTTCTGTGCTCCGCGGGAGTGCGCGCCCAATCGACCCAAACGGAGGTCATGCTCGGTGCGACGGGATCGCCTTCAGAAACGTCCCCGGACATTGGAACGGAGATGCCCGGATACACCGACCCGGCCGCCAACGCACCGGCAAAACCAGGTATCCCCAAGACCAAATCCGCTAAAAGAACTGCCGCGGTGCAACCCGCAGACCCGGAAAAACCGGCCGATGGAGTAGGTGCTCCGGCTGCGGCAAGAAGGCAGTATAATGGCAAGCTGGTTAGCCTGGACCTTATGGATGCCGACTTGCGTAATGTTCTGCGACTCCTCTCGGACCTCACCAGCACAAATATCGTGATAGAGCCAGACGTCACGGGAAAGGTCACTCTTAAGGTCGAGCAAGTCCCATGGGACCAAGTGCTCGACATGGTGCTCGCGATGAATGACCTTGGCAAAGAGCAGGTCGGAAATGTAATTCGGATAGCCAAGCAGTCCAAACTGCGCCAGGAGTACCTGCAACAGGCGGAAGCCATCAAGGCGAAACAGAGCCTTGCCGAGACGACCCGTGATCTGGGAGACATTCAAACCATATATTTTCCTGTAAACTTTGGCAAGCCGGCAGAGATAGCGGCGAAAATTTCCGACGGCAAGAGCGAACGCGGCAAAGTCGCCGTTGACGAGCGGACCAGCCTTATCATTTACACCGATTATCCGGCGCGGGTGTCCGCAGCCCGGCAACTTCTGGTAAGACTCGACCGGCCGACGCCGCAGGTGCTGATCGAAGCGCGCATTATAACGCTCAACAGCGAAACCAAACGGAACCTTGGAATGAATCTCTCATTCTCGACAAACCAGCCCATACCGAAAGGATCGTCTAATTCCCAGGAATTTTTTGTCAATCCACCGCTTTCATCGCTAAACCAATTCGGCGCAGTCATCAACGCGCTGGCAGGCGCAACCCTGCTCCACGTGGACTTTGAGATACAGGCGCTTCAGCAGCTCAACCAGCTAAGGATTGTGGCCGCTCCCCGGGTTATGACGCTTGATAACGTGAAAGCCGTGGTGACCCAGGGTACCGAGGTCCCATACCTCACTGTCGGAGACACTGCCGCCAACATCACAGCCACCGCTTTCAAGGATGCCGTCCTGGAGCTTGCGGTCACTCCACACATCACTCCCGACCGCAAAATAAGAATGCTTATAAACGCCAAGCAGGACTCGGTTTCTCAGACTATCTACAATATCGGCAACAGCAGTGAACCCGGGATTGACACGAGGAAGATCCAAACCGAACTTCTTGTTGACGATGGAAATGTTGTGGTCATTGGCGGCGTGATTAACAATCAGTCCCAGATCACCAAGTCGTCCACTCCGGGACTGGCCGATATCCCCATTCTCGGTCGGCTTTTTAAAATCGATTCAAGCGACGATCAGCAAAACGAGCTGCTTATATTCATAAGCCCTAAAATAGTTGAGGTTTCGAAGCCTTACGATAAAACTTGACAAATTCTTGATTTTTGGCTTGCTCCAGCGCTAAGAGGTGTGTAATATCTTTACATATGTAGGGAGAAACATCACCTGAGGGGGCGTAGCTATGCGGAGTGTTATCGCGCAGGGAAGATTTGCGGGAATCTTTCTTTGCCTGATTTTATTCGTGATTTCAGCATGCTCCATGCAACCCGGAAGTCGTCTGGGATCCTCTGAATCGAGCGCCGCAAAAGAGATCCAAGCCAACACCGAACAGGTTCACGCGGCGGCAAGGGAAAAAGAGCCTGTCAGGGTCGATTATCTCACCGCCTTAGCCGATATTGTAAATCCGGAAATCTATATATATAAGGAAAAGCGGAGGCTATACGTAGTCCAATCCGGAGTGATGGTCCGGGATTATCCGATAGGACTTGGATCTCAACCCGTCGGAGACAAGGAACGCGATGGCGACGGGCGCACGCCGGAAGGTGACTTTCGCATCTTGCGCAAAAACCTTTCAAGCCAGAATGACAAGGCGTTGGTTCTCAGCTATCCGGATAGAAAGCACGCCGAACTGGCTCTTTTCGACGGCGTCATTACGCCTTCCGAGTTCAAGGAAATAGAGGCCGACGCAGCCCATAACGCACCTGCCGCTTACGAGAAGCTAGGCGGACAAATGTCTATCCACGCCGGCGGGGCTCACAAGGACTGGACCAGGGGCACCGTTGCGCTTTACAACAGCGATATGGACGAACTCTTCAAGATAGCCTCTACGGGGACCCCGGTGCACATCAGGCCGTAAACCTGAAAGCAATCAAAAAACACACTGGCTGGATACGCCGATTCTCTTTCCTCGCTTCATCCGAGTTAATAAATCAAATGCTTTTATACGCGACGTCATAAATAATTGCGAAAAGATGTGAGTCTCGTCATCCCCGCGAAAGAGATTGTGTCCAAATCAAAAGAGGTCTGGAAGGATGATTCCCTTGGCAATCTGCGGTCTCCGCCATCCTCTGCGGCCTCAAAAACTATCCACCGCAGAGGCGCAGAGAGCGCTGAGAAAAACGCCCCGGCAGAAAAGAAAACAAGAACTCAAAGAACTTGGTTTCATGCACTTTCTCCGCACCGAAGGTATTTTTGAGCACTGGACGCAGTGGAGGCGGACCCTCGCTACGCTTCGGGTCCCCGCTATATGCATTACGTCCGGTTGGTTCGGATAGTCGGCCCTCATTACCGTTCGGGCCCGGACTGTTCATGGCACGTAAGGCGCCTATGGCAGCCGGGGGAGCCGAGCCAAGCGAAGGTCCACGCCCGATCTTTTGTGAGGGCGGAGGCCGCAGAGAGGTGTCGTTTTAACCATCTGTATTCTATCTGCGCCCCCTGCGTCTCTGCGGTGGTTATTTTTTGCAATTGGAAAATCAGGACGTCCGGCGATTGCAAAACAGCCTCCAAAGCGGGAATCCATAGCTTTTACAATCTGTAAAGCAGCGGTCCCCGCCCATGGCCCGATAATTACCAGGGCAGGCTTCGCGGTGGCGGCGGGTAAATCAACATGCGCAGTTATTTATGTCTCCGTGTATAAATTGGGGACTCGGCGCTTTTGTGTCGAGTCCCCGTAACGTGCAGGCACTAAATCTGCTCGGGGAACGCCTCGGATATTTCAATAAATCGGCCCGAATTGCAGATCTTGTAGCATCGGCGACAGAACACACACTCATCGCCTTTATCCGGCATCAGTACGACCTTCCGGTTTACCCCTCTGCCGGAGAACCCTACCGCATAGTGGGCGTTGACGTGCTCGCAGTAGCGGACGCATAATCCGCACAGGCTGCAGTTTGAAGGTTCTTCCTCATCGTCGAGTTCGAAGCGGGACTTTTCTATCCCGTACTGTTTCGCAAAAGCCTCGATCGGACCCGAGGGAGCCACAGGCATGAGAAGTTCGACCAACATTCTTCTGGCTTTGTTTACCTTCTCAGAGTCGGTTTGAACCTCCAGGCCTTTCTCGACCGGGTAGACGCAAGAGGTTACCAGCCGGCTTCCAGCCCCCTTCTTGATTTCAACCATGCAAAACCGGCATACTCCGGCGGGTTCCAGTTCATCATGGGCGCACAGAGTCGGGATATCGATTCCGGCGGCTTTTGCCGCCTGAAGAAGAGTTGTGCCTTCGCTGGCGGTTACTTCGCGGCCGTTGATTTTAAGGGTGATCTTTTTCATCTTAATTGCCCCCCTTGCTTTTTTGCACGGCTTTGGTTCCGTAGGCCACAGGCTCGGGCGCCGGCCCACCGGGAAGCTTGTCCACGGCGCTAAAACGCGTTGGGCACACCTGGAAACAAGTTCCGCATTTGATACATTTGCTTTGATCGATAATGTGAACCAGTTTTTTGTCCCCGGAAATCGCGTCGGTGGGGCACTGTTTGCGGCAGGTCCCGCAGGCCGAACACTTGAGAGGATCAATGGAGAATACGATAAGGCTCTGGCAGACCCTGGCGGGACATTGCTTGTGCAAAACGTGAGCCTCGTATTCACTACGGAAGTACTCCAGGGTGCTAAGGACGGGATTGGCCGCCGTCTGCCCCAGGGCGCAAAGAGAGACTTCCTTCAAAAAGTCGCCCACTTCCTCAAGGACACCGAGATCCGCTTCCTTTCCCTTCCCTTCGGTTATATTTCTCAAAATGCGCCTCATCTGCCGCAGACCTTCCCGGCAGGGTATGCATTTTCCGCACGATTCGTCGGCGAGAAAATTGGTGAAATACTTGGCTACGTCCACCATACAGGTCTCTTCGTCCATGACGATCATACCTCCCGATCCCATCATGGAGCCAACCTTGCTAAGTTCATCGAAATCCACCGGCAGATCCAGGAACTGCTCGGGGATACAACCTCCCGAAGGTCCGCCGGTCTGGACCGCTTTGAACTTTTTGTCACCTCGGATGCCCCCTCCTATATCGTAGACTATCTGGCGCAACGTCAACCCCATAGGCACTTCGACCAAGCCCGTGTACTTGACCTTGCCGACAAGGGAGAAGATCTTGGTGCCCTTGCTTCCCTCGGTGCCCAGCGAGCGGAACCAGTCCGAACCATTATTTATGATTAAAGGCACGTTAGCCCAGGTCTCAACGTTGTTCAGATTACTGGGTTTGTCCCAAACCCCTTTTACGGCAGTGCGGGTATACTTGGGGCGCGGCTCGCCCACACGCCCTTCGATTGCGGTCATAAGAGCGCTCGATTCACCGGAGACGAATGCCCCCGCTCCCTGGTGAATCGTCACGTCAAAACTGAAGCCGGACCCTAGAATATTGTCTCCCAGCAACCCAAGCTGTTTTGCCTGCGCGATGGCGACCGGCAGGTTCTCGATGGCATTGGTATATTCCTGGCGAACATAAACGAAACCCTGATCGGAACCGATAGCATATGCACCCAGCATCAGCCCCTCCAGGACACTGTGAGGATTGCCCTCAAGCACCGACCTGTCCATGTATGCGCCCGGATCCCCTTCGTCAGCGTTTACGATAACGTATTTCGGCTCTCCAGGTGCGTTGCGGGTAGTCTCCCACTTAACGCCGGCAGGGAATCCCCCACCGCCGCGGCCCCGCAGATCGGCTTTTTTTATTTCTTCGAGCACCTCCTCAGGGGTCATGCCGGAAAGCGCCTTGGCCAATGCCGAATAGCCGCCAACGGTAATGTAGTCTTCGATCTCCCTGGGGTTGATCATAAAATTGTTCCCGAAGACGACCGAGTTCTGAAGCTTGTAGAAAGGAATCTCGTGCTGATAAGCGCAATGCTTGCCGGTCTTGTCGTCAAAGAAAAGCAATTTTTCGACAAGCTTGTTTTTTAACAGCGTCGATTCCACTATCTCGGCGACATCTTCAGGTTTCACCTGAAAATAAAAGATTTTTTCCGGAAAGATCTTGGCCATTGGTCCACGCTCACAAAAACCATGGCAACCCGTGCGACGAACACCTATTTCTTTTTCCAAACCGCGCTTTTCGATCTCTTTGACAAATGCATCGGCAACCGCCGAAGACCTGTAAGCGTGACAGCCGGTTCCTTCGCAAACGGCGACGGATTTCTTTATCCCTTTTCGCTCTGCGAGCAGGGCCTTTTGGAATTGTTTGAGGTCCTTAACGGATTTGAGTTTCTTCATGGCGGTATTTTCCCTGATCTTATTCATGCTCTTCAACCAGTTCTTTCAGTTGAGCCACGGAAGGATTGCTGTGATAGGCCCCTCCCACAGTCACCACCGGACCTAGAGCGCAGCAACCCAGACAATTGACCGTTTTCAACGTATGTTTCAGCTCCGGGTCGGTTTCACCGGGCTTGAGGTTCAGGACGGATTGAGTCCTGGTCAGAAGCTCGTTTGCCCCCCTCACGTGACAGGCTGTGCCCAGGCATACCTGCACCGTTTGCCTGCCTTGCGGCGCCAGGCTGAACATGGTGTAGAAGGAGGCGACCTGCATGATCCGGGTCATCGGGACCTTCAGGCGCTCCGATATCCACACCAGAGCGGACTTGGACAGCCAGTTGTTCTGCTTCTGAACGTCGAGCAGGATCTGAATCAGCATGCTGGCCTTGCAGCCGTGCCGGTCGATAATCTCGTCGACCTTCCTGATTTCACGCACAAATTCTCTTATGGCTTCCTCTTTGCGCCGAATTTTTTTCAGGCTGACCATGTGACTCATGGCCTCTTTTTCCAGGCGCTGCAGAGCGGTCTGCATTTCCTCCTGCTGCTCGGCGCCATCGTCAGCAGAATAATACTCAGCAAGCGTCTCAAGCCCTTTAAGGAGGAGTTCGGATTTGGTTAGTTTGGATTTTTTCTGGAGCTGTGATAGCATAGTCTCCTGCTCCTTGTTGACCCTAACGCCGACTATACGCGACTTTGTTTTATCCATCCCGGTATCGCCCCTTTCTGGGTTAAACAGTTTAACGCCCTTTTTACCACCCGGCCTTTTGGATGTCAAGTCAGACTCGAGTCAAGCGGAATCTAAAAATTTCTCAGAAACAAATGCGCTTCTTTACTTACTGCGCACCACTTGTTATATTTCTACACTTCGAGGCCCACGGCACACCGGCCCCGTTCCGAAATATCACCCGGTGTCTACCTGTTCCAATTCTAAAGTCCCAAACAAAGTCTTGATTTGGTGAGGAGTTTTTTCATTATGAAGCAAAGAATTGACATGGATCGGTTGCGGAGCGAGCTTCCCTATTACAGGCTGCAACGCAGCAGGGAAAGCAGCATTCGATTTGACTGGCAGGAAGAATGGAAGAGGTTCGACGCCAGGGGCCTTTTCGAATTTGACCTTGCCTCAATCCCGACCGAACAGCTCGATAAGATAAGGGAGCGAAACGATGCAGTAATGGATGGAAACCATGCGGTGCTCTCCGTCCTGACCCGCCTGGTCGATGGTTTCTGCGGCTATCCCATAACCCCTTCAACTCCCGTGGCCGAAGAATTTGCAAAGGCAGCCGCAGAAGGCGCCCGCAATCTTTTCGGCCATGAGCTGATGTATTTCCAGCCCAGCGATGAACTATCCGCAATTGCAGCCGTGGAGGCGATGGCGAGCCAGGGCGGCCGGTATGTCGATAACACTTCCTCCCAGGGTTTGGTGCTTAAGACGAAAAATCTCTTCTCCGTGGCCGGCAAGAGGCTTCCCGTCGTTATGAGCGTTATGGCCAGGGAGGTAAATAAAGGGTCCCTCAGCATTCACTGCGGTCACACCGATTTCTACGGAGTAAGGAACGCCGGATGGGCCCAGTTGGTATCGTGCGACAACCAGGAACTGCACGATCTTTTGCCCGTTGCCTTCAAAGTTGCGGAACTGCGGCAGGTAATGCTTCCCTGCATGGTCATCGGGGACGGTTTTGTGAAGAGCCATGCGCTCGAAAATATAAAGGAGCTCTCCGACGAATTTCTCCGCTATTTTGTTGGATTTCCGAATCGGCTCTATCAGCCGAGGTTCGGCCAGAGCACCCTTATGGGGTCTTTCACCGACACCGAACTCACCATGGAAGGCCAGATCGCCCAGGATTTCGCATACAGGTTCCTTAAGAAGGCATACATCGCGGCGATGAACGCCATGAACAAAATACTCGGAACCAACCTCAAGATCGTCGAAAACTACCGCACCGAGGACGCTGACATGGTCCTGGTGATCATGGGGTCCGCGGCCGGCGTGGTAAAGGACGTGGTCGATTATTACCGGGATGTCAGGGGCGTGAAGGTCGGAGTCGTTCGCCCCGTACTTTTCTCTCCGCCCTGTTATGAGGAGATGGCCTACGGCATGCGCAACGCGAAGGCGGTGACCGTGCTGGAGCGTAGCGGGATGGCTCATAATCAGCTTCTTTTGTCCGACGTACAGGCAGCCCTCCAGATTTCCATGCGCGCCGGCCGTGAAGGCAGGCCCGAGCATCGGGTTTACAGCCGGGAGTATATGCCGACGATTCTCCACGGGGTCTACGGTTTGGGCAGCAAAGATTTCAATAAGAATGACGTCGGCGCCGCGATTGAGAACATGCACGCGAGCCTTAAGAAAGACGGACTCCTCCACCGCGATTTCTTTCTCGGCGTCGAAGGACCCTTCACTTTGCAGCCTCAGCCTCTTCCCGATTACGTTGAACGCGAACTGGGAATGACCTTCATCGGGATCGGCGCCGAAGGCGTCAAGACGGCGCTGGAAACGGCCGCGTACATTTATTCCGAAGGCGGCAAAGGCTGCAAATTCATCCAGTCAGGGGCCAGATACGGGGCTGCCAGAAAAGGCGGCGCAATATTCATGAACCTGCGGATCAGCGACTACCCCGTCAGGAACAGTTCTGAGCTGACAGAACGTGATGTCCTGGCGTTTTTCAACGATAAATTTCTTTTAGAACAAATACTGAAAGAATATGTGGGCGGTCTGAAAGAAGGAGGCCTCCTGATTATCAACAGCCCCAAGCCGGCTGATGAGCTCCTCGGTTCCCTTCCGGACTCGATAAGGGCCATGATAACGCAAAAGGCGATCCGACTGGTGGCCATGGATGCAACCGCTGCATCGCTTAAGCATTTGAATCGCAACCTGCCCGGCGCGGCGATCATCGGTTTGATCAACAAACAGATCGGGATACTGAAAGAAGAGGAATTCGAGGCGCGAGTCGGGACCATTTTCGAAAAGAAGCTGGGCAAGAAGAAAGGCGACGGGATCATCGAGTCCAACCTGGCGCTGCTGCGATACGGGGCTTCGCTTGCTTCACCGCAGCCGCTCTCGCCGGACGCGGCTCCGATGATGGTTGCGTGCACCCCGGAACCCTTCATCGCGCCGCTCGCGGAAGATTTCGGCCAATGCCACGGCTCTGCGGGCCTGCATGCCGAGTTGACCGAAAAAGATGAACTGGGAACTATCAAACCCCCTAACCTTTGGGACGACTATGAGCAGTTCTTCCATCGCGAGATGGTGCAACCTGTTTCGGAAGGCAGGAAAGTCAGCTGGGACCGTTTCCTGCCCGTGGTGCCCTCCGGAACCAGCAAATACCGGGACATGAGCTACATAGGCTCACAGCTCCCGATATACCATGCATCCAAGTGCACCATGTGCGGACTTTGTACAGCCACTTGTCCGGATTCGGCTCTATACTCGACGATCACCGACCGCCCCATACCTCCGGAAGCCGCGCGATACTTCAAGTCCATTGACAAGGCCCCCAAAGGCCTGCCCTGGGACAGGTTTTCAATCAACATCAACGTGATTCCTGAATCATGCAAGGGATGCGGAATTTGCGAGCAGGTATGCCCGACAGACGCTTTGAAGATGGTTGCAAAAGCGGATATCAAGGATGTCGATTTTTTGCCCGAAGAATACAAAGAATATGACAAGACTTATGAAGCCGCTCGTTTCGTTGACCGGCTGCCCATTATGCAGCAGGTGCTCTTCGTCCTCTCGAAGATCTATCCCGGCAGGCACACCCTTTGTCCGGGCTGCAGCGAGGGCACGATCAGCCTGCTTACCTTTTTTGCCGCAGAATCACTTCGCAATAACCCACAAGGAATCGCCACATTTTATCAGGGCATAAAGGTCCTCTCTGAAAAGCACCGCCACGCGATCGAGCACATGCTCGGTCACGGCTTCAACATTTACTGCATCAATTCGACCGGCTGCGACCAGGTATCGGAGCTGACCAATCCCTACAACTCACGGATCTACCAGTCGGGGCATTATGGATTCGGCACCGCTTCGGCTGCGGCTCTGGGAACCAAGTTCAGCCTCGATCAGGCATATATCAACGGGTTCAAGGACGTTTTCGCCAAAGTCATTGTTTTCGCCGGCGACGGCGCCATATACGATATCGGAAACGGTCCGTTCAACTACGCCCTCGGCGAGGACTTCGACATAACCTGGGTCATCCTCAATAACGAAGGATACATGAACACCGGCGCCCAGAAATCGGGAGCGACAAGGTTCGGCGCCGAACGGTCTACATCGCCTATCGGGCGCAGGCATGCAGGAAAGACAACCCTGCACCGGCGCATAGCGGCCCAAGCAATGTCTATCTCGCATGTGTATACGGCAAAGCTTAGCATCGATAATCCTCAATATGCCATCAAGATTCTGAAGGAAGCTATCGCCTATAACGGACCTTCCGTCGTGGAGTTCTTCTCGGCGTGCCCTCAGGGGCAGCAGGCCCCGGACTGGGCCGGACCTCTAATCTCCAGGATGATGGTAGAAGCCAGAAAATGGCAAATTCTGGTGAGAAGGCCTTTCCAGCGCATCGACATATCAGCCAATCCTTCGCCGGACATGATCTACCCGGCTGAGGGCAAGTCGTTTAAGAAAGGTGTCAAGCGCGAAGCCGCCACTTTTTACGATGTGGCGAGCATGCTCGGGCAGTATAACCAGCACATCGCTACCCAGGAGGGCGATCTGATCCCGGAGATGATTCAGGTGAACGAGACGGTGAGCCTTTTCCGATGGCTGAGAAATCAATACTTGGCGGGCTATCGGAGCAGCCTGCCGACCGAGGACGAAGTGGAACGCCTTGTCGCTGAGCGCTACAGGTATTGATTGGCAAGCGGTGATTAGTGAAATGAGTGAATAGCAGAAGACAAAACAGAGAAGGTTAAATTCATTGCAGGAATAAGGACCAATAGGGCATGAGCTCTATTGGTCCGGTAAATGCCGTCCGGCCTGCCGGGCCTATACTTTTGGCGTAAAGCTCGACAGGTCATGGATGCCAAGATTTTCTTCCATCTCCCCTACTTTTTCCACGATTTCTTCAAAACCACCTCTCCCGAAAAGTTCCTTCTCCCTGTCTTCGAATTTCTCGCCCAGCCTGTCAAATTCTCCAGGCGGCATAATCGACCGGAACCGGGGAAAGAGCACCGTATCCTCACGGGCTGCATGAGGCCTGTACATCTGGATGAACTGCTGCATGGCCAAAGCCAGTTCGTCTTTTTTCTGGGCGACCGGGCTTTTTGGTCTGTATTTAAGCGTGCCGTCATCTCTAAAAAGCAAAGGCCTTCCCTCATAGATTTGTCTCAGCGCCGCAGGCTCATCTTCCTGCTTGTGCTTTTCTTCGGGAACTTTAAGCACTTCAGGAGTGGATAATTTCAAAATGGAATCGGTCAGGCTCCGTCCCGCCTGGTGCTGCACGAAGAGTACCTTTACGAGCTCGTCAAGTTTTCGAACCTTCTGAAGTCGTGGAAAAATCTCATCTTCCTCGAGCCTCTCGTGGTAGTCCTCGACGAACCTGCGAATAATGCGCGCTGAGTCCGAAATAATCGCGGACGGGATTTCTTTTTTCGCATTTATGCGGCTTATCGCTTCCTCATAAATCAACAGGACGCGCATCAAGACCCCGTGCTCCCGCATGAGATCTTCCACGGGGTTTACCATGTCCTCTTTGGAGACGGCTGATATAGCCGAAGGAATTGCCGGCATGGCGACGCCGGCAGCGAGACCGCCTGTCAGGCACAAAAAACGGCGTCGTGACGTAATGGTTCCCATGTGCATAGAGTTCCCCTTTAATGGATATTGTTACAGTACTATTGCCCGTCGTGGACCCCGCATTTTTGGAGCAGTTTTTCATACTCCTCGTTCACCCTTTTCTGAATGAACTGAATTTCGGCTTCAGTAAGGTGGCGGAAGCGACGCTGAGGCCTGAAATATTCGGAAACAGGCTTTGGCTTGGATACCTTGCGTGAAAGAAAGTATTCCCCGTCGATTACCTCATAGAGCGGAAAGACGTTCGACTGCACGGCCAGCCTTGCCATTTCGACACTCAGCTCTATCCCGCACCGCCATCCGGTAGGGCACGGGGAATAGATGTGGATGTAGGCCGGACCGGGAACAATCGAACCCTTTTTCACCTTGTTCATAAGATCGATAGGATAAGCCGGACTCGCTGTCGCTACGTAAGGCGTACCATGAGCCACTGCGATTTCGACAACGTTTTTCTTCCAGGTAGCCTGACCCGAGCTCTTCTTACCCGGGGGCGACGTCGTGGTGGAGGCGCCGAAAGGAGTCGAAGAAGAACGCTGGATACCGGTGTTCATGTAAGCCTCGTTATCGAGGCATAAATAGACGAAATTGTGACCGCGCTCGAGTGCCCCGGAGAGCGCCTGCAGACCGATGTCGGCCGTTGCGCCGTCACCTCCGTAAGCAAGAAAAGTCACATCGGGTTGCGAAATTATCTTCTTGCGGTTCATCGCTTTGTAAGCCGCTTCCACGCCGCTCACCACGGCGCCCGCGTTTTCGAAAGCCACGTGAATCCAGGGCACACGCCAAGCTGTTTGCGGGAAAGGAGACGTGACAATTTCCATGCAGCCGGTGGCGCTGACTACAACAACGTTGCTTCCTATTGCTTTGACGGCCTGCCGCAAAGCCAACACCTCGCCGCAGCCTTGGCACGCTCGGTGACCGGGTGAGAGGGGTTCGACCTCGGGCAGCTTTTTTAGGCTAAACCCCTTAAAATTCTTAAGAGCCTCAGATGCTGTTCCCATTTATTCCCTCACGTTGATGAATTCATAGGCTGGAAGGTCGCCGTTTTTGGCCGACGTTACTCTTTCAACCATTTCCTCGAAGTTCTGGCCCGTTACGTCACGGCCGCCGAGACCCACCAGGAAGTTGCCCACCTTCTTCGGGGAGATCCCCCTGTCGAATAGAGCGCACTTAACCTCCAAGGCTAACGGCCCGGACAATGTCCCACCCGTAGAGGAGACCGACCTGTCGAGTAGAACCAGGTTCTTTGCCCCTCCGATTGCATTGACAATCTCTGACGCAGGGAAAGGCCTGAAAACGCGGATTCGCGCGATTCCCACCTTCCTTCCCGTTTCCCGCATCTTGTCGATTGCTGTCATCGCGGTCTGGGCTATACTGCCCAGCGCGACAATGATCGTATCGGCGTCTTCGGTCTTGTAGGTTTCCACCAGGTTATAGCGGCGTCCGAACTGCTTTTCAAAATCATCGAAGATTTCCTGGATCACCGACTTCGACGCCTTGAGCGCCTCATCCTGGGCCTTGCGGCATTCGGTGTATATATCCGGCATGCCTACCAACCCGAATGACGCCGGCCTGGAAGGGTCAAGGCGCAACTCCGGTTTAAAGGGCGGCAGGAATTTCCTGATTTCTTTTGCTTCGGGTATGATCAAAGGTTCGATTACGTGACTCATGGTAAAACCGTCGAGGTTCACCTGCACGGGTAAGGATACTCTTCTATCTTCAGCGATGCGAAAAGCCAGAATGGACAAATCAATGGCTTCCTGCCCGTTTTCCGATATAAGTTGAATCCAGCCGGTATCTCTGGCGTACATGAGATCGGCGTGGTCGTTCCAGATATTTATCGGGGCGCTTAACGCGCGGTTTGCAACAGCCATTACGATCGGAAGCCGCAGCCCGGAAGCTATGTAGCAAAGCTCCGACATGAGAGCGTAACCCTGGGAACATGTTGAGGTAAAAGTGCGCGCACCGCAAGCTGAAGAGCCGATGCAGGCGCTCATAGCGCTGTGCTCAGACTCGACCGGAACGAACTCGGCATCCAGGCGGCCGTCGGCGACGAGCTCAGAAAGGTGCTCGACAATATGCGTCTGCGGCGTGATCGGGTATGCCGCTACGACATCCACATCACACAATCCTACCGCTTCGGCGACGGCAATAGAGACTTCCATGCCAATCCGTTTGGGCATCTCAATCGACCTCCTGAACCATCGTTATAGCGTCAACAGGACACTCATGCGCACAAATCCCGCAGCCCTTGCACCAATAATAGTTCTGTGCGTAATAGCCCTCTTCGTCCTTGCTGTAGACCATGTCGGGGCAGAAAATGTAGCACTGGCCGCACTTGATGCACTTCTCACGATCGGTTTCAGGCCGCATGGATCGCCAGTCACCTGTCTTCAGCTCCGCTGCATTCCCCGGAGTGGTGACAGCCATCCCGGGGTTCAATTCTTTCCAACTCTTGATTCCTGTCTCTTTAGCCACGGTTATCCCTCCACCAGCTTGGTTTCTTCGTAAGCGCGCACGCATGCGTTAAGGTTCTTCTCGGCGATCGGTCCGAAACGGTGGTTTATAGGGTCTCGCAAACTGCTCATCCGAACGATCCCCGAGGCTTTTACAAGGGCGCCTAACATGGTGGTGTTGGTAATGGGAACACGCATGGTTTCCATTGCAATTCTGGAAGCGTCCACGGTGGCGAGCCTGGCCTTTATGCCTGTTTCATCGCGGACTTGTTCCCAACTCTTCGATGTGTTGATGACGACAATCCCGCCATCCTTCAGCCCGGCCTCCACATTGATAATCTTTAACAGGGTCGGGTCGAGTACGATTACAATATCGGGTTCATACACCTTTTCTCGAGTAATGATCGGAGCGTCGCTGACCCGGACAAAAGCCATAACGGGAGCGCCGCGTCTCTCCGGGCCGAAGCTGGGGAATGCCTGGGCATACCTTCCCTCTTCGATTGCCGCCAGGGCCGTGAGCTCGGCGGAGGTTACCGCCCCCTGGCCTCCACGTCCATGAAATCGAATTTCAACCATACTTTGTCTCCACAATGGCGTTACCGGCCCACCTATGGAAGGCCTTCAACTTTTTGCTCTTTTGCTTAATTTCCGCTTGGGTTCCGGACGGCACATCCGCAAGCGTATATTGTATCCCGTTTTGTGAAAAAAAAGTCAAACAAAATTCATCTTTCGCCTTCCAGACTGGAGACACCTGAAAAGTAGAATCCTTAGATTATCAATCAGGAATGAGTCTTCGAAAACTCGTAACCCATTGTAAGACTGTAAGCCATGATCTTCTCCAGACGTACGAGGGGAACATTGTGTTGTCTTTTAGCAGCTCGATTCCAAAGAAAGTTTATGCCTTTTGAAAGGAGCCTTAAATGAGGATGCGATTTGTATACTTTTCAATGGTTGCGGCTGTCTTAGTCATAGCGCCGCTCATCGGTCCACAACAACCAGCCGGGGCTCACACCGGCATCAGCAATGCGATGTTCAAATATGTCGCCGAGGAGGGATCTCCGGATCAAAGTTATCAGGAGTACGAATATCCCGGTAGAATACCTGCGAATCAGGGCAGCGAAGAATATGGCCAACGATTCGGCGAAATTGTGCCTGTCGTTTCACACGAGTCCAGGAAAGCCGAAACCGGGAAATCGGCCGAAGTCGGCTCCGAGCACAAAGACAGAATTCATTCGCTGAGTCAGAGTGATAGAAAGGCCTTCTATCGGCTCGGACTAAGAGAAAGAAAAGTCGCTCTCTCTCTGAAGCCTCATGAAATGCATGCGTTTCTGTCTCTGGGACCTCGCGAAAGACACGAATTCATTAGACTATCCCGCTGGGAAAGAGGGATCTTCTTCTCTTTGCGGCCTCATGAAAGGACCAGGTTTCTGGCCCTTGGACCCAAGGAAAGGATCGTCTACATTTACCTCAGTCCTCAGCAAAGAAGAGAGTTCGTCAACCTTCGACCTTCTGAAAAACGTGCGGTTGCCGGCCTTGGGCATAAAGAGCTTTATACTTTTTTCAGCTTGCCGCCACGTGAAAGGGATTTTTTCTTACGCCTCGGATCGCGTGATAGACGCGAGTTCCTCAGTTTGAACCCGAATGAAAGGAACAAATATTACACGATGAGCCCCAGGGAAAGACGAGGGTTTTTTAGTTCCGCTGAGCGTGGAAAGAGGAGAGAACTGGCCGAAAGAGCGCAAAAAGGTGAACATAGAAAAAACCGTGAAGCCGAAAGAGGTGAAGCTGAAGGTTTGAAACCAGCGGGACAGGCTACGCCCAACTCTCAGCAGAAAGCACAACCTCAGGGGCCTGACGCAGGCAAGATCACGCCGCAAGAAAACCCTCCCAACCTTATGGAGTCAACACCTCAAAACCAGAGGGAAAAGGAAAAGGGCGAGTATGATGGCGCGAAATCCGATGAAAAGACCCCCGCTGGAAGCATGGAGTCAACAGCGCCAAGGGAACGTGAAAAAGGTGAACCCGAGAACGACATGAAGTCGGAAGAAAAATCCAGTGCCGGCGATCACAATAATATGCAATCTGAAAGCAAAGCTTCGCCGGACACCGAAGGAAAGAACGACTAAAGACTTTTGAGTTTTTAGTTCGCGGTCTTTAGTAACCTTCCAAAGGCGAGGTCCGTAGCGCTTCAGTTGAGCGCGCCGGCAGCTGACGTCCGCAGCCGTTGATATTCTTTTATCTCAGCGACGAGGTCTTTGTTGCCGGGGCCCAGAATTTGCGTATAAATAGTCGATTGCGCGCCCGGATCTCGCCAGAAACAGCTTCTGCGGGCAAGTGCAAAACGAAAGAAGAAGGAATCCGCCGAACCGTAAGCATCCCTTATAACGTCGAAAAGGGCCTTCTTAACGTCCCACTTTTTCTCTTCGCACCTTTCAAAAAGTTCGACCATAAGCTGGTCTCTCGGAGCGACGCTGTTGCCGGATACGAAAAAAATCCAGAACGGCAGGGCCATATCTTCGGCGTCAAAGAGGTCAATACCTGTATTTGTGAACATATTTTCCATCTTGCAATCTCTGGTCACCCTTCCCCACACGAAGACTTCGGCCCAGGCGGCGGTCCCCTCGGTGAACCAGAGTATAGGCTCCCCGGGGCGCCAGCGGGTCTTGTAACCATAGGCATACTGAAGTTTATGGAAGAGTTCGTGAGCAGAGGTGGATTGCCGAATTGAAGGCATCTTCATCCAAACTCTTGAGTTAAGCTCGATGGGACCTTCCGGCGGGTCGGCATAAGCATAGCAGTCCAGATCGTGAAAAATAACGGCAACTTTGCTGCTCCCGGGCGGCACATAGGGCGCCCTGCCGAAAAGACGGGAGAGCTTCTCCCAAGCGGTTTCGAGGTATCCGGCGGTTTCCTTCACGACTTGGGGGTCGTTTATGTTGTCAGCCTCATGCGAGCTTGCGTTGGTCCAACTTAAGACAAAGTGTTCGGTTTCAATTTGATTTTCAAAAGAGGGAATACAGCATTGCGCTTCGGCAACCGGGATTTCGCCCGATAAAAAAAAGCAGCAGGCGCAAATCAGCGTAAGAAAATAAACCGGGGCCGTCAGGTTTAGGTTTCGAAAGTGCATAGTTCATCAATCTCCAGAGGGATCAGCAGGCTGTATTTAAAGGAATATCTATTCTTAATCAAGAGTGATTTTAAGATAAAATTAGGCCTAAGCTCCCGGTGTCGCCGCGGCTCGCCACCTGCAGCCTATCCTAGACCTCGCCGATGATCTTGCCGGTAAAGCCGGATTCGTAGCCGGGCAGAGATGAGAGTTCCTTGCGCAGGGATTTTGTCTGCAATACATCCAGGATGACCTTAACAGCAGGCAGCTCCAAAAAGTCGCTTGGTATTACAAGATCGCAGCGCACTGCCTCCATGGGGACAAAGTCCAATCCATAGGCGGCGGCAACTGCTCTAAGCCCCAAAGCTGCATCGACCATTTTGAAAGCGACCATCTGGGCGCATAAATTATGGCTTGAAACCTGATTATCATAACCCTTGATGCAATCACCGTTAAGGCCGGCCTGAGCCAGACGCTCATCGAGGAGAACACGCAGAGCGGCGCCCGGTTCGCGGTTCGCGAATCTGATCCCTTCTTTGCCCAGATCGGCAACTGTTCGGATTTGATGAGGATTGCCCGGGGCGACCATTAATCCTTCTTCGAAAAACGAAAAAGCGATTATCATGGCTTTGGAGCCGGATAAAACTTTCTGCGCAAGCGTCAGATTGGATTCGACAGATGGAGGATTGTGCATGTGAGTCCCGGCCATATGCGCGTGGCCCTCCGCAAGTCTTTCCAATGCAAGATGACTCGACGCAAATCGACAGTGGACACTTGCGCCGACTGCGTGCCTGGAGACGTGTGCGCTTAGAATGGCAAAGGCCGGGTCACATCCGAGCAGCACGATCTTTTTCTCCACCTGGTCACTGCTCTGGAGGAGTTTCACGTGGTTGCAATCGGACGACAACAAGCCGTCGGCGGCCTGAAACCCTTCGCTCAATAACCACTTGCCGTCCAAGGGATACGCGATAAGCCTGTCGCGAACCCGGGCAACCGAGACCCTGGTGTTCACAACTCCCGCTGCTTCGACCAGCATTACGGGCTTCTCAGCTTCAGAGTCATCCAGGGCGAAGAGGTTTTCGACTTTGCAGTTCAACTCCTTTGCGATACGAAGCGCCAAGGCAGTATTGGGCACATACCTTCCCGTCTCCATGTCATAGACGGCCTGCCGTTTGACGCCTACCCGCGCGGCCAGTTCTGTCTGAGAAATACCTTTTGCTTTGCGGCACGATCTGAGGTTACAAATCACTTGCTCTTTCGTGTCTCTCATGTTGGCGCTCCCGCCGGTAGCCTTCGGTGTGGCGCAACTGTGGCCAAGAAATGTAGCTTTTAATATACATACCGACATTGCTGAAGAGAAGCCCAAAGATTATTTTTGAATGGAGGTTGCCGACAGTCCGGAAAAGATCTTCATCTTCTTTACATTACCCGCTGAGGAGAATACCGCATGAAACTGAGCGCTAGAAACATCATCAAGGGAAAAGTTCTTGAAGTTAAGGAAGGCACGATTATGGCCAAGGTCAGGGTGGACATCGGGAACGGCAACGTACTCACCTCCCTGATAAGCGCTGAGGCGGTCAAGGATCTCGGCGTCAAGGCCGGCGAGGAAATCCTTGTCCTGGTTAAAGCCACAAGCGTGATGCTGGGCAGGGAATAGACCCCGGCAGTCAAACCGCCGACGGGAGGATTGGTCAAATCCCGGATGCGCGGAGTTCCGGCGAGGGGCCGGCACATGGCGTGTGGGAGCTGTCCGCTGAGTAGATATATCTCTTGCAGCCGAAAACTCAAGAGCGCCTGCCACGTTTCCACCTGCGATACCTTCGAGGGGTCAACGTGTCCGTGACGTTTAGCCGTCACGGACAGTCGCCGTTTCTCGTCGAAATCTCTCCATTTATTCGGATTTCCCGCCCAATTCCAATTTTGCGATCACGATTAATTGCTTTGGTTGAATAACCGCAGTGTAGTATATGCATTATGTCCGGTTTAACAGACATTCGAGAAGCGCCGGAGGAAGTGATGAAAAGAGGAATAGCAGCTCTTTTGTGCCTCTTTATTGCCTTAATGCCGTCAATAGCCAACGCCGGTGCGGGCGCCAAGCCTCTTGGCTACCACAAGTCTCTCCTGCCTCCCCTTCCAAAAACCAAGCTTTCGGAGGCAGCAGTAGCTCAGCCTGAGATCAACCTGACCGTAGCTCCCAAGAAAACACAGGCAACTCCCGCCCCGGCGGCCTCAACCGCTCAAAAAACCTCGGCGGCTTTGCTCTTCGCTTCCGCGCCACCGGCGGTTGATCCCGATGAACTCCCCCGGGGTCCGAGCATAGTCCAAGGAATCACGAGTATTACAACCGTCCCCGACAAAATGACTGTCACACAAAACGCGTCCCGGGCGATTATCAATTGGCAGAAGTTCGATATCGGCGCAAAAGCCGAAGTGGATTTCAGCCAGCCGAGTTCAAGTTCGATTTGCCTGAACCGCATCTTTGACCAAAACCCCAGCCAGATATTCGGAAAGCTCCAGGCCAACGGCGAAATATTCCTTATCAATCAGAACGGCATCCTCTTCCAGCCGGGATCGCAGGTGAACCTTCACACGCTGATTGCTTCATCGCTCAACATTCACGATAACGATTTTCTGGCTGGGAGCCTCAAGTTCCAGGCTGAAGACTACCAGTCCACGGGTCTCAGCACATACCTTAACTCCTCCGTAGTAAACCAGGGGACCATAACCACCGATAATCTGGGTTCGGTTTTTTTGCTGGCGCCCTATGTAGAAAACGATGGCGCCATCGTCACGACAGCCGGCCAGATCGGTCTTGCAGCCGGAACCGATATAAGCCTTCTGAATAATGCCGCTAACGGCTCAACACGGGTGGGCCTCGTCGTCGACATCCTCAATTGGGCAGGAGATGCTGTAAATAACGGCCAAATGATTGCCAATACAGGCCTGATAGGCATGTATGGCGAAAACGTCGAACAAAACGGAGTGGTTATCGCCACCGAGGCGCTCAAAGCGGCGGGGCAGATCGAATTCGTAGCGGCTGACACCGTGTCCACCGGTGCAGGCAGCGTTACCGGAACACCGATATCCGATTCAACGGACTCAGCGGACCAATCATATCCTTTCGAGGGCGGAAGTATAAGCGCAAGCGCGCGGGTAATCGTAAACGATGGACTCATCCAGGCCCCAACAGGTATCGTAACCATGACGGCCCAAAACAGGGTCTTTCTCGAAAACGGCAGCAGCATCGACGTGAGCGGCGTCTGGATAGACGAACCGGCCTCAGCCAATACGACACAAATCCAACTGAACAGCGAGGAACTCAGGGACTATCCCGATCAGAAAAACGGCATTTTAAAAGGCAGCTACATTACAGTGAACAACCTCCTCGGCTCGTCTATCGGCGACATCTCGCAGTACCTCGGCACACAGCAGGAAACCGCGATGGAAAGGAGCCTCAAAGGCGGTTCCATCTATATTAATACCCCTTACACCGGCGACATAATAGTCAAGCATGGAGCTTCACTCGATTTTTCAGGAGGAGGGATAAGATACAGCGCGGGTGATGTAATAACGACGGGGTTGATTTACAACAACCGAGTTTACAGTATCGACAACGCCCCTGAAATCTTCCAGTACACCGGCATAACGAGCATCGCCTCATACGTCGATAGTTATGTGGAAGGCTCTAACGCCGGTCTTCTTTCCTTGGTGGCCGGCAAGATCGTACTGGACGGCAATATCCAGGGGAATGCGACCGCAGGTGTTTATCAGACCGGGAAAACCGAACTGCTCGATAAAATGGGAGAGCAAAAAACCTTTGGCTTACAGATGCCTGCCGGTGGCACGCTGTGGATAGGGGCGCAACCCGGTTCTTTGATGGAAAACACGGATTTCGTCGTTGATTCCATAGTCCTCCAGTCAGCAGTTACACCACTGCCGTCAAATTTCGGGCCTGACAGCCAACTCACTGACCCGACCACCTATCTCTCCTCACAGAAGCTTAGCGCAGCCGGTTTGAGCAATCTGCAGATGGCCGCCAACACGACTCTTACGGTCACCGCAGATGCAGATATCTCATTAATTCCGGGAGCAACGCTCTCCCTTGCGGCAAGACAAATAGATTTTCGAGGGAAAATCAACGTCCCTTCCGGCAACGTAAGCTTGATGGACGTCGACAACATAACCTCGCTTCCTTCGCTCGACGGGTCTTCAACCACTGACAATCCCAGGTACGTGCAGGTGGAGTCGGAAATAATTCTGGCGAAAGGCAGCCAGATCAGCGCAGCGGGGCAGGTTGTCGATAATTCCCTCGCTGCAGACGAAACATATGGCAGCGCCCCTTATACTTATATTGCCGGCGGCTCGGTTTCCGTCATGGACGAGAGCTATTTCGGGCAGGGAGTGATCTCGGCTGCCGGAAGCCTCATCGATGTCAGCGGCGGGTACGGCATCAATCAGAAGGGAGTTGTCACAGGCGGAAATGCCGGGTCTCTGACCATCCAGGGAACGGGGATCGTCCTTGACGGCGATCTGCGCGCATACTCCGTAGAGGGCAATAATGGCGGCAAGATAACCCTGCATGCCCAGAGCATCGAAGTGGCTGCCGCCACTCCGCAAAACCCGCAGGAAACTCTGGGTAGCGGGCTTATCCTGGGCGAAAGCCAACTGGCGGACACCGGTTTTACCACGGTTACGCTTCAAGGCTTCGACAACACGACTATTGATTCAGGGGTGAGCCTTTCTCCATCGCTGGTAAAACTAGCCATGCCCGTTCCGGGAGAAAACGCGGCCGCGGTCGGGCTGGTTACCCTGTCTCCCGACCTGATAGGCGGTTCCTCAATTTCCATCATGGCAGGAAGCGCCCTGTACCGGCCCAATACAAACTTCACAGATCTCATACCCCCGGGCTACCCGTCCGCCACGGTCTCGGTACTTGGCAACGCCGAAGTCGGCGTTGCGCAGGGGGGATCGATCACACTCAACGCCCCATTCGTCGAAATCGACGCAAACGCGCTCCTGAAGGCCCCCGCAGGGACGGTCACGGTTGCCGCAACCGGAGGCAACCTCACCTTGCAGGGGACAATATCGGCCACAGGCTATAACCTGGTTGCCCTTAGCCCCCTCTTGCAGGGCCTTCCTTTGGGTTACACGGCTCTTCCCGGAGGCAGCGTTACTCTCAGCGCGCCCGAGGGGGCAGTCATCACAGAAGCCGGTTCCCTGGTGGATGTATCAGGGTCGGTCCCGATTACAACTTATCTTCTCAGTGGCGACGGGTCCCCCGTAGCCCGGACGGTCGCAAGCAATCCGGGGAGTATAACCATTTCCGCGTACACACTGTCCTTGAACGGAACACTTAGGGGGCAAGCACAACTGGCCGGGTTGCAGGGCGGGACGTTGTCAATCACATCGCAGTGCCTCACGAACGATTACGTCATCTCGGGTTCCGATTTCGCAAACTATCTCGGCTTCGATGCGATGACATTCGCGAGCTATTCCACGTTGGTCTTTTCCGGCAATATGAATATTGACGTCGGAAGGAGTCTGACATTCGATGCTTTCAACTTTTCCGGGACTGGCAACATCAGTTTCCAGGCGCCCTGGATACAGTTGCAGAATATTTTGGTCTCCGGACAGACGCAGACGATCCCTACCGGCGGGACCGCTCAACTGACCTTGAGCGCTGACTGGATAGACCTGGTTGGCGCTTTCACCCTTTCCGGGTTTAAAACCGTCAGGCTATCGGCGGTGCACGACCTTACAGTGAGCGATTGGGACTACGGCGGAAACAATGGCATCGGCGGATTGTGGCAGGGCGAAATATTGACCTCAGCAGATTTGACGCTGCAGGCCGACCGCATTTATCCGACCACCTTGTCCAATTTTACCATCGGCTCCCCCGGCACAGTCACCATCCTTGGCAGCAATTCACATAATTCATCCCCCATTTATTCGGCGGGCGGAAGCCTCACTATCTCGGCACACGATATAGATATGGAAGGAGGATATCTGGAGGCCCCACTCGGCTCGATAACCCTTGCCGCCGACAATACCTCCGGGCGCGTTTACCTGTCTTCCGGCGCTACGATCTCGACCGCAGGATCTGCGATTGCAGTCGATTACGGGTCATTGGACTATTTCTACTGGTCCATTCCGGATAAAGCCGACACCTCCGACACCATCGGCATTAAGGTTACGAACGCGCCGCAAGGATCGGTTACCATAAGCGGCAACGAAATAATTATGAAGTCCGGTTCGATAATAGACGTCTCCGGAGGGGGTGGTATCTTCGCCTACCAGTTCCAGGGGGGAGTACAGGGCACTGTTGACCCTCTGCAACTGGAGAACCAATACCAGCTTCAGAATTCAAGCGTAACTCAAACCGTCATTTATGATTCGAAGATAGATTCCTACCGGCTTGTCACGACGTCCGATCCGGTACAGACCATGGGCCGGTATGTCATCGTCCCCGGCGCCGATTATACGGTCCCTGGAAGCGCCGCCGCACAGGCAGGTTTACAGGTCGGCCAGGCAGTCTATCTGGAAAGCGCTCCAGGCCTCAAGGCCGGCGTTTACACCCTCCTTCCGGAGCAGTATGCTTTTCTGCCCGGGGCGATCATAGTTACGGCCACGGGCACAACCTTCACGTCGGGTACACAGGAGGCTTCCGGAGGCGGTTATTCCATCGTTGCCGGATACTTCACCTGCATGGGGACTTCAATTCGCCCATCCGTGATGGAGGCTTTCGAAGTACAGCCCGCCCAAGCCGCTCTGAATCAGGGATATTTCAACACCTCCAGCTTCGTTGCAGGAAACGCAGGCAGCATCACCCTGAGCGCAAACACCACCATAGTGGATGGAACCATCCTGGGGAAAGCTTTACAAGGATTCGAGGGAGGCACAATTTCCCTGAGCGGAACCAATGCCTATATCGAAAGCGCAGGCAGTCAACTGCTGCCCTCGGATTTTAATTTCAATACGCCTGTAGGCTCAAACGTCGCAGGAACGCTCTATGTCTCTGCCGGCGCTTTGTCCGGCCAGGGGTTCAGTGAAATCGACATCGGAAACCTGGACTCGGGCAAAGGCGCGGTCACGGGGACGGTCGAAATGGAACAGGGCAGCGTGCTCAGCGCGACCAAAGTGGTTCTTTCGGCTCTGAACTCGATAACGCTCGATTCAGGGGCGCAGATAATCACCGTCGATTCGAGCGGCAGTGGAAACGGCTCGACAAGCCTGATCGTTCCGAACGGTCTGCTCGTGATGCAGCCCAATTCCCTGGTCCACGCATCGGACAGCGTGACGATGACAATTGGACAGTTGGACTACCAAGCCGGTTCGCAGGGACTTCAAATAGATCACGGCGCACTTAACCTGACGGGGCAAAATGTTTACTTCCTCCCGCAGTCGGCGGCTCCTCCTTCCAACCCCGATCCGTTGGGTCTTTATCTCACCAGCGCGTTCTGGAGCAACTTCGCCAACTTCAACAACGTGAACATTTCCGCCTCCGGCGGCTTCTCGGACGGCTCTATTCGGGGTCTGGCGGGGTTTCTCGGCGGGATGGCTCTTTCCGCCAAAAATTCCTTCACCATAAGCTCCTCCGCAATTGAGGGTTTTTTTAGCACAGGGGACAGTGCCGTGATTATCACTGCTCCAACTATCAGCCTTTTGAACAGGGCCGGTGGTAGTCCTCAGTACCCGACTTTATCGGACGTTGGTTCGCTGACTTTGAACGCTGCCCAAATCTCAATAGGAGAAGGGGCATTTCTTGGCGGGTTGACGCCCGGCAATCCAAACCCGCAAAACGGTTTGCTGATAGATGGGTTTTCAACAGTCAATTTCAATGCGGCACGCGATATCACTTTCCGGGGGACCGGCTCCCTCACGACCAGCGGTGATCTGGACCTCTCATCTGCTCGCGTCACAACCTCCTATTACGAGGACGCAAACACCCCATACGCCGCAGCGAATTTCACCATCACGGCGAACGGCAGCGTGAATATCAGGCCGCCCACGGGCGGGACCTCTTCCCCGCAGACCACCCTTACACCCGGCGGGGCACTGGAAATAGATGCAAATACCATCTATGTTTCAGGGGTAATTCAAATGGCTTCCGGGATACTCAGCCTTAACGGGGCTTCCGGAATAACATTGAGCGGGTCCGCTCAACTCCTCGATGGAGGCGGCATCCAGGAAGTGCAGGTCAACGGGAGCACAACATTTACGGGCAGCCCGGGCGGAAGCGTCTACTTGAAGTCCGTCAGCGGTTCTGTGACCGTAGACAGCAATGCAGTGGTCGATGTTTCGGGCGCCGGTGAGGATAACTTCACTTACGCTTTAGCGAACAAGATCGCTTACAATATCTTTACAGACCAGAACGACATCGGAGTAAACGCGGGTCTCATTTCAATTTATTCCTTAGGCCCGGTGAATCTTCAGGGCACACTAAGAGGGTCGGCGGGATACTGGAAGTCCTATGACGGTTCTATTGTCAATTACTGGCAAGGCGGTTCCTTCGTTCTCGACACCGTGAAGTTATCAAATATCTCGACCACGGACGGCAAAACCGGGTTCCCCGCCCTGAACAGTATCCTTTCCAAAGGGGGATTTACTGAGGACGTGGATGTAACGGTGCGCGGCGTCGACAGTCCGAATGGAGTTTTGACTGTAGCGGACAGCATCGTTGCGCGTAATTTCAACCTTACGGCCGATGAGGAGTCTATAGATTTTACGGGGATCATTGCTTCGACGGGTCTTGGCGGCGGGGGAACCATTCAGTTCAACACGGGCGGGAACCTTACGCTGGAAGCCGCAAGCCAAATTCTAAGTCCAGGGGCGACTGTGTTTCTTAACTCGGCGGACTCAGCCTCAGGTCAAACCGGGTACCTGAGTTTCGCCGGAACGATCGATGTTACCGGCCCATCCGGTCAGCCGAGTGGGATCGTCCATTTCCGCGGGTCCCTTTCGGACCGGTCCCTTTCACAGGGCCTCAGCGATGTGCAGCCCAACATGAGCCTTAACGGTATCATCAAAGGGGCGAACCAGGTGCTGGCTGAGGGTGTGCTGTTCGGGGGCAATACGGGAGTTTCCGCTCAGCAGGTCACTTATACGGCAAACAATGGCTATATCTACGACGCGAATATCGGGACTTGGTATAACGGGATCCAAAGTTTCATTAGCCGCCAGGGGCAGGTAATCCAAGGCAGCCTGTTTAAAGGTCTTACGCTTCAAAACTGCAATTCTGCCGCCCGGTTCGTGCCGGGCCTCGAAGTGCAATCTTCCTCCGGGAGCAGTCTCACACTCGCAAGCGCCTGGGATTTTACCAACGGCGGTTCGAACTACGGGTCATGGGACAGCCTCGGCCCCGGCTTCCTAACCCTTCGCGCAGCGGGCAACCTCTCCATCGACTCTAACCTCGTGGACTATCCAACCCCCAGGTACGCCTTATATTCGGGCAGCGCAAAGCAATCGTGGGGCATGACCCTGGTTTCGGGCGCAAACCTCGCCGGCGCAAACCCGGCTGCAATCATTCCACAAGCCGGAGTGTTCAAAAGCGGCGTTAACGACCTCACGATCGCCGACAACACAGTGGCTTACACCGAGGATGCGCCCCTTCGCCTGGCCGCGGGCGGCGACCTTGTAATCGGCGCCGGGGCAGAGCCGGGGTTTATGATCGATCCTTCCCTTCAGTATAACGTCGCCACGTATAGCGGCTCCATAAACGTCCGCACCGGGCACGATTTGACCATAAACGGGGGCGCAATCGAATCGGCCACGGGAAATATCTATGTCAGTGTCGGCAACGATTTGAATCTGAAAAGGAAGAACACCATACTGGGCAGCATACGGACGACGGGTGAGTTGACCGGCCCAGGCCTGTCCGAGTTGGGCGCCAACATGTCGAATTTCTGGTATTATGGCAATGGAGGCAATATTACGGTTACCGCCCGGGGCAGTGTCAACGGCATGGTCCTTACGAATGACGATATCGACCTGCAAGGGTGGGATTCTCTGAACATGGGAAATCTTGCCCCTCAGGGCTGGTCGGCGAGTTATGTGAACAGCCAGGGGACCAGCAGCACCACCGCAGGACTGGCCACAATGGCGGGAGGAAACCTCGCGATCTACGCGGGCGGGGACTTCGACTGCCAGGCAGGGACCTTCTCCCCCTATGCCTATACGTCAACCGGCCAAACCATTCTTACCTCTAAGGCCATGAACGATCCCGGTAACCTGACGATCTTTTCGAGCGGCAATATGGATGGCAGGTTCCTCATTGCAGACGGGTTCGGGGAATTGCATTCGATGGCCAATTTCGGGAGTTCGGGTTCACATCCAGTCATCGAGATGTTCCAATCGGCCGCCAGCGTAAGTTCCCAGGGCGATATGAATATCGGGGCGATCGTCAACCCGACTATAGCGCGGCCCTTCTCCACCGGCAATATTGACTGGGACCTCGAGTATAACCCAAAAACCTCTGTCTGCCTCACCTCTGCGACCGGCAATGTCTCGCTCTATGGCGACGACGGCTATTATAGCGGCGTTCCACTGGGCACGGCCAATCTCAACCTGCTTATTCTTCCGCCTACCGTGGCGATAACCGCAGCCGGGAACATCAACATCCTCAGCAACTTCGCCCTTGCGCCGTATAAGAACGGTAAACTCAGTCTCATAGCGGGGGAAGACATAAGCGGCGAACTGGCAGAAGGCTATAGGGCCGGGATATTCATGTCGGAGCGGTCCGATGCGCTTCCGGGGGACCCCGATAACCAAGTCTACGGGCCTCATCCGGGCAACCTGATTAGTGGGGGCCTGTCAATCGGCGCCGAGTTTTTTACCGGCGGGAACGACTACGCGGAATACGGCGATCCGGCCGGCCTCCTTCATACCGGTGACATGTACCCCAATGTAATTACCGCCGTCGGCAATATCAGCGACCTGATGCTTTTCCTGCCAAAAGCAACGTTTGTTACAGCCGGGGGGAACATAAGCGATCTTTATTATTTCGGCCACAATAACGCGTCGTCGGATGTCACCGTTATCAAAGCGGGCGGCGACATCGTGTTCAGTTCTCTGCCGAATTACTTTATCACGGGCGGAACATACGAGACGGGGATTCAGGTGGGAGGACCGGGGACGCTGATTGTCGAGGCGGGCGGCTCGATCGACCTGGGAACGTCGACGGGCATCCAGACCGTGGGAAATATGTGGGACGCCATGCAGTTGCCGGACACGGGCGCGACACTGATCGTAGCGGCTGGGTATTCGAAAGACTTCTCCAATGCTCCGGCCGACGCGCAGTTTTTCGCCTCTCTACAAACTGATGGAATCGCGTACAGCATAAATCTGGCTGCAGGCGCCACCGCCCGGGCCCAACAGATCGTCGCAGACGCCAGGGCTGATGTCATCGCTCCGTTTCTTGGAAAATCGGCGGCCGCCGGGTCCGGCGATATAGACATGACACTTTCGCAGATCGGCAACCTGTGCGGGGCAGCCCCTGTTTACATCTTTACCGCCGGCACTCTGAACGCGGGCCGGAGCACTTTCGTTACTGCCGCGCAGGTCCAGAGCACAGGAATTTTCACTGCCGAGGGCGGGGCCATAAATATCTTCGCAAACGGAGACGTCAACGTGAACGAATCGAGGGTGATGACTTTTATGGGCGGGGACATAACGGTTTGGAGCGATAGCGGGGGCATCAATGCCGGCATCGGTTCCAAGACCGCGATTGACACGACTCCGCCCGCCGTGGAGAAGGTCGGCAGTGGAACAGCCATTGTATTTACTCCTCCTCCCGTCGGCAGCGGCATCCGCGCTGTCACATACAACCCCGACCCCGAAGTCGATGCGGAGGCGCCGCTTGCCGGCAACATTTACCTGTTCGCGCCGCAGGGTGTCATCAATGCCGGAGAGGCAGGCATCGCCGGGCGAAACGTTATCCTTGGGGCCGTACAGGTGTTGAATGCAAACAACATCGTCTTTTCACAGAGTGAGATTGGAGTGCCCGCAGCTCAGACAGGCTTTTCCGGGCTTTCGGTCCTGTCCGGGATCGGGTCGGTCACCCAGGAAATACAAACCTCGCAGGCGGTGGCCGCCGGCACGGCAGCCAACAAGCCGGCCCAATTCTTTTCAGTCTCGGACTCATTCGTCGTCCCAACTATCGAGGTCAGGGCGTTGAGCGTCTTCGACGTGGAGCCGGACGACGGCACGTGGGAAAAAACGGACAATTAAGAGTGATTTGTTTATTTTAGTTATTGCTTGAATTCAACGCATTGCGACTCACCAGCCTGTCCCTCTGCTTTTTAATAACTCCTTCGCGGTCTCGTTACCGAGGCTTGCGGCTTTTTGCAAACTTTCAACTGACTGTTCCGGGTCTCCGATCTTTCCATAGGCCTCGCCCAGGCTAAGGTAGGCATTGGCATATTTCGGATCGATCTCCAAGGCCCTCTTGTAGTCCTCCACAGCCTTCCTTTGATTGCCGAGCCTGCTGTAGGCAAGCCCCCTGTTGACAAAGGCCATCGCGTAGTCCGGCCTGATTTCAATGGCCCTGTCAAAATCCGAAATTGCCTGTCTGTCGCTTCCCAGTCTGGCATGGGCGATCCCCCGGTTGTTGTATGCCTTTGAATGTCCCGGGTCCAATTCGATAGCCCTGTCAAAATCGGCGCACGCCCTCGCCATGTCGCCGAGCCTATAATATACAAGACCTCGGTTATTACAGATGATGGAACTGGGACCCGTGATCTCCAGGGCATGGTCGTACAACGCAAGGCTGTTTTTCCATTTTTCAACCTGTCTGTTCGTAGCGATGAGAAAGCACGAAAGGACTATTCCCCACGAAGCAAGAAAAAGCGCATTGTAGAGTGAACCGGTCAAGCGGCATCTATTCAGGAGCGCAGGGCGCCCCCAGGCCGCCATTATGAACAAACCGGTCAGGGGAATATAGGTGTATCGGTCGGCCATGGCCTGGGCGCCGACCTGCACTATCCCGATTACCGGGACCAGCGTGCCGGCGAACCAAAACCATCCGACGGCCAGGTACGGCGATCTTTTTGCCTCCCGGATAACCGCCAACGTAATCACCCCGAAGAACAGGGCAGCACCAGCGGCCTGCCATAGAGGCCTCGAACCGGGGTGGGGATAAAACACGGCAAGGCCACAAGGGAATAAGGCCTTTTCCATGTAAATAAAGCAGGAAACGAGAGCATTGGCGACACGAGCGCCGAAAGGAATCATCTCGATGGGTGACACCGATCCTCCCTGCTGATGGACGACGTAGGTCACGATGCATGAGAGCGCGGCAAGCGCAAAAAGGGGGATTTTTTCCAGCATCAGAGGACGGATGACGGATGTCGGAGGTCGGAATTCGAAAAAAGGAGCGTTGTCCTGTCCCGATTTTTTACCCGACTTTACTTTTTTCCTACGTGGTTTACCTGTCCCGACATCCGAAACCTTACATCCGACCTCCGATACCTGACAGCCGGAACCGGACATCCGCCCGAGAGGCCAATAGTCCAACAGCAGGAGGACAAATGGAAGGGTGACGAGCATCGGTTTGGACATAAGGCCCATGGCAAAAAAAACGATAACGGCCACGTAACGGAGGACGGAGGACCGAAGACCGAAGACGGAAGATCGAGCGTTTGCCTCTGTTCTTCCCCTTTCGTCATCTGTTTTAAGTTCCACATAACGGACATAAGCCGCCGTGGTGAGCATCCAAAATAGAGTCGAGAGAACGTCTTTCCGCTCGGCCACCCATGCTACGGATTCCACGTGGAGGGGATGAAGGGCGAACAGGGCTGCCACGAAAGCGCTCTTCCAGGGCGCTTTTGTCATACGGTTAAAAACGAAAAAGAGGAGCAGCGTATTTGCAGTGTGGAACAACAGGTTAACCAGATGATGCCTGTGAGGATTGAGACCGAAAAGCTCGACGTCCAGCATGTGAGACATCCATGTGACGGGATGCCAGTTGCAGGCGTAACCTGTTGTGAACGCCCAGCGGATCGCGTCCATCGTGACGCCGCGCCGGATATGGACATTATCCGCTACGTATTCAGGATCGTCGTAATTGATGAACTCACACCGATTGAGCTGCCGGAAGGCTGTAAGCGTAACAGCAGCCAGGAGAAGGCAAATCAACAGGATCTGCTTGTTTTTCAAGCTCACCAGTTTATTCCTCGGGCCCTCAAAATGCCTTTGGCTTCTGCGCTGCCGAATCTTGCCGCAGCTTTAAAATCTTCAGCCGCCTGTTCGCCGTCCCCAAGTTTGGAATATGCAAGACCACGATTAGTATATGCGTCTGCATACTGAGGATTGATCCCTATGGCCTTGTCATAGTCGGAAATGGCCTGCCGCAGGTTGCCGAGGTTGTAGTAGGAATTTCCACGTCCATAATAGGCGACGTCGTATTCGGGATTCAGATCGATGGCCCTGCTGAAATCATCAATGGCCTGCACGTAGTCGCCAAGCCTGCGATAAGCGAACCCCCGATTGTTATAGGCTTCAGCATATTGCGGAACGAATCTGATTGCCATGCTGTAATCGTTGATCGCCCGTTCGTAATTGTGCAGTATACTATATGCATTTCCACGGTTATTATATGCATTGGGATATTGTGGATAAATCTTAATGGCGCTGTCGTAATCCATAATCGCTTGTTCGTAATTGCCGATAATCTTATATGCATTTCCGCGATTATAATAGGCGCAATAGTTATTACTAGTCACGTTCAACGCATGATTGAACAACTTAAAGCTATCCGTCCAATAGCCGACTTGTATTCGGGTAATAATGAAAAAACATGAAAGAGTCAATGCGGCACACGCCACAAGAGCCTGTTTGCGATGCCTCCATTTTCCCAACAGTTCCGGGATGCCCCATGCGGCCATGATGAACAAACCTGTCAGAGGAATATAGGTATACCGGTCAGCCCTGGCCTGGGCGCCCACCTGGACCAGTCCGACGACAGGCGCCAGCGTGGCCGCATACCATAGCCACCCGACGAACAGATAGGGATATCTCCCAGCGGCCCTGATGACGGCGCAGGCCACGGCAGCAAACAAAAGAGCAGCCCCCGCTGCCTGCCAAAACGGCCAAGATATTGGATGAGGATAAAAAATCGCCAGATTATTCGGCCAGATTGTCTTGGCAACGTATGCTACGTAAGAAACAAAAGCATTTGAAATCCTGGCGCTCACAGGCAACGCCTGTATGGATTGGACCGCTCCTCCTTTTTGCTGGGCGATGAAAGTGACGATACATGACAGAGCGGAAAGCCCAAAGAGCGGGATTTTCTCCAAAAGCAGAGGACAAATGAGGGCCGGCGCCGGGATTCGGGGACGGGAGGACGCGGAGGCTGAGGCCTGAGCAGGGCCTTCGGCGGTAACCCTCTTATGCGCTTGGTCTTTTCTCTTGTTTGCTAACGACAACGTCCCCTCTGCGTTCCGGTTCCGGAGTGTCGTCGTGTCCCCGCGTCCCCCCATCTCCGCGTCCAGTCTCCCTAACGGCCAGTAGTCCAAAAGGAGCAGTACAAAAGGCAAGGTTACGAGCATGGGCTTTGACATAAGGCCGAGGGCGAAGCACAGAACGACGGCCAGGTAAAGGAGGACGGAGGACCGAAGACCGAAGACCGAAGATGATGCGTTTGCCTTTGTTCTGCCCCTTCCGTCTTCAGTTTTGCGTTCAATGTAACCGGCATAAGCCGCAATCGTCAGCATCCAGAAAAAGGTGGATAGAACGTCCTTCCGTTCGGCGGCCCAGGCCACCGACTCCACGTGCAGAGGGTGAAGCGCGAACAGGGCAGCCACAAAGGCGCTCTGCCAAAAGGCCTTCGTCATCCGGTGAAGAACGAAGAAAAGCAGCAGCGTGTTTGCGACATGGAACAAGAGGCTGACAAGATGGTGCATATGTGGGTTTAGGCCGAACAACCGTATGTCCGTCATATGGGAGATCCATGTCAATGGATGCCAGTTGGCTGCATGATATGTCGTGAACGCCCAACGGATGGCGTCTGTCCTGAAACCGTTTTGGATGTGGCTGTTTTGGGTAATGTAGGTTTCGTCGTCGTAATCGGTGAAATCGCAGTCATTGACTCGCCAGAATGCGGCAAGTGTGGCGACTGTAAGGAAGATACAGACGATCGCAATTCTGTGTTTCGATAAAACTTCTTGCAAAATGTTCCTTGATGTCATTTCTGGCGTACTTCTCAAAACTGCGTCACCGCAGAGTCTGCGCAAACAGCGCAAATCCTCCTCCACAGACGCGGGGATTGATGGGGCAGCTAGAAAAGAAGGGTCCGGCGTTCAATCGCCGGACCCTATCACACTCTTGTCCAAACCGAACGCTTCCTTTGCCGGTTCGTTCCTGTCAACGTTTCCGCACGCGGAAATCGGAAGTTCGGCAAGCCGCCGGATGCCGGCTTTCGCTAATCATGACGAGACGCGGCGCCGGAATCGCTCGGTTTGGGTCCTAAAGAGTTGCTAGTTCACTTTCTTGGCCTTGGCGGCGCCGACCGGTTTCTTCTCCACGTCAGCCGGGAAGAACTGATTAGCGGCCGGTGTATACACGTACGGATAAGTTGTGGTAGCGCCCTTTGTAAAATTAAGTTCGGTTGCCGACCCGTAGTAATTGCACTGGGCGGCGGCATTGCAGATGTTTGCCGGGTTGGCGACTAAAGTCAGCATTTCGTTATAAATTACACCCTGGTCCGGACCGGGGGCCGTGCTCGAACCGACACTGGCGGCCGGATACAAACGGTCGATAGTCCAGAAATCGTCGTAGATTCCGTTATCCATGGTGCCTCTCGTGGGCCACACGCCGTTGTATTGCACCCTATAATACATAACCTGTTGGCTTCCGTTTAAGCCATTGGTCGTGTCCGCGTCAACATAGCCGATGGCGCCGCCGTCCACGGAAGAGTAATTGGTAGGAAGCGGGTCTCCGCTGGAAACTGTCGTAAGGCCGCTGGCCCAGGCGAGGCACGCCGTCTCATCGCTCGATAAGTCATTAAAGTAGACATATGGAGGGTTGTTCCCTGCGATCGAGCGGTTTTCAGCCTTTGCAAGGTTTGAGGTGCCAAAGCCGTTGTCCTTCATGACCGCGATGTCGAGCACGCTGTGCGTCCCTGAGCCGGCGTGACGAAGGCAAAGGGTAACCGGCAGCGAGGTGTCGTTTTGGATATAGGTCTGGCTAAAATAAGGCCCGAAATCGCCCCAGTACTTGATCTGCCCGCTGAAGAGCGCCACCGCCTGTACCCTTGAGATGTTGTTAATAGTTGTCCATGTACACGTGCCTGGTGTGCAGTCGGAAGGAGAAGCATTCGGATTACAGAATTGATTTAGCGTGGCGCCGCCATCGACGCATTGCCAGGCTTTTACCCCGGGGTTGACATAGAAAGCGAAGGGATAAGCGAGGGGCGCCGACGGTGCGCCCGAATAGGGAGTAGCAATTCCGGTGGGTGGGAACTGCCTGTAAGTATATATTTGTCCGGCATTGACGGGGCCTTTCAGATTTCCCTGGGTCTTTTGAATGATGCCGGACGCCTCGAGATTGGATGCGCCGACCTGGATGGCTTCGCATGTCGAGCCGGGGGTGCTGCCCGTGGCGCAGCCGACGCAATAAGCCACCTTGCGGCAATTATGGTTTGAACATGACAGGCCGTCCGGAGTGGTGGCGCTGGCGCAGGGATCGCTCGCCACGTTGTACGTTTGGGTGCTTGTGTTGTAAGTGCCCCAGTTCGATCCGTCCCAAACGTTATTTACGGCGTCGATCCCATCCCAGGACGCTTTGTTCGTGTAAGTGAAATAGAGATATCCCTGATCGGACAAACTCGAGCACTGATTGCCGAGCACGATGCCGCTCTTGCTGCCGCTGCCGTTGCTGACATCCGTAATTGAAACCTGTTTAGTAACCGCAACGATACTCTGGCAGCCCAAATTAGTGAGCAATGTTGATCCCATCGCGGTCCAGAAGGTAAACTCCTCGCTGGTGCCGTTCAGGTTGAAATAAACATCTGCGCTCGCCGCGCCTGCAAAAGCCAAAACAAAAGCCGCGAAGACAAGCCCCGATGCGATGGCTTTGAATATTCTCGTTTTCATTTAGATGCTCCTTTTAAATTAACCTGAACCGGGCGATTCCGTTGGCGGTTCGTCCATATCGTCATTCTGGGATTCAGTACCCCCGCCGGGTCCAAGGCGGGCTTGCACGACCGGACGTCGGCGCTGGAATCGGCCAGCTCAGCAGGGTGCAGAAAAAAATTCAAATTCCCACTTTGTGTTTCGTGTTCGTCACCCCAAGCCTTCCCCGGACCCCGGATTAAACACCTCCGGGGCAGTCTTGGATCCGGGGAAAGACGGGGTCCGGTATTGTGTTAACAACCGTACAGGTCAATAAAGCCCTGGATTCCCGGCTGCGGGAATGATGAAATCGCCGGTCTCTTCGTGCTTTTTTCACACCGTAGGGTGTCTCTCAGCATCCTGGCAGGATAACCGAGGTTAAATGCTCTTCTCTCTAATTACCCCGACCAGCCCGGCATCGCGATCCGAAAGGGTCACGAGTTAAAAAGATTCTTCCTTCCTATCCCGATAAGCCCCAGCAGCCCGGATCCGAAAAGCAGGACGCTCGGCGGTATGGGAGCGGCGGACCCCTCGGGGCCGAATGAAGTTGCGACGTCGCCAGCGGCGTCTACAGTTGTATAAACGTAGAGACTGCCGCCAATCGTCTGTTTGACGCCGGGATTTTGCCAGTCGTAGAGGCTTTGTGTGATTTGCCCGCCGTTAAGGGGCAGAGCTTTTTCACCATCGCCCGGGCCCGATGCATACCAATAACCAAAACTACCAGTTACAGTACCGTTACCGTCCAAGGCAAAGTAATAACTTTCATTGTCACTGAACGGCACGGCCAGATTCGCTCCTGAGATTTGCCACGAATGTTGAGCATACCCTCCGTACGCATACATCGAATATTCATGGACGACATTATAAGCACCGCCAATAATCGAGACGGCTCCATTGTAGCCGGAGTTTGTTTCATGGCCGTTCGCCGTACCGCTGGTCCAGAACTGAAGAGGATTTGGATTACCAGGCGCGGACCCGTTCTCTGCAAAATAGCCTACATAGACATAACCGTTGGTAGCACCGGACATACCTGATCTGGAAAACGTAGTGTTCAAATTGTAGCCTGCCGTGTCGGTATAGGCAGTGGGATTGTTGGAGATGGACGAAATGGAGCCTAGGTCGGTGACCTGTTCATAGGCGCTGGCGCCGTCGGCCGGCGCATCATAGACCACTCGGATAAGGTCGCCTTCCTGCCAATAGGCCGCCTTAGCCTGTCCCGCCAGGCCCATCATCAAAAGTAACGCAGCAAAAACAACAAGAAATTTCTTCATCTTTTCCTCCTGAGAAAAAAGGACTGCTCTCCCCAGGCAGCCCGGCCGTCCACACACCGATCGCACCCGAGCAGGTTTTTCAGTACGAGCTTTGGATCTCCCCTGCTCCTGCGTCGGCCGGCATCGGACCCGCTGGCTTTCCGTCACCCGGTCGCCCGGGTTTTGGCTTTATCTAAGGCTGTTTGCGGATGCCGGGCATCAGGCGCCGGAACTCCAATCTCCGATGCCCGTTTCTCGATGTCAGGTTTCGAATAACCGATTCCCGACAGCCGATACCCGATATCCGCTCTCTTAATGTACATAAACCTCGTGTTCCATCTATCACCCCCTCCCGAATCCAAGCGGCAGCGCGAAAACAAAAAGCCCTAATCACGCTTGCGCGAGCTCATGATTAGGGCTTCCTGGTCCGAACAAAAGCCTGCCGTCAGCAAAGTACCCTGTATATGCTATGTCAACCTGAGATTCGAATTGAAACCGATGGCGCCTCCCTGTAGATCCGTAGCTCGATGTATTGGCCGGAAGAGGATATAAAATAAGGGTCGATATGTCAATAAAAACATAACGCCGCGGACACACCTAGTTTTCCCCCTGAGCAAACCTTCCCTGCCACCTCTCCGTTGCCTCATCATGCCCCTTTTGACCCTGCAGTCAGCGGACAAGGAGATGCATATCAACCGCTAAACCGATATCCAAAACCCCGCACAGTCTCGATCAAATCTCCGCATGAACCCAGTTTTTGCCTGATCCGGCTCAAGTGAGTGTCTATGGTGCGGTCATATCCTTCGAAATGGCATCCACACGCCATGTCAAGAAGCTGCTCCCGGTCGAGGACTCTTCCACGGCTCTTCACCAGCACCGAGAGCAATTTGAACTGCGTGGCGGTAAGGACGACCTCACGGCCGTGCAGGCTAACGCGATGGCGCTCGAAATCAATTTCCAGCCCTGATTTCCTGAAGACGCCCTCAGGTTTATATTCATTTGCGGATCGCCCCAGAACCAGTCGCACCCGTAAAAGAAGCTCCCTCGGGCTGAAAGGCTTTACCAAATTGTCGTCTGCCCCCAACTCCAAGCCGATAATGCGTTCGATCTCCTCGCAGAGATTGAGACCGTCGATTCCGGGGATCATCAGATCCAGGATAAGCAGACCGCGTTGAGAGCCGGGCGTGTCCAGCGCTTCATAGCCGTTTTCCTCCAACGCCACCCGGCATCCCGCCTTTTTCATCGTGACGGCTAGAAGCTCGGCTATATCGTGGTCATCTTCCACAACCAGTGTCTTCGACCGGATCATTTCGCACACCACGGCGGGCTGCATTTCCGACAGTGGCATTTCAACCCTCCACCCTCGAATCGGCCGCTTTCCGCCGATCCGCCGGGCAGTCGGGCTTTTCCGCCTTGATTTTAGGCCCGAGAAAGAGTAGGTACTGCTCCATACACGACATAACGTACGGGTTAGAGGCTATACCAGTCTGCTATACTTGTCAAATAGTACTTTATACATTACTGTGAAATTGTTTTTGTTCGACCTCGGATCTAACTGGAGTCGCGCTATGATGAAGGGTCTCACACCTCTCCTGTTGACTCTGAAGGTCGCAATTCTGGCCACTTTTATCGCTTTTGCCGCCGGGGTCGCCTTTGCTTTTCTGACTTCCCGCTGCCGGTTTCGAGGCAGGGAACTGCTTGACGCCGTTTTGACCCTGCCCCTGGTCATGCCCCCAACAGTCCTTGGTTATTATCTCATTGTCCTGATAGGCAGAAACGGATGGATAGGTCGATGGCTTTACCAAGCTTTCGGAATCACTCTCATGTTCACCTGGCAGGGAGCGGTTCTTGCCTCGGCGGTGGTGGCGTTCCCGCTGGTCTACAAATCGGCTCGCGCAGCTTTTGAAAACGTCGATCAAAACCTGGAGAAGGCTGCGAGGACCCTTGGTTCATCCGAGTGGGGGGTTTTTTTTCGCATTACTTTTCCTCTGGCATGGCATGGCGTCATGGCGGGGACCATGCTCGCCTTTGCTCGCGGCATGGGTGAATTCGGCGCCACCCTCATGGTGGCGGGCAATCTGCCAGGCAAAACCCAAACCCTTTCCCTTGCGGTCTACGACGCAGTGCAGGCTGGAAACGACAGGCTCGCCTTTATTCTCGTGCTGCTCACTTCTGCCGTTTGCATTACTGTGCTGATTGGGGCAGGCAGGATTTTAAGAACTCAATATCTGAAGGAGATCGATCGATGAAGAAAAAGTGCGCAGCCTTGCTGGTTGTATCACTCGCTTTTATTTTGCCGCTGTTCCAGGCGAGCGGGGCGATTGCCGAACAGGAGCTGATCGTATCTGCTGCGGCAAGCCTCACAAATGCTTTTCAAGATATCGGGAAAAAGTTTGAAGAACAAAATTCCGGCATAAAGGTCGTCCTTAACTTTGCGGCATCGGGGCCGCTCCTTCAGCAGATAGAGGCGGGGGCGCCCGTCGACGTGTTTGCCTCGGCCGATCAGAAAACCATGGACCAGGCAGAGGAAAAACACCTCATTATCGATGAGTCGCGAAAGAACTTCGCCGGCAACGAACTCGTGCTCATTATCCCCAAAATATCGCCGGCCCCCGTCAAGAACCTCCATGACCTCAGCGGAAAGGAAGTAACCAAGATCGCCGTCGGGAAACCCGACACGGTTCCCGCCGGGCGCTACACTCAGGAGGCATTGGCGAATTACGGTTTGTGGGAGACGTTGGGCGCCAAATTCATCTATGGCGATTCGGTGCGGCAGGTGCTGGATTACGTCTCCCGCGCCGAGGTGGATGCGGGCTTTGTGTTTGCCACCGATGCCGCCGTCGCCAAAGACAAGGTCCAGGTAGTTTCGGTAATAGAGAAGCACAAACCTGTCGTCTATCCCATCGCCGTTGTTTCTGCGACGCAGAAAAAACAGGCGGCTCAGAAGTTTGTGGATTTCGTCCTTACTGACGAAGCCCGGAAGATTCTGACCGACTATGGGTTTACAAAGCCGTAACATGTTTATTCAAGTCGACGTGCAAAAGAGGCTGGCATCACGTGGAAGGAGCTTTACCCTTAAAGCGGCCTTTTCTTCGGAAGAACAGTTCGTGGTCCTTTTCGGCCCTTCAGGGTCAGGGAAAACACTGACTCTCCAGTCCATAGCAGGCCTGGTCACTCCGGATGCCGGGAAGATTTCCCTGAACGGCCGAGTGCTTTTCGACTCGAAGGACAAGATCGATATCCCTTCCCGGAACCGGGGAATAGGATGCCTCTTCCAGGACTACGCTCTTTTCCCGCATCTCAGCGTGAGCGAAAATGTAGGGTTCGGACTGAAAAAAAACTGGGGGTTGCGCCTGTCAAGACAGGACAGGCGCCGCATAGACGAAATTCTCGAAATCTTCGAGATATCCAACCTGAAAAACAGCTTTACCCAGGACCTGTCCGGTGGCCAAAAGCAACGTGTGGCCCTGGCCCGAGCGCTTATCCGAAAGCCGTACCTGCTGCTTCTGGACGAGCCTTTCTCTGCACTGGATACGCTGCTGCGTGACAGGCTGAGAAGGGAACTCCTCCGCATACAGGCCCTCTTCGGCGTTCCGGTCATCATGATCACTCACGACCCCGAAGACATAAGAGCACTTGCCGGAACGATCGTCATTTATGATGCGGGCAGAGTTTGCGACGTGCGGCCATTTTTGAAGCTTGAGGGGGAGCAGAGCTTGAATCAGGCGATATTCTCATGCCCGACGCCCTGACGGCATTAGAAGGCCTGCCTTCCTTTGAGCGCCCTTTCGAGCGTGACGCGGTCGGTGTATTTGAGGTCGCCGCCCATCGGTATTCCGTAAGCTATTCGGGTTACGCGAACGGGATACTCTTTGAGGATGTTAAGAAGATAATGAGCGGTCGCCTCCCCTTCGCCGCTCGGGTTGGTGGCTATGATTATTTCACTGATTTTTTCGGACTCGAAACGAGAAAAGAGTTCTTTTATCCTTATCTGCTCCGGACCGACCCCATCAAGCGGCGCCAGCACACCCTGAAGCACGTGGTAGCGGCCTTTGAAGGCGCCCGACTGCTCGATGGCCAAAAGGTCCGCCGTGCTTTCCACAACGCAGACTTCACCTGTATTGCGAGCCGGATCGGCGCAAATGGCGCAAACGGGCTCATCGGTAAAATGAAAACAGATTGAGCACGTTCGTATACTACTTCTGAGTTGGCGGATGTTTTCCGCAAGCGAGTCGGTTTCACTCACCGGCGCTTTTAGAAGATACATTGCGATCCGGGCGGCGCTCTTTTCTCCAAGTCCGGGAAGCCTGCTCAGTCTACGGATAAGGCTGTTCAAAATCGGTGGATATGCATTCATCTAAGGTCAAAAAAGTCCCGGAATGTTCAGCCCCGGAATATTAAGACCGCCGGCAAGCTTTCCCATCTCTGCGGCAGCCATTTCCTGGGCTCTTCTCAAGCCGTCGTTGACGGCTGCAACGATCAAGTCTTGAAGCATTTCGACGTCTTCACGGTCAACCACCTGGGGGTCTATCTTAATGCCAAGGACTTCCTGCCTGCCGTTGACCACAACCGTCACCATGCCTCCCCCGGAGCTTGCCTCCACTTTCTTGAAAGCCAACTCCTCCTGCATCTTGGCCATCTTCTCCTGCAAAGCTTTAACCTGCTGGAGCGGGTTGAATCCCTTCACCATTGCTCTTTCTACCTCCGATTGAAGTTTTGAATGGTTCAGCCTTTCGTTCGAATTCCGTTCTCTACCGGGCAACACGGCAATCTATTTATTATTCTTCCTTCGGCGAAACTTATTCGGCTCGCCTTCTGCTGCGGGCTTCACCTCGATGAGTTCGGCCCCCAGAATCTCAATTGCCTGGTGAACGGCGGGATGCCCGGCTATCTGCTTTGCGTAGGACGATTTGCCTGCCTTGCGGTCATGAGCCGCTGCATTCCCGAAAGGCTTAGACGATCTTTTGATTATACTCCAATGCAGTCTGAAACCAAAGAAAGCCTGGGAAGCATCTTCAATCTCGCGAACAAAATCCGGACCGTTTGTGCTGTTTTCGAAAATCTCCGGAACCTCCAGTTCGAGCAATCCATCAGAAGTCCCGGGCTTGCAGTGGGAAACCTTGGCCCACAAAATGGGATTATGGTTTTCGAGAAAGGCGACAAATGCTCCCCAATTCTCGAGGGCATCGTCGACCGATCCCGGGACGGCAGACCGAGGAGGCAGGGCGGAGGACATTTGCGGCTCTTGTGCTTCCCCGGTTTGGAAAAGTTCCGGTGGGTTGTGTCCCGCATCGCGCGGGGATTTATCCATTCTCTCAGCCTTCCGGATACGGCCTTGTCCGCCATGAATTCCCCCGCCGTCGTCGAAAAATTCGCTGACATGGCCCGCCTCAGCAGAGACATTATCGCTTTCAATCCTTTTTTCAGCTCCCCGTCCCCTTTCTTCCACCCTTCGGCCACCGCCCTTCGTCTTCGAGCTTTGCTCGATCGAGGCGATCGTTTCCAGAAGGACATCGAGGGATTTGAGTTTCGGTAGCTGCGCCATGCGCAGCAGAAGCATTTCCAGGGCTATCTTCGGCATGCTTGAACGGCGGATTTGTTCCTCACCTCCAAGCAGCATCTGGAAATAGACATGAAGAGATTCCGGAGTCGTCGAGGCTGCCTGGTCCTTCAAAAGTTTCTTTTCATCTTCGGGCAAATCGAGCTGCGCTTCACGGTCGCCGGAAATGGACGTCAAGAGGAGGTTTCTAAAATGGTCGCATAGATGTTGGCAGAACCGTCTGCTGTCAATTCCGCGCCGGTACACGTCGGCGACAAGATCCAGGCAGGCCGGCGCGTTTCCTGACAGAATCGCCTCGGCTGTCAGCAATATGCTTTGCCTGTCGATAACTCCCAGAATGTCAAGGAGTTCCGTTTCAGGGAGATCATCTTCGCTGAAGGCCATAAGCTGCTCCAGCAGGCTCTGCGCATCGCGCATGCTTCCATCGGCTTCCCTCGCTATGGCGTAAAGGATGCCCTCGGAGAAGTCAGCCTTTTGCTGCGACGCGATCTTTCCAAGATGGTCCGTGATTTGCTGAAGACTCAGGCGCCGGAAATCAAACCTCTGGCAGCGGCTGAGAATGGTGGCCGGAATCTTATGAGGCTCAGTAGTCGCAAATATAAAAACGACATGGGCAGGCGGCTCTTCGAGGGTCTTAAGCAAGGCGTTGAAAGCCTCTGTGGTCAACATGTGCACTTCATCAATGATATAGATTTTAAAGCGACCTTTAGCAGGCTTGTAGCGGACAGTCTCCCTCAATTCGCGTATGTTGTCGATTCCCCGGTTGGAAGCTCCGTCAATCTCGATAACGTCAACCGAATTGGTTTTCAATATTTCGAGGCAGTTGGAGCATTGATTGCACGGAACGGGCGTAGGCCCTTTTTCGCAGTTGAGCGCTCTGGCCAGAATTCGCGCGACCGACGTTTTGCCCACCCCGCGCGCGCCGGAAAAAAGATATGCATGTGCGATGCGATTAAGACGAATCGCATTCCGGAGAGTCCGTGTGGCGTGCGGCTGACCGATGACTTCTTCAAAGGTCTTCGGCCGCCATTCACGGGCGATAACTCTATATTGTTCATCGGACATAGTGCAAAGACTAATATGGCGGAGAGAGAGGGATTCGAACCCTCGGTACACCTTTTGGGCGTACACACGATTTCCAGTCGTGCTCCTTCAGCCTCTCGGACATCTCTCCGCAATGGGAGTTTTAAGTCTTGAGTTTCAAAATTAATTTTGGCGGAGAGGGTGGGATTCGAACCCACGTGCCCTGCTCTTCACAGGACAACTCGATTTCGAGTCGAGCCCGGTACGGCCACTTCGGTACCTCTCCGCACAGTAACCGCTCTTCACCCCGTTCAATTTCAAAATTTCTATGTTAATGCAAGTGGAGAGCAATTTAAACGGATTTTGCCTTCTGCTTTCGACTTCGATCCTAATCTCGACGCTCTTTGAAGAACCTGCGCAGGATTTCAGCACATTCCACGGCCAGCACCCCTCCGGTCACTTCTATTCGATGGTTCAACCGGGCAATTCCGGTAAGGTCCACAACGCTCCCGGCAGCCCCGCCCCGGGGGTCGCGCGCCCCAAAAACCAGGCGCTTCATCCTACTGTGAAGCATCGCCCCTACGCACATGGCACACGGTTCAAGCGTTACATACATGACGGTTTCAGGCAGTCTATAGTTGCCGGCCCTGGCCGATGCATTTCTGATCGCCAGGATTTCAGCATGAGCCGTCGGGTCATTCCACGTAATCGGCATATTGTGCGCTTTGGCAAGGATTTGCCCATCAGCGTCAATGAGCACGGCCCCGACCGGAACCTCCGCCCGCAGATAACCCCTTTCGGCCTCCTCGAGTGCGAGGCCCATGAAGTAATCATCGCATTCCAAAATAACACTCTAATCATCCGTTTGCATGCCGATTGCCAATAGCACAGTTTTGGTATATAGAAAAGAGCTTTTAAGCCCGACACTGGCTTGGCGGCCCCGCTAATGTTACAATCGACCCATTAACCAGTAGCAAAGCGGAGGGAGCGCTTCTGTAATGCAACGCGGCCCGAGTGATGAATCAGAATCTGCCGGCTCGCAAATCGATCGGCATGATCCGAGAAAGCATGACTGCCCTGACTGCCGGATTTGCCAGCTTTGCAGCGATGCCAGGTGCAATTGCTGCCGAAGTGCAAAGGCTCCGGGAAGTTGCACTAAAATGAGCTTTGACGAGCAGATCCGATTCTATGACCAGATTAACGCTAACGATCCATTTCTGAGAAATAAGCACAAATGAGTTCGATTCCCTTATTCCGCTATCTGGAACGCTTCTTCGTCTTAGTAGCCGTCTTTTTGATCCCGATGCTGACTTTTTGCCACGCGGCGGGGCAAGCCGATGCCCCACGGGAAAGCGCACCCTCATCGTTCGATGCAGCCAAAGCCTCCGAACTGGACAGGGGATCTTCCTCCCAGTGGCGCGCCTACATCTGGCAGACTCTGCCGGCAGAAAACTTTAACGGCCCGGATCCCGATCCGATCAGTGAGACCTATCAGGAAAATGACTGGAAGCCCTTCTTCATAGATTCCCGGTTCAGGCTGAACAACGCGGGCATTTCTCTGATTACCCGCCTCCGCACTCTTGAAAGCGACGCCATAGATCCCGTTGCATTCAAGCTCGACGCACTGACCAAAAGCCTGGAGCGGCTAAATCAACTCCAAGCCGCTTTGAGCTTGGCCGATCCTGAAATCAACGACCGCAGGGCGGAGTCCTTTTTCGATGCTCAGCCGCCTGCGAGCGACGCAGATGAGTCCGCTAAACCGGAAGCGGCCGGCCCGAGTCATGAAGCTATAGCTGAAAAATACCGGGAAACATTCGAGGCAGCAAGCGAGACGGATACGCGGCTTACCACCGCTTTCTTCCATTTTGTCAGGGAGATGAACCCCTATTTACAGAATCAGGAAGTTTCGAAGGCTCTTTTGAGCAATGCCCCTATTTCGAAGTTCCTGGAGGGACTCGAGCCTGAAAGATTTAACTACAAGGCTCTGCGCCGCGATTATGAAAAGTACAATAAACTCGCGGCCCAGGTGACCCAGCGGCGGGTAAACGTGTCCTCCACGGCGCGTCGCGGCGATGCTGGAAACGATATCCGGGACCTGCAGGAGAGGCTTCAGCAGGAGAACTTCTATCACGGGCGCATCACGGGCGTCTACGACGCGGACACCGCACGAGCGGTAAAAGAATTTCAGATCGCCCACCTGCTGGACCCGGACGGCGCCGTCGGCAAGGCGACTAAAGAATGGCTTAACGTCTCTTTTCAGGAGAAAGCAGCCCTGCTCGCCTACGCGATGAAAGCCGAACGCCAAAGTCCTTCCCGGACCAACAGCCGTTTCATACGAATAAATATTCCGCAATTTGAGCTGCAGTATTACAAAGACGGACAACTTCAGGAAACCCACAGAATTGTGGTCGGCAAAGAAGCCGGCAAGAAGGTAAAATTTCGAGGCCGAATGGTTGGAGAAAATCAGACGCCGACTCTGTCCAGCACTATTCAGCAAATAATCCTCAATCCTCGTTGGTACGTCTCCGACCGTATCCGCCTGGAATTGCAGTCGCAGGCCGGTTCCGACCCGGAGTGGTTCAAGAAGCACGGCTATGTGAGCATGACATCCCCCTCGGGCGCTCACAGGCTCTTTCAAAGTCCAGGGCCCAAGAACGCACTCGGCCGGGTTAAATTTGAGTTTCCCAATCCATACGCCGTATACCTGCACGATACGCCGCTCAAGCATCTGTTCGCTAGATCGCGTCGCGATTTTTCGCACGGTTGTATTCGAGTCGATCAGGCCGTCGAACTCGCCCAAACGATTCTCAAAGATGACGCCAGCTCGACTGCGAGCAAGATGACCTCGATCCTCGAAGGTTCTCGTCAGGTTTTCGTGAGTCTCTCTAAACCCGTTCCCATTAGTCTGGAGTATATTCCGGTCGTAGTCGGCAGCAGCGGGCAGATTATCTTCGCCGGCGATCTTTACGGAATTCTCAAGGAAGAACAACCGCCCGAGAAGGCAAGGACCCGATTTCCTAATGATTCTTTTTTGCTTTGAAAGTTTCGATTTTCATTAACTTGTTATTTTTTATAGAGATATTTGAGAATCAATTAGTTTGACTACCGTATATGAGAATTAGTGTGTTTGTAGTGATATAGGGCACTTAGCTTATCTCAATTCATTAAGATCATTCGTCTCCGGGATTTTGCATCCAGTGGTTTTCGCCTACAATTTTACCATATCATTTCCACTACTTAACCGCATATCTGAAATAAATCTGACTTCTTGTGCAAAAACTGTTTGACAGCGACATCATCTTCTGGTAGGAGATTCCATCTCCTTCAATTGGTTTATATGACGTCTTGGCTAAGCGAATGTCCTGAGGGCAACACAAGGGGGGGTTTCATGGGGAGAACATTAAGGGCGTTAGTTCGCACCCTAATGGTTGCAGGTGTATCAATAGTCTCTTTGTTCATTGTTATTCAATCATCCCAAGCACTTACCGCCTCCTACGGACGTCCTTATCAGGGGCATCTTGAAAACGGCATCGTCTTTCCGGATCAATTTCCCGGCTATCATGTGCGCGACGAGAGCAGGTCATACACGACCCCGGAAGTCGTAGGCGCACTGCTTGACGCAATTGAGGCCGTCCGGACCCAGTTCCCCGACACGTGCGATCTTTTCATTGGAGATTTTTCCTGCCAATGCGGCGGCTCAGCCATCCATCATCGCTCCCACCAGAACGGAAGGGACGTTGACGTCGGGATGTACGCCAAGGGCAACCGTCCGCTCGGCACTTTCGTTGCCATGAATGAAGAAAACCTCGACGCAGCCAAGACCTGGTGCCTGATTGAGAATTTGATAGCTTCACAGCGGGTTCAATACATTTTCCTGGACCGCCGTGTGCAGAAGATACTCTATGATTACGCAGGCAGCCGCGGCTACGATCAGGCTTATTTGCAGCGCGTGTTCGGAAATGTGCGCGGCGCGCTGATCCAGCATGTCCGCAACCACGTCGATCATATGCATGTGCGGTTTTTCACTCCGTGGTCCACTCTCGCGGCTCATATCGGGGCAGGCGAAAAGGAGAAGCAGGAGGTCATAGAGGCAGCCCAGGAATCATATCTGCCCAAGAAGGTAAACTACTATGTCAGCGGGTCGGAAAAGGGACTTGACGAACTCGCGCACAGTTTCGGGGTCAGCGTTTCGGACATTTGCCGGTGGAACCGCATAAACCCGTCCAGCGTCCTTGTTCCCGGCAGCTGCCTCGTTTTTTACAAAAGGAGTTTTGAAAGCGAGCCGGTCCTTTTGGCGCGCTCGCTTCAACCCGGGTTCATCGCTCAGGCAGCTACCCTCAGAATGGCTTCTCTAGAGCCTGAACCGGTCCTGCCCAACATATCCGATTCAACTTTTTCCGCGCGCGGCGAGTCGGACGAGAAGGCGTATGTGTCCGACCGCCCGACCGGTTCAAGCTCACTGCTGACCTGTAAAGCCAGGAAAGGCGACACCCTCGAAAAGATCGCCCGCCGCAATAAATTGGACGTTGCATCACTTTGCCGGCTGAACGGGATCAAGAAGTCCGCTCAACTGAAGCCGGGCCAGACGGTGAAAACCGGCGAAGCGAAGGTCTATGCAAGCGCCGGAAAGGCTACAGTAAATGGCCGCAAAGAGGGAACTTCATCTTCATCGATCTGCTTTGCCTCCGATAAGCCCGGTTCGCCCACGGCCGCTTTTTATACTGTCAATAACGGCGGGACTTTGAAGGACGTTTCAAGAAAGACCGGCATTTCGATTTCCTCCCTGTGCCAGTTGAATGGTCTTTCCCGAAATGCCCACCTCAAGGCGGGCCAGAAGATAAAGCTTACCCAGGCGAACCTGCCGGTAAGACCCTCCTTCGGCAGCGCGTCCTGTTCGATAAAAGATGCTGCCAGGAAACCGGGGGGTGTGAAGCACGACGATGTCGGCAAGAAATCCTTAAAACCTGGCGAAAACAAATCAGTTCAGAAACCTGTGGCCAAATCCGCAACTTCAAAAGATTCCAAGGCCACCAAATCCAGATCAAAAGCCGAACCATCCAAGGCGGATGCCAGGAAGCCTTCTGCGAAGCAAATGGGAAAACGGAACAAACCCGGCCAGCCCACTGCCAACAAGAAGACGCCGGATTCCGGGACAGGGAACAAAATAGCCTCCAAGCCTGCCAAACCCGGCAAGAATACTACAATCGCAAAGAAATAAGCTCCTTTACTTTTTCTCTTTTACCGGCTATACGATATGGTTCGAACGGGCGCTCAGTTGTGCCCGTTCTTTTTTTGTTCGAACGTGTTACAAGTATGTGGAAAATTGCGAACGGGGCCCCACTAGGGTGAATTCAGTGTTAAAATGGTCTGATGCCGTGTTGCGTTCAAGACTAGCCCGGGGTGACGGGTTGCGTTAATCTTGAATGCAACCCGTATAAGTTGGCGATTTGTAATTACCGGTTCCCGGATGGACTTCACGGCCTGGAGTTTAAATGCCCGATAACGCTACCGATAAAATTGCGCTGTTGAGAAACATCGGCATCAGCGCGCACATAGATTCAGGGAAGACAACGCTCACTGAAAGGATTCTCTTTTACACTCAGCGCATTCACGCCATTCACGATGTAAAGGGCAAAGACGGAGTGGGCGCCACGATGGATTTCATGGAACTTGAAAAAGAGCGCGGCATAACGATTCAATCCGCCGCGACTTTCTGCTCTTGGAATGGCCACTCAATTAACGTCATCGATACGCCTGGTCATGTCGATTTCACGATAGAAGTGGAACGCGCGCTCCGGGTCCTGGATGGGGCCGTTCTGGTGTTGTGCGCCGTAGGGGGAGTCCAGTCCCAATCGGTTACCGTCGACCGGCAGATGGTGCGCTACCGGGTCCCAAGGATCGCCTTCGTCAACAAGTGCGACAGGACAGGAGCCGACCCCTTTCGGGTGGCCCGGCAGCTTCGGGAAAAACTCAACCAGAATGCGGTCTTGCTTCAGGTGCCGATGGGTCTCGAAAAAGATCATAGAGGCGTAATCGACCTCATATCCATGAAGGCCCTTGCCTTCGAAGGAGAGCACGGCGACGAGTTGAGCGAGTCGGAAATACCGGCCGAGTTCAAGGACCTTGCGCAGGAAAAAAGAGAGGAACTACTCGATGCGGCATCTCTTTTTTCGGACGAGCTGACCGAAGCGATCCTGGCAGATGGACCTGTATCCGAAGAGATGGTGCATGATGCAGTCAGGAAGGGAACTCTATCCCTGGAACTCACGCCCGTTCTGATGGGATCGGCCTATAAAAACAAAGGAGTACAACCCCTGCTCGACGCCATAGTGAAATACCTCCCAAGTCCTCTGGATATCGAAAACGATGCCCTCGATCTTGACCGGGAGGAAGAGCGGGTAGTCTTTGGAAACTCACCCAATCTGCCCCTTGCAATGCTTGCGTTTAAACTGGAAGTGAGCCGTTACGGCCAGCTTACCTACGTCCGGATCTACCAGGGAAGCCTTAACAAGGGCGACACAATTGTCAATACAAGGACCGGCAGGCCCGTGAAGGCAGGCCGCCTGGTAAGGATGCACGCTGACGAGATGGAGGAAATCGACTTTGCGGCCTCCGGCGACATTGTGGCCCTTTTCGGCATAGATTGCGCCTCCGGCGATACTTTCACCGACGGGCGGGCCAGATACGCAATGGCTTCCATGCATGTCCCCGCGCCGGTCATTTCGCTCGCCGTAAAGCCGAAAGATAAAAAGGCCGAGATGAACATGAGCAAGGCGCTCGCCCGCTTTTCCAAGGAAGACCCGACATTCAAGGTTTACCTCGACGGGGAGACCTCCGAGACCATCATCTGCGGGATGGGAGAGCTTCACCTGGACGTCTACGTCGAGCGTATGCGGCGCGAGTACAACGCTGAAATTGAAACCGGAATGCCGAAGGTGGCATATCGGGAATCGCCCACTCGCCGGATAGAATTCAACTACACACACAAGAAACAAACCGGCGGCGCAGGCCAATTCGGCAAGGTTGCCGGCTTCATCGAACCGCTAAGCGAAAAAGAATTCGAGTTCGTCAATAAGATCACCGGCGGAGCGATCCCTACCGAATTCATTCCGTCATGCGAAAAGGGGTTCAGGGCTTGTCTCGCCAAGGGAGGGCTGGCCGGTTTTCCTATCGTAGGGGCCGGCGTCACTATAAATGACGGCGCCGCGCACTCGGTCGACTCTTCGGATCTGGCCTTCCAACAGGCCGCGATCGGGGCTTTCCGCGAAGCCTACGAAAAATCCAACCCCGTGCTTTTGGAACCTATCATGCGGGTGGCGGTCGAAACGCCCTCCGAGTTTCAGGGCGCGGTGCTGGGGAGCTTGAACCAAAGGCGCGGCATCATACTGTCCACATCTGAAGACGGCGTCTTTTCGGTCGTGGAGGCTGAAGTGCCGCTTTCCGAAATGTTTGGCTACTCCACGGCCCTTCGCTCTTCTACCCAGGGCAAGGCCGAATTTACCATGGAATTCTCCCGCTACAGCACAGTCCCAAAAGGCCTGGCCGAAGAGATCATAAGAAAAGAAAAGGAAAACCGGAAATAATGAGCGGCGAACAGCCGGGCATATTGGGAGGCGTGCAGCGAGGCGGGCCGCCTGAATCCATCAGCGGAACAAACTTTATCTCCCTGCCGGCTTGTATGGAAAGATCCATTGCGCCATGATCGAATTAAACGGTTTCCTGTTCTGTTTTCTTCTTCTCTATGTGGGGCAGAGCGCGTTCAATATCCTGCTTGAGCAAATCAACCTTGCTTATTCCCGGCTACTGTCCGGCAAGCCGCCGGCGGGATTCGAAGGGTTCATCGACGAGACGAAGCTGGCAAGGGGCGTCGATTACTCTCAGGAAAAAGCCCGTGTCGGGATTATCGAGCAAATAGCATCGGATGCCGTGCTCCTTGCCATCCTGCTTTCGGGATTGCTTCCTCATCTCGTCGGTTGGTCCGATAAGCTGGGCCTGTCGCTTATCGCATCGGGGATCCTTTTCTTTTTTGTCCCCGGCCTCATACATTCACTGGTCGAACTTCCTTTCAGCTACTATTACACTTTTGTCGTAGAGGAAAAGTTCGGCTTCAACAGGTCTACTCTAAAACTCTGGCTAATAGATCACATAAAAGGCGGGCTGATTTCAGCCGTCTTTTTTGCGCTGATTCTATCCTTTCTTCTCCTCTTCATTGAATGGTCTCCCCGCCTATGGTGGCTTTGGGGTTTTGTGCTCCTGTCGGCCGTGCAATTGGTGATGGCGCTCCTTTACCCGGTGGTCCTGGCGCCGCTTTTTAACAAGTTCGAACCGGTCCGGGACGGGGAACTTTCCGCAAGGATCAAAGAGGCCATGGAAAAAAGCGGCATTCGAGTGAAAAAGATCCTGCAGATGGATGCCGGAAAGCGCAGCCGCCATACAAACGCCTATTTCACAGGGATCGGAAAGACCAAACAGATTGTGCTTTTCGATACGCTGATCGAATCGCACACCCCCGATGAGATTCTTGCAGTGCTGGCTCACGAAGCGGGCCATTACAGGAAAAAACACGTCATCAAGCAGCTTGTCGTCTTTGCGGCCTTTTCACTGGCGGGATTTTACGCGACCTGGCTCTTCATTCGGTGGCCGCTTCTTTTCACGACCTTTGGATTCAGCAGGCCACTGCCCTATGTCGGGCTTTTCCTGGCAGGGATCCTTTGGAGTAAAGCCGGATTTTTTCTTCAGCCGCTCTACATGGCGATGTCGAGGCGTTTCGAAAAAGAAGCCGACATGTTCGCGGTACACATGCTCGGAAGCGGCGCCGCGATGGCGACGGCTATAAAAAGACTCGCCGCCGACAACCTCTCAAACCTCAATCCTCACCCGCTCTATGTCCGGTTTCACTATTCCCACCCACCCCTTGTGGAAAGGATAAAAGACCTGGCTGAATGGGCGAGCAGGTAGGCTGGCGAACGGAAAAAAACCGGAAATAACTCTCTTCTCCATTCTCTCGCTTATCCTTCGCCTGTTAGACCCGGGCTTTTCCCATTTCACCGGATTTTATCCAATCGACGCATTCGGTCGTGTCCATCAGCGCGACCTGGATTTTGCCGAGTTCCTCCAGGCCTTTTTCGTACACACCGGAAACGGCGTCGGTGACCATCACGATGCGGAAGTCCCTCATACTCGCGCCGTATATCGACGATCTCGGACAGTTTGGAAAATTGCAGCCGCAAAACACTACCGTGTCAACCCCGTGCTCTCGAAGATGTGCTTCAAGCCCGGTTGCATAAAACGCGTCCCAGCGGGGTTTGTACATCACCCATTCAGTCGGGGCCAATTGTTGAAAACGCCCATGGAGAAGCAGATCTGCGTCAACGGCAATATTGTGGTCCGGTTTCAGTTCATCGACCAGCTCTGCTCCGGGCGTACCAGGCAGGACAATTGCCGTCCCCTGCTCGACCGCTTCGCGCCGGCATGCATCCACGTTGCCGCCGTCAGGCAGATAAAGGCGCACCACATGGACGATCGGCCGCTGCATCTTTCGAAAAACACTCAGCAGGCTGCTGATTTGACCGACACATTCGGCTGTGCCGGGAATCTGAAATGTCGCACCCGCAATCGTGAAATCCCGTTGCATGTCAATTGTGAGCAGGACCGAGCTTTCAGGATGAGGTGCGGTATATTTGGTGAATTGGGTCGCAGTCAGCATTTGAATCCTCCCCGATTTGCCGCAGGGCCGCAAGAGAGAAAACCCCGTCGCTCCTATTCTCTTGCCCCGCCGTCAGGGTAGTGCATTCCCAAAACGACCTGCGGTTTCCGGGACTGCCTCAGATAAGAGTGGGACGCTTCTGCGGCAATCGATCCGCCTCCCTTCTCGTGAAGAAGCGCTTGGGACTCAGAACGGGCGTCCAAAGGCAGAAGTGCCGGAAATCCGCAACCGTCTTCCGCCTACGCCGCGCATGCTTTTAATTCTTCACATTGTTTCAGAGGCACGCTTACAATGAAGGTGCTTCCTTTGCCGGGTGTGCTCATCGCGCTGATCGTCCCGTTGTGACGATCTAGTATCTTCCGGCAAATAGCCAGCCCCATTCCCGATCCCTTATATGAACTGCTTCTGCCGTGCAGGCGACGGAAAGGCAGAAAAATCGTTTCGAGATACTTTTCGTCGAAGCCGATTCCATTGTCTTTGACGTATATCCTGCACGTACCATTCCAGCAGGCTTCTCCGTACACCCTGATATGAGGATTGTCGCGGTGGAACTTTAAAGCGTTTCCGATAAGGTTTTCAAACAGTTGCCGAATCTGGCCGGGATCTGCCTCAATTTCGGGCAAATCTTCGATTTCCACGTTCGCCCCCGTTTCATCGATCGCCGCATCGAGATCGTGGACCACTTCCTTCACCAACTCGCCGAGATCTACCGTGATGAAAGGCTCGGACATGGTAGTCACTCGGGAATAGACCAGCAAAGATTCGATGAGACTTTGCATGCGCGCGGTCGCCCGGCGCATTTTTTCCAGATATGAAAGGCCTTCCTCGCCCAGGGTTTCGGCAAATTTGGTCCCCAGAATATCTCCAAAAGCGGAAAGTTTTCTTAGAGGCTCCTGCAGATCGTGAGAAGCCATGAAGGCAAAATCGCGCAATTCCCGGTTGCTTTTCTCCAGTTTTGACTCATAGACCCTGGCCGCAGATTCGGCAACCTTGCGCGCAGTAATGTCCCGGTTGGTTTCGAGCATCGCCACGGGGTTCCCGTCCGCATCGCGCTGCAACGCCCAACGGCTCTCCACCACCACCTGCGTGTTCCGCCTGGTCGTATGAATAAGCTCCCCCTGCCATTCGCCCTTGTTCAGAACAATAGACTCAATCTCATGCGGCGGGGCGGGAAATTTGGTTTCCAGCAACTCGTGGACTATCTTTCCGGCCGCCTCGCCCCGCTCCCAGCCGTATAGCCTCTCGGCCGCCTTGTTCCAGTACCTGATCCTGGCCGCCAGGTCACGGACGATCATGGCGTCGTGAGCAAGTTCCAGAAGCGCCCCCTGTTCGCAGAACGCCTCATTTGACTTCGCGCCGGCAGCGGCATTGCCCTCGGCCAATCCGCCGGAACTGCCCGGTTCGCCGTATTTCCTGCCCGGCATTCGTTTGCTTCCATCCATAACGTTAGACACAGCCATTGACTTTATCTCCTGCCCGCCGGGGTTCATCCGGTCCCATACGCAAAGCCCTGCCTCATTCCACGCTCCTCGAAAGAATGCGCTCCCCCCGGGCAGGCAAAATTTTTACCTCTAAATTATAAAGTAACAACTGCTCATGAGGACTGTCCATAATTTGTGACGCGTAAAGAAGCGCCCAAGTGGTTATAATCACGCCAAATTGAAGGTGTTCCAGGCGAAGATGGCTGACAATGACAAAAACAGTGGTTGCATGGGACCTGACTTTGTGCATATTAGGCGTCAATCCATTCATTTGTCTGTATAGAGATCCACTTTTATTGCCTTGAACACTGAAGATAGGATTGAAAAGTTGATGAATTTGCCTATCAAGCAGCTTTTAGGTGGTTTGCTCAGCTACACTCCTTTTCTTGACTGGAAGTCAAGATATCAAAAACACGGCACGGGCGGAACGGAATCGGCAAGGTATTGCTATTCGGTGTGGCTCAGGCATCTTGTGATTTTATTCGAAAACGGCATGATGAAAATTCCAAAGACGATCGCCGAATTAGGGCCGGGCGACTCGATAGGTATTGGAATAGCTGCTCTGTTGTCCGGCTGCGATCATTACAACGCCTTCGATGTCATTGAATATTCGTCCAGGGACACTAATCTGCAAATATTAAACGACTTGATTGATTTATTTCTTAAACGGGAGGATATACCGGATGATTCCGAATTCCCGCTGGTTAAGCCCGCCCTAAAATCATATGCATTCCCATCTCACATACTTTCCAATACCTTGAACGATTCGCTATCGACAAGCCGTATAAATGCCATCAAAAGCGCCATATTGAATTATGGCAAACACGGGCCAATTTCGATTGCATATTGTGCTCCATGGTTTAATGTCGATAACATATCCGAGCAGTCTATTGACCTCATATACTCCCAGGCTGTCCTGGAACATGTTGACGACTTGGCGGCCACATATCAATCGATGCATTCTTGGCTCAGTCCAAAGGGATTTATGTCGCACCAAATTGATTTCACGTGTCACACTACGGCAAATTATTGGAACGGTCATTGGACATATAACGATATGCTGTGGACACTCATAAGAGGTAGAAGACCTTATTTGCTAAACAGAGAGCCGTATTCCACGCATGTCGACTTACAAACCCGAATAGGCTTTAAACTTCTTGATTCGATAAAAGTTTATGGCGACATTCTAAAACCGGGTCTTCAGAGAACCCGTCTGCCTAAAAGGTTCGCGGGGATGTCCGATGAAGATTTTTCAACTTCATCCGCCCTTATTGTGTCCACTAAGCAGTAGCGATTATTATTTGACATTCTCGAAGTTCGAGCTACTTGCAGCAGGAGTTTTCCTGCCGCCCGGAGAACGTTCCCCGTTTACATCGTAAACGTAGACCCAAGATAGGGCCTTCTTCATTTGATAAACTTTGGCCCCGGGAGGCAGGGCCGCCCGGACCGGGCCCTGCCTCAAAACGCGACTGGCTGTCACCAAAAAGCCGTCCGTTTACCTCCTATCGATCACAGGCCGCCCACCCTGCATGAGGCGCAAATCCCGAAGCCGCTGCCGTTGACATCGATGAACTGGCATAAATTTGAAAGCCTGTTCAGCTCACCCCGGCTCAAAGTTGCCGGGGAAAAGTCGGTCTCCGTGAGCGCATAAGTGCCTGCCGCTGCGGATGTGTTTGCGTGAAGCGTGGTCCCCCAGGCGCGCATGCCGGACACAAGGGTCAGGCTGGAGGCGATAGCCGCGCTGTTGGAGCAACTGTCCCCGGGTAAGGGCTTCGTGGCGACGAGCTTGATGACGACAGAAATTGGGACACCGGGCGTGAAGGTATTGCTGATCAGGTCGTTTCGTACCGAGAGGCTTTCGAGCGCGTTTGGCGTCACCTTGCAGGAGCAGCAGGAAACCAGTTGTTCGTCGGGATCGAAAGCATAGACGTTTGCGCAAATATCACTGCCGGTGGCACCGGTGTTGCTGATATCGATGAATGAGTCTCCAATTGCGAGGTTCGCCGCATAACGAACCTGAAACGGGCCGTCCGTGCCGCCCGTGGTGAGGGGCGTGCCCGAACAGTTCTGCGAGCAGTAGTTGGCCCATCCCGTAGCCACGGGATTGCAATATTGCGCGCAGTAGTCGGACCATGCATTGGGCGCAAGGACCAATATTGCCAAAATCGAAGCCAAGAGGAGCACTGATTTGTTTCTCATTTACGTTCTCCTTTGTCGATCTCACAGTTTAATATTGCCGCTCTGTGCCGGCAGCCGCTCAAACCGCGGCCCGAAAGCGGCGGGATAGGCGGTGTGGAGAGGCATTAAACCTCCCCTGCCCTTAGAGTCCCCCGAACCGGCAGTTGTTGCAAATCCCGGTGCCGGCGCCGGTGGTCTCAATAGTATGGCATGCAGCCGTTATTTTGTTCAGTTCACTCACGCTCAAAGTTGCCGGAGCGAAGCGGGTCTCGGTAACGGCATAAGTTCCTGCCGCTGCGGATGTGTTTGCGTGAAGCGTGGTTTCCCAGGCGAGCAGGCCGGGATCCAGGTTCGAGCCGGTAACGGCGCCCGCGCTGTTGACGCAACTGTCCGTGCTGGAAGGCTTCGTCGCGACGAGCTTGATGATGAGGGAGGTTTGGGAAGTGACGGGCGAAAGCAGATTGCTGTTAATGTCGTTTCGTACCGAGAAGCTTGCGAGCTCGTTTGGCGACACCTTGCAGGAGCAGCAGGAGACCAGCTCTTCGCCGGGAGTGAACGCAAAGACGTTCACGCAAATATCACTTCCGGTGGCGCCGCTGTTGGTAATGTCGATGAATGAGTCTCCAATTGAGAGGTTCGTCACATAACGAACCTGAAACGGGATGTCCGTGCCGCCCGTGTTGAGGGGCGTGCCGGAACAGTTCTGCTGACAATAGCTGGCCCATCCCGAAGCAGGGGGACTGCAATACTGTGAGCAGAAGTCGGACCAGGCGTTGGGCGCAATGACCAGCACGAAGAGCACGACTACAAACAGCGTAGATCTCTTTTTCATTTTTCTTCTCCTTTTAGATCTCAATTTTTTAATTATCGGCGCCTTGCGCCGGCAGGACGAAAGCCGGCCGTATGGATGCTTTGGACCCCCATTCTTTAGAGTCCGCCCGTCCGGCAGGAGTTGCAGATCCCGAAACCGCTTCCGTCGACCTCGGTGTACTGGCATAGATACGATATCCTGTTCAGCTCACCCTGGCTCAGAATTGCCGGAGCAAATTCGGTCTCGGTGACGGCATAAGTGCCTGCCGCTGCGGATGTGTTCGCGTGAAGCGTGGTCCCCCAGGCGCGCATGCCGGGCACAAGGGTCAGGCTGGAGGCGATAGCCGCGCTGAAGCCGCAACTGTTGTTCAACTGTTTCGTGGCGACGAGCTTAATGACGACAGAAGTTGGGACACCGGGCGTGATGGTATTGCTGATCAGGTCGTTTCGTACCGAGAGGCTTTGGAGCGCGTTTGGCGTCACCGGACAGGCGCAGCAGGAGATCAGTTCTTCGACGGGATCGAACGCGTAGACGTTTACGCAAATATTCCCGCCGCTGGAGCCTGTATTGGTGATATCGATGACTGAGTCTCCAATTGCGAGGTTCGTCGCATAATGGACCTGAAACGGAACGTCCGTGCCGCCCGTGGTGAGGGGCGTGGTGTTGCTGGAACACACCGCCTGACAGTAGCCGGCCAAATAGGCAGCCGGGGGACTGCAATACTGTGAGCAGAAGTCGGACCAGGCACTGGGCGCAAGGACCAGCACGAAGGCCGAGGCTAATAGGACTGTTGATTTCAATCTCATCTTCCTTTTTCCTTTCTTTGAGGTCGGGTTTTGGACAGTGCTCTCCGTGGTGACAGCCGGGCTCTTTTCCTGATTGGTTTATTTGTGCTCACTCCGCACTGGCGACCGGTCAAATCGCGTAGAATCCGGCGCGCCGGCATTGCGGCCGATTGGAATGCCACTGGCTTACGAAAGCCCCGAAAGACTTAGGTAGAGGGCCAATGCCCATGGTTCGAAGGCAGCGGCGTACAGACGCTCGTGCGCTTCGGTCCGGCTCATGCTTGCCGGGACGAACCGGTCCGAAACAGGTCCAATACGCAGTTCAATCCGTGTGATTCTGTGGGTGTGCCGTGGTTTTTAGGTCCGAAAGCTGATTCTCAAACCCCCGGCTCTTTCCTCCTCGACAAATGAATTACTGAGAGCCCAAAATCGAAAAACGCAGGCGGCCTGAAAAACAATGGTGTGACGCTTCCCTGAATCGATGCTGCCGCTCTGATAGTCATCCAAAGGCCTGATTTCAACCCTTAAGGATTGATTTTTGCGCGTGTGGATGCCCTCTGAATCCACTAGGTTGTCCCTGTCCGGAGGCGGTGCCCAATACCGGCAAACACCCCTTTCAGCCTGCCGATGTTTAGGTTATTAAGCCGGAATAATGTTGATACCGTAGCGTCCCTCTCATCCCTTAAGATTTGGGGCTTATCAAGGTCTCTTCCAAGGGGATTCCCCAAAATGCCTCTCTTCAGAAGGGATGAGCACGACGGTGGAAGGCGGCAAAACTCTTGTTTTGGCGACGCCTGCTTTACCGATATCTGAAGAAAGCTTGTGTGAATATTGGTATCGAGGGCATAGACCTATATGGCGGGACTCGGCATAGTATGGCTGCAGGACTTCGGAAAGTGCTTACTCGTGAAGGCGTAAGAGAACTCGCAAACAAGGCTTTCGAGAGATACTTCCAAGTCGATTTGGAAGATCTGCGGGAAGGATATACGCAAAGACCAGAGAACGCAAAAATGGTGTGGTCCTTAAAATGAAAGAGGATCGACCTGCAACACCGCTGCAACACGCCAATCCTCTTTTTGCAAATCCAACCTACTGAAATTACTTAACTTTTCTATGGAGCTACGGGGAGTCGAACCCCGGACCTCTTGAATGCCATTCAAGCGCTCTCCCAACTGAGCTACAGCCCCGAAAACCGCAAGGCCAAAATTCGATTTCGGCCTTTGCAGTAGTCTATTTGTATATCCAGTTCGCGGGAAGCTGTCAAGGAAAAGGCAAAGGGAAAGGCGAAATCGAAAAACGGAATCCTTCCCATATTTTTTTCTCCCCTCTCTTCCCACCGTCCTCCGTCGCTCACCTTCCACCCCCCGCCCACTCTCAACTGTCCCGCATCCTCGCATTTCCCTTGACACCGGCTAAAGCGCCTGTTTAGAATCCAGCCATGCCGGAGTGGTGGAACTGGTAGACGCGCTGGACTCAAAATCCAGTATCCGCAAGGATGTGCGAGTTCGATTCTCGCCTCCGGCAACCAGGGGAAATGATTAGGGATTCGGCGCTTTTGCCGGGTCCTTTTTTTGTTGAGAATTTGCCGCTTGGTCAAGAGTTTGGTCAAGACTTTGCAGAAAAGCACTGTATTGGTCAATGGCCTGGTGCGCGTCGTCCGTGTCGATGGTGTTATACCGGTCAAACATCTCGCGCGTGGCGTGGCCAGTTATGTTCATGATTAAGGATTCAGGGACGCCAGCCTTTCGCATGTAGGTGTTGAACGCGTGTCGTAGGTCGTGGAAGATAAAGCCGTCTTTGACAAAGCGACCGTAGGGTATTCCAGCGGCCTTGCACGCTTCGGTCAAGCTGCCACGAATGTCCCTGCTGACAGGCTTTCCTTTGTAGAAGAACACGTGGTTATCATGCAACGCGCGGGGGATGGCCTTCAGGATTTCGCAGAGTTCAGGGCAGACCGGGATTTTGCGTGGCTCCTTGTCTTTTGTGTCCGTTGCTTCCAAGCGTATCAGCCGCTTTTCAAAATCGACCTTGTCCCAGGTGAGGGAAAGAATTTCGCCCTTGCGCATTCCGGTATAGAACGCTGTAGCGAGAATGGCTTTGGTATGCCGGGGAAGGGCAGCCATAAGGCTTTTCACCTGGTCAAGGGTCAAAATCTTATCCCTTGCGTTCGAGTTGCGTTTCAGAAGCTTCTTGATACGCTTGAATGCCTTGACCGTTTCGCCACTCACCATGTCGTTGTCGAAAGCCTTGTTTATCATGGTCCTTGCAGCGCCGATTTCAGTGTCGATGTAGGAATCGGATTTGCCAGCCGCCTTGCGTTTCGCCTGGTAATTCTCAAGATCAACCGGCTTGATCTGACCGACAATGGTATCGCCGAATTCTTTATTGAAGCTCGCAAGATTGATTTGCAAGGTCGGGAAGTAGCGCTTGGACTTGATCTTTTCAAGCCCGGTGTACCACTTGGTAAGCTCCTTGAAGGTCCTCTTCTCTTCCGGCGCTCTCTGCAAGACTCGTGGAGCTTCGACCTTTTGCGCTTTGCGCTTGCCTTCGGCGGCTCTGGCCTCTTCGATTGAATAGGCCTTGGGGTCGTTCGCGGCGGCTACGGGTTCGCGTCGCGCCTTCCCTGTGCCGGGGACGACGTAGTCTATCCAGTAGCGGACCTTTTGCGCGTGCTTCGCTTTGTCGAGATCGTTACCGCAGACGCACGCCTTTTTTCGGACGGACTGTTTTTTATGACATTGTGGGCATTCGGCTAATATTGCCACGACTAGATGCTCCTCTCACGCGCAATCCGGTCCTTGACTGGTCTACCCTCAGTCCTTCGGCCCGGTCCTTCGGTATTTACTTCTTCTTGCGGGGTCTTTCCTTAGAGACTTCCCCCGGCTCTAGCTGGAACATTTCCGGTAGTTCCGACTCTATCACGTCCTTGGGACTGTCGAAGTTCAGCCGAATATAGTTCTCTCTTGTAAGTGGAATCCCCTTGCGCCTCATGTATTCCACTAGCGGATCTTCCCCAATCCGGCGATTTAAATCCTCCACTGAACTGTCACTCTGCCCCGTTCCTACCTTTAGAATCCGCGCGATCTCCTTTTTGGGGATAATCCAACTCCGTCCAAGCTTCTCCGCGCGGATCTCCCCGGCCCTAAGCCAGCGGCGAATAGTGCCGACAGGCTTGCTCAACATCACCGCAACCTCTTCAGGGCTGTATGCTTCCTTCTCAAGTCTTGTCATAAGCGCCTCTTTCCTATCTTCGGATAATTCTTGAAAAAGCTCAAGCAGCCTGCGGGCGCGGAAATCGCCCTTGAGCCGCTCTTGTTCATCATCGCCGTCTGATTTTTCGGGCATTGCTTCACCCCCTTTTGCCTGACGCCCCGGCCCCCTTTCCGCGCGTTTCGCGGAAAGGGAATCGGGGGTGGGTGTCGGGTTTAACACGCTGCCTTAAAGCACCTCTCCTGGAACTTCCTGCCCGGTGGTCCTTAATCTTCCTTCCTTAGCCTTTAATAACTCCTCGATGCGCCTAAGAATTACCAGTGCTTCTTTATTCCCGGCAGCTTCTAATCTCTCTACCATTACTTCGCAAAGCTCTAACAAACTCATGTTCTCCCCTCCCTTAAAGCAAAGCGTTGTTGAAAGCCCTAACGGGCGTTGTGCGCGTGCTCTCACCTCCTGAGAATCCGCGCTACTTGGACATTGTACCAATCCTTCCCTCTTTTCGTCTGATACCCGTTCTCGTTTAAATACCTGGCTATTCCGTTGTCGCTGTGGCCGTCTGCCTTCAGTGACTCGATAAGTCTGATAACCGACTGCTCTTTCTCATCCACGATAAGGCTCTTGCCGTCTCCCCCCAGGGAATACCCGAAAGGAACATCTCCACCAGTCTTCTCACCCTTGTCTTTCTTGTGGCTAAGGGCTGCCTTGGTGCGCTCCCCGGCCTGCTCACGCTCAAGCTCGTTCATGGCACCCATGACTTTGAGCATGAAGCGCCCGGTGGCGGTCGAGGTGTCCAGGGATTCGGAAATTGAATGCAGTTCGATAGCGCCCTTGATGACGTGGCGGTCAACAAAATCGAGCAGGTCTTTGGTGCTGCGGGTAAAGCGGCTAATCGAGTAGACCACGACGGTGGCCACCTTCCCGGCCCGGCACAAAGACAAAACCTCCTGGAAGCCCTCGCGGTTTGCCTTGCTGCCGGATTTGCCTGCATCGGAGATAATCCCGGTCAAGGCGAGATCTTTAAGGGCGCAATAGGCTTTGATCTTCTCGGCTTGCGCGTCTAGGGAAACGCCTTCGTTTACCTGCTTCGTAGTGCTTACCCTGACGTATCCAATGGCTTTCATCGTGGCCTCCTCATTTGAATGTGAGGCTACGTTACAGCACATTCGTTTACGTGTCAAGAGATATTTTTACGTTCACATCTTTTTTATTCGAAGCCATCCGCGTCTTATTCTGTAGAGTTGTTCGATTCGGTCGGCGGCTCTTTCGAGGTGTCCTCGGAAAGCATCTTGAGCAAAGCCCGATCCTTGGGCTGTCGTCGGCGTCCCTCCTCGAATATCGAGTCCACCAGGTTCCCCACTGCCTCTTCCAAGGGCGTTGACTTGCTCTCCAAGTCCGAAGGTGTCGGCATATTTTCCAGGGTCGAATTGGTATCCTTCTTTTCCAACGGCTTCCGCATACGGTTTGAGAAGTGTATCGACGGCGGTTCTGAATAGATCGGATGATCCGGTGGGGCCATTATCCCCTTGTCGTACATTTTCTTTCGCCAACGATCCATAATATCCTTGGGAATCATTATACTTACTCCTTTCGTTCGTGTGGCTTCCGCATACGGTTTTTTGAGAAGATTATCGTCGGCGGCTCTGAATAAATCGGGTGATCCGGGGGCAGCATTTTCCCCTTCTCATGCATTTCCTTCCGCCACTCGTCCATAATATCCTTGGGAATCATAGGCCTCCGCCTCACTGTACTTGGTGCTTGCTCCTTCCCGTTGTCGGTATGAATGCCTGCAACCACATCAACCGGACCTGGGGTTTGTATTGACTTCTCACCCCAATAACCATCTATGGCGCTCTTGATCTCCTGCTCGGAGCAAGAAGTAAAGCAGGTTCTGTCATTCCCTGGATTTACGCGCCTGATCGCGGTGTACCCGGCGCGGCGGTCCTTCGTTATCAGAAAATCCCTATAGATACGGCTCTGCAGCATATCGCCTCCTTCGATGTTTATGGTTGCCGAAATTCTCGTTGAATAGATTGAAGGACTGAAGACATGGCGGCTTATTACGGTGGCGGTCGCGGATAGGCACAAAAAAACCTCTCGAAGGCAGGGTTAGCTCGGAGAGGTGTGATCGCCGTTGTCATCATATCGACCTCATGGTCCCTTTCGGGCTGGCATTGGCACCTTACGGGATGCAGGTTGCCGGGCGCTACGGGCCAGTTCCCTAACGCCACTCTTCATGATTTACAGGATTGTTTACCAGATGTTGGGAATGGTGTCAATTGAAAGTTAGCGGCTAGTGGGGTCGTGTGAGACCGGGGACCTGGTCCGTTTTCGAATCCAGGCAGGGGACTGTCAGCAGAATAACGGAAAACACTAATTTTACGTGGGTATTACCTGGGGATGGCAGAATATCCTTTCGACCTCATACAACTTTCATAGACGCGCTGCTGTAGCTGCTCTGCCAACGGAGTGCCTGGATAGGCACAGGAAGCCCTAGCCTTGTATGCCTCCATCTCACAACCAGCTTCATCCTGGGCAAACTGTTCTCGCGTGGTGCCTGGCTTGTCCCATCGAATCGGCTGGGCGGTGGCACAAGCCGAAAGAAGGGCGGCAAGAATACAGATAGTGACGAATTTCATGGGGTTCTCCCGGTGGGTTTGAAGTCAATGCAGCGAGCTAACGGCGCTAGGATACAGGCAAAAGCGATTTTAGCAACAGAAAAGTATTACCACCGGTGAGAAAGCGGGCCAAAATCACCGCTGAAAAAGCCGACAGACCAAGCGGGCAGAAGTCGTCCATTGGGTGCGTTACAATGCCCTTTTCCACGATTCCCCCCTGTTACCTAACGTGTACCGGCAAAAAATCGACTGTGAGCAATCCTCGCAATCTTCAGGGGGTAATTTGGATTGCCATGAACGTGTTCGGGTGCAGCACCACTGCCCGGCTTGGCCGGGCAGCGGGAAAGTTTACACCATAAAAAAGGCCACCCCGTAAAATCTTACACCATAAAAAGGGGGCCAAGCTGGGCAGCGGGCGTAAAGTTGCCCCCCATAAAAACAAGCCAAGCTGGGCAGGTGGTAAACTTACACCATAAAAAAGCCGTGGCATAAAGTTGCGTCCATAAAAAGAGCCGCACTAAACACTTTGTCCCATGTGTTTAACTCGACGGTTAAGCCGCGTGTAATTGAGTTTTTCTCTCCGCTTTCCTCCTCTTGTAATTGGTGATCTCCTGAGATCAATCTTGCTCTGTGGCTTTCTGGTCAGTGGTCATGCATAGGCAATCGCGCATGTCCTAGACGCTGACAAATCCTGACTCCGGCCTGCCTTCAATAACTTTAATGTTCGGCTCTGGAAAACGTTTACCACTGCGAGTGGCCTTCTTCCAATCAACAAATTGCGATTTCCCCCATGGGCAGATCAATCCTTGCAGTGTCTCACCGAAGAGCAGCCACGCAGTGTCACGAAAACACTTTATGACATCTCGAAACATTTCCGGTGTGCACCAGGTCTTCTTCTCGACTTGAAGAAGAGTATCCAGCAGTTTTTCTGCATTACTGCATCGCTCCTCCAAATCAATTTCGTAAACGTAGTTGAAATTGGCTTGTATCTCGACAGCGACCGTTTTCGGGTTGAATCTCACGACTGTAAGGTTGCTCATTTGGATCTCCTTTATCGTGGTCCGTTTTTACATGGGTGACTTTCTTCCTACTCTCCCTACTCTGACTACTCTGGCTACTCTAACTAACACTGGTTTTGGTTCCCGGTCTCAAAGTCAGGCCCGAAGTGTAGGAGGATATTACCACCTCCTACAGTTTCGCCTACACTTTTTGAGCATTTTTCCCCCCTAAAATTGGTGCTTAAAGGGGGAATTCCTTAACGTACCCCCATCTTTCTGGCTACTCTGGCTACTCTTCCATGGCTAGTGTAGGAAGAGTAGCCAGAATGGAAGGTGTTTTAAAGACGGCTCCAATCGTCCTTAGTACATATAAAAATCCGCGTCCGCGTCCGCGTCCTTGGCGTCTACCAAGCCATGGGGGGTCCTGCACTCGGCTTGCCCAGCCGCCAGTTCATAGAGGCCGTATTTCGCTCTCGTAACAAATCCATTCTTAAGTAGCATTGGGAGCGTATCCCTGACATATTGAGGGTCGAGTCCAGCCATTTCCGCTATTTGTTTAGGCCGCGCCTGTCCTAACTGTGTGAGCGCATCAACAATCTTCTGCCTCTCAGGGGTCTTTTGTAGTTCTTCGGTAGTCCCAATACATTCCCAGCCACCTGTACGGGCATCACGGACCAGGGCAAGCTTTCTTTCGTCAACATCTCGCCCGGTGATGTGGAGTTCAGCGTCAGCAATATGTCGATATCTCGTTAAGACCATGTTTGTGTCTGCCGCGCCTGTAATTCCAGTCGAACCGGTGACTTCGTCGAATGGATCACCTGCTGTGTTTCTTCCAGGCTTGCGAAGGTGGGTAATCAGGATTAACGCGATGTTGTGCTTATCGGCTAATTTCTTCAGCCTGGAAGCTTCATTAAAATCGACTTCATAAGCATTGGCCCCGCGCGGTTTGGCTATTGGTCTGATTTTTTGCCAAACGTCGATAACGACTAGTCGAATGTCAGGGTTCTTCGTAAGCTGGCGGTCAAGCTCTTCGAAACCACCTTTTTCGATTCGCTGCCACTCAATGCAAGATTCAAAACCATCTGGCGGGGTTAGGCCACCAAGCAGTTGCCTGATACGGTCTTGAAGTCTTCGCCAACTATCTTCCAAGGCAAGATATAAGACCCGCCTGCTTACTGTTTTTAGGCCCAGGAATTCAGTCGCCCTTGCTACTGATAGGCATAGCTGTAAGGCAAACCATGATTTTCCGATTTTTGGTTTGCCCGCAAGGACGATCAGACCTGCGGGAACCAACGTGGGAACAACATATACAATTTCAGCAATATGCTTTTCGAGTAGTTGTTTTGCGCTTATGATTTCGGGCCTGGCGGGCACCATTTCTTGCCCTTTGGCTGCTTCGATCTCCCTATTGATAGCGGGGTCATCGAGCAGGTCTACATCCGGGAAGCGGACCTCCGGCGCGTTGTTACCTGGTCGCAGCTTTGCATACAGATAACCGTTGCCAACCTTCTTTTCCAACTCGTCTTCATCCCATGGCGGCTCGCACCGGGGGTTGAAGTGTTCGGATAGAAGCTGGCAGCAGGTATCCTCATCCACTCCCAGGTCGCGCATTTTATAGACCACCTGGATAAGGTGATTGTCACCCCCCTGGCCCTCGATAGAAGGTTCGACTTCCCTGGCATAGTTCGTAGCCGCTGCTATCGCGTCAGGCTTATCCAGGTCCACCAGGGGGATCTCATATTCCGCATCACGGGTGAGCGGGCGATTCATGCGCTCCAGCAACCAGGGCAGAACGGGAAGCGGCTTATCAAACTCGCAGCCTTCAGCCCAGCGGTATTCACCCACATCTGTTTTCGAACCCGCCAAGACCACGTAGCCGCCAATCGACTTGACATCGACGCCCGGTCCAAGGATCTCAACGCCTCCTTGGCAAACACCGTCCGTGAAGATGTGGAAGCCGCCCGAAGGGGTCCACTGGTTTATCGTCCAGGGGATCTCTCCATGCTCTTCTTTCAGGCCCTTATAGGTCGCGTAGCCGTTCTTTTTGACATCCACGTCGATGACGGCCAGCCCGGACTTGCCGCAGGAAACACCCCAATTGCAGCCGGGCCAGTGGTTTGCCCAGGTAAGGATTTGTTCTCGGACGTTTGACGCCCGGTTAAGCATGTCCTTAATAAGGGGTGGATGCTTCGCGCCTGCCTTGATCGGGAAGACATACCAGCTAAGATCCTTGGCTACTGAGAGTGTGGAATCTAAAGCAGGGTGGATATTTTGTTCTTGATAACCCGGCTCTGCGGTGTTATGTTGCTCCCTGGAAGTTGGATCTACTTGGCCGGTGGGCATGTTTGCGGCATGCGCCCGACCTTTTTCTTCTGTCACAGCACTAGTTCTCCCCATTGCCGTTATCTCCTCTCGCCCTCTCAGGCGAAAATTCTTTCGAAGGGTCATTGATCGGTATTGCTCTTATAGCGTTGTTGCTCCTCTTCCGATTCAGGAGTTCCTGAACCACATCAAGGTCTACAAGAAGAGTATCGCCAAACCGGTGAAGTATCCGTGGGCGACGTATGTAGCCACTGGTGGTCTTGAACGGCAAGTTGCCACCATATACCAGCCTGTTCACCGCGTTGCGTAAAGCTCTGTCGAGGTCTTTGACCGGGACCATTTTCATTTGCTTCTTTCCTCCCTTCCTCTAAGCCGCATCGGTCATTAGGGAATCACAGAAGCGCTCCAGGGTGAGACGGTCAAAAACCGGTTTGCCTCCGAGCTTTCGCGGTCGTATCTCCGGGTACTTGCCCAAAGACATCCAATTTCTTAGCGTCTTTGTCGAAAGTCCCAGGAACTTGGCCGCGTCGTCATAAGAAAGAAGACGCGGGGTAAGCTGCTCAACCTTCTTTGAGTTAGCCATTGATAGTTGCTCCTCCCTGAGTGTTGTTTGCATGCTCGCGCTTACCGGTTTCTGCCCCGCCATTTAGGATTTTCTCGACTTCATCCAGATCGACCAGGAGTTTCCCGCCGAAGCGCTTGAAGATTTGGGGGTAAATCCCCTGCCGCGCATACCTGTAGAACGTGCAGGGCTGCAGTGGCAGATGGTCAGAAATTTTCGTAATTGAAATCAGTCTCATGCTCATCTCCCTTGGTAGTCATAAGTACGTTCTGATGACTTATACAGCACAAAACTTACCTCTTAGCGCCTTTCTCAGGCGACGGTCATTAAAACCTCCTTTCTACGTGGCGTTATGGAGCTAATTCAATAATGTTCGAATCTTTTCCCTTATACGTGTCAAGTCAATGACTATACGAACCTCGAAAGGAATCTCCTTTCTTCCGGCTCTGGTTTCTGAGACTTGGTCCGTGGGTTCGTCTGGATTGCTGCCATAGACAAAAAGCCGTCCTTTGTCTGTAGTAGGGTCAAAGATGTCCAAGAAATAACGCCTTCCTTCGGCTTCAGCTTTTTGCGCTGTTGGGTTCCACGGATCAAAATTATCTCTCGCTGCCAAGATCCGGGGCATATTCATGATTTGGCGGATCACCTCCAATTTCAGCCCGTGTTCCGCTAGTTTTCGAGCTACCGCTATTTCCATGATATTCTTCGCTGAATAAAGTCTGGTGGTTCCTTTGCCTTTCGGGTTGTCGATTTCAGGCTTTACGCATCCCTGCTCTGTGTAAAACCATACTGTGCGGTCTGTGATCTTTAGAATCTTCGCTACTTCTTTTCTGCTGTAGCTCTGCATCTTAACCTCCATTAAGTCGCAAGTTCGCGCTAGATACTTGCAGTGGCACAACCAAATTTACTGACATTATTTTACACCCAAATGCTTAAAAATTGCAAACCGCGCTAGGGCAAACCAGGGCGAGTATTAAGCGTTTTTCCCTGTCTACTTCGAGAATGCGCCCATTTTCAGCCATTTTCACTAGTCCGTACTACATACTACACGGCGTTAAGTCTTACTCTCGCCGGTCGTGTCCGATTGACCGGTCAATTTGGTCAAGACTTGGTCAAGAAGTTCCCGAAAATACCCCCGGCTTGCCTGTTCTGTCCCGAAACGACTAAAGCCGCTCTGATAGCGGCTTTGCTGGCACTCCAAAGTATCCCTGAATAACCCGAAAACACCCCGTTTTTAGACTCAAAATCCAGTATCCGCAAGGATGTGCGAGTTCGATTCTCGCCTCCGGCATACTACGATATTTTGAGATTCTGACCGTTCCGCTCCCGCGAGATCAGGCGCCAAGCGCATCCTTCAGCCAATCCTTAAGCTCTTCGGTGATCGCGTAGACTCCAACTCCCGGTTTGCGTCCGGCCGCTTCAACGGCTTTGAGGACCATCTCGGGCGGGACCTGTATCTTTGCTATCTCGTCGGCATCTTTCATTGTCCTGCGGATGAGCGTCACTTGGGCGGGCTTTTCCCATTCGTAGATTACGAAATAAAAGGATTCCTCATCCGCGGACCTGACAAAATCATCCTTGCGAGCCCACCCGGAACCCCATTCGAGATAGGTTTCAACAGCCTTTTCCGGCGTCATTTCCCAGTCGATACGGTCAACTGTTTGCCTTTGCAGCTTCAGTTCTTCAAGTCCCCACATTCCGATCCTTTCTCCATGCCGGCCGGGCCCCTCACCTTTGCTCCGGCAACGGCCCGGAATCCGCAGTCCCGGCAGACCCGGCGTTGTCGTTAAACCGGCACTGTCAGCGCATCGGATAAAAGGTGAAAGAAATCGGCCCCGCGCCCATGCCTCCACCCGATGTAGCCTTTCCCTGGTAAGTGAAAGCAATGCCGACGGCATTGGACGGAAGATTTATCTTCTGCTTGAAAGAGATCGGATCGAAGGAGTCGCGATCCGTGGTAAGTCCGACTTCTTGGACAACCTTGCCGTTTTCGTCGACAAATACCGCTCCAAGGCGAAAGATGTCCAGATGACCGTAGCCCAAAACCAGGTAAGAGGCAAATCGGACTGTGCCGGAGAGGTTTATTTGTCCCTGATCTTTAACGTAGCTGTATTCGACGGTCAGGTCATTGCTTTTCCATTGTCCGGAGTCTTTGGGCTGCACAATGGAGAGACGATCTTCAAGTGAAACCGTTTTTGTGGTTGCGCCTGCAGCAATGACCCGGGGCGACGCAATAAAAAGAGCCGCAGCGATTACGGATGAGAGCAAAAGAAATCTCACTTTCATTACGAATCTCCTCTAATGTGGTAAGTCCCTGAATTCCAGCCAACTGACTCGTCCCTGCGCCTTGCCCCCACCCACGGCCCGAGCAGGACTACCCCTTCGTCATACGGCCACAACTCATCCCCTTGCAGTGCTGGCCGCCGTGCCGATGCGCAAACGTCACACCTTCAACGAGGAACGCAGTCATATATACCACCGGTGAATCCGGTTTGGAATGTTTCATCTTTTGGGCCGAGCCAAATAGATAGCAATGAAGGCGAGAGGGTGTAACGAAGCAACTCCCCGGCCGCCCCATGAGAAGGCAGCCGGAGAGGGTCTTGCCTGGTTCGGGCAGCAGGGGTGCTACAGGCCGCTCGTATACTCCTTGAAGAACTGAATGTCCTCCATTACCGCCTGGTAGTCCATTTGCAGGCTGCGATGAAGCCTCGCATTTTCAAGAGAGATAGCTCCAAACTCGGCCAATGACTGGGCGAATTCAACCTCAGAACCATTAAACCTGCGGCGTGAGGACGTATACAGGCGCATGGCGCCTATTACCTTGTCCTGGAGGATTATGGGAACGGAAAGGATGGATGCGATTCCCTCTTTCTCTGCCTCCCCGGGGTATTGAGCTCTTGGGTCCCGTGCAGCATCCTCGATCCACACAACCTCACCCGCCATCGTTTCTGCAATGCTCCGGTCCGTAGACAACAGGCCCTTGTTGAGGTATTCGTCCGAGAGACCTTTGGAACAGACGATGTTGAGGCTCCTGCTCTTTTGGCTCACAATTCTGAGAGAACAGGCCTTCACGTTCAGTATCTCGACGGCCTTGTCCACTATGAGGTCGAGGATTTCCTGAGTATGCAGAGTCGAGGTCAATGCTTTGGCCACCTCTTTTATGGCCTTTAGATGTTCCGCCTCGATGAGAATTTTCTCGAGCAGCTTCGCATTTTCAACGGCGATGCCTCCCTGCTCGGCCAGCGCCATGGCGAACTCAATCTCTTCCGGCGTGAAGTCCCTCTCCTCGGCACAGTACAACCGAATAACTCCGATAATTTTCTCCCTGACAATAATCGGAACCGAGACAATCGTCACGATCCCTTCTTTCGTGGCTGCCTGAGGGTATTGAATGCGCGGGTCCGTCCTCGAATCCCTGATGACGACGACCTGGCCTTCGAGAGCGGCCGCCATGCTTTTTTGGGAATCCACAGTCCCCTTCCTTAGATACTCATCGCTCAGACCGCAGGAAGCAGCCGTTTTCAGTTCCTTTCCAGCGTCGTCCAAGAGAAGAATCGTGGAACCCCTGACACCAAAGGCCTTGACGATGCCTTCGGCTAGCAGCTTCAAACGCTGTCTAACGGAAAGCGTCATGCTGACGGTCTTGCTGAATTGCTGAAAGGTACTCAAGAACTGACTCTCCCTTGTTTTCATTGGTCGTCCTCCCTTGGCCGGCGGTTTTTGGCACTGAGCCTTAGTCAGGGGCGTTTTGCAGGGGGAATGGAAACCGGAACTTTACCGGGGGAGCTTCGAGTTAAGTCTTAATGCCAAATTGAAAAGTAACTCCAATTGAGAATTCTTCCACTTTGTTACAGGATTTACCTACTTTATTCAATGTTTCAAAAGAGTCAATGGTGAATGGAAGAAATCAAGGGCTCACCTGGAGAAAAACTTTTTAAAAATTTTTGCCGGGGCAGCGCAAGTTTTGCCGGTTTGAATTGTTTAACAGGTTGGAGGTACCGAGTGATGATACTGGATGGTCAGGCGAAAGAAACGGGAGATGGGGAGATTGCGGGCGGCGCTGCAGCCGGCGGGGAAAAAACGAGGAATCTTTACAACAGGATGGAATGGGCCGGCGCTTTCGGCGATATCGGCACGCTGATTCCATTCGTCGTCGCCTACATAACGATAGTGAAAATAGATCCTCTGGGGCTTCTTTTCATGTTCGGCATCTGCCTGTTAGGTTCCGGACTTTACTACAGGACGCCGCTTCCCGTTCAGCCGATGAAGGCGATAGGAGCGGCGGCGATCGCAGGGGGCATAAGCCCTGCCGCCCTTTTTGCATCGGGAATCACGACAGGTGTTTTCTGGTTTTTTGCCGGCCTGACCGGAGCGGTCAAGCCCATAACAAAACTTGCCACCAAGCCGGTTGTGCGCGGCATCATGCTGGGCCTGGGCTTTTCCTTTATGGTCGATGGAATTCACAGGATGATGACCGCGCCTGTCCTTGCCTTTTTCGCTCTGGCCCTCACCTATCTTCTGCTGACAAATCCCACGGTTCCCGCAATGTTCGTGCTCCTGCTGATTGGAGTCGGGTCGGCGCCCGTCATGAACCCTGAGATCCTGCACGACCTTGCGAAAATCCATGCCGGTTTCAAGCTGCCTGTTTTTTCCCTCCCTTCGATTGCCTGGAGTGATTTCGCCGTCGGCACGCTGCTGTTCACGATACCTCAGATACCCATGACTATCGGAAACGCGGTGATTGCAATCGTTGCCGAAAATAACGAACTCTTTCCCGACAGACCGATCACCGAAAGAGGAATCGCTATCTCGCAGGGCATAATCAATCTGGTTTCTCCACTTTTCGGCGGCATCCCCATGTGTCACGGGGCCGGCGGCATGGCCGCCCACGTTCGCTTCGGGGCGAGAACGGGAGGGGCGCCGGTCATTCTGGGAAGCATCCTTATTCTGGTGGCATTATTCTTCAGTGATTCCGTTTCCATCATCTTCAGGGTATTCCCTAACGCAATCCTGGGTGTGATCCTGTTTTTCGCAGGATCGGAGCTTGCCATAAAGGTAAAAGATATGGGGGACAAGAAAGAGGATTTTTATATAATGCTGATTGTGGCTGCTTTTGCAATGTGGAATATGGGTGCGGCTTTCCTGGCGGGCATAATCATGGATAATTCGCTGAGGCGCGGGTGGATAAAGATTTAAGCAGAATTAGCGCATACTCGACGAGGATGACAAAGGCGGTCTCGCGTTCATCGCAGCCATGTCTATTTTATTTTTAATATGTGTGCAAGTATTGGCCCGCACTCAAGACTCGAGACGGCACCGGATGAACACCGATCGGGGCGGCGGCTGGCGAAGCCTGCGTCTGATCGAATGACCTTTTTCATCCGTGTCTATGCTGGTATTTTATTATGGCCGGTTTTAAGGGGATAACTGTGGATCACGACAAGATTCGCGCAAGGCTATCGGCTTACAAAGATGGTGAATTGAACGGAGGCGCAAGAGACCGCATTCTGCGTCACCTTCGTTCCTGTGACTCCTGTAGCGAGGAGTTGAGGGAACTCGACCGGATCGATTCCCTGGTCGGGGGATTGCCTGAAATTAGCGCCCGGGAAACTTTCATCTCCGAAATTATCGCCGAAACTCTCTCGGCAAAGGCAGCCCGCCACCGGAAATCGGCTTTTCCATGGATGATCCTGGACCGGTTTTGGGGCCTGGTAGATTCGCTTTTCGAGTTGCTTTCCGGACACGAATCCGACCGGACGGACTCACTCGATGAATTTGGGGATTTTCCTCCTTTTTCACTGGGCTGCGCTTACGTGAGGCTTATCGGCAGGTAAAGGCGAGGACGAGAGTATGGTTCCTGAGACATTCATTTTGGGTTTTTGTGCCGCTCTTATCGCCGTTGCGGCCCTTCTCCTGGTCTCTTATATAAGGAGCAGGCGAAAGACCCCCAAGATTAAGGGGTACCTGGACTTGATGTCCGATCTTTCAGACGAGCAACGGCTAAAGGTTCAGGTCATCCGGCAGACCTTCCTTCCCAAGGTCGAAAGAATCAGACAACATCTATGCGAACTCAGATTAGCCCTGGCAAAGGCGCTGTTTTCCGAGCCGACCGACAGGGCCGAAGCACAGTCCATCTCACAGGAAATCCTTAGATGTCAGTCTGAACTGGAACAGGAAGTCATCGAGCATATAATCGAGGAAAAAGAGCTGTTAAGTTCGAAGCAGCAAAAGAGATTCTTCGAAATCATAGTCGAACAATTCTCGCATGGGGGATTGGGGGTCCACGACGTCAGGCCGAGGAGAAAACCCTGATGCTCAAATCCAGAGAAGAGAAAGGTATTCTCTTGACCTTTGGCGAATGCTAAGCTAAGCGTGCGAATGAGTTCCGGTTATTAGGTAAAATGTTAACTATTTCAGGAGGTCTTTTTAATGACTATCCCGAGGCAGGTGTATGAGTTCCTGAAGGCAGCCTCCATTGCGCACGCACAATGGGATATCGAAGTATCAACCTCGATCGTCAAAAACCGCAAGAAGCTTATCCTGCTGCTTCTGCTGCTGACGCCTATCCTGATCGTATCCCTGCTTGAAGCCTCGCCCCTGCTCGGGGGAAAGGAAGCCTACGCCCCCGCGTTCTATTCGCAGAGCATCTTCCTCGTTGCCATCGCGATCGGTCTGGCTGCCGGCCTCATAACCGGGTGCGTCGGCGCCGGCGGCGGGTTTATAATCACTCCGGCGCTTATGGCCGCAGGCGTAAAGGGTATTCTGGCAGTCGGCACCGACATGTTTCACATCTTTGCAAAGGCGATCATGGGCACGGCCGTGCACAGGAAACTTGGCAACGTTTCCATTAAGCTTGCACTGGCGTTTCTGGTCGGCTCCGGCGCCGGCACCGTCGTGGGAGGAACCATCAACCGATGGCTTTACGGCATTGACCCGCTTTTGAGCGAAGCGTTCATCAGTTCGGTATATTCGGTCATACTCGGGTTCCTCGGTTTCTACGCCCTCTTCGACTTTCTCAGGCTGCGCAAGGGATCTCGCGGCGGCCATGCGCACGGCTCCGCCTATTCCGGCACCCCGGAGATCGCAATAAAACTCCAGGCCCTCAAGGTCCCGCCGATGATTGCCTTCGATGAGGACTTCGTGCCGGGCGGCAAAAGAATCTCCTGGCTGGTTGTCGCAGCGGGCGGCCTCTTTGTCGGCATGCTTGCCACCCTAATGGGCGCCGGCGGCGGCTTTGTGACTTTTCCCATGTTCGTTTACGTCTTCGGTGTATCTTCCATGACCACTGTTGGGACGGACATCCTCCAGATAATCTTTACGGCAGGTCTTGGATCGATAGGCCAGTATGCCATTTACGGCTACGTGTTCTATTCTCTGGCCATGGGCATGTTGATCGGTTCGCTCATCGGCATCCAGGTCGGCGCATTGACAACCAAGGTTGTAAAAGGGATTCATATTCGTGGTTTTTATGCCGTATCGATTCTGGCCGGATTTACGAACCGCGCTGCCTCGCTTCCGCGCAAGCTCGTCGAACTGGAGCTCATAAATATTCCCAAGTCGGTTACTTCCGGCATCGAATCCGCCGGAAATATCATCTTCTGGATTGTTGTGGGCGTCTTTGGGGCCTGGGTCTTTGCTAAGTTTTTCAGCAGCATGGGGAAACTTAGAGAAGAGACCGAATCAGATGAAGCTAAAGTCAAACCCGGGACAGTTGCTTAGACTGATGAAGGAGCAGTGACAATGTTGATAAGACATAAGAAAGCCATGAGCTTAGGCATATTGATGGGTGTGAGCTTCATCGGGGTCTTAACACTGATCTTTTCACCGGTATTCGACGGCAAAAACGGCTTGGAATATTCCGATGCGCTTTTTAATAAGCTTGCCAAGGGTTCCTCGTACTTTATCCCCGAATTGAAGGACCGTTTGAAGGAAGTGCAGGGGGCCGATTTAGGCGGAACCGTCGTCAAAATGGAAAATGCAGGTGCTGCGGCCAGAGCCGCCAAGCTTTTGAGCTACGCGAAGTCAAACGCGCAAGTCAAGGGAGCAGAACTCACGATAAGCGGCAGCCTTGATGATATACTCGGGGTAGTGCTGGACGACTCCAACGCCATGTACTTCAACAGGGGCAGTGAAGTCTCGGCAAAGTACGGAATGGATGAAATGGATGTCATGACCACCTGGTGGGCCGTTCTCAACCGGGTGGCGAAGGAATTTCAGAAAAGCAGGAAGGCCGAACAGGCAGACATCATTTCCGAAGTACTAAGAAAGGGTATCGAGCCGGCGTTCAACTTCTATAAGATTGAACCTCAAAAGGTATCGGAAAAGGCGCTTACCCTTTTTGGCATGCTGCTCTTCTACGTTCTCTACACGGTGTGGTGGGGATATGCTATTTTTAATCTCTTTGACGGCCTGGGGCTTAGCGCGAAAAAGGCCAAGCTGAAACAGGAAGTATAGAGATAGAGATCTGAGAGACAATTTCACCATATTGATTGCCGATAAGAACCGGCACTTACTGGATTTTCTCCTGGGCGAACTCACCGCTGAGGGCTATGAGGTTCGGATCGCAAGAGACGCCCGCCAGATATTAGAGGAAATCGCAGCAGGCGATCCTGTTGATCTGCTTATATTCGATCTCGAGATTCCAGGCATTGACAATTCGAAGATTATTGAAGTTGCACAGACACGCCGGCCGCCGCTGCCGGTGATAATACACACGTTCCTTACGGATGAATCGGCGCGAGACACGGCGGGGACGGATGAAATCTACATTCAAAAGAGCGGCAACATAGATCGTCTTAAAAAGGCCATAGAAGACACCGTGCAAAAATACTATCCCGACAGGCTCGAATTACCACGCCCCCAATCCGTTTGACAGTCGAACGGGCAATTGCTAGAGAACATCATCGGCAAAAGCCGATTAAACCGGCTGGAATCAGTTGCCGTTCAGCGACGAAGGCTGTTTCTCCGGTTCCGGCGGGAGCAATTCCTGAGGAAAAAGGGTGTTTTTCGCCCATCGCGATGTCTTTTTCGGCATAACGAATGAGTGAGAAAGATATGCAAACGGCGAGCGCTGTTGACCGTTTGGCCGACAAAGGGAAAAGGAGGCAGATTAAAATCATGCTTGGTAGATTCAGGACAATGGCTATGGGCATGCTTTTGTTGGCTGTGGGGCTTGCGATGCCGTGGAAAGGCGAAACCGCCGAGTCAGGGATGAAAGATCTGATCCTTGCCACGACTACTTCCACGCAGGACTCTGGGTTGTTGGACGATCTGGTCCCGGTGTTCGAAAAGGAAACCGGCTATCGCGTCAAGGTCATCGCCGTGGGCACGGGTCATGCCCTTGCCATGGCCGAAAACGGAGACGCAGATGTGGTGCTCTGCCATGCTCCCGAATCTGAAAAGAAGCTGGTGGACGCCGGCACGGTCACCAACTATCAACTCGTCATGCACAATGATTTTCTGATCGTAGGCCCGCCTGAAGATCCCGCAGGCGCCAGGGGTAAGTCGAGCGTCGAAGCTTTGAAAGCCGTGATGGCCGAGAATGGCCTTTTCATCTCTCGGGGCGACGACTCGGGAACGCACAAAAAAGAGCTTTCTTTATGGAAGCAGGCCGACATAAGCCCCACAGGCCGGAGGAATTACCTGGAAACGGGTCAGGGCATGGGGGCAACCCTGCAAATGGCCTCGGAAAAGGGAGCTTACACCCTTACGGATCGCGGGACCTACCTTTCGCAAAAGGCTCACCTCAAGCTCGAGGTTCTCTCGGAAGGGGAAAAGTCGCTCCTGAACATCTATCATGTCATGCAGGTGAACCCTTATAAATTCACGCGGGTCAATGCTCAAGGCGCGAAAGCTTTCGTCGGGTTCATGATTGCGCCGCAGACGCAGAAGATGATCGGTGAATTTGGACAGGACAAGTTCGGTCAGCCGCTCTTTTTCCCTGACGCGGGCAAGTCCATGTGAAGCGGGCTCCGGGATGAAGGAGGGAGAATCGTGGGCGTTGTCGTCGAGGGATTTAGAGAAGCTTTCAGGTTGCTTGTCACGTTAAACGATGAAGTTTTGGGCATAACGCTGCGCACGATTCAGGTTTCCGGCTCCTCGACTCTGATAAGCGTGCTCCTGGGAATCCCTGCCGGTGCGGTTGTAGCGCTCAATCGCTTTTTCGGGCGAGCCTTCCTGATCGACCTGATAAATTTCGGGATGGGGCTCGCTCCCGTAGTGGTCGGCCTTGCCGTCTGGCTATGTTTTACCCGGTACGGCCCGCTGGGAATGCTGAATCTTCTTTATACGCCCACGGCGATGATCGTTGCTCAAACGATCATTGCATTCCCGGTAGTCACCGGATTGACGCTCGCATCCATCCAGTCGGTCAATCCGAAGATGCGCTTGCAGATGCTCTCTCTAGGCGCAACGCGGGGGCAATACCTGCTGCTCCTGATATGGGAGGCGAGACTTGGAATCCTTGCGGCAGTTATCGCAGGCTTCGGCAGAGTGATCAGTGAAGTGGGCGCATCGATGATGGTCGGCGGAAATGTTCGGGGTTATACTCGCGTGCTCACCACCGCCACCGTAATGGAGATCGGCAAAGGCCAATTCGAACTGGCCATGGCTCTCAGCATCCTCTTGCTTCTGCTCAATTTTTTTGTCGTCTCGGTGATGAGCCGCCTGCAGCAACGAGGGAAAATATGAATTCGGTGCTGGAAGCCAGGGACCTGCGTCTCGTGCTCAAGGGAAGGAATATTTTTGCCATCGATCAATTTACGCTGCAAAGTGGAGAGGTGATGGCCCTTGTGGGACCGAACGGGGCCGGCAAGTCGAGTCTGCTCCTCACTCTGGCTCTGCTTCAAACCCCAACCCAGGGAACGATCCTTTTTAAAGGGCAAACTGTTTCAAGAGACAATCTTTTCGTGTTGCGGCGGCAGATGGCGCTCGTCTTCCAGGAAGCTTTGCTTCTGGACACGACGGTGCGTCGCAACATCACGATAGCCCTTCGCATACGAGGAGTTTTGGGACATGAGGCAGCCGTCAGAACCGACCGGTGGCTTGAACGCTTCGGTATTCTTGACCTGGCCCGCCGCCAGGCCCGGCAGCTTTCAGGCGGCGAGGCCCAGCGCGCCAGTCTTGCCAGGGCGTTTGCCCTGGAGCCCGAGGTCCTGTTCCTCGACGAACCGTTTTCGTCCCTGGACTACCCGACCCGCAAGGTCCTGCTGAGGGACTTGGGAGGCGTTCTGCAGGAAATGGGTATGACGGCCGTCTTTGTGACGCATGACCCGACGGAGATCCCGTACCTCGCCACCAGTGTTGGAGTACTTCACAACGGCCGCATAATCAAATCAGGGAAGGTACAGGAGGTCCTGGGAACTCAATTGCCGGGCCGCGAGGAATTCCAGCTCTGGCCCGATTGAAAACAGGCGAGTGCAATTTGCGTTAGAAAGGTCACAAAGCCTATTTGTATCCGTCTCAGGCAGAAATATCGAGTCCTCACCCGAGGGTCAAGACCCCGCCAAACCTTCTAAACGCTTGAGACATCCCCCGCCAGGTAGGCAGCCAGGTTGAGATTGTCGAGCATGCTGGTGACCTTGAGCGCCGCCTCGAAAGACGTTTGCATCTGGTCCAGCTTGGTGGTTGCAGCGGCCAAATCGGTATCCTGCAAGCCGGAGAGTTCGTTCTTGGTATCTGTCTGCAAAGTGGTAAGCGCAGATTGTTGAGTGCTCAGCGCGGACATCCTGTCCCCGTTTATCGTGATTTGATTGTTCACATTTTCGAATGCGTCGCCCATCGTAGTGATCGCGCCGCTTATCGCGGAAGAGTCCCCGTTGTTCAGCGCCTGCTGAAGTTGATAAAGCTGGCTAAGCACGTTTTTAGTGCTTCCTCCGCTCGTAAAAGTAAAGACATCGTCACCGGGCACATTTATTTGCGTCAAGTTGGAATCAGTGCCGTTGCTTACACCGGTTCTCACCTCTATGGACCCGGTTCCGCCGCCGGTTACATTTCCATTCGAATCGATAGAGTAAGGCGCCGTGTCGGTGGCTGTGCCGGCAAAGATGTACTCGCCGTCGTATTGCGTATTTGCGAGGTTTAATGCCTGTTGGAGGATTGAGCTGACTTCGGAGGTATAGGAACTGCTCGATGAGGTTGAGCTGGCGGCTGAAATGGCGACATCTTTCGCCTGGCTGAGAAGGTCGGAAAGCTGGCTAAGGGCCGAGGACGTGGCTTGTTCGAATCCGTTTGCATAAGAGACGTTACCGAGGACGGAGTTATATTCCCTAACGCCTTGCTGGACGTTCATCGCCTGCGCCCATGAGTAGGGGTCGTCAGATGGGGATGACATCTTCTGGCCGGAGGAGATCGTCTGGGATATCTGATTGATTTCCGTCTCCTGATTTTCCAATGTGAGCAGATTTTGATCGTTACTGGCAATGAGAGTGATCCGCATATTTTACTCCGCCTATTGCACCATTGAGATCACAGTGCTCATGAGAGTCGAGGCCGTGCTGACGACCTTGGCCGCAGCCTGGTAAATCTGCTGGTACTGGATGACGTTGACCATTTCCTCGTCGAGCGAGACGCCCGAATAAGACTGCTGTTGGTTTTGCAGCTCGGTCTGCAGCGACTGGTTGAAAGTGGCGTTGGTGTTGGCCGTGTTGAGGTCGTTTCCAATCTGTTCCTGAACGTCGCTCAAATAATTTTCCAGGGTGCCCTCCTTCCCGTCGGAAAAAGTCAGTTCAGTTCCCTGTAGATTGGCGACGTTTGTGGCGCACGAGCTTATAGCGGCGGCTGTCCCGCCGTTAAGAAAAGTATTTGACGCCGCGATTGTTGAAGCTTCGCTGCCCTGAGTGACCGAGAAGACGCTTTCACCGGTTGCGGTGTAGAGACCCTTGACGTTTGAGGCAAGCGATGCCGCGAAGGTATTGAGCCGGTCCATATAGCCTTGGAGGTCCGTCTGGG
>Ga0326728_10001526_pt1 | contig 81287 bp, 67 predicted proteins | sample MB3enrmetagenome_FD_207602 | JGI IMG/M metagenome (GOLD analysis project Ga0326728, IMG submission 207602) | Lab enriched peat soil microbial communities from McLean, Ithaca, NY, United States - MB31MN | ecosystem: Environmental > Terrestrial > Soil > Wetlands > Peat | place: USA: New York...
ATCTGCCCGAAGCTCACGCCCATTATGGCTGGTACTTCCAACTGTTTGGACGCTTTGAGGAAGGGCTGGCAGAAGGGAAAAGAGCGGTGGAATTGGATCCGCTGACTTCCGTTTACACCGCCTGGGTAGGCTGGATGTATCTGGACGCACATCAAGATGACAAGGCCATCGCGGAAGCCCGCAAGGCCCTTGAGCTCGACCCGAACTCGCCGGACGCCCTTCTTGTGTTGGGGACCGCGTATGCAGACAAGAAGATGTTCGCGGAAGCGATCGCTGCCCACCAGAAGATGGCGGCAGTCAATCCCGACTATAGAATTACGCTGGCAGAAACGTACCTTGAGGCTGGACACAAGGATGACGCGTTGAAGCTGGTGGCTGAAGCGGAGCGCGAGGATTACTCAAAGTATGGCCTGGACCTTTTCGATTTCCAGACCATCCTGGGAAACAGGCAAGGGGCATTCCGCGCCCTTGATGCGGCGTTCGAGTACCACCACATTTTTCTCCCCTGGGAGATGAATAATCCCGAATCCCCCTGGCGCTCCGATCCGCACTTCCAGGAGCTGCGGCGCCGCATGAACTTCCCACCGTAAGGTCGCCCGCGTCTTTTGGCTTCCCCTTTTCTTGCGTTCGCCTCCGATTCGATCCCGTTCCGCATATACGCAATTGCGGAATCGACTGGCACACATGGCCACAAGGGAGAACAGCCCTTCCGACCGCCTCTGCCAGATTGTGCCTGTGAAACGCCCTTCCACGCCGGAATCCAGTCAAACGCCAGGATTGTCGATGGGATGCCGACTTGAACGAATCCTGAGTTAGGGTCGCAACTGTCCTGACTGAAACGACTTGCAACGAGTCTAGCTTGGAGGCGCGGTTCCGCCGGGATTGGGTTTACGCCACAAGGGGTCTTGGCTGAATGGGGCAAAAGCGCAAGGCGAGAGTATTAGTCGAAAACTCCGGTCTCTGCCATAGGACCCACCTTGGTGAACATCAATACAGATCCACCGCGCGGAGCAGGCAACCCAGGGGCGTGAGCGGAACATGCATGTCGTTTCGGTCCGCGGTAGTTGCGACTAGAAATTGGCGAGCTGTTGCTTCAAACGATCCGGAGAGAGATGGCAGAAGATCGGGGAAAAGCCGTGCTGTGGAACGGCATCACCACTCTGGCTAAGAACGAGGTAAGGCTCCTGACTGGTGTTCCAGGGAGTCCAGTGCGGTAGACCTGGCCCGTTCGGATCTCCGAATTTCGCAAAGTTCGTCCAGTAAGCCTGCATGATTTGCGAGAGCTTGTAGTCTGTCGAAGTGAACGGCAGCCAACTGAACGTGCGAGCCTGAAACGTGCCGAAGACGTAAGGAAGTTCCAGCGCGTGGAAGGCGCCGAGTTCCGATTCACCCTTTCCTGGAACCGTACGATCGAACCGGTAGACAAATGCACGCCGCCCCGCGTTAGTTGTCAATGCCGCTTCCGCTCCGACGGGACATGCCGCCAGGATGTCGTTGGCCGCCTGATCGATGGCGGGGTTGCCGTGAAGGAGAATTCGGACCGTGTACGTCGCGACCGTCAGGTCTGTCCAGTTGCCGTAAAGAGGGCGCGCCACACCCGCGAATTGCTTGAACGTTTCACCAAAGCCCGGCTTGGCGGCGGGCTGAGGCGACTTCTTGGCCGCCGCCGCTGCAACGACTCGAAAGGCGGCAAACTCTCTGGCATTCAAGCCCGCGAGTAAATCGACCGGCTCAATCTTTCCTGAGGCAAAGGCTGTTGCCGGCGACTGGGGGAGGACCCATCCGTCAACGATCGAGGCGTTGGGGTCGTAGCCCTTGAACTGCGAAGCAATCAGGCGGTCTTCAATGTCAGCGACCTGGGTGGCCGGCAAACTCCTCAGAGCTTGAAGTTGCGATCCGGGCTTACCACCTGCCGCTTCTTTTCCAACGGCTAGTCCCAGCGGTTGCATCTGAACAACGGTGCGTGCGGGTCCGAGCCCGAACGCAGGACCGCTCTCCGCAATGACTCGGCGAAACAGGCTCTTGGTGAGGGGAGAAGCCATCAGCGTCGTCGCGTCGACCGATCCCGCCGACTCGCCAAAAAGTGTCACATTGGTCGGGTCGCCGCCGAATGCGGCGATATTCTGCTGCACCCACTCGAGCGCGGCGATCTGATCAAGAAGGCCGTAGTTTCCTGAACTGTGGTGGGGAGATTCCGCCGTCAGCTCGGGATGAGAGAAGAAGCCCATGGCTCCCAGGCGATAGTTGACCGTGACGACGATGACACCGTGAGACGCCAGGATCGTGCCGTCGTAACCGGATTCTGTCCCGCTGCCGACCCTGTTGCTGCCGCCGTGCAGCCATACCATGACAGGGAGGTGCGCGCCCGGCTGCAATTGAGGTGTCCATACGTTGAGGTACAGGCAATCCTCCGAGGGATCGAGGGTCTGACGTTTGAATGCGACGCCATAGGCTGCTGCGAGTGGCTCGATGAAGTTGTCGGTGCCCGCAACGTTCTGGATGCACGGATGGGACGGCCTGATCGCGTCGCGCACCCCCGGCCAAGAGGCAACCGGTTGAGGCTCGCGCCATCGCAGGGCCCCTACCGGAGGCATCGCGAAAGGGACACCTTCAAATACAGCGATATTGTCCCGCAGCGCTCCCTTGAGCGTGCCGCTGGTCAAATGAACGAGAGGTCCTTTGGGCGCCACATGCTGCGGCCTTTCTGGCGATGTGAGGAGCATTGGAATGGCAAGACAAAGACGAAGAAACCGCATAAGTAAGCCTCTCCTGTAGATTCGAACCTGGCCTGTCCTGGTGGCCGTGGCGCCCTTTCATCTCCGAGATGGACGACCAACGTTTACTGAAGGAGAGCATGGTCGCCCACCAAGCGAGAATCCCCTCGGCGCCGTCAATGGCGTCGAGGACACAACTGAGGGCTTTGGACCGCAGGGCTCTCGAGCCACCCCGCTTACGGCCAGAGGCCTCTTTTGAGCCCCACAAGCCACACAACGGGCGGGTTTGCCTTCATCACTATGGTAACAACTATATCATCGGCCCCACCTGCTGGGCGACGATGAAGGGAGTTTCATTGTCACGGCGACCGCTGGGTCGGTCAGTGGTTCCGCCGCTTTGACCGTTGCCGAAGCCGGAGGAAGCGGTGGCGGGGGAACTGGAACTACTGGCGGGGAATGCAAGCCGGGCACGCTACGGTGGACTGGGGAGGTCCCGACGCAGAAATGGATGAATTTCTACACAAAGGTCTTGTCGCGATACGCCACCGGAAAGGGCCTGAAGCTGACTGTGAGCTTTGAAGTCACGACCGAGGGGGGTGTCTCCAAACAGAACGTCGACGAGACAAAGACGGCGCTGAAGGAACTCGGGCTGAGTGATGACGTTCAAGCAAGTTAGGCTACCGCTGGCGCGGCCCTTGGGTCCGGATTCTGGCAAGAAGCAGGGATCAGATTTGTGGCGGAGCCGACCAAAGAGGAATTGCTCGCACGCATCGCCGCGTTGAAAGCCAGATTGGGCTCGGCCGCGAGCGCTCGCATTCGTGGTGGCAGGTTGAATCCATGCGACGCTGAGATGTTGAACGGTGGAATAGACCCCATCCGTAGAAGGATGGTAAGGACAGAATCGGAAGCCTTAGCGGTAGTTCGACAATTCATCGAGAAGAGAAACGAACAATGAGCGAAAACAGCAGCAAGGGATTTTGGGACGACCCCGTCGAGCCACCACGACTAGCCTATATTAACTCTTTCTGATGCTGCCCCGCCGTTGCGCGCGAAAGGGCAACTGATTTTGCGCTTGGCCGCAGTTACCTATTTATTTTCAATAACTTAGTTTCCCTTACCATTCCCCATACCCAGGTCCTAGGAAACGGATGGCCGGAAGGCGCGGAGAGATTGCGGGTTCTCGCCGGGAAGCTGTCAACCCAACTCCCGCAGGCGAAATCCATCCGCCGAAAAGTGACCTGGGCGGGGGATGGCGATGAGATATGCAGGGACCGGCTCCAGGCAGGGCAGATCGAGCAGTGCTGGCGAACCATGCGGCGCTCGCCCTTCGTCGCTCCCCAAACGGTGGCCATCGAGACGACCTGGGGCGGGCACTACCAACAGACGGCGGAAGAATTGTTCTGGCAGGGTGCTGCGGCTGCGGTTCTGACCGACATTCTTGAAGAGGCGGGATACCGCGTGGAGCTTTACGCCAATCGGGTCAGCCAAGAGCGTGGCCAGAGGCATTGCACTCGGCTCAAGGTAAAAGAGGCGGACATGCCCATGCGTCTTGATGGCGTGGCCGCTGTCCTCTGTCATGCGGGGATCTTCCGATCGTTCGGGTTCCTGTGCATCGAGCAGGCAGAGTTTGACGTTAAGGATTGGGCGCACGGGCGCGGCTCAGAACTAAGCCGGCAGGACGCCGAAGTGCTGAATGGTGGAATAGAGTCCGTTCATGTCGGGACGATCAGCACGCAATCGCAAGCCATATCCAAGTCAGCCTAAACATGAGCGAGGTGCTAATGGCTGTCTCTATGGCGAACGCCCAACCTGACTACGAACGCCGGAAGCAGCAGCTTGAGCTCGCGCTCGAAACTCGACGATAGGAGATTGACTCGCTCTGGCGACGATCCCTCTTTTTCTGGGTGTTCATCGCTCCAGCCTTCAGCGTGTTGGGGTGGGCGTAGGGCAGGCATGCTCGGTTCTCCAGCGATGCGAAGAACCTGCATGTTTGCGGCAGCCCCTTCTTCCCTATATCTGCGGCGGGATCCGCTCCGTTGGGGGCCTCATTTGAGGTTGAGGGCAATCGCTGGGGCGCCCGCACTCCCAGGCCCGGTGAGGGCTTCATCAAAAATTAACTTGACATTAAGTCTTTGCGCGGGTTATTTATTGTACCTGCTAGTACACTGTATTCTGAATAAACGTCATTCTGGCGTCAATAACGTCGCGATATCGCATGGCCCTCTCCCCGGGAGGATCGAGTGTTGATCTTTTCCGATCCTACAGTAGATGTTTCTAAAGACCCGCCCGCCGCCTCGCTTATCAGTGGGCCTTGGGATGTTGTCGGTCCTCTCCCGAACCCACCTCCAGTCGATCCCAGAATCGGCAGAGTCACAGCACTGATGCGTGACACCATGCACCGCAAGTTGCCGCTGCGTGAGCTGGCAGGCGCTGCAGGGCTCTCTGTCTCGCGGCTGTGCCATCTCTTTCACAACCAGACCGGGATTAGCCCGAGGCGTTACCTGAAGGCCGCAAGGCTGGCGAGGGCCAAGGAGCTTCTTAACACTACGCGTTTCAGCGTCAAGGAGGTGGCGGCCCGATCGGGGTTCAATCACGTCGGCCGCTTCATCGGCGACTTCCGAAACACTTACGGGCTCACCCCGTCGCAGCACCGCCGGACGGTACTGAGATCGAAACTGACAACTGACGACGGGTCACTGATGACCGCCTTCCGGTAGCAAGATTTGGATATGAATAGTTGAATATGGATATTAATTGGGCTTGGAATCCCGGAATTCCTTGCTTCAATATAGGCTAAAGGAGCGACATTATGACAATCGATCAAACTCAGCTGAACCCCGAACTCACCAAATTCTCAGCGACTCGGCAAAGCGCCGTCAAGATCGTCAAAACAACCACTACTCCGAGTGGACAGACCCTGGACTGGATTCCCATCGAAAGTCAAGACGCGGCAGGAAAGATCGCGTCTCCTCCAGCCACCACATCGATGCCGGTTCGCACGGCAGACGCGCAGAAGCCCGTGAAGGCCGTCAGTCTCGAGCTTGATGACCCGAAGGTAGAACGTGGCCCAGCGGGAACGGTACCCCTCGTGCGCCCGAATCTCTCGGTCCTGAAAAGAACCGTCGCGCTGAAGGACTACCTGAACAAGAGCGGCGGCTTGCTGGTCAACAAAAACCGCCCCAACAAGAAACCCACCGACCCCAGCCCGTTCGGCTATTTCCATGAAACCGACAGTCAAAGCGTAAAGGCGTATGGCGCCGATGGATTTCTGAGTGTTTGGGGTCCCAGAATCGATCTTCCCTCGGCCCCGGGCGACGATCATTCGATCCTGCAATTCTGGCTTCAGAATTACGACAAACCGCAGCTTCAGTCGATCGAGGGGGGCTGGACGGTTGACCAGGATCTGAACGGTGACACCCAACCCCACGTCTTTACGTACTACACCACCAATGGCTATTCCGGGGATGGCAATGACCTGGGGGGCTACAATCGTCTGTATAGCGGGTGGGTACAGTACAGCAATTCGGTCTTCCCGGGAATCGGGATTAGCCCCGTCAGTACGTACGGCGGCCCGCAGTACGATATCTCCATGAAGTTCCAGCTCTATCGCGAACCCACCAATGGGCAGCTCAATTGGTGGATCGCCGTGCAGGGGGTTTGGATGGGCTACTACCCGGCCAGCCTGTTTAATGGCGGCGTTGGGAATGACGTTGAATGGATTGGTTCCGGCGGGGAGGTTTATTCCAGTCTGTCGAATCCCGCTTCGACCCAGGATCAAATGGGCAGCGGTTGGCAGGCCCAGTGCGGATGGACTCGCGCCGCTTTCCTTAGGAACCTGCGGAATCAATCGGATCTGAATGGAACCATGGTGAACGACGATGGCGTTGGCGTCAGCGACACCGCGACGGGCGGCGGGGCGGACCCGTACACCATTCAAATGTTCATGAACAGTGGAAGCTCCTGGGGAAGCTATTTCTATCTGGGTGGACCGACGGTGTGTGCTCCTCCAAAGGCCATCTTCAACCAGATCACCTTCAACATTGAGACGGGCGGCGACGATCTCCGCGGCGATAGTTCGGCGACCGCCAGTGTTGTCCTTCCAGGAGGCACGCAAACCTTTACTTTGAAGGCCCAGAGCGATCCGGGATGGCCGAACAATTCGGACCACGTAAAGACCTTCACCATCGCGGGACCGGCCCAGCCGCTGTCGGCGTTTGGGGATATCACCATCACCTTGACCTCGCACAATTCGTTCGGGGAGACCGACGACAACTGGAACGTGCAGAATGTCAGTATCACCGTGAACGGGGCAAGCGGGTCGGCCTGTTTGTACAATCACGGCGGCAATCCGCTGGCAAGGCTCACCGGAAGCGCGCCCAGCGTGACGCTGAAACCAGGCACCGGTTGCTAATGACGAATCATCGGTTGACGCGGACCAAGTGATGGAACCAGCGCCAACCACCACGGCGTACGTGCCCCTTCGCGACATCACCGAGCGGCTTGTCGGGACTTCTCAATCGTTATAGGAAGGCGGGTCACCGCCTACCTATCTCGATTGGTGCGGCGGGAACTGGGAGCGGGGCGGCGGAAGTATCCGCATGCCACGGCGCCAGTTCCCGGCCCTACCGGTATGAACGAGGACGTCTCACAAGCACAGTCCTTCGGTAAAGCGATACTCGTTTTCCGCGTTATTGTGATTGGGACACTCATGCCTGCACATCAACCCCAGACACGTCCAATGATACTTGGGTCAAGGCACCGACGGTATGCTTCTGCCCTCTGAACATCTATGCGGACGGCAAGCCGACGCACGGCAGACCGTTCGCGCAATCGGAAAGTAAGCCTTGCTTTGACCGCAAGGCAAATCACTGCGCTGAAACGGCGTTCGATGAAATAGGTCCCGCCTGGTCGCCAAGGGTAGACTTATCCGGCGTCAAGGGATCACTCGCCATTACGCCGTCACAGGGGATCTATCCTGCTTAGAAGGTGACACGGCCGCAAGTTGTGAAGCGCCTGCGGCCGAGCGTTGCTGGCCCAATGTGCCCTGCCTTCGCGCATTAACGGGCCCGGCGCGATGCCGTGGGACTCGAAGACTGCGGAGCCGGTCGACGAGGCCGATAGGTGCCAGCGTATCTGTCACACAAAACCAATCCAGAATTCACGGCAACGCCGCGCGCGGCATCAAGAAGTTTGCGAGCAGCAGAGGTGCCGCGACGTCCTCTTCCTCTTCAAGGAACGACTCGAACATCCGCGTCAAGGGGGTCGTCCAATGGGCCAACTTCTTGCGCCTCTTGGCGAGCGCGGCGAAACGGAAGGGCGAGTGAGATTCCAGGTGCGCGAGATACTCGCCGGTAAAGTGCCTGGCGGAATCACCGGCGGACCAGACCGGCAGCAGCGAACAACTCATGCGGATCATCTCTTTCAAAGGTCTGTGATTGAGGGCTGTGCCGCGGAGAGACGGGTGATTCGTGGGCATGCGCTCAATCTGCCGTATGACCCGGTTGCCAAAATGCAGCATGCGCGTCGTGAGTTCGTCCAGTGAAGCGCTGCTCCACGCACAGGAACGCGCATCCACAACGGCCTGCGTGAAAATCGTGCGGTTACCTTCGCGTAGATCCTGCTGTAGATCCTGGAGGTCGTCCTCCAACTGCAATAGCACTCCCCAACCAAAAGCGACCCGAGCCTCCTCGGGCGACAGCGAGCCTGCAACCAAGCAGGCGTCCGCCGCCACGGATGTGCCCCCCTTCTCAAAACTCAGTCTGAGAATGTCGACATTCTCCGGGGAGGAGCCGAAACGCAGCATGCGAACGCTGTTTTCTTGCGCCTCGTGAATCGCCAGCAGCCTGGCATAGACTTCCGGCCAGGTATTGCGGGGATACTCCTCCTCAATAATCCCGACAAGGCGCCAAATGGTGGCTTCCTGCTCATTGAGCGCGGGGATCGAGTGTCCTTCGAGGCGCTGGCGAAAGCGGCCACTGAACGCGAGCTTGGCCGCCAGAGAGGTCGACGGGTCGTCGAGATAATTGTCGGTGTACGGGTAAAGCACGCTGTAAGCGAAAATCGACGGCGTGAGGCGCATCGGTTGTCCCATGAGAGCTTGCAGAGCACACGCGGTCCACGCGTTTCGGCAGGCCTGAAAAATGTCCGCGGCGCTTATGGCGGGATCCAGATGGCGCGCTTCCCGGGCAAGTTGGGTTGCAACACTGGAGAATCCATGGTCCAGCAGGAGTTCGAGATGGGAATCACCAAAGTCCAGACACGTTTTCGCAAAACAGGTGAAAGCAAAGGTGATGCGGTCTTGCGCGGCACGGCGTTCTGATCTGGTGCTGGGCCTATCACGCAACTCCTTTTCTACCGACTGCAAGAACCGGTCGAGGTGAGCTTCGCGGATGGCTTGCTCGTCCGGGGTGAAGGTGCTGTCGAGAGCCGGAAGCGGCTGCGAGTCCTGTTTCCAGACAGAGAGCCAATTTTGAAGGAGTCCTTGCATGGGGATACCCATCCTTGTTAGATACGCGGCCAGCGGCAGGATTGTTCCGTTGGCTTGCTGGTCGGTAAAGTGGGTTTTAGTACGAACTTTATCGACAAGCACGAGTCGGCTAACGGTCGCGCTACTCCTCCTACCGGTAATGATCTTCCCCCTGTCATGCACTAGCCAGGAGGACACAGGGCAGCCGCGCGCGCAGGAAACGCCTCCCGTACCCTCCAAGCGCTGTCAGCCAAAAGGGCCACCGTGAAGAGCGAGGTGATCCCGCGTACAGCGGAGGCTGCTTGGCCGATAGCCGCGCTCCCTCGTGAGGGCTCATATCTCGCCTCGGCCGTGAGCTGCTCAGCGCGGTGCCCAGCCACTCCTGCGCTCCAGGGCTGAGCATGAGCAAATTGGCGCCAACCGGGTTTTCTTCCGAAAACATCCGACCCTGGGAGAAAGACCTTCCAAAAAGGTCTCACGTGGTCACGACCGACATAAGGAGGCCCGTGCCTCGACACCGGCCTCGCGACGGGCCGCGTGAGGTCGTCCCGAGGATGTTACAGGTGCAACCGTTGTAGTTGCCCCAGGGCGGCCACCAGGGCCGCCCTTACGGCGGGTAGCCGCAGTAGTCCGTTGTTCACGATGGGTCGCGGATTGGACAAGCCTGGGTTACCGGCCGGCCCCGCGGGGCACGTGCCCTAAGTCGCCAAAGGTTTGCGCTGGTATTTGCCTGCTGGTAGGGCTATAGTGTGCCAAGTCAAACTCCATGCCAACGGGGAGGCGCCCATGTTTTCCGCGCTCAGCTCCGAATCCCAAAACGCGATCAAGCGCATCGTAGTTTACTCGGCTTGTGTGTTTTACTTAATCGTCGCAGCTGTGTCGTTTGTTTTTCGTGGCGGGTTACAAGCTCCAGAGGACACTCCTGTTAAGCGCCGAATCTCCGGCGTTGTCGCGCAAAGCCAGCCCCGGCTCGTGGCGAGCTACGGCAAGCTGCTTCTCAGTTTCGAAGCAAACCAGGGGCAGACTGCCTCAGAGGTGAAGTTCCTCGCGCGTGGACGAGGCTACGCTTTGTTTCTCACTGGCGATGAGGCGGTGCTGGAATTAAGGAAGTCGTCAGTTGTCAGTGGTCAGTTGTTCGTAGGAACAAAGCAGAACCCTCGGGTCAGAACTCAAGGACCAGAAAGGATGGGCGGGCGGCCGACAACTGACAACGGACGACGGACAAACTCCCTAACCGAAAATCGACAATCGAGAGTCGAGAATCAAGTTGTCCGTCTGCGGCTGGTGGGTACGAAGCCGAACGCCGCAGTCACGGGAAGCGAGGAGCTTGCTGGGAAGGCCAACTATTTTATCGGCAACGATCCGAAGAGGTGGCGCACCAACGTGCCCACCTATGCGAAGGTGCGGTATCGCAATGTTTATCCCGGAGTGGACTTGGAATATTACGGCAACCAGGGCGGACAACTGGAGTATGACTTCATCGTTGCGCCCGGCGCCGATCCGAGCGTCATCGCATTGCATGTAGAGGCGGTTCGCGAACCGCCCCTGCGAATCGAAGCCAACGGCGATCTTGTGATCCCGGCCAAGGCCAGCGAGATCCGATTCCGCAAGCCATCGGTGTACCAGCCCGATAGCGGCTCGTCACTTGTCACTCGTCACTCGTCACTGGTTGACGGCCGCTTCGTCCTCGACGCAGACGCCCGCATTCGCTTCGCGTTGGGCCCGTACGACCACGCGAAGCCGCTCGTCATCGATCCGGTGCTCACCTACTCGACTTACCTGGGCGGCAGCGGGGGTGACTCGGGCGACGCCATCTGTGTGGACTCCTCGGGCAACGCCTATGTGACAGGGCAAACCTCGTCCGTCGATTTTCCCACTGCAGGCCCGCTGCAGGCGAGCTTAAACGGCTTCACGAACGCTTTCGTGAGCAAACTGAATCCGACCGGTTCTGCCCTGATCTATTCCACCTATTTGGGCGGCAATGGGTACGATGGGGGTTATGGCATCGCCGTGGATGCCTCCGGGAATGCCTATGTGACCGGGATTACGTCATCGTCCGACTTCCCAACCGTCAATCCGTTCCAGGCGAGCAACAATGCACCTTTCCTCGACACCGGGTTTGTCGCCAAGCTGAACCCCTCTGGCTCAGCGCTGGTTTATTCGACCTACCTTGGCGGCAGCGGTGATGGGTGGTCTAGCGGCATCGCGGCGGACTCCTCTGGTAATGCGTATCTTATCGGTTACACCCAATCGACGGACTTCCCCACCGTTAACCCATTGCAGGCGAGCAATAAGTCGCCTAGCTCCGGCAACGGATTCGTAGCCAAACTGAATCCGTCCGGCTCAACCCTGATCTATTCGACTTACCTGGGAGGCAGCGGTGGTGACTCGGCCAGCGGCATCGCCCTGGACTCCGCTGGGAATGCCTACGTTACCGGTTACACTCAGTCGGCGGATTTTCCTACCGTCAATCCGCTTCAGGCGACCCTGAACGGATCCTCCAACGCGTTCGTTGCCGAACTTAACCCCGCGGGTTCGGCCCTGGTCTATTCGACCTTTCTGGGTGGCAGTGGGGAGGATACAGGGACGGCGATCGCCGTGGACTCCTCTGGCAGCGCTTACGCGACCGGCTTCACAAATTCGACGAATTTTCCTACCGTCAACCCGTTGCAAACAACGAATAAAGCTGCTGCGGCCGGAAACACGACGGCGTTCGTGGCCGAGTTGAACCCCGCGGGCACTGCGCTGGTCTACTCCACCTACCTGGGCGGCAGCGTTCAGGACCAAGCCTCTGGCGTTGCCGTGGACTCCTCAGGTAACGCCTACGTGGTTGGAAATACTTCCTCGAAGGACTTCCCAACCGTCAACCCGGTCCAGGTAACTAATAACAGTGCGGGATCGGGCAGCCTTGGCCTGGCCCCGGCTACGGCGTTTGTTGCCGAACTAAACGAAGCAGGCTCGGCCCTGATCTACTCCACTTACCTGGGCGGCAGTGTTCAGGACCAGGCCAATGCCGTTGCCGTGGACACCTCGGGCAACGCCCATATAACCGGTTACACCGCTTCCCTTGACTTCCCGACTGTTAACCCGTTGCAGCCAGCCAACAAAAACGCTCAGCCGTCGGGGTCAACTGCGTTCGTAGCCGAACTCTCGGCCGGTCCAGCACCGGCCCTCAGCTTCTTCCCCTCCGTCCTTAACTTCGGGGTCGTGCCTGTAAACACCACCAGCGCACAACAGATTGTTACCGTGACAAACCTCGGGAATGCTCCGCTCACCATCACCGGCATTACTGCCAGCGGCGAGTTTGCGGTGGTCACCACAGGCTCCTCTTGCCTTTACGCTGTTCAGACGGTGGCGCCCGGAGCCAACTGCACGGTCGCTGTCACTTTTACGCCGACGGCGCCAGCCATTCGCACCGGAGTCCTGGCGGTTACCGATAATGCCTCTGGCAGCCCTCAGACGCTTCAACTGACCGGCAACGGTCCGATCTCCGCTGCGGTGATCTCGCCCTCACGTCTGGAGTTCAGTGGCACCGTTGGGCTTCCGAGCTTTCCCGCGACCGTGACGCTAACGAATAGGGCTCCGGTGGTCCTGACCGTCGGCAGTGTGACCGTCCCTGACGATCCTGGGGAGTGGCCGCAAACCAATAATTGCCTGCCTTCTGTTGGTCCGAACGCGAGTTGCACAATCAATGTCGCCTTCCAGCCCACCGTGGACGGACCCCACGAGGGTATGCTCACCGTGACGGACGACGCCAGCAACAGTCCCCAAACCGTAGCTTTGATCGGCCATGTCTTTTCGGAGGGTCCGCCTAGCCTCTCGCCTACTAGTCTCACTTTTGGAGACCAGGCGGTGGGCACGATGAGTGCCGCCCAAACGATCATGCTTGTTAACCCTGGTGGCTACGGAGTGCCGGCGTTCTCGATCAGCGGGGACTTCCAGCAGGACAACTCTTGTGACAATGCGATGAGCTTACTGGGAGCATCCTGCCCGATCACCGTCTGGTTCACACCCACCACCGCTGGGACGCGTACCGGCACCCTTACCGTCACATACGCCCCACCGTATCCGCTCACGCTCACGGCGAGCCTGACGGGAATAGGAGTATCGCCCGGCGTGGGTCTCTCGCCTGCGAGCCTGAACTTCCCCGCGCAGACGGTTTCAACCAAGAGCGCTCCGCAGATGATCACGCTTACTAACACTGGCAATGCGGCGCTGAGTCCCCTCAAGATCACCCGCTCCGGCGACTTTGCCCAGACCAACAATTGCGGTAGCTCCGTGGCTCTCGGCGCGAGTTGCACGATCAGTGTCACATTCTCGCCCATTGACGCTGGGAGTCGAAGCGGCACGCTGACACTGACGGACAACGCCGGCACCCAGACGGTTCCGCTTTCGGGCACGGGAATGGACTTCGCCGTGACTAGTTCCGCCACCAGCCAGAGCGTCTCTGCGGGTCAGGCGGCGAATTACTCTTTGACGCTCGCTCCCCAAGGAGGGTTCAATCAGACGGTGAACCTCACCTGCACTGGTGCGCCCTCGGAATCCACCTGCACGCTCACACCCAGCACCGCGACGCTGAACGGCTCGGCATCGGCGACAGTGGCGGTGGCAGTTTCGACCACAGCGTCATCGATGTCACCGCCGCACGGGAGATTCCTGCCGCCCGGCATGCAAGGGCTGGGGAGAGTGTTCTGGCTGTACGCGTTGTTGTGGCTGGCGAGCGTTGCGGCCCTTGCTGAGGCGAGGAAGCGTCGCGCCGCATGGCTGCTGAGCGCAGGCCTGCTGCTGGTGGTGTTGTGGAGCGCCTGCGGAGGAGGAGCAACGCAAACGACTACGCCTCCTAGCACTCCTGGGACGCCGGCAGGAACTTACACCGTGGACGTTACGGCAACCGCCGCCGCCGCTTCCAGGCTCACTCACACGATTCAATACACTCTGACGGTGAATTGAGGATGGCGCATTCGTCATGGCGAGTCTTGTCGCGATGCGTGCGCCACATCGAAAAGTTCTAGGGGAATCCTCGTGTTTGTTTCAGGGCGGCCAAAAGGGCCGCCCCTACAACTCCGCCTAGCCAAAGAAGGCGGAAGAAGATCAGACCAAATGACCAGGTAGATACGTCGAAAATCGTCAGTGTTTTCCCTCCTTAGTCGGGAGCGCACTGGCGGAGAATTAACTCTCGGACCCGTTCGAACAGTGGGCAGGTGGGTCTCCGCGTTTCTTGTTCAGCTCTCCCCTGTGTTTAATGGACGGAAGAAATCTCCGTCCCCTGGAAGAAAGTTTACGGCAAACCCGACGACCATCGCGCGCTTTGGATAATCTCGAATCGCTCGATCGACGCCCGCGCTGGGAACGCCACCGGCTTCGGCGAAGTCAAGAAACTGCCCATCTACGACGATCACGAAATCACCCCGGCCTCGAAGTTTCAGGTCATCATGGTGGGCCTGCCCACATCGTTGTACTTCAGAGATTTATTTGTTCATCGATTGGGCGCGACGACCGCCGACCGTGGATTCCTGCTGCTGGTCGATGGCCAAGTGATGACCGCCTTCGGCATCTTCATTCAGGACTTTCTCCAGTTCCGAATGCAATATCTGCCTGAGATGTTTGGGATCACCCGCAGTAGCAGGCGCTACCACAGGCTCGGAAAACTCTTCATGCTGCTATTGACCTCGGGCGAGATGAAGAAGCGCCTCTGCGATATTTTGAAGCTCTGGCTGCACGAGCCTCGCGGAATCCAGACGACTTCCATCACGGTTCACGAAGAGGGCAAGACCGATCGCGGCGCTCTCAAGGTCATCTCGCGCGAGACCCTTGACGATGGCCGATTTCGCATCATTTACCGGGGTGATTTCCGCGACGACAGCTTTGCGGAAGTGGTAGCTGACTGGCTCAAAAGGCACGGAGAGCGGAGGCGGGGTTAGTTGTGCAGCTTGGGATTCACCCCGCACGGTCATTCTTCGTCGATGCCGACTGCAGACACAAGTGGCTGTGGACGATTGTTGCGGACTGGGCGGCAATCCGCGGAGTGCGGATATAGGTCTACACCACGCCGTGAGGAGTTATCGGGGAACATTTCGACATTGGATCAATTAGAACCTATCGGGTGGGCTTCATCCGTTCCCAAACAAGCTCTTGCGTGACTCGCTCGCCTCCCTTTAGCAAAGGGGGGACCCGCAGAATCAAACGGTCGCGATCGACCTTCGTGATGAAGCGTACGAAGTCCGTGTTCACAAAGTTTTGCACCGACGCGGCTTCAACATGGTGAATCACTTTGTCACCGGAGAAAGTGTAACTCCCCGCATATGCGAGGCTTGTGGCAAATGCTTCCGCCCGTTCCTCGGCTGGAGACGAGATCCAGTCGGGAGCGGAAAGTGGCTTGCGCCCATCATTGGTAATGATTACCATCATTCGGCCGTCAGCCGTGTATGTGAGGAAGCCTGCGGGATTCCGGCCATATGAGTTTCTCACTTCACCCTTCTCGGTCATATCCTTGGAAGATATAAGCTTCCAGGTGCCGACCAGAGTGTCTTTCGATTGCGCTATCGCGGTCGACTGGAGCGCCGAAACGATCAAGGCCGCCTTGAGAATCCATTTCGTCATATTTGCCTCCTGACGTGGCTTACACCATAACAACTGTTCAGCCTGTGAGCAAATGAGCTGTAAAGCTGGCCCTAATGTCAGGAAGTCTCGGTTCGTGCCGGGCGCTGCGCCCGAGTCACGGGAACCCGGAAGTTGCACCCCGCAGCGCGAGCGCTGGCGCATGGCCCAGGCCGGAAACCGAATCACCGGGGAGAACACATTAACAGACCTTCCCCCCAGCAATCATGCAAACTCCCCGGATATGGGGTTCGAGGAAGTAGCTCCTTGGTAGTCGGCTAGTGGCGATCTACCGTCTCTCCCCAGACCAGCACTTCAATCATCGGTCAGCGTCCAGCGGCTCGATGCCGATGTGGTCATTCACGGCGCGGCGCAACTCCTGCTTGCATCCAAGGTAGCGCTCTGTGGTCTGGATTGAGACATGACTGAGTAAGAACTGGATTTGATCCAGCTCGCCGCCGGCGACGTGACAGAGCCTCGCACATGTGCGGCGAAGGTCGTGGGGAGCAAGCTTTTCTATCCCGGCTCTGGAGGCGGCCTCCCGTACAGTCTCCCACAGCACCTTGGCCGTCATTCCATTTCCCCAAACCCGGCCCGTCTTCCGGATCGAACGAAACGGTGCCCCTTCCGTGATGCCGCTGGTCTCCTTCCATTCATCAATGGCCGTTTTCACCCAGGCTGGAATCGGTACTGTCCGGATGTGTCCAGCCTTGCCCAGCAGGTCAGCGATGACCCAGTGCTCCTCTCGCAACTGAATAGACTCCACTCGTAGTGAGAGCAACTCGCCCCGGCGAAGTCCGCACCCGAGGAGCATAGCAAGCATCGCGTAATTCCTCTTGCCGCGCAATGAGTCGCGGCACGCGCTCGCCAGAAGCCGCTTGCTCTGCTCGACGCTGAGCCAGTTCCCGACACGCACGCCGATCCGGCGCACTCCCTTGACGCGCCGAATTCCCGCGGCCAAATCCGGACTGAGCAGGCCCGAATCGGCCGCTTCAAGCGCCACCCGTCGGACGGCTGCCAACCGGAGGTTGATGGTCGTTGGCGCGTAGAGTTTCTGTTCCAAATAGATCCTGTACCGCAGAACCACCGTACGGTTGAATGCCAATCGTGGTTCGGAGCAGTACCAGTCGACAAAGTCGGTAATGGCGCGATCATAGATACGCTGGCCGCTTTCGGAGGTAAGGCTATTGAGGACGGCTGCTTTGGATTGTTCGAGGTCGGGAAGCGCCAGGACTCGCTTTGGCGCGCGCTTCTTCTTGCGTGGTTTCGACATGGGCGACGGCCCCCTTAACCGTCACACATGACGATGCGCGTAACTCCTCCCTACGCCGTTGATCGTGGGCAATCGGCGCGTCACAATCAGGCGTGTAGATTCCTCGAGGGTTAGCGCGGTTAACGGAGCCTGGTATATTCGGCCTTGGCTTGTTTAAGGACGGGGATGTCGGGGTCGGCGTCTTTCCAGAGCGTAAAGAAATCCTGATAGGCGGCCTTGGCCTTGGGGGTGTCGCCGGCCATGGCGTAGGCGCGGCCAATTTGAAGATGCGCCAGGGAGCCGGTGACAAAGTTCTGTACGATGCCGCGGTGATCGAGCAGCTTCTGGAACTCGCCGGCGGCGGCTGTCCCATTGTGCGCCAACAGGTAGGCTTGCCCACGCACATAGGCCGGGTAAAGATAGTTGATGAAACTTGGCTCGCCCAGTTCGTAGGGCGCGGCGGGCTCCAAATCCAGCAACGCTTGGGACGAATTGCCCTCGTTAACTGCGATGGCGGCGTTGATGGTGGGGAGCCAGTAGACTTTCAGCAGGGTATTGGCCGCGTAGGTCCTCTCCAGTTCCTCGGCCAGCGCCTTGGCTCGGGGAAGATCCCCCGTGCGAGCCAGCGTGAGGGCTGCCGCTACCTTCACATCCCGCCCTGGAGACAGCGCCAAAGCCGCCGTGACTCCCTGCCTCGCCCTGAGAGTGTCGCCCAACTCCGCCTCGCGCAGCGCCGCATTGACCTGCCAGAAGGCCGCAGTTTCTTTGGAGTCGGCGCGCACCGCCGAGTCCACCGCCCGGCGGGAGAAGTCACGCGCCTTGACCATCCGCCCGTAGTAAGCTTCCGTATCCGACTGCGTCGACAGTAGCCAGTCCTCATCTCCGGGCTTGCCCACAGCCCAGTCCAACTGCTGCTGCATCTCGGCCGCATCTCCCCGCAGAAAGGCAAGCGAGTAGATGTTCCCGCGTAGATTTCCGCTGTCCAGCTTTTGCGCGAGCGCCTGATCGAAGACGGCGTTCGCTTCATCCAGCCGGTTCAGGCTGAGATACGTCAACCCTAGATTTGAATCGTTGACGACATAATCAGGCGCAAGCCGCACCGCTTCCTGATATTCGGCGAGCGCTTTGTTATATTGCCCCATGTTGGAGTAGATAGCCCCCAGGTTGCCATGGGGAGTGTCATCACGAGGGTAGCTGGCTTCCCACAGCTCGTAGGTCTGTGCCTCTTCTTCCGTTTCTCCCGTGGCGCCGAAATAACGCGCTGTAATGCGCAGTTTCTCCCGTTCCGTCACCCTGTCCCGCAATTGATAGGCCTTGCTAGCACATTCGAGCGCGAGCGACAGTTGCCCAAGGTTACCGTACACTACCGACAACTCGGCATACGCCATGGGGAAATTAGGATCAAGTTCAATCGCCCGTTTGAAGAATGGGATGCTCGGGGCATCGCCCTTTTCGTTCCGTACCCTGATACCCATGCTGTAATTCTTCAGGGCCTCGAGCGAGGGAGTGGTGGCTTCAATCGGCACGTCAAACTTCTGCACCGAGGGCAGCGACTCTCCCAGCTTGGCCCGCAGGCTGGTCGAGGCTCGACTCAAGGCTTTCAGAACATCTTCTTTGCTGGTGGCTTCACACTGCTCTTTGGCCAAGGTGTCGCCCGTGCTACAGGCCACCGCCGTCAGGTCAAGCAGGTAATGGCTGCCCAGGCTGGAGATCGTCCCGCCCAACAAGGCTTTGCTCCCCGTGCGCAGGCAGAGCTCACGACCCACATCCAGCGTAACCCGCTCGTTAGGTTGACGGCCCATCATGCGCAGCGTCTCGCTGACCTTGCGGTCCGAGAGCACGTTCAGAAAGGGAGACTGCCCCAACTCGACCGCCAGCGCCTGCTTCAAGGCATCGTCAAAGACGGCATCACCGGTCGTATTGGTGAAATCGGCGAGCACGATGGTGTCCTGCTCGGTGAGCGGCGCAGCCTTCTGGTAGCGCGAGCGCAAATACAAGCCAACGGCTGCCAACCCTGCGACAAGCACGACCCCAGCGGGGAAAAGAACTTTCCACCGCCCGCTTCGTTCGGCTGCCAGGACTGCGGCTGCGTGGGCCACCGCTGATGGAGACGATGAAATCCCAACCGGAGCCGAGGCAGAGCCTGGAGTTCCCGGCAATGCTGCCGTCTGCGCGCCGCTCTCTTCCGCCACGGCAACCATCCCGGAACTGACCTTGGGCACGCGCCCGCTCTCCGTATCGCGCTTCAGCCGCTGCAGGTCGGTCCGCATGTCTGCGGCACTCTGGTAGCGCAGGTTGCGATCCTTCTCCAGCGCTTTGTTGATAATGTCTTCCAGCCTGGGCGGAATATCCCGATTGAAGCGAATTGGAGGCGGTGGATCCAAATCGAGTATGGCTTTGAAGATCAGGGCCGAGGTTTCGCCCTGAAAAGGCAAGACGCCCGTCGCCATCTCATACAGCACTGCGCCGAAGGAAAACAGATCGGTGCGCGTGTCGAGTTCCTTTCCGCTGGCCTGTTCGGGCGACATGTAAGCCACCGTGCCCAGCATTGTGCCCGGGCTGGTCAAGTGTTCGAACTCGATAGAGGCCGTGGGCCGGTCAGCCGGCAAAACCCCCCGTCCCGCTTCGCGGGCCACCCTCTCCCCCAAGGGGGCGAGGGTTGTAGGTTGGGGAAAGTTTGGCCAAGCCAAAATCCAGGATCTTGGCATGCCCGCGCTTGGTGACGAAAATATTGGCCGGCTTGATGTCGCGGTGCACGATCCCTTCCGTGTGCGCCGCATCCAGGGCATCGGCAATCTCGATGGCCAGCGATAACAGCATCTCGGTTTCCAGCGGACGCCCCAGGATGCGGTGCTTCAGCGTCATGCCGTCCAGAAACTCCATGGCGATGAAGGAATGCCCTTCGTGCTTGCCGATCTCGTAAATGGTGCAGATATTGGGATGGTTCAGGGAGGAGGCGGCCCGCGCCTCGCGGCGGAAACGTTCGAGTGCCTGCGGGTCTTGGGCCAGGTCCTCGGGAAGGAATTTCAGGGCGACGAAGCGGCCCAGTTCCGTGTCCTCAGCCTTGTAGACCACACCCATGCCCCCGCCGCCTAACTTCTCGAGGACGCGATAGTGCGACACTGTCTGGCCGATCATAATGTGGGAACCTGCCCTTGGAATTCATCTTAGGCCGCCACCACCGGCGAGTCAATCCGCAACTGCGGCGGCAATTCCCTGCGGCGCAGGAGGCGCTGCAAGCGCGGGCCTGCGCGCCAGGAGGCCATTCGGAGGTTCGATAGGGGCGCCCACATCCTGACAACAATCGTCGGATCGTCTGAGCCACCCGTCGAGGTTACCAGCGAGCCGTGTTCCGCTGGCGCGGCTTCGGATGGGGCGCGAGAAGAGCCGCGGAGGAACGCAAAGAATGCGTACCTCCGCGCTACCTCTGCGGTACCCCGGTTTCACAGCCATCATTGGGGCGCTGTCGGCGCAACTCCGAGTCGGCCTCGATGTCTCTGAGCTAACTGCTTGCGGAGGTTTTCCGGCAAGGTGACCTTGGGAACTAATTTGAGCTGTGCATCCGGCGAAGGAGCGCCGCCCCGGACGGGAACCGCCAGGAAAGCGGGGTAGTCGCCGGTACTCGCCTGGTACGCATAACCCACGATCGCTCCGCTATCATTGATGCCAAAGGGCACGAGCAGATACAAGGGGGAGTCAGCAGGAATGAGCGCGTTGAGATCCGTCATCGTGCCGTTCTGCCATAGGAATGCGCCGCAATTCCCGTTTGGTCCCCCACAGGAACAGCCGACTACCTGGCCGTGGTTGTTGATGCCGTCAGCAACACTCTCGACATCTGAGACGTCCCCGGCAAGCGTGCCGAGGTCGCTCATCTCGCCGTTGCGCCAGAGGAAAGCATGAGCGGTAGTGTCTCCGGCGAGGTCGGAGAGACCGACCACCTCACCGAGGTTATTGATGTCCTGCGGCTCGTTGTTCATCACGCCTCCGAGAGAGCCGAGGTTAATCACCTTGCCGTCTTGCCAGAGCAAGGCGTGAGCACTGGGATTGGTACTGCAGTTACCCGAGGAGCCGACCACTTGACCCAGGTCATTATTCGCAAGGGCGTATCCGTCCGGGTCGCCCTCGAACGTTGGGAGTGCTCGAACGTGCCTGTTTTCCCAAACCGCGGGCAAAGACTGGAGGACCTGAGGGGATTCGCACGTGGAATCTTGAACAACGGTTTCTGCGTCTCCAACTACTTGACCTGAGTTGTTGATGTCATAGCCCTCGCTGTTATTGCCTCCGAGCGTTGGGAGCGGGACCTTGATGCCCAACTGCCAAAGGAACCCGAGGCACTTGAGGTGGGTGCCGTAACCACAGTAATCCTCTCCCATGGGATCAGGTACGGAGGTCTCCGCTAGGCCCGTGGCTTGGCCTAGTTCGTTGGGTGCGAAAGCCGAATAACTGTTTGGTCCTCCGAACGTACCGAGGTCTATTTTCAATCCCGGCAGCCACAGGACGGCGTGCTGGTTGGTATTTCCCGCCAGGTCTGCATAGCCCCCCACCCAGCCTAAGTTGTTGATGCCCTCCCCCACGCTGTTGGTGCCACCTAGAGTGCCGAGATTGATAACGGTGTAGTTCGGGGGATGGTTTTCCGCTTGCTCGTTCTGCGCCCATCCCACCTCAACCGCCAGCGCCACGAAGACGCCGGCAACAAATACAGTCCACTTTTTCGATTTCATACTCACCTCCTGTTGGTTTTTGTACTTTCCTAAGACTTTTGTCAGAACCATTTCCGCATCCCCCACGACCTAAACCTGGGCCAGGGCTTCGCGGTCATAGTGGTTAACGTCTCCTTTAGTGCTCGGCGTTACCAACGGTGTGGCCGTTCCAAGCAGCGTTGGGTCCCGGCCTGCGCAGCAGGAAGACGGTGCGCCCGCTGACCCGTTCGTCGAACTGCGGGCCGCCGCTGATGGTCAACCGGACTCCATCGCTCTGCTCTTCCTCCGGCGCTTTGCCTTTCGCGCAGTTGACCTGCAGGACAGCGTCCGTGGGACTGCCTGCATCCGGCAGCAGACGGATGCGGATTACGGCCAGGCCCCCGGCCGCCATCGGACCAGCCATGATGCGGGCGGGCATCTTGCCCATGGGAAACGCCCCAAGCGCTTTGAGCTGTGGATAGTCCCGCTGCAGCGCCCCGGGCGCGATCCCGTAAGGCTGAAAGCTTTCCAGTGCGGTAGCCGTCCAGACGCCAGTGGTGACGATGTCTCCCGTCGGAGTCTTCTCAGCGAAAGCGCCGGCTGCAGTCACCGACTTGCCGGCCAGATCGAGCGTGCCGGCCCCGCTAATCTCGATGGTCTCCTGATTGGCTGCTCCGGCCACCGCCGGGCAGGCAGTTGAGTCATCCGAGTCACAGAGAAGTCCCGAGCCTATCAGGAAGTTGTAATTGGCAGTGGCGGCGGTGGCGCCTGGCTTCTCCTGCTTGGGTTGCTGCCCATCCTGCGCGGCCAGCCGAAGCTGCACCGGAACCACCAGGGCAGCAAACATGGTGATGACGGTGATTAGGGTCCTCTGATCGGCGCTCGCCCTGTTGTTCGAGCCTGGTTTCTTCACACCCGCCTCCTTTTGACCTCGCGGCCCCGGTGTTTTCCAATTCGGAGGAGGCGGCAGCCCCGCTGCACGCGCTCCAAGGCGGGCTTCGCCTACAAATGTCCGAGCCTTAGGGCGCACCTGTAGGAGAGTTGCGCCAGCCTCACTTGATCGCCCTCCGCTTACGGGGTGCGCAGGAAGCCGTGCGCGAAACCGGTAGCGTCGTTGTAATATCCCGTAATTGCTCCCTCGTCGTTGTTGCAATAGGGCACGGTGCCATAGAACTCGCCGCCCGGAGGACTGCCCGCCCCCGGAGCGTCGAAGACCGTGATCTGGCCGTTGGCAGAGCGCACAAAGCCGTGGTCGAAATAGTTTCCGTCCGTCACATAGCCCGTGACCGCCCCTCCGGCGTTGATATTCTCGGCCACCGTGCCTTGGAAGGAGCCGGGTGTGCTGCCCGCGCCCGGCGCCTCGAACGTTGTGATAAACCCATCCGGCGCACGCACGTAGCCGTGCCATACCGTGTTGTTGTCAAGCAATTCTCCCACGATTACGCCAAACAGATTGATTCCGGACGATTGGGTGCCTGGGCAGGAGACGCACCCCGCTGGGCCGGGGCCTGTGCCCGCGCCCGGGGCATCGAACGTGATGATAGAGCCGAACGGAGTTCGCACGAAGCCGTGATACACGTTGTTGGCATCCTCGGACTCTCCCGCGGTCGCTCCCAGCAGGTTGATGCCGTCGGTAAATGCAGTGTAGGTGCCTTGGCTGGCGCCCGTGCCCGCGCCCGTGACATTGAAGGTGACAATGTTGCCGTGGGGAGTGCGCAGGAAGCCGTGGTACACGTTGTCGGAGTCGAGGTACTCACCCGCGATTTCTCCAATCTCGTTGATGTTACCGGCAAAGGTGCCTTGGCCGGAGCCCGTGCCCGCGCCCGTAACATCGAACTCGGTGAAATCGCCCCTGGGATCGCGAAGGAAGCCGTGAGCTACATTGTTAGCGTCCGTGTAATACCCCGTGATCGCACCCGCCGAAGTTATGCTAGACGGAAACGTTCCCAGGCCCAAGCCTGGCGTGCTTCCCGCGCCCGGAGCGTCAAACGTCGTGATTTCCCCGTCGGGAGTGCGCACGAAGCCGTGGGACACACTGTTGGAGTCGTAGTAATCTCCGGTGATCACCCCCGCATCGCTGATCCCCGAAGGGTAGGTGGCTTGGCTGCCGGAAGGGTCGAAGGTGATGAACCTCGGTGGTTGTTGAGCACTCGCAGCGACGGCCAGTCCCAGCCCAAGGAATACACCAACAACAAGCGAACTCGAAATTCTGGATTTCATAATCTCCTCCTTTTGGTTTTCATACTTTCCTAAAGTTCTTGTCTCAACCCTTTCCGCATGCGGGTTCGATCTAACCCTCGGTCGGGGCTTCGCGGTCATTGCAGTTAGCAACGCCCTTAATGCCAAGTTCGGCACTTAGCTGAGCCCGGCTGGCGGGTGTACAATGCGATTTCAGGGCCGCAGCCATGCGCGACCGATCTTCGACCTTCTTGGGCAGTCGATCTGCCTTCGCATCGGGCGAAGGCCAGGGCGTCCGCCGACCGGGAAGTCAATGCACGAAGTCGAAAAATTCGGAAAACTCGCTTGCGTTCGGGATTTTTCCCATTACCTCACTTTCTTGGGAAGTATCCTGGGGTAAAGTCGAGGTAAACTGGGTCGCCGGGGCCGCGGGCTTAAGAGTTTTCTCTCGGAAAATCAACAACTTGCCGGGAGTATGAAGATGAAGGTATCTTCCACGGGAAATCTCTCTACCGTGGCTCACCCGCAGGTGGAGGATCACACCCTGCCGGAATCGGCAGTCAGGAGCGAACTGGAACGGGTGGTTACCTCCTCGCCCCTTCGAGACTCCGGACTTCTAAAACGCTTCTTGCAGTACGTCGTGGAGAGCACCCTTAAGGGAGAGGGGGATCAACTTAAGGAATACCGGGTGGGTGTGGAGGTGTTTGGTCGGGATGCCTCATTCGACCCCAAACTTGATCCGGTCGTGAGGATGACGGCACGCCGTCTGCGCGTCAAGCTGGACGAGTACTACCAAAAGGAAGGTCAAAGGGACGCAGTTCGGATCGAAGTTCCGAAAGGGGGTTACGCAGCCTCTTTCGTCCGGGTTGCGGCGCCGGCCATCACGGTCGGGGAAGCGTCGAGCGATGCGACGAACCAACGGGTTCCCGCGCGATCGTTCGTCAGGCGCAAATACTGGAAGCTGAGTGCCGCTTTACTCCTGCTGTTGGCAATCGCGGCCGTCGTTCTCTACCAGCGCCATACCCGGTCACCTCAAATAAACGGCCCTGGGCTCTCGCTGGCTGTCCTGCCGTTTCTCAATCTGACGGGAAATCCGGAAAACGAATACCTCAGTGACGGAATCACGGACGAAGTCACGGGTTACCTTGCACAGGGCATCGGGTTGCGGGTGGTGGCCCGCACCTCCGCTTTTCAATTCAAGGGCAAATCCGAGGATGTGCGGCAGATCGGGAAAGCATTGAACGTGGCGTCGGTGCTGGAAGGAAGCTTACAGGCCCAGGGATCCCGGCTGCGCGTTACGGCGCAGTTGATTCGCACCGGCGACGGCTACCACGTTTGGTCGGATACGTACGAACGTGAATTCAAAGACGCTTTTGTCGTCGAGGACGCGATCGCTCACGCGGTTTCCGATGCCCTGAGGGTCAAGGTGTCGGCGGTTGCCGGGCGCGACGCTCAAAAACACCACGTGGATCCGGCGGCTCATGAGCTTTATCTCCGCGGGCAATACATGGGACAGCGCCTTTCGCCCGAAGATATGAAAAAGGGGATGAGCTACTTCAACCAGGCGCTCGACCGGGATCCTCTCTACGCCGAGGCATACGCCGGGTTAGCCGCCGGATACGCCGTGCAAGGCTCCAACGCGTGGGCGCCCGCGGCGGAGGTCTATCCCAAGGCGCGTGCCGCCGTGCAACGCGCCATCGAATTGGACTCCAATCTTTCCGACGCTCATAGCACTCTGGCCGGCATAACTTTGTTTTATGATTGGGATCTCCCCGGCGCCGAACGTGAATTCCAGCGAGCCATCGAGCTCAATCCGAACAGCGCGCGAGCACATCAGTGGTACGGGATCTTGCTTTACTATTCCCGGCGATTCGACAAAGCGGAGGAGCAGTTCCGCCGGGCCAAAGAAGTGAATCCGCTGGCGATTCAGATCGATATGACGTTGGTGATGCTCTGCGAGGCCGAACACAACTACGATCGAGCCATCGAACTGGCTCGAAAAGTCTTGAGTCAGCACGAACACTCGCTTCCGCACGCCTTGCTAGGCCTCCTCTACGCCGATGAGAAACAGTTCAAGGATGCGATTGAGCATGGGCAGAAGGCGGTGGACCTTGCCGGGAACGACCCCGACACGAATCTTGTCCTGGCGAACATCTACGCGCAAGCCGGCCAGCGGGAAAAAGCGCTTGCCATCGTGCAGGAGTTCGTCGGCAACAAGAAGGCCTTTGTGGTTCCATTCACTGTGGCGGGCGTGTACGCCCAACTCGCCGACAAAGAAGCGATGTATCAATGGTTGGACACAGCCATCAAGCAACGTTCTCCCGCGTGCCTGAAGCTGAACATCGCCGAAGCCTTCGATGCTTACCGCTCCGAAGTCCGGTTTCAGAAAATGCTGACCCTTGCCGGCCTGGCCCTTTGAGGCAAGAATCGCGGAAGTGAGGTGCTCATTCTGGCGCACTCGAGCGCTCAGCACTTGTACTAACGCTGCTACAGAATGTAAATGAGAACTCGGGGACCTTAGCCGGCGGCCACGGCGTGGGTTTGCTGAATCCCGTCACTTGGTCGATCGTGGGCCACACGGAAGTTGGGCCCACCCCTTCATGGATTACTCCTGCCTTGTCGCCAAGGGTAGACTTATCCCGCGTCAACGGATTACTCGCCATTACGCCGTTAGGCAGGATCAATCGCCTTGGACGCTTCGGAGAGTCGTCACTGCAGGCCGGTTCCTGGAGAAACTCCCGCGTAGCCCGGTACGCGACCATAATCGGTAGATGCAGGGCGAACAACGGCGAATCGAACGCCCGGTGGTGGCAACAAACGTTCTGCTGATCGCACTTCGGCACCGTTCTTGCGCTGGCGGACTGGGGTTGTCCCATTGTTCAGGAGGCCCGGTACGCCCGTCGTTACCGTGTAAACGACTACCCCTGCCGAAATGAGCGAGTATGGTAAGATGATCGGAATTTGACGCGAGAGAACGACTGGTTTGGCCGATCAGCATTCGGTGGGAGCATACGGATGAACATCATGCAGCAATCCAGCAAAGCGCAGGACCGCACACTCGGTGCCTGGTTTCACCAAATTGACCAGGGCTCAGTGAAGCTGCCGCGATTTCAGCGTTTCGAGGCATGGGATCGGGGACGGATTACGAGGTTTCTAAACACGATCATCAGCAACCTGCCTGTTGGGGTTGCCCTTGTGCTGGAGGTCGCCGGGCCGGAGAAGTTTGTCTCCCGCTACATCCGCACCGCCGAGCGGACGTCGGGAACTGTCACCCAGAATTTGCTTGACGGGCAGCAGCGTCTGACGGCCTTCTGGCGAGCAGTGCATGGCAATTACGAGTGGGAAACCTACTTTGTTTATGTGCCCCAGTTCGACCGCAGTAATGAAGCGGCTGGTGGGGAAGTTGAGGTGCGCTGCGTGCCGCGGTGGATTAACAAGAGCAAACTACGTATGCCCCGCTGGGCCGAGGAGTCGCCCAAGTGCTTCGAGCGGGGCTTGATACCTACCCGTAACTAAAAGCAGGAAGGGCGCCTCCCGGTTTCTCCGAAAAGCGCCCATGGTTGCGGGGGCTGGATTTGAACCAGCGACCTTTGGGTTATGAGCCCAACGAGCTACCAGACTGCTCCACCCCGCGATACTAGCATATCCAAAAGCGGGAGAAATGGCAATATGCATTTACGCGGTACATTTAAGCGGGAGTGACGATTCGATTGTTATGTAAAAGTCGTCTCGTGGGCAAAAGAAACGTTCTTTGGTACGGCGACCGTTTTATCCCGCCCGCTCAGAGCGTAATCTCACCTTTACATTCAACTGCACGATGGGACGCTACGATGTCCAGAGGGGTACGTCCGCGCGGAGTGGAAGAGCCGTTCAGTCGCCACTTGACAGTTTATTGGGGCAAGCGGAGTTTCGATTCCGTCAACTGCGGAGTAGCCGCAGGGGCATCCAACGCAAGATGGGATGAAAGGTGGTCGCGGAGCAAGAGGTGCCGTTCGCGGAAATGGCGCCGCGCCCGGCGTCCCCACCCGCGCACGAAGTAATAGTTGAGCGTGCCGCCCATGACCGAGCCCAGGAACGGCACCAGGCGGACGAGTCCGTTTTCCGCAATCTCGCCGCCGGCTTGAATTGCGATGCGTTCCACGATGCGCGGCACGAATCGCTCGATAACTTCTTTGCGCACCAGGTCCTTCCCCATATCGATGCCCGCGGCGCTGGCGGCCGCCAGCCACAGATCCGCCATGTCGTCTTCGCTGGCGTATTCGAAGCCGTGTATCAAACTTAGCTTCTGAACCATCCGCCAGGTGATGCCGCCCAGAAAGCCAACATCGGGAAGGACCGACATCAAACCGCCCAAGCCCGTTCCTGCCCCTTCCAGCATCGCCATCTTCATCGAAGCGCGAATGGTCTTGTCGGCAAGATAATCCACGACCGGCAGGGGCAAGGTGTTCATTGCGCGGAAGGAAGTGATGGGTAGGCCATAAGCGCGGCGGAGGTGCATTAAGTACTTATCGGGATTCACGCCCACGCCGCGATAGGCGCGGAGCAGGCCCGCCTTCATACCCTGCTCGACCCTGCGCCGGACCCAGGATTTACTTAAAGTCGCCATGTTGCTTTCGATGCCTTGCCGACCGAATAGGATGCTGAAGGGACGCTCGCGTGTTCGCCTTCTGCAAGTACACTTTACTCCTTATAGCGGACGGCTGATGAAGCAGACGGTTTCAGGCAAAGCCGAAAGGAGCGCCAAGATCGCAAAGAAGCGAACCGTCGGGTTCTTACTCTCGGTGCTCGAGGGCCAGCACAGCGTAGGCCGTGGCGGCATCACTCATGAAGAGGCCTGTATAGGAAGCGAGGTCACGTTGCTTATTCAGCGAATAAGCCAGCCAACGGCCGTCCGTCTTCTCTTGATTCTGCACCAGCCATGTCAGGCCCCTTTTCAGCTCGGGCTGGTCGCGCTTCATGCCAGCCTCCTCGAGCGTCAGCGTAACGACTCCGGTGGCGTAGCCGTCGCTCTTGGTTTCGAGAGGCGTGTTGTCATGACGCTTCCAATCCCCTACAAATGCCGACAAGCTGAAGCCGCCGTCCGCCTGCCGTTTGCCCAGGGCCTCATTCATGATGGACTTTTGTTGTTCAGGCGTCAGGAGTCCCGGCACCTTCGTCGACGCCCAGACCAGAAGCACGCGGTCAATCAGTTTTTGCGATTCGAACCCCTCCACAAGATACTCACGAAGCAATTTCACCTTGTCTTGAATCTGCGGGGAGAATTGATAGCCGCCGGGTGCGCTTCCCACGGCAATCGCGGCCAGAACCGCGCCGTAGTATTGGGAATCACCCTCCCAAGGGGAATTGTGGAACTGTAGCCAGGACCAGGCGCCTTTGGCTTCACCCGTCTTCAGTTGCTCTGCCCACATGTTCTCGAGCGCCAGCCGCGTGTCGCCGCTCAACTTGCCGGTGGGCGCATCGTAACCGACCAAAATCAGAGCGTTGAGAACGGATTCAGTTCCGCGCGATTCCGACGATTTGGGGAACCCTCGCTTGGCGTCGGGATAAAAGGGCTCGGCATCCTTCCACATTCGAACCCGCTTCGTAACGTTATCCAGAAGCCGGCGCTCCACTGGTGAGACGCCCTCCTCACCGAGAGTCGCCCGGAGGGCGGGCCGCGCCATCGCATAAGGCACCACCGTGTGGCAGGAGACGCAGAAGGTTCCATGGTCACGAGCCGCCACGTCCCACCCCATCCACCAGGTCATTCGTCCATCGAGGTAGCCGGCGGCCGCCTTGGAACTCCAGGAGGCGGAGTCGGCAGTCGAGGAAGGGCCATCCGTGGCGAGCATGGTCACGGCGAGACAGGCGACGGACATGCTGATTGCGAATGTAACTGCCCTCATCAAGCTTTTCCCCCCTTAGGTGTTTGCCCCTCTGCTAAGTATAACGCCATTGGGATTTCTTCTCCACTGCTAATGCGCAGATGCTAAGGCGCAGATCTCCCGCGCGGCGAAGGAAGTCGTTCCGCTTCGTCGGGCTGAGGCTTGTTGTACACTCATAACCATGAGCATCAAAACCCTGAGTAGCCGCGAAGTGTACCGCAACGCCTGGCTGCGCGTCCGTGAGGACGAGGTGGAGCGCAGCAACGGCGTCCACGGCATCTATGGCGTGGTGGATAAAGACGACTGCGCCATCATCCTGCCCATTCAAGGCGAAACCATCTACCTGATCGAACAGTTTCGCTACACCGTGCAGGATCGCTGCCTGGAGTTGCCCCAAGGGGGTTGGGAAACCACCGGAGTCGACCCCGAGGAACTGGCGCGGGGAGAGCTCCGGGAAGAAACGGGCCTAACCGCCCAAAGCATGACCCGCCTCGGGGCGCTTTGGATCGCTTACGGCTTCACCCATCAGAAGCAGCATGTTTTCCTCGCTACCGGACTGGCACCCGCCGAAGCCGATCCTGACCCCGAAGAGCACGATCTGATTCTGCGAGCAGTCTCGATTCGCCAATTTGAGGGGATGATGCTCAACGGCACCATCCGCGATTGCAGCACCCTCGCCGCCTGGGGTCTCTACAAGCTTTGGATGGAACGACGGGAGGATCGCGCCCGGTAGGGACGACCCTTGTGGTCGTCCGGGAGGTGGCCACCCTCCTAACGGCGAAGGGCAGCCACAAGGGCTGCCCCGGCAACAGACGCGCCAAGACAGATTTTCGGGAACCCGCGTTCATGTGTCGACGTATCAACCAACTGGGTGCTTGAAGCTGCGAAAGGGCAACATTGTGGTGCGGGCGTCCCGCCCGCAGTCGCGCGGGCATTCCTTCGCTCCGCTCAGGACCGGCTCTGCCGGCGATAACTGGCTTCCGCAACGCTGCGTCTAACGCGCTAAGGAGGTGGTCTATGGGGTTTTTGGCCGATCAACTCAGACAGGTGCTCAGGAGGCTCGGGCGCGCGCCCTTTTTCACAGCCGTCACGCTGCTGACGCTGGCGGTCGGCATTGGCGCGAACACTGCGATTTTCAGTGTGCTGGAAGGCGTTTTGCTCAAGCCCTTGCCTTATCCTCAACCTGAGGAATTGGTTGCCGTCTGGCTGACGGCACCGGGCATAAACCTCAAGGAAGTGAATCTGTCGCCCTCAACCTACTTCGTATTCCGCGAGCAGAGCCATACCTTCCAGGACATCGGTGTCACTACCGGCTACGCTCTGAACGTCACCGGCCTTGGCGAACCGGAGAAGGTGACGGGCCTCGTCGTCACCGACGGAATCCTTCCGATTCTGGGGGTCTCGCCCATGCTCGGCCGCTTGTTCAGCCGTGCGGACGATTCTCCAGGCAGCGCGGACACGGTAATCCTGACTTACGGATACTGGCGCCGTAAGTTCGGTGGCGACCGCTCCGTGATCGGAAAAACCATCACAGCGGACGGAAAGCTGCGCCAAATCATTGGAGTCTTGCCGCAGGATTTCCGTTTTCAAGACTGGAGTGACCTCGCCCTTCTCATTCCCATGCAGTTTGACCGCGCCAAAACCACATTGGGCCAATATAGCTATGACGGCATCGCGAGGCTCAAGCCGGGAGTCACTCTTGCCCAGGCCAGCGCTGACGTGGCTCGGATGCTCCCTATTGTCGACCGGAGTTTTCCCCCGCCGCCCGGCTTCAGCGTGAAGATGTTTCAAAGTGCGCGAATCGGACCGAACCTCCACACCCTGAAGCAATATGTGGTAGGCGACGTAGGCAAGGTCCTGTGGGTTCTGATGGGCGGTCTCGGTTTGGTGCTGCTGATTGCCTGCGCTAATGTGGCCAACCTGCTTCTGGTCCGCGCCGAAGGACGCGAGCAGGAACTCTCCCTCCGTGCCGCGCTGGGCGCCAGCCGGCTGCGCATCGCGGCGGAGTTGTTTCTCGACAGCCTCGTTCTGGCGCTGTTAGCGAGCGGCCTCGGCTTGGCGCTCGCTTACGGCGCCTTGCGGCTCCTGATGGCCTTGGCGCCGGCGGGCTTGCCTCGTCTCGAGGAAATCGGCATCGACGGCACGGTGGTCGTCTTCACGCTGGCACTATCATTTGTCGCAAGCCTGCTTTTTGGTTCCATCCCCGCCTTGAAATATTCGGGCGCACGCCTGAGAACCGGACTGCGCGAGGGCGGGCGTTCGATGAGCGAAAGCCGGCAACGTCACCGCTCACGCAGTTTCCTGGTGATCGCCCAAGTGGCGCTGGCGCTCGTTCTGCTGATCAGTTCCGGATTGATGATCCGTACATTCCGTGCGTTGACTGGCGTCGACCCGGGATTCGTTGCGCCTTCGCAGCTTCAGACATTTCGAGTCAACATCCCCGATACACAGGTCAAGGAACCCGAACGCGTGACCCGGCTTCAGGAGGAGATCTTGCGTAAGATTGAGGCCATTCCGGGCGTCTCCTCCGCCAGTTTCTCGTTGAGCATCCCCTTGGATGGCAATGAGTGGGGCGACTCACTCTTCGCCAGTGACCGCACTTATTCTCAAAGTGACATTCCGCTCGTCCGATACAGGTTCATTGCGCCGGGTTTTTTCAAAACTCTTGGCACGCCGCTTCTGGCGGGCCGCGACATCACTTGGAGTGACGTCTACAATAAGCTGCCTGTGGCTATCGTTTCCGAAAAAGTAGCGCGGGAATACTGGCGCGACCCCTTGAGGGCGCTGGGCAAACAAGTCCGGGGCAACACCAAGGAGGGCTGGCGCGAGGTTGTCGGGGTTGTCGGCAATACTCGTGATGACGGAGTGGAAAAGGCGCCGCCAAGTTCGGTGTATTGGCCGGTTCTTCTGGCAAACTTCGAGGGTAACGACGTGGACGTACGCCGCTATGTGACTTACTCAGTTCGAAGTGGGCGGGCCGGCTCGCCAAGCTTTATGAGCGAGGTGCAGCGGGCCGTGTGGTCGGTGGACCCCGACCTTCCACTGGCGGATGTCCGCACGCTGGATTATCTCTATCGGCGATCCATGGCGCGGACTTCCTTCACGCTCGTGATGCTGGGGCTTGCAGGTGGAATGGCTCTCCTGTTGGGCGTCGTAGGCCTCTACGGCGTGATCGCCTATTCGGTGTCGCAGCGCCGGCGGGAGATCGGAATTCGCATGGCGCTTGGGGCGCAAAGTCAGCAACTGACGGGAATGTTCGTCCGCCATGCGTTGCTGTTAACGGGCGCCGGCGTGGTCTACGGGTTGGCCGCCGCACCCGCCCTGACGCGCCTGATGTCGTCCCTGCTGTTTGGAGTACGGTCCGTCGACCCGGCAACCTACCTCGCGGTGTCGCTGGGGCTGGTCGCGACGGCCGCGCTGGCTGCCTATATCCCTGCGCGCCGCGCCGCCGGTGTAAACCCAGTAGAGTCCCTGCGGGCGGAGTGATGGGCTGTAGGGGCAGCCCTTGTGGCTGCCCTGCAACCCTCGCCACACCCGGATTTTTCCCTTCCACGAAAAGCCCTATCAGCGCTATTCTCATCTGCTCTGAAAATATGTGTGCCGAAGGCACCTTGGAGTGCGGCGGCTTGACGCCGCCTTGGAATTACCGCAGAGCGCGAAGTTGCACAAAGCGTCGGTCTTACCCTTTCGAATTCTTCTTACGAAATGGCTCGGCTGCCACTTTGAGAAGGCGGCGTCAAGCCGCCGCACTCCAAGGCGCTTCGCGCTTTTTCATGGTTTCTGGGTGCGTGTCAGCCGACGAGTATGCCACGCTGCATTAGACAACTTCTTAAAATCGATTGGAGGGGGTGGACAATGGCGAGTGGTTTGAATCGAAGGGACTTTCTAAAGGCGGGCAGTGCAGTGACCGCCGGGAGCTTCATTGCCGATGGATTGAAGACCCATCTGCTGGCGGCTGAGGAGCAGCCTGCCGCGCCCATGGCGGCTAACGATCAGATTCAAATTGCCCTGATTGGCGCCGGAGGCCAAGGGTCGGGAGACACTCGGACGGCGCTGCTGGTGCCGGGCGTGAAGCTGGTGGCAGTGGCGGACTGCTACGACGGCCGCCTGGCGCGCGCCAAGGAGTTGTGGGGCAACGATATCTTTACGACGCGCGACTACAAGGAGATTCTCTCCCGCTCGGACGTGGATGCCGTCCTGATCGGCACTCCCGATCACTGGCACAAACAGGCCGCTGTCGACGCGATGAATGCGGGCAAGGACGTCTATTGTGAAAAGCCGATGATACACGTATACCCGGATGGTCCGGAGATCATTGCCACGGCGAAGAAGACGCAACGCATTATTCAGATCGGCAGCCAGCGCGTCAGTTCGCTGATTTATAAGAAGGCGCAGGAGATCATGCAGTCCGGAAGCCTCGGGCATATCACTGCGATCAGCGCCTGGTGGGACCGCAATTCGAGCATCGGCGCCTGGACCTATTCCATCGCCCCCGACGCTTCCGAGCAGACCATCGACTGGCCGCGCTTCCTCGGCACGGCGCCCAAAATCCCCTTCAATCCGGAGCACTTCTACCAGTGGCGAAAGTGGAAGGCTTATGGCACCGGTGTGGCAGGCGACCTGTTCGTTCATCTTTTCAGCGGAACGCATTTCGTCACTCAAACTACGGGCCCCAATCGCGCCATGGCCACCGGCGGCCTGCGATTCTGGAAGGACGGCCGCGACGTTCCCGATGTGCTTCTGGGGTTGTTCGATTATCCGCAGGGATTCAACCTGGCGCTGCGAGTCAACTTTGCCTGCGGCGGCAGCGAGAGCGAAGGATTTGTGTTCAATGGTACGGAAGGCTCGATGACCATCGGCGATGGCGTCACACTGTATCGAGTGCCGCGCGAGACCGAGCCGGGCTACAACATCGATACGTTTACGCAGGCGATGCAGGATAAATTCCTCGAGGAGTATCGCAAGAAGTATCCGCTGACGCAGCCCTCGGCCGGGTACTCTGCCGTGGAGAAATTCTCCGTGGCGGATGGGTATAGCGACAGCTACGATCACTTCAAGAACTTCTTTGCGGCGGTTCGATCGCGCCAACCTGTAGTGGAAGACGCAGTCTTCGGATTCCGTGCGGCCGGCGCCGCGCTGCTGAGCAATCTGAGCTACGAGCGCGGGGCGGCGGTTCGCTGGGATCCGGACGGCATGAAGCTGCTGTGATTGTCGATGGACGATTGTCGATGGTCGATGGCGAGGGGAAGTGCCCCCTCACCCGTCATGCTCCGGCTGATGAAAACGCCGGAGCATGACACCCTCCCCGATCTCTGGGGTCCGATGGACCCCATCGGGGTCCCGACATCGGACTCCCCAAGGGAGAGGGCTGCCGGTTCTGCTGAGTCGAGCCCCAGCTACCGAGGGTCGGCGATGGTAACAGTCAGTTTGAGCGGCGTGTCTTGCGACGATCCGCCCACAAATATCTGGTACTTTCCGGGCACTGACTCCCAGCTCTCCTTATCGACGTTGAAGATCGAGAGATATTTGGGTTCGATCGTCAGACTCACCGCCTTGGATTCGCCGGGCGCCAGAGCAACCTTCTGCCACCCTACCAGCCGCTTGAACGGTTCGCCCGCGCTGAAGGGCAAAGTGGCGTAGACCTGCGCAACCTCCGCCCCGGCGCGCGCGCCTGTGTTGGCGACCTTGAAGCGCACCTGCAATCGCGCACCCTGGGTCGCTTCGAGAGCGGAGTAAGAGAAGGATGTGTAGGATAGGCCGAAGCCAAACGGGAATAGAGGCTCTTTGCCTTCCGCTTCGAACCACTTGTAGCCGACTTTCAAGCCTTCTGTGTAGTTGATATCAAAGGGCGTCTTCTGCTCCTTGGGCTCGCCGCCCGTCGGCGCCGGCAGCATCCCCGCAATGTTCGGCTGGGGAAGGTCGGTTTCCCTCTTGGGGAAAGTAACAGGCAGCTTGCCGGAAGGGTTCACATCGCCAAACAGTACGCGCGCCACTGCCTCGCCTCCACGAATCCCCGGATACCACGCCTCGAGAACCGCGCTCACCTTTTCGAGCCAGGGCATGGTCACTGGACCACCGGTTTCCAGCACCACCATCGTGTGGGGGTTCGCGGCCGCCACCTCGTTCACCAGTTCATCCTGGTTACCGGGCAGGGAAAGATTCGGCACGTCGCGGCCTTCGGAGGTGTGTTGCCAGACGAAGACGATGGCGATCTCGGCGGCGCCGGCCACTTTCGCTGCGGCTGCCGGGTCGGTTCCGGGGTCATAAACCACTTGGGCGTTAGGGGCGCGGGCCTGGATCGCCCGCAACGGAGAAGAGGGATGCCAGACGAACCTGCGGCTGCCAGGGACTGCGTTGCCGCCCGCCGCGTCCACCTGGTCGGAACCTGCACCCGAGAGCACAGCGATGTCCGCGTGCGCGCCAATGACGGCAATTGACTTAACCACCGAGGCCTCGAGAGGCAATTGGCGGTTGGCATTCTTCAGCAAGACCATGCCGCGCTCCGCCGCGCGCTGAGCCACCTCCGCGCCGGTAAAGGGATTAACGGGGCGGGCAACGGGCGGATTATCAAAGGTGCCGAGAGCGAACTCCGTCCGCAGGATGCGATGAACCATCTCGTCCAAACGTGAAACGGGAACCTCTCCTTTTTCCACCGCCGCCTTCAGCGGGTCGCCAAAATAGCGGCCGCTGGGCATTTCCTGATCGAGGCCGGCGAGCGCAGATTTGACCGTACTGTGCGCAGCGCCCCAGTCCGTCATCACCCAGCCTTTGTACTCCCAGGCCTTTTTCAGAACGTCGCCCAGCAGGTAGGGATTCTCACAAGCGAAGACACTGTTCACCCGGTTGTAGGCGCACATGACGGTGCCGACATTCGATTCCTTGATGGCAATTTCGAAGGCCAGCAGGTCAGTCTCCTGCATGGCGCGCCGATCGATGACCGCGCTGCCGATAACACGCCCCGTCTCCTGGTCGTTCACGGCGTAGCGGTTGATGTTGCCAATGACCTGCTGGTCCTGGGTGCCTTTCAATTCCCGGCCAAGCATTTTCCCGATGAAGAGAGGGTCCTCGCCCAGGCATTCGAAGTTCCGCCCGTTGCGCGGTTCGCGAATGATGTTGGCGGTCCCGCCCAGCGAAACGTTAAAACCGAGATCGCGGACCTCTTTGCCAATTTGAGCGCCATATTCGTACGACCCGTCGAGGTCCCAACTGGCGGCGTTGGCAAGAGCGCAGGGCAATGCGGTAGCGTATACTCCGCGCCAGCCGATATTCGCGACACCCGATCTGCCGTCGGTCATCTGCAAGTTGGGGATCCCCAAGCGCGGAATTCCTGGCACGTAGCCGGCGCCGCCCAGCGAATTCTGCTTCGCAAGCGCTCCCTCCACGCCGTGAACCAAAGTGATCTTCTCATCCAGCGACATCTGCCGGATGACCAGATCGGCCCGCTTGTCGGGCAACAGATTCTTGTCCAGCCACGGACCTTTGACTACGGGTTTGGCCGCGTCCTTCGCATTCTGCGCAGAAGCAGCCGTCAAGAAAGCACTCGCTATTAATAGGGTGGAAATTCCCGCCATCCTCATTACCCTTAAAAGACAGTATCGTGCTTCACTCTCATTCATTGCCGCTCTTCTCCGTATTATTCGAATTTCTAGCGCGGGGCAGCAGTTCGCTCGTCCCGCGATGGCGAAGAGTATAGCAGTAGGCGAATGCTTACGTGCAACAACTTCGTGGGGCCGGATGCACGTTGGGGGAGAAGGTAAGAGGTGGTTGATTAATCCCCGAAAAAGCCGGTTTCACGCCAAGGCGCAAAGTGCGCAAAGGCCGCAAAGCAGACTGCGCAGTTAAGACGATTCGCCGGAACCGATCATGTGCGGCCGCACGCTGAATCCTCGCGTCGCCAGCGCAAGGTACATTATCCCGATGAGGAACCAGATGCCTCCCACGACTCTCGCGACGTTGTCCAGATTCCACCACATGATTCCGCAGAAGACCGCGCCGAACAGCGAGAGGCCGGAATCTACGATTGTCCTCAGCCTGCTCCGATGAGGCCGCACGAAGGCGAATTGCCAAAAGGCGGCCAGGTTCACGTTCATGAAAGCGAAGAAGGCCCCGTAATTCTGGAGCTCTCCGGCATGCTCGAAGGCGTTGCCGAGGTGTTGAAGGGCGATGGCCCCGGCCAAGACGATCCCTCCGACGATCAGGATGTTGTAGGTCGGAGTGTTTGAGCCAGGGCTGAGATGTGCGAAGACTCGTCGCGGCAGCACGTTGTCTCGTCCCATGCCAAACAGCAGGCGGGCGGCGCCCAGGATGCCGGCGAGGCCGCCGCCAATGTCAGCCAGCAGGATGCAGAAGCCCATGGCGTGGAACAGGCCGGGCCCGCCCACGCGCCCGCAAATGTCCATGAAGGCCGTTTCCAAGTTCGGCAAGGTTCGCCAATCGGGCCAGACACGCTGGCCAAGGTAGGCCAGGAATCCGCCAAACACGCCGGTGAACAAGCAAACCAGCACGATGGCCAGCAGCACGTTGCGTTTGGGGTTATGCGTATCTTCGGCCAGCGTGGTAACGCCTTCGAAGCCGAAGTAGGTGAGCACCGAATAGGAGGTCGCAGTCCACACCGTACGGACAGCGAATGTCCTGGGATTGTAGAAGGGTTGAGTCGAAATCAGGCCGCCCCAGCTTTGGCTGTGAAACAGGAACCGGATGGCAAGCAGGATGAAAATCACGGCTACGACGGACATCGCCGCTAACAGGACCTTGTCCGACAGCGCCGAGGTTTTAATCCCCCGCAGATTGGGAGCGACCATGATGAACACCACCAGGAACATCCCAACTACGAAAGGCACCTGCGGGAGGTACCGCGCATGGATGACGATGGCAACCCAGATGCCATTGACGAGCGGCGTCACACCGTAATCGAGAAGCACCGCCCAGCCCACCAGGAATCCCAGGTAAACGTTCAGCCCCTTGCCCACATAGGTGTAGGCGGATCCGGCTGAAGGGTAGATAGCCGCCATGCGGCCGTAACTGAAGGCTGTGATCAGCATGGGCAGCATCGCCAGGAGGAGGGTAGTTACGTAGTGGCCGTTGGAGAGTTTCTGGGCGACTCCAAAGAGCGGCACTGAGGCGATGGGCTGCGTGAGTACGATGCCGTAGAACACGAGATCCCACAGCGTGAGGACGCGGCGCAGATGGGGCGTCTGCGCGTCGCCCGTTGGCGCTTGTGATAAGACTTGTTCCATGGCACCCTGAAAGAATGGCGTGAGTTCGCAGTATACCATTAACCAATGAGGAGGGACGATGCCAGGCCCAGGTATGGAGTTGATCGGAGAAGAGGAGAAGAAGGAAATACTCGAGGTTTTAGAGGCAGGATACCTGTACCGGTACGGCAGCACCGACGATCCGCGGTTCAAGGCCAAGGTGGTGAAACTCGAGCAGGAGGTCGCCAGGCGCGTCGGCGTGCCTCACGCCGTGGCGGTGAACTCCGGAACCTCGGCGCTGCTGGTGGCGCTGATCGGGCTGGGGGTGGGTCCGGGCGACGAAGTGATTGTGCCGGGATACACCTTCATCGCCAGCATCTCGTCGATCATCTACGCGCGAGCGGTGCCGATTCTGGCGGAGGTCGACCGCACGCTCAACCTGGACCCTGCCGACGTGAAGCGGAAGATCACGCCGCGCACCAAGGCCATCATGGCCGTCCATATGCTGGGCAATCCGGCGCGGCTGGACGAGTTGAAGGCCATTGCAAACGAGCATAACCTCCTGCTCATCGAGGACTGTGCGCAGGCGTTTGGGGCGCGCTACAAGGGGCGCGCCGTCGGGTCGATGGGGAATGCGGGCACCTACAGTTTCAACGTCTACAAGACGATCACGGCGGGCGACGGCGGCATGGTAGTGACCCGCGACGAATCGGCCTACCGGCGTTTCTTCGGCCTTCACGATCAGGGGCACTCACCGCTGCGCGCGAGCGTGGAGATCGGACGCCGAGCGTTTGTGGGGCTGGATTTCCGCATGACGGAATTGACGGCCGCCGTGCTGCTGGCCCAATTGAATAAGCTGGGAACTATTCTGGAACGTTTGCACGCCAACAAGAACCGCTTCAAGCGGGCGATCAGCGAATTGCCGGGCTTGGAGTTCCGCGAGATCACTGACGTCGAGGGCGAATGCGCCACACTGCTCACGGTGTTCCTGCCCAGCGAGGAGATTGCGCGCAGCCTGGCCAAGGACCTCGGCACGCGCGTGGTGGCGGAATCGGGATGGCACGTCTATTCGAACATGGAGCAGATCCTGGAGAAGCGCACGCCCATCGAAACCGGCTGCCCCTTCCATTGCCCGCTGTATACGGGGCCGGAGCAACGGTATTGGAAGGGCATGCTGCCGCAGACAGACGCCCTCCTGGCGCGGGCGATCAACATCGGCATCGGGGTGCGTGATCCAGGGTTGGGCTCGGAGTTTGGCGTGACGGTTCGCGATGGCTTCGATGTGGTCGATGTGCGCGCGGAGCAGTTCGTGCGCGCGGCTCGGAGGTATTTGTAGGGGCGGCCCTTGTGGCCGCCCTGGCGTGATCGCAAATGGCAACCCCCTCACCCGGCCCGAGTCGGCTGATGAAAGCGCCGTCTCGGGCCACCCTCTCCCCCAAGGGGGCGAGGGCGGAATCGTGAAGTAGGGCCGGCCCTTGTGGCCGCCGCTACTTCTTGGCCTTGAGGAGCGCGACCGCACCGGCCCGCAGTTGCACCGTGGCAAGTGTTCTGCCCTCGGCGTACGTCACTTGAACGGGTTTGGCTGCAAGCGCCTCCGCAACGGTGTAATGTCCCCGGAAGCTCACCGTGACGCTCTCCGCATCGCCCCAATTCGACAGAATAGCAATAGGCCCTGAGGGATGGGCGAGGCCGCGGAAGCAGACTTTATCCGAGCCTTTGGTGAGTTGCACCAGCGCATCTCGTTGCGCCTCCAGTGCGGGCTTGATGATGAGCTGTTGCACAAACCGATTGCCGCGCTTGAAATAGGCGAGCGTGAGCGCCGACTCGAAGTAGAGCGCTTCGCCCTTGCCGAGCCGATGGCGCGTGGCGAAGGGTTTGCCCTCGCGGTCGCGCATCACAACTTCCGCGCCCTTCAGTTCCAGGGGGAGCTTCCATAACTCTCCCGCGCGCTCGTTCTGGCCGGTGACCGAATATGGCTCATCAGCCTTGACAGGATAGATATCAGAAGCCTCGACGCCGAATACGTCGCTCAGCCCGCCCGGGATAGTGGGCCGGATTTCGCCCATCTCAGTCTTCCACGCCGTCAACCCATCCGCCCAAAGCGTACCGCCCCGATTCACGAAGTCCCGCAGCGCGGCGACGCCCTGGTCGTCGATGGCGTAAGAATAAGGCGCGTAGAGTACTGAGATATTATCAGAAAGGGTCTTCTTTAATTGATCGATATCCACAAACTGAACAGGGATATGGGCGCGGTGCAGCGCCAGGTAGCATCCCATCAGAGCATCTTCCACTTCGTCTCCGCGATGCTGGGTCCTCTCATCCAGGCTGTTGATGATGGCGGATTCCCGGTTGTAGAGGATGGCCACCTTCGCCGGCTGAGGTTTGGCTTCAGCCAGGTAGGCATTGCGGTTCAAACCGTCGATAACGGATTTGACGGCGGGAAGCCTTATGGAAGGTTTTCCCTCCAGACTTACCAGGCCCCATTCGCCGGCTTCGGTGCCGCCCACGCGCGGATGCCAGAGCCAGAAGATGACCGCCTTGCTGCCGGCGCCGAACGAGTCCCAGAGCCAGCGGGTCATGTCGTCGGGAGTGGGATTGAGGGGAAAGCCACCGGTGAAAACGGTGGGCCCGCTTTGCAATTCCGTGACCCACCACGGCTGGTCGCCCGCTGGCGTTCCGATCAGGTCGAGCCGGTAAGCGTAGCGTTCGCCGTATTCGGAATGCGCGGCAGAACGGGGGAAAATCCAGGCAGGATGAATCGAAGCGCCGAGGATATCAACAATAGTTTTTTCCTTCCAAACGTCCTGCCCGCCGGCGCCGCCCGTGGGCGCCGTGACATTGATGTGAGTGGGGTGGGCCGTATCCACCGCTTCGATTTGGCCCTTGATCCAGAGGAGTTGATCCACCAAGTTGTCGATATTGAACTCGCGCCAGTCCACCACCCGATGGTAGTCACTCCAATACTCGGAGAGTTGATCGGGAGTGATCTGCGCGCCGGGAAACGCCTCCAGGGGTTGAAACCAGTGCCGGTTCAGCTCCGCGACCGTTCCGTACTTCGCTTGAAGCCACTTGCCGAAGGCTTGGATGGTCGAGAATTCCGTGTCGTACTTTTCAGGCTCGTTCATCAGCAGCCACACGCCTTGCGCAGTGTGGCCCCGGTAGCGGTTAACGACTTTCGAAATGTAGGCGGCTGCATGCCTGCGGATCTCCGGATCGTTCAGGTTTGTGCGGTTGTGATAGAAGGGCGTCTTCCGGACCCATCCCGGCGGGTCTTCGGCGCAAAGTGTGGCCACGATCTTGATTCCCGAGCGGGCCGCCGCGTCGTAGATCCAGTCGTAGCGGCTGAAGTCCCAGTTGCCCGGAGTCCGTTCGACGTCGTCCCAAATAATGAAAATGCGAGCCAGCGTCAGCCCGTTCTGGCGCATCAGGTCAAAATGGCGCTGAACGCTCTCCTTGGTCTCGGTCGGGTTCAGGAAGAATTCGGCCCCGACGCGTAGCTCTTGGCTCAACTCAGCCAGCCGAGCATTGGCACTCACGTCCGGACTTTGCGTCCCCCGTACAATATGGACGGGGACCATGATTGTGCAAATCAGTGCCGCAAGAAAGAGCCCGTCCTTTGTTTTCATAGACATTCCCGGTTTGTTCCTTCGGTTGCGTCCCGCGAAGCGGGACACCGTGAGTAGCCGTAGGTGAAACCTACGGAAACTGAAGCGTCCATCAACATCTCGGCCCTGGAGGGGCCGACCCGTCCGAGGTCAACCCCGTTGGGGTTGGCCTGACTTGGGCACGCTCCCGTCATCCGCAGGTTAAAACCTGCGGCTACTTACGGTTGGCCCCATTCGGGGCCGTTCAGTCAAGCCGCATCTTAGCGCTTATGGGCCAACGGCCTGGGTCGTCTGTAGCCGACGTTTTGTCATTTGCCCGGCCGCGCCCTGCCGCTCGGAAGCCTTGACTTCGTTTCCGCAAAATGTGCTGTTTTTGCTCCTTTCAGGCCCTAAACTGTGCTAAATTGCACGCAAAACGCGCATAATTTGCGCCACTCAGAAAAGTGATGTGCTTTGTTTTCAGGTACTTCTTAGCTTCGTTCCCACTATTTTTCATTTTTTGTAGTTCCCTACATTCCGCCATAGCGGGACCGTTCCGCTTTGCCGTGCGCCCCGCCGCTCGCCTGCGACAATCTGTCCACAACATGACCACCATGGTAGGCTATCACAGGTCCGTGAGGATGTCAAGTGGAAAATGCAAAAAAGCGAGCGGACTTTGAACCGCATCAGAATCTCAAAACCCGGAGGCCCTGATACCAACTCAGTAAACGATTAACTAACAGATAACCTTTAAGGCACTTTTGGCTGGACCCCGTCGAGAAGACCAGCTACAATTGTAGTGCATCTATCGACTTGAAGATTCCAGGATTTTCCAGCCTCGGCCCCAAGACGGAGGAGAATATGCGCAAAGCGACTCTGGCGTTATTTGCTACCGCCATCCTTCTTTTCATGACAGGATGCAGCAGCCAATCACCAGTTACTTCCGTGGCGCCAACCAACCCGGTGCCCGGTGTCGCCCCGGTCGGACTAACGGTAACAGACGACCCTCCCGCCGGCGTGGTGGTTTTGTTTTTCCAATTGAGCATCACGAGCGCTACCTTCCAGCCGGGAAACGTCTCGCTGTTGAGCAGCACCAATCCGATCCCCGTCAACGTGACCCAGCTTCAGGCAGACTCGGCGTTTCTGGGGAGCACGAACGTGGCCGCAGGAACTTATGACACGCTCACGCTGACTTTCGCTAATCCCCAACTCACGATCTACAATGGCACGGGCGCGGCAATTGGCAGTTGCGCGAACAACACTGTTTGCCAGCTTACGCCGGCCACCACGCCCTTGACGCTGTCTTTTTCTTCGGCGCCTTTTCCCCTTACCGTCACCGCGAACCAGCCCGTGGCCTTACAGCTCGACATCCATCTCAACACGATCATTCAATCCGATCTCTCAGTAAACTTGGCCGCTACAAATGCCGTCAGCGTTTCACAGTTGCCGTCGTTTCCGGCCGGACACCCGAGCTCGGGGCTCGGCAGGTTGTTCGGAACCGTCCAGAGTTTGGGCACGAACCAATTCACGCTTCAAACACCCTGGGGCCGAACCCTCACCATCGATGTCAACAGCAGTACGACTTACAATATCCCATCCGATGCCATCTGCGGTGGCGTATGCAACATTGCCTGCCAAGGTTTTGGCTGCCTGATCGTTGGAGACATCCTTAAGGTGCGGGTGAGCCTGCAACCTGATGGCAGCCTGCTTGCCTCCGAGGTTGACTACATCGAAGGTCCGGGGCAGGAGATTTACGAAGGCACCATCGTGAGCCTCAATACATCTGGCAGTAATACGACCATGAATCTCATCCTGCAGAACGCGGCGGCCGGGTCCGGCACGTCTAACGCATCTTCCTTGGGCGCTTTCGCCAGCGTGACGGTGCCGACAACAGGTGTCGCCTACTCGGTTGATTCAGGCAGCTTCACAATGCCGTCCGTGCAGACTATGGGGACCTTCACCAGTGCGGGGAACCTGCTTGCCGGACAGGAGGTAACGGTCACCCCCAATGGATCTGTGAGCACATCGACCACTTCAGGATCCAACTGGGGTCTGCCCACCCTTACTTTCACCGCAAACAGCATCGCCTTGGAGCCCGGTCAGATTACAGGAATGATAACGAGCGTCGACACATCGACCTCGAGCTTTCAGATCTCCCCAATGGTAAATTACTTCATGCCGCAGCTAGGCATTTCCCCGGGTTCCTGGAACCCCGTTGCCCTATCCGCCTATGCCACGTCGCAGACAACCTACGAAGGCCTCAGTCAGGACAGCTTTTCCGGACTAGCCGTGAATAATTTTGTTTCCGTACAAGGCTGGCTCTTCCAGTACACGGGCGCAAACCCAACCTGTGTGCCGGGGTGCGGTCCCGTAACTTATGGCGTGGTCGTAGCAGAATCCGTGCGTGGCCTGCAGATGGGTTCCTTCTAGGCAGGGGGCGCAGAGTTTGTGCCGATCAAACTCTGCGTCCTTTTGATTTGTAGATATCCTCTTGTAGCCAAAACACCCGGCTCGGCCTGATATCCGAATCCCGCAAGAAGCGCAGAGTCTCAAGAGCAGAGACACTGCGCGGCTGGTTGTCCGCCTTCCGAGCGACCATGCTAAGGAGCGACGATTTCCAGGCCAGGGAATCCCTCAAAGTCGGCGCGATTGAACGTGCAGATTCGCTCCACGCCGTTTACTACCAGGGTGGCAATAAGCTGTAAATCGAAGACGGCTCCGCCGCGAACGGGGTGGTGCCGCAACATCTCCAGCCATCGTGACGTGACTTGCGGAGGCACCGGTAGTAACGTAGCGCCAGGGAGGGCCAACACCGCTTCAATCGCCGCCACAGCATCATCCGGGGTTCGCGGGTCGGAGACGCGCTTGGGGTTAGTGACGATGGCGAAGAACTCTGCCAGAACCTGGGATGTGAGGCAAAGCTCCACCTCGCCGCGGACAGCGCGATCTAGCCAGGCACGACTGGCCGCATGCTGGGGGGTATCACGGTAGAATGCATAGACGAGGACGTTGGCATCTACCGCCGTCCTGTCAGCGGACATCTTCGTAGAGTTTGTCACGGTGTAAGTCGCTCAGCGTACGACCTGGCCAGGAAGGCAGCGCCGCCGGCCGTTGCGGCGCCGGCTGGGTGGCGTCGCGAACCAACCGTTCCACATACTCTTGGGCAGAAATCCCTTGGGCGCGTGCCCTGTCGGCAACCACAATCTCCAGTTCTGGCGGCAGCGTAACGGTCATGCCTCCCACCTCCCTCACCTGCAAACATTCCACGTGCTATTTTACCCTATTTTGGAGAGCGGGTAGCGCACACTCGCTTTCCGGAGACTCTGGGCTACCGTTTACCTGGCGGGATTAAGGTATCGAAGAAGAAAACCGAGCAGCCGTTCGGACTGGAAAAACTCAGGAGCCTCTTCATGGCCCTTGCCCGGGACCACGTCGACCTCCGCGTTGCCTCCCAAGGCCTTGTAGCGGCGCGCGAGTTCCAGCGTGTTCGGCTCGAGAGGCACAACTTTATCGGCATCGCCGTGCATGTGGAAAATGGGAACCTTGGCACGCGCCAGGGGCGCCAGGCGATCGATGGGGTTATTCTCACCAAGGTGCTTTCGCAGCTCCGCTTCACTCATCCCGTAAGCTTTCAGGATTCGGTCTCCTCCCAAGTGGGGCCAACCCGTCAGGTTAGTGACAGGGTAGATTCCCGCGATGCACCCTACATCGTGCGCGTGCTCCACCGCCCAGTTATAGACCATGATCCCGCCGCGGCTCTGTCCCACGAGGCAGGGCCGAGGCGACAAGGCGTATTCCTTCCGAACGAATTTGTAAAACTGCGTGTAAGCTTTCCGCCCTTGAGCGTTCCCCCAGGATTCTCCCACGTCGACGCCCGCGATCCAGATCCCCTTGTCCAGCAGGCGAGTGAACAGCCAATCGAGGGATTTATTAGGGTACCGCCCCATCTCGGGTCTCGCCTTTACAAACGTGGGCGCATACCAAACCCACGGCTTCTGTCCCGCGGTTTCAGGCCCATGCGGCTTGATGACAAACCCACGTCCTCCAGGCACGCTAAAGTCGAAGCGAGTGGCGCCGTACTCCTCCGACTCGACCTGCGCCAGGGCGCTTTGTCGCGGCAGAATCAGCAAGGCGAGGGGTAATGCCATGGCCAAAAGCCAGGGTGTGATCTTCAAAGACAGAACCGAATGTTGTGTGGAATCCATAGTTCACGCGTCTGGGAAGTATAACCGCGGGGAGGCCGGGAAGGGAAGTAGCTTTCAGCCTTCAGCTTTCAGCTATCAGCCTCTTGCCGGCCGAGAAGCAAATGGATTCCGGCTTTCGCGGGAATGACGAACCTGAGTTGATGCTGGTGGGGCTTATTTTGGACAGCCGGGCTGAAGGCTGAGAACTGAAAGCTGAAGGCTGATAGCTGACGGCTGAGGGCTTTTTCCCTGACACCCGACACCTGAAATCTGCACCATGTGCAAGATGGAACGCAGTTTGCAGTGTGGGCAGTGGGATCAAGCTTTCACGCAGCGACACAATGTCTGATCCTTGCGAGGGTTTTATGGACACTATGGTTCTACTCTTTACCGTTTGGGGCGTGATCACCTTGCTCTTCTTGGTACTGGTCGTTTACCGTTCGCGCCTGACCAAGAAAGAGACGGATTGGATCCCCCTGAGTGACGACGCAAAAGAAGTCCAAGCCATTGAGGCACAAAAGGTTATCGAGGTGAAGAGCCACAAAATCACCATTCCCATCCGCGCTCTGGGCGTAGCCTGGGTCGTCTTGGCGGTCGTGATTGTCGGCTTCTGGTTCTACCACGGAATTACGACCCCGCCTCCGATTAAATAGGCAGCGACCCGTTGATTCCCAAGTGGCGGCGAGCCTGCGGATGACCGGCGGTCTCTTTTTCCACCCTCATCGCCGGCTTCTGGGGCTTTTGGGGCAGAATCGAGAACTTCCGCGCGGTCTGGTCCCTCGCCAACTTGAGGAAGAACCACGCGCGGATGGTCGGCCAATGCGTGTGTCCAAGGACTCTGGTTCTTGAGCCGAAGGTTGGGCTCACCGGTGGGTTCGAGAGTTTTCCGACGAGCAGAGTCCTGACCGTGTTGGTGGCATTCCTCGCAGCCGCCCCCGGACAACCAAAGGGCTGGCCCCCGCGTGAGGAGGCCCTTACCCCCTAGAACCGCAGAGCCTTGCGCGGGGCCGGCCGAAGCTGATGGCCGAGAGCTCTCGCGTCCTACAATCCCAGTTGCTGCTTCAGGTCATCGGCGTTGAAAGGCGAGCAGGAGAAGACGCGGCCGTCCACGTCGAAGGTGGGAACTTTCCGTTTGCCGTTGTTGGCGACTTTGACGAACTTCGCTGCCCGAAGGTCCTCTTCGATATCGATCTCTTCGAAAGCCAGCTTGTGCTCCTCCAGAAATCGTTTGGCTTGGCGGCAGTCCCCGCACCAACTCGTGGTGTAAATGCGGATACTCATGGATGGCCGAAGAGGGAAACTGGAAAATGGAAATTGGAAAATGGAAGCTCTGAAACAACGCCATCGTCCCTAACGGGATTTAAGTGATCCATTTTCCAGTTTCGAATTTCGAGTTTCCAGTTTCCGCTCTCACCCTTGGCCGTGGTGCACAGTCTCGAGCCGGGCGATGGCGCGGCGCAAGGCTTCGCGAGCCCGTTCCATGTCAATCTCCGGGTCGGAGAAGCGTTTCAGCCGGTCCTCAGCTCGCTCCTTGGCTTTTTGGGCACGCCCGACGTCAATCTCTTCGGCGCGCTCGGCGCTTTGCACCAGGACGATGACGCGGTCGGGAAGCACCTCAGCGAACCCCCAGTTGACGCACAGGTGGTGCTTGGCGCCTTCACGAGTGTAAGTAAGTTCGCCGGGCACGAGTTCGGTCAGCAAGGGAGCGTGGCCGGGCAACACTCCGATATACCCGCCTTTGCCCGGCACAGTCACCGCGCTTACGGCGTCGCGTACCAGCAAGCGGTCCGGACTCACGATGTTCAGTTGCAGTTCAGTTGGGAGAAGATCACTCATGGGATTGAGTCATTGAATCATTGAGTCATTGGGCCATTGAGCCATCGGGTCAATGGGAAACTCATTTAATGACTCAATGTCTCAATGGCTCAATGACGCAATACCTTTATGCTGCCGCCTTCAGTTTTTCCGCTCTCTCCAGCGCCTCCTCGATGGTCCCCATCATGTAAAAGGCCTGCTCGGGAATGTCGTCGTACTTGCCTTCCACCAGCTCTTTGAAGCCCTTGATGGTGTCTTCGAGCTTCACATATCGGCCCTCGAGCCCCGTAAACTGTTGGGCCACAAAGAAGGGTTGGGAAAGGAAGCGTTGAATCTTGCGCGCCCGCGCCACGGTCAACTTATCTTCTTCGGAGAGTTCATCGATGCCCAGGATGGCTATGATGTCCTGGAGGTCTTTGTATTTTTGCAGGATGGCTTTCACGGCCCGCGCCACCCGGTAATGCTCGTCGCCGACGATGCGCGGATCCAGCACGCGTGAAGATGAAGCCAGCGGGTCCACCGCCGGGTAAATGCCGATCTCAACCAGTTGCCGCGAGAGGACGGTGGTGGCATCGAGGTGGGAGAAAGCCGTGGCCGGAGCGGGATCGGTAAGATCGTCAGCGGGCACGTAAATGGCCTGCACGGAAGTGATGGAGCCCTTCTTTGTCGAAGTGATGCGCTCCTGGAGTTCGCCCATTTCGGTTGAGAGGTTGGGCTGGTAACCGACCGCCGACGGCATGCGACCCAGCAGGGCCGAGACTTCCGAGCCCGCCTGGGTAAAGCGGAATATGTTATCGATGAACAGCAACACATCCTGGCCCCCCACGTCGCGGAAATACTCTGCCACCGTGAGGCCTGTCAAGCCGACCCGCAGGCGGGCGCCGGGAGGCTCCGTCATCTGTCCATAGATCAAAGCGGCCTTGGATTTATCCGAGTTTCCCGGCACCACCACGCCCGATTCCTGCATTTCCAGCCAAAGGTCGTTGCCCTCACGGGTGCGCTCACCCACGCCGCAAAAGACGGAGACGCCGCCGTGTTTCAAGGCGACGTTATTGATCAGCTCCATGATGATGACGGTTTTACCCACGCCGGCGCCGCCGAATAAACCCGTCTTGCCGCCTTTTAAATAGGGCTCGAGCAGGTCCACCACTTTGAGACCCGTCTCGAACATTTCGAGGTTGGTATTCTGTTCCTCGAGTTCGGGGGCGTGGCGGTGAATGGGGTAACGTATTTCCGACTCAATCGGCCCCAGCTTGTCTACCGGCTCGCCAATCACGTTCATCACGCGGCCCAAGGTCGCCTTTCCCACGGGAATAGTGATGGGTTCCCCGAGGTCAATCGCCTTCATGCCCCGAACCATGCCATCCGTGGGCTCCATGGCCACGCATTTCAAGCGTCCTTCGCCCAGGTGCTGTTCGACTTCCACGGTGACGTTAATGGGTCCAGGAACATCAAAGCCTTCCGAAATGATCCGCAGGGCATTATAGATGGGCGGAAGATGACCGTCTTCGAACGCCACCACCACGACGGGGCCGGTGATTTCAACCACTTTGCCGATGTGTTGCTCAGTTGCCATGAGAAGTCCTTTCGGCCAGCTCTCAGCCGTCAGCTCTCAGCTCTCAGCAGGCAAACTTGAAAAAGGCTGCTCGCTGAAAGCTGAGGGCTGAAAGCTGACAGCTAGGTCGCTGCCGCGCCGCTCACCACCTCGATGATCTCGCGCGTGATGGCCGCCTGGCGTACGCGATTCATATGGAGCGTCAGAGAGTCGATCAGTTCGGCAGCGTTGTTTGTAGCCGCGTCCATGGCGGTCATTTGAGCGGCAAGTTCCGCGGCCCGCGATTCCAGCAGGGCGCGGTAAACCTCGATCTCCACGTAGCGCGGCAGCAGCGCGTTGAATATCTCCGCCGCGGGCTGCTCGTAAATGTAGTCGATCAGCACCTCACCCGACGTCGGCTGCACCGGCTTGACGGGCAAGTATCGCTCCAACCGGACGCGCTGGGTCATGATGGATTTGAACTCGTTGTAAACGAAGTCGACCGCGTCCACCTTTTGTTGCGTGTAGAGATCGATGATCTCCTTCGCAATTTGGTGAGCATGCGAAAACTCCAGGTGCGCAAAGAGGTTGATGTGCTCCGAAAGCATTGTGCGAGCGCGCCGGCGGAAGGCATCGCGCCCTTTGCGGCCCACGACAATCGTCGAGACGTCCTTATCGCCCTGCGACTCGATGTATTCCTGGGCAGTGCGGATCAGGTTGGCGTTGAACGCCCCGCATAGGCCGCGGTCGGCAGTGACGAGCACCAGGAGAACCTTTTCGATGGGCCGCTCGGCAAGCAAAGGGTGATCTCGCTGCTCGGTGCGGGCGGCCAGACTCTCGAGCAGCGTCATCATCTGATTGGCGTAAGGGCGCGCGTTAAAGATCGCATCCTGGGCGCGCCGCAGACGAGCCGCCGCAACCATCTTCATGGCGCGGGTAATCTGCTGCGTGTTTTTCACCGACCGAATGCGACGCCGAATGTCAAGTAAAGTTGCCATGGCTCTAAAACTTATCTAGGGTGTCATCCTGAGCGAAGCGAAGGATGCCCGCAGTTTATAACGAAGCGCCTGCCATTCGAACTGCCGAGATTCCCCGATTTCTGGGGTCCGATGGACCCCATCGGGGTCCAGAAATCGGACTTCGCTTCGCTCAGAATGACAGGCCAAGGGTTTGGGATGAGAGGAGGCGGCCAACCCGCTTCCCCCGCTATTCTAAGCCACCTTCTCTTTCTCTTTCCGCTCCGCCCGGAACTTGGTTTTGTACTCGTCCAGCATCTTGCGAATCTCCGCTCGCAAGGGTTCGTCGATCTGTTTTTTCTGAACAAGCTGGCTTCCCACCGAGGGGTAAGAGTTATCCATGAACTCGTAGAGCCCGTGCTCGAAGGGTTGGCAATCCTCGATCGCCAGATCGTCGAGGTAGCCGTTAGTGCCCGCGAAAATGATGAGCACTTGCTTTTCCACGGGGAGGGGACTGTACTGTCCCTGCTTCAGGATTTCGGTCAAGCGTTGCCCGCGGTTGAGCTGGGCTTGCGTGGCTTTATCGAGGTCGCCGCCGAACTGGGCAAAGGCGGCCACGTTGTTGTACTGCGCCAGGTCCAGGCGCAGCGTGCCAGCCACTTGCTTCATGGCTTTGATCTGGGCGTTGCCGCCCACGCGCGATACCGAGAGGCCCACATCCACGGCAGGCCGGACGCCGCTATTGAACAGGTCGGTCTGTAGGTAGATCTGGCCGTCGGTAATCGAGATGACGTTGGTCGGAATATAGGCGGAGATGTCGCCGGCTTGCGTCTCAATGATGGGCAGGGCCGTCAGCGATCCGCCGCCCAGCGCATCGCTCAGTTTTGCGGCGCGTTCGAGCAGGCGCGAGTGCAGATAGAACACGTCGCCGGGATAGGCCTCGCGGCCGGGAGGACGGCGCAGGAGCAGCGAGATTTCGCGATAAGCGACGGCGTGCTTGGAGAGATCATCGTAAAGACACAGCGCGTGCCTGCCGCTGTCCCGGAAGAATTCGCCCATGGCGCAGCCCGCATAAGGCGCGATGTATTGCATGGGCGCCGGGTCAGAGGAGCTTGCCTCCAGCACAATGCTGTACTTCATCGCGTCATGTTCTTCCAAGGTTTTAATCACCTGCGCGATGGTCGAGCGCTTCTGGCCGATTGCTACGTAGATGCATATCACGTCGCCGCCGCGCTGGTTCAGAATCGTGTCGAGCACGACGGCCGTCTTGCCGGTTTGCCGGTCGCCGATAATCAGTTCGCGCTGGCCGCGCCCGATGGGGATCATGGCGTCAATGGCCTTGATTCCGGTCTGCAATGGCTCGCGCACCTTTTGCCTGTCAATCACGCCGGGGGCCAGTCTCTCGATGGAGAGATACTTGTCAGTCAGGATGGGACCCTTGTCGTCGGTCGGGCGGCCCAGCGCATCCACAACCCGTCCCACCAACGCTTCGCCGACCGGCACCGACATGATGCGCTTTGTGCGCTTGACCGTGTCGCCTTCCTCAATCTTGACGTAGTCCCCGAAGAGCACCGCGCTTACCCGGTCTTCTTCCAAGTTCAGCGCCAATCCGGCCACCTCGTGCGGCAGTTCGAGCAGTTCGCCGGCCATGACGTTGTCCAGGCCGTGGATGCGCGCCACACCGTCGCCCACGGAGATGACCGTGCCCACTTCGCTGACGGAGACGCCGCGGTCGAAGTGTTCAATCTGCTCGCGAATAATTTTCGTGATTTCGTCTGTTCTAATCTGTGGCATTTGCTTGCTTCTCCCAGAGAGTCGAAAGTCGAGAGTCGAGAGTCGAGAGTCGAGAACTCCCCCATCTCTTGAGCTTTGACTCTCGACTTTTGACTTTTGACTCTCGACTCTTGCTCAACGCGCCATCAACTGTTCCCGGATGCGCGCCAGACTCCCTCGCACTGACCCGTCGTAGACCGTACTCCCGATCTGCGCCATCATTCCGCCCAGCAACCCGCTCTCGATTCGAAAGTCCAGTTCAACCTGTTTGCCGGTTAACTGCCGGAATCGCGCCGCCACGCTTTCGCGCTCGGTTGCGGAGAGTTCCGACGCCGACGTAATGGTTACTTGCACAATGCCCTCGCGGTCGTTGGCGATCTTCCGGAAAGCCTGGGCGGCTTCTTCGAGCAAGGGCATCCGGTAATTGGCGAGGAGAACTCGCAGAAAATTCAGGGTCAGCGGAGATTCGTCCAATCTCTGCCCAATCGCCTCCAGCACCTTCATCTTCTCCGGCAGCATCACGGCGGGCGAATCGAAGACTCCGCGCAATTCCGGGCTCTCGCGGTAAGCCCGCTCGAAGTCCTCAAGCTCCGAAAGGATTTTGCGGTAATCGCCGCTTGCCGCTACAACGTCGGCCAGCGCGCGGGCATATCGGTTTGCTATTACCATGGGCATAGAGAAAACCTAGTCGAGCAGTCGAGAGTCAAGAGTCGAAAGTCAAGACTCAAGCGTCGACAGTGACCGGTATGCGGACTCTCAACTTTTGACTCTCGACTCTTGACTCTTTCTCACTAGCTTGGCCGTTCATTCTTGCTTTCAACTCCCGACTTTTGACTCTCGACTGCACTCAAGAAATCTCCCACCAACTTTTTCCGCCCCGCATCGTCAAGGTGCTGGCGAATAATCTCCTCCGCTAACTTCACTGCCTGTTGAGCAGTGTACATTCTCAATTCCAGCTTTGCAGCTCGCGTTGCCACGTCGGTCTGGGCGCGGGCGGACTGGATGATCTTTTCGGCCGCCTCGGCCGCCGCCACTTTCAGCCGTTGGCCCTCGGCCTCCATTTCGCGGGCGGCAGAAGCCTTGAACTCCGCAATCTCTTCTTCCAGATGCGTCAATTTCTCTTCTACGGCTTTGAGTTGGGCCTGCGACGCTTCGAGCGCCTTTCGACCTTCTTCAAGTGCGGTGCGAATGGAGGCGGAGCGCTGAGCGAAGAAATCAGCCACGGGCTTTCGCAATAGGTAGGCAAGTGCCCCCACGAGTATTGAGAGGTTAATAAACTTGTAAATTAACTCGCGCCGCTCCTTTTTTCCCTCCTCTTCAGATTCGGGCGCGGGAGCGTAGGCGAGGCTGGCGTTCGAAGCGGGAGTGCGGGCGGGAACCTGCAAGGTTGCCAGCCCCAGGCAACAGGCGGCTAACAACCCTCCGACCAAGACGCGACGCGAAGAAACCCTCAAGGCCTTATCCCTCCCCCAACGGCGTCCCCAGCACGGTGGCGGCGATCTGACGGCCTAGAGACTGGCAAGTGGCCAGGAGCTCCTTTTCGCTCTGAGCCACTTCTGCCGCCAGTGTGGCAGCGGCTTCTCTGGTCAAAACCTCTGACTGCTCTCGCGCCTTATCGAGGGCGGCTTGCCGGTCCTCGAGCATGGAACGCCTGGCCGCCTCCCGCTGGCGGTACACTTCCTGCCGAGCCGCCTGGAAAGTAGCATCGTGCTGACGCGTTTTCTCCTCCGCCGAAGCCACCTGCTCCCGGGCGCGCGCCATCGCACCCGTGGTTTCTTCTTCTCGCTTCTTCATCACGGCCGTCAGCGGCTTATACAGGAATTGGTTGAAGATAACGAAAAGCACGAACACAAAGATGACCGTGGGAACGGTCGAGGCAAAAAGATCCGCAAGTATGGACAGTAAGCCGCCCATTATTAAAGTGCACCCTCACATATATCGATCGGCAGTCTCGTCAAAGACAGGAAATTTAGCACGCCCTTTTCAGGGGTGTCAAGGAACCACAGATCGATTCAACACAGAGGACACAGAGTCCGCAGAGAAAAGCAGGGGTGTCCTGTGTCCGCCGTGGTGCGCCTTTTCCGCCTAAGAGCGCTTCGCGCGCCGGCGCTTGGTGGAGCGGCCGGGGACGACACGGCGGTCGAGGACGTTCCAGCGGCCCAGGCGATACTCGCGGTGGTACTCTTGCGACAGATTGGAGATGCGCACCACCACCGCTCCGTTGGAGTCGCAGGAGTAACTCTCTTCGATCTCCTGGCCGCCGGCAAGGGTGCGCGCCACCTGCGAGTCGCTGAGCGAGGGGGCGTCCCGAAGCGCCGGATCAAAGGGGAAGAGGATATCACCCCAGGCTACGATATCGCCGGCGGGGCGAGCGTCATTGGAGAGTTGCGCGCATTCGAGATAACGGAAGTGGCCGATGTTATGGGCGGGCGTGTAGCACCGTACCTCGCGGAGAGCTGGCTGGTTGGGTCCGGGAAGGACGACGCCCTTCTTGAAGATCGGGTCGAAGATGGCCGTACGCCCGGCCTCGGCCTCGCGCCACACACCGAAATACCGCGTGAAGCGGTCGCGAAGTTGGTAACCCGCTTCGGCGTCCGCCTGAATGGCAAGCCCGATGGCGGTAGCAAAGCGCGTATAGGCAGAGCGGCGCACGGAACGCCCAAAAACTTCGCGCAGCATGCGGGAGACCAGCGGCAGTTCGCTGGCGCCGCCCGTGACGTAGAGCGTATCGGCGTGGGCCTCGCTGCCCGAAGAGCGCGCGCCCAGCCCCTGCGACTCGATCAGGCTCTCGACGGCGTGAATGGTTTCCTGAACGGCGGGACGGCAGTTCTGGTAGAAATCGGCGGTGGTGACGGTTGTGGAAGGCCATTCCGGGCGAACCTTGTCGAGGTCCACGTGGATCAAGCGCGTATTGGGATGAAGCGCTTCCTTTTTCTCCCGGCACTCTTCGTGCAGGCGGAAAAGCTCAGCCTGAGTGAGCGCGTCGCGCTCCACCGCCGAAATGCCTGCGGAGTCGAGGGCGAGTTCGGCGAGGTACTCGTCAAAATCGTCGCCGCCCAGAGATTCGATTCCTTCCGAGGCCAGCACGGCGTGCTCTCGCCCGCAGAGTTTCACCAGCGAGGCGTCGAACGTGCCGCCGCCCAGGTCATAGACCAGAATGTGCTCTTCCTCTTCGGAGGATGAATCCCGGCGGCGGTGGCCAAACTCAATGCTTGCGGCGGAGGGTTCGTTCAGCAGGCCCAGAACTTCGAACCCGGCGCTGCGAAACATGTCCGTGGTCAGGAATCGTTGATTGCTGTTGGCGTTGGCAGGAACACCCAGCATCGTTTCCAGGGACTCGGTTTCCTGGACCGGCAGATTGGAGCGTTTCAGCAGGCTCTGGCGGAGCGACGAGCACAATCCCACCAGCAGCGTATTCAACGGAATGAGCTGGCCGGCAATATCGACCTCGCTCGTCAGGCTGGCCGAGCCCAGCACCCGCTTGAGCGAGCGAATGACGGTCCAGCCGGGCTCCTCCTGAACCGCCCAGGCGTCCCAGCCGAACAGCATGCGGGAGCCCTGGACGGCGATGAGCGGCGGAAACCAGTCGCGCGCCGCGCCGTCAGGCGTTTCGAATGTCACCACCGGGTAATTGCCGGCGTCAACAAATGCCACCACGATCCGGGTTGTGCCGAAATCGATTCCCAATCTCATCGTTTTGCCAAGTGAAGCAACGTCATAGATATTATAGTGGGATTTGCGATTCTGACCAGCAGGTTTCACGCAGAGGCGCAAAGGACGCGAAGGTCGCAAAGTCAGGCTCCCGCGAAATCTGCGGCGTTGCGATGTTGACCGGAAACGCAATTTGGATGATTATCTACGCACTCGTAGAGGAGAGATCATGAGCGCGCGTCCGAAGATCATGGGTGTGATCCCCGCAAGGTTGGGATCGACCCGGCTGCCGGGTAAAGTGCTGCGAGAGATCGCGGGCAAGCCGATGGTTTATTGGGTGTATCACCATTCCCGGTGCTCGCCGTTGCTGGATGAACTCATTGTGGCTACGGAAGACGAAGAAGTGAAGACGTATTGTGAGTCGCAGGGGATTCCCGTCACCCTCACTGGACGACACCCGTCTCCCACCGATCGCGTGCATGAGGTCATGGCGCGGACGGATGCGGATATCTACGCGAATATCCAGGGAGACGAGCCGATGTTGCGGCCCGCCCACTTCGAATTGCTCCTCACCCCATTCTTCGAAGGAGACGTTCAGGTCACCACCCTGAAGGTTGCCATGGACGCGGCGGCGGCGCAGGAGCCCGGCAATGTCAAAGTCGTCACCGACTACGCCGGCCGTGCGCTCTATTTCTCCCGCTGTCCCATCCCCTACGACCGCGACGCTCAGGGCGGGATTCAGTACTACAAGCACATGGGAATTTACGCTTACCGGCGGGCGGCGCTATCCGCATTTCACTCCTGGCCGCAATCCTCGCTCGAGTTGGCGGAGAAGCTGGACCAACTGCGCTTCCTCCAGAATGGCGTGCCTATCCTGGTGGCCGAGACGCCCTATGACACCATCGGGGTGGACACCGAAGACGACCTTCAGCAAGTGAATGCGATATTCACCGCCGGCCACTTTGAATGAAACCGGAAACCGGAAAATGGAAACTGGAAAATGGAAACTGGAAAATCGAATTTCCCTGGGAGCCTTGCGTAGTACGGTAGGCTGCACTTAACGTTTACGTTTCATTCTTGCAGTCGAGTCCGGCCTCGGCACCACATTTGGAGCGCCGGTTGTTCTTAGGGGCGTGCGGCTCGCTGGGCCTAATTTCGAGTTTCTATTTTCCAGTTTCCAGTTTCTAATTTCCAGTTTCCAGTTTCCAATTTCCAGTCATTCCCGTTGCCGCTTGTGTTCCTTCACCCATCGTAGCTTGGTGACCTGGCGGCTGCGCGCGATGGCCAGCGAACCGGGCGGCACGTCTTCGCTGATCGTCGAGCCTGCGGCAGTGTACGATCCTTGTCCGACGCGCACCGGGGCCACCAGCATGTTGCCGCTGCCGATGAAGACTCCGTCTTCGATGACGGTGGGATACTTCTTTACACCATCGTAATTGCAGGTGATCGTTCCCGCGCCGACGTTGACGTTCTGGCCAAGGGTGGCGTCGCCGAGGTATGTCAAGTGCTGCGCCTTGCTGCCTCGGCCCACGCGCGATTTCTTCACCTCCACGAAATTGCCGATGCGCGCGTTCTCTTCGATCACCGCACCCTGCCGCAGGCGCGCGAAGGGGCCGAGGGCGGCGCCGGCGCCAACCTCAGAGTCCGAGATCACGCAAAAGGGCCGCAGGGTAACGCGGTCGGCGAGCGACGAATCGGTGATCACGCAGAACTGTTGGATATGGCAGTCGCGTCCCAGGCGCGTCCGGCCCAGGAGGCTTACACCCGGCTCGATCACCGTGTCCTGGCCCACTTCCACGTCCGCGTCTATGTAAGTATTCTGGGGATCTATTACGGTCACGCCTTCCCGCATCAACCCCATCGCCTTGCGCAACCGCAGCAGCTTTTCGATCTGTGCCAGTTCTACGCGGTCATTGGCGCCCAGCACTTCCCGCGAATCGGCCGTCGGGAAGGCGGTGACCTTAAGTTGATGCCGGTTGAATATCTCGACGAGGTCCGTCAACAGAAATTCCTTCTGGGCGTTATCCGCCGTCAGTTCGCCGAGATGGTTCAGCAAATGGGTTCGCGAGAAGCAAATAATGCCGGAGTTGATTTCGCAAATTCGCTTCTGGTCAGGCGTTGCGACTTTCTCTTCCACGATGGCCCGCACGCGGTCGCGATCGCGCTCGATGCGTCCGTAACCGGTGGGGTATTCAAGGCGAGTGGTCAAAATCGTTGCGGCGGCGCGCGCCTTGCGGTGGATTTCGACCAGATGAACGAGCGTTTCCGGGCGGAGAAGGGGAGCGTCGCCCACCAGCACCAGCACCGTGGCGCTGGGGCACTTTTCGAGTTCTTCGCGCGCCATCATCACCGCGTGGCCGGTGCCCAGTTGCTCGTTCTGCTCGATTAAAGTTAGGCCCGGGCGGGCAAAGGCTTTGCGTAACTCTTCCTTCTCGTGCCCGATAACCATGTAGAGGCGGTCGGGATTTGCGGCCTGCGCGCTTTGCAGAATGTGCTCGCCCAATAACCGCCCCGCCAGCCGGTGCAGCATCTTCGAGTGTTCGGATTTGAAGCGCGTCGCCTTGCCCGCAGCCAGGATCAATATGGAAAAGTTTCGCCCAGACATTTCACTCTCCGTTCGGTGCATACCCAGCAAGTGTGTAAAACCAATCGAGACTCATCGCTTTTGCACTTATTATACACGCAGCAATTGAGGTGGTAGCGCAGACCCCCTTTTTAGGTCCGCGGCTTGTCCGCACGCGAACCTCCTGCATGGCGAGTTTGGGCGGCCAACTACTTCAGGACCGGTACGCGCCATCGTTGGGGGTGGGCGGCAAGTGTTGTACAATACCCGAAGCAGGGGTACGAGCATGACCGAGGAGATTCGGATGCATGTCAAAGCTTTGGGCGGGAGGCGGCCTGCAACCAGGCAGATGAAACAGGGGAAGAGAGTTCCTCGGGCTGGCAAGAAACTCACCATTCGTGACTTGGGGTGGACACGTGGGCACGCTAGGGAACTCCGTGCCAGACTAGCGACGTTCGCGATGGATTGGGACGACCCAAGCATGGACATCTACAATGAACCTTAGACGCGGCGACTTTGCGCTGGTCTATTTCCCCCACTCCGATCTGAGGATGGTCAAACTCCGACCGGCACTGGTAGTTCAGGCTGAAAACCTCAATACAGGCCTCCCGCAGGTTATCGTGGCCATGGTGATCAGCAACATGAGACGTGCTGGACATGCCAGCCGCGTCACCCTGCTGCTCAAGGACCCAGCCACGTCCGAAACTGGCCTAAAATCCGATTCTGTGATAATGACCGACAACCTGGCAACTATCGAAGTCCAACTGATCGAGCGGAGAATCGGGCGAATGCCTCGAATGGAAGCGGTTGATCTCGCCCTGCGCAACAAACTGGCATTATGAGGACCCGAATATGAATCCAACCCGACGTGATTTCTTCAAGGCCGCGCTTTTGCTTCCGGCAGGAGCGTATCTGGCCAGATTTCAAGCTTTGGCTGCGCCTTTGCGCGGCGCGGTGAAGATCACGGCCCTTAAAGCGCTGCAACTGGACTTTCAAGGCGACGGCTGCTTGGTGAGAATTGAAACCGACGCCGGAATTACCGGCTACGGGGAAACGGGCGTGGACGTGAAGACGGCGCGCGCGCTGATCCCACGGCTGAACTTGATTGGCGCCGACCCGCTGGCCATTGAGCGTCATTTCCAAGCGATGACGGGGACCATCCATCCCTATCGGCCGAACTACCCCTTCATCAGCGGGATTGACATTGCTCTGTGGGACGTGGCGGGCAAGCTTCTGGATTTGCCCATCTACAGGTTGATGGGCGGGCCGCTGCGAGACGCGGTCGAAATGTATTCGCACGGCGATACACTCAAGGACATGGGCAGTCCGGAGTCGTGCCTTGCGTGGGCGGAGTGGAACCGCGCCCAGCCCGAAGGCTTCAAGACGTTCAAGATTGAGCCGTTGCAGGCGCTGCCGGGCGAGCACGTGGGGCCCGAGGTGTCCACCGCGCAACTGGAGAAGATCGCGCGAGGCTTTGCCAACGTGCGCGAGGCGGTGGGCGAGGACATCGACATCGCCGTCCACTGCCACAACCAGTATGACGTCCCCAGCGCCATTGCGGTGTCCAGAGCCACCGAGGAAATCCACCCCGCCTGGATCGAAGACCCGTTAAACAGCGTGGAGTTTTGCGAAGGCTGGATGGCCGTAAAGCAGGCGACGCGTACTCCGGTTCTGACCGGGGAGAAGGTTGAAATGGTGAAAGAGTTCAGGCCATTTATCGATAATATGGCGGTGGATATCATTCATCCGGATATTTCCTTTGCCGGCGGCTTCACCGGCTGCCGGAGAATTGCCGAGTACGCACAACTGAATCGGGTGCCGATGGCGCTGCACAACGTCGGGTCGCTGGTGCGGACGTATGCTTCCGTTCACCTGGCAGCCTCGATTCCCAATTTCTACCGCTGCGAAAGCCGCCTGGGGCATTTTGAGCGCGTGGTGGAAAACATGGCGGCGGGCAAGCCGCAGTTAATCAAGAAGTCGATGTTCCGCCTCCCGGAAGGTCCGGGCCTCGGCCTCGAGATCGATCCCGGCTTCATGCGCGACCATACGCCGCGGGGAGAGGACTGGGCTTGACCGCAATGGCTTCTCGGGACGCGGGTGAATCCTGTGCTCCGCGTGTTAATGCGGATTGTAAACCAACACAAAAGGCGCGCTACGATACGGATTCATGATACGGTGGATTACGGGAAGAGGAGCGTTCGTCAATGAAGGCGTCGATTAGACAACAGATTCTTGACCAGGTGAGTAAGCTGCCCCTGAGTCAACAGAAGCTCGTCCTCGACTTTGCCTCAAGCCTGAGGCGCAAGCCCTCTCGCGGTGTACCGGGGAAGGATCTCCTCACCTTTGCCGGAAGTATCGAAGCTGCTGACGCCGAGGCAATGACAAAGGCGATTGAGGAAGGTTGTGAAAGAGTCGACGTGAAGGGCTGGTAGCCTGCTGCTGGACACCAACGTCGTGGTTGCCCTTCTGGCCGGAGATCCTGAGACCCGGGATTTCCTTTCCCAAGCTGAAATGACTTTCCTGCCGAGCATTGTTCTCGGGGAACTCTATTACGGAGCCTGGCAGTCGAGGCAAAAAGAGGCGAACTCGACCAGAATCGATGCGCTGGCCGCCAACAGCGCTGTGCTACCTGTTGACGCGGTTACAGCCTGGCACTTTGGACGGATTAAGTCGGCTCTGGCGGCCAAGGGACGGCCCATTCCCGAAAACGACATTTGGATTGCGGCGCTGGCAAAGCAATATGGCCTGAGCCTCCTGACTCGTGACCAGCATTCCAAGGAAGTGGACGGGATTGAGATCGTGAGTGTGTGACCCCAATGTGCGGGACGGCACACATTGAGGTTTGAGTGGGAGCGTTACCGCCGCCGCACCCCAAGGTGCCTTCGGCACAGGGCCAGGGTTACGCCCGGAGCATATCCAAGGCGGTGAAATCGACCTCGAGCGATCCGCTCTGAAACGCCTTGACGAACGCTTTCACCACGCTGGGGTCAAAGTCTGTTCCCGCGCCCTTGGCAATAGCCTCTTTGGCGGCCAAAGGCGACATCGCCTTGGCGTAGGGTCGATCGCTGGTCATGGCGTCGTAGACGTCCGCAACCGCAATGACGCGCGCCTCGAGCGGAATATCCTCTCCCTTTGTCGGATGGTATCCTGAGCCATCGAAGCGATCGTGGTGAGCGAGAATAATGGGGATGATACGGAAAAGCGGTCCTCTCACGGGTTCAATCTGCTCGGCTCCTTTCTCCACGTGCTTCTTCATCTCTTCGTACTCGCTGGCGGTGAATCGTTCGGCCTTGTAGAGCAGTTCCCGGGAGGTATCCAGTTTGCCGAGGTCGTGCAGTAAGGAAGCGTCCCAAACATCGCTCACGCGGTTCGAGTCAAACCCCATAGCCTTGGCAATTGTAGTTGCGTAGGCCGCGACCCGGAAACAATGATTGTGCGTGTACTCGTCGTGCGCGGTCATTTGGCGGAGAATAACCACGATACCCTTATAGGCATCGCGCAACTCGACGATCTGCGATTGCTTCTTCTCATACAACGTTCCCATGGCGTAGGCGATCACCATCAAGGTTCCGCCCCAGACCGCAATGTCCCACCACTTTTCTGCCACGATCCTGACGTGGCCTTCCACGGTGAACAGGTGTGGATTGGTGTACACAATCAGCACTACCAATAAGAGGCTGAGCACGGCGGTCAACGTCGCGTGACGGCGCCCACGAAAGTATGCGGAATAGACCGAGGGCAGAACGTAGAAGCCCAAAAGCATTCGGTCAGAAGATATCAGGTAGTTCACTCCCGCAAGGATGGCGAACATCATTAACAAGAGCCATAGCTCTTTGTTCACCTCCTGGAATTGACGCACGATTCTCGACCACATCGAATAGAACCTCCACGCGTGACGGGTAATCTACACATAAATACCTCTCAATGCAATGGTACTAAAGGGCCTTCTGACGGCCTTAGGTAGCACGGGCGCTCTTGCCGGTTCGCGACCGGCGCGAGCCGAAGCTTACAACTGCACTCGTGTCCGACACGTCATTCCCGCTTTCGCGGGAATGAGCTGACTTGGACGGCTTGGGCCGGGAAGCGGAGGGTTCCGGCTTCACCGTGAGAATTGCGGCAGAAAAGGGCTTGACAAGGCAGGTCTGGAATAGTACAGTGTACATGTACATTAGACTATGCGCGACCATCCGCCTGTGCTTCAGATCGACCTAGCCTCCGACTTGCCCGCCTCCGAACAGATCGTGCGCGGCCTGCGTGCTACACTCTTGGCCGGCCAGTTCCGTCCCGGCGACCAGCTTCCCTCGGTCCGTCAACTCGCCACGGATCTCGGGGTTCATCACAACACCGTGGCCGGGGCTTATCGGCAATTGGCGGAGGAAGGCTGGCTTGATCTGCGGCGCGGCCGCGGCGCAACGGTGATCGAGCGGCCGGCTCCTGCGCCCACACCGCGCGCCGAAGCAGAGTTCCGCCAGCGGTTGGACGAAGTGGTCGTCAAAGCGCTTGCGGAGGGCGTGCCGGCGGGAGGGGTGGTCCGGGAGCTTACGTCTCTGATCGAGAAACTCGAGCAAGGAGGACGACGATGAATCGGTTACAGGTTTTGGCTGTCGCATCGCTGGCTTTGCTGTCGGGACTGGCTCCGCAGCTTTGCGCGCAGGACTTCGAAGCGCTGGCAAAAGACGTCGCTCAGGAATTGGCGGGCCGGCAATACGACAAGGTGGAGGCTCGGTTCGACGCAACGGTGGCCTCTGCCATGCCGCTCGAGAAGCTCCAGACTTTCTGGGACGCGACCGCCGCCCAAGTGGGCGCGCTCAAGACTGTGAAAAGCGCGAGGTCGGTCGAGACGCAGGGCTATCATGTGGTCACCCTCGCCTGCGATTTTGAGAAAGCGCCGCTCAACTTGAGGTTCGCCTTCGATAAGGATGGCAAGGTCGCCGGCTTCTTCCTCGTACCGCCTGAGGCTGCGTGGAATCCTCCCGACTACGCTAACCCAAACGCTTTCCACGAGGAGCACGTGACGATCGGCGCCGAGCCGTGGCAACTGCCGGGCACACTCACCGAGCCGACCGGCGCGGGACCGTTCCCCGCCGTCGTGCTGGTGCAGGGGTCAGGCCCGAACGATGAGGACGAGACCGTCGGGTCGAACAAGCCCTTTAAGGACTTGGCTTGGGGGCTGGCCAGCCGCGGTATCATCGTGCTGCGTTACGAGAAAAGAACCCACAAATACGCTGCGCAGTATATGAAAGACAAAGACATGGGGAACTTGACCGTCAAGGAGGAAGTCATCGACGATGCGCGCGCGGCGGTGGCGCTCCTCGCCGGCCGGCCCGAAGTGCAAACGGCGCGCATCTTGGTTCTCGGCCACAGCCTGGGCGGCATGCTGGCGCCACGCATCGCGGAGGGGGACAATCAGATCGCCGGGATTATTATCATGGCAGGCAGCACGCGGCCGTTTGGGCAGATCGTTGTGGAGCAGATCAAATATCTGGCTTCTCTGAGCGGTCCGGTGGGCGACGGAGCAAAAACGAAGATTGGGGCGGCCGAGAAGTTTGCCCAGGATTACGATAGCCCTTCGCTGAAGCTGGGCGACACAGTGAGCATGATGGGCATTCCGTTGCCGGCTGCTTACGTGCTCGACCTGCGCAGCTACGACCCGGCCGCGACGGCGGCCCGTCTGACGATGCCGATCCTGGTGCTGCAAGGTGAGAGCGACTATCAGGTTACGCGCAAAGATCTGGAGGGCTGGGAGAAGGCGCTGGCCGGTCATAAGAACGTCACGATCAAAACCTATCCGGGCCTCTGCCACCTCTTCATCCCGGCAGGCAACCCGCCCTCGCCCGCCGATTACGAGAAGCCCAGCCACGTGGCCAGGGGAACGCTGGATGACATTGCGAATTGGGTTGCGGCCCAGCGAACACAATGAGGCAGGGCAGTCACTGATTTCAGCCCCGGAGAAACAAGATGACTAGCGAAGGGATTTTGACACCGAGCCTGATCATGGCTTTTCTGATCGGGATCTGCCTGGTCTTGTATTACCTGATGCCGCGGATGACACGCCCGGACGTCTACTTTGCGGTGACGGTTCCCTCGGAGTTCCGCGATTCGGCAGAGGGTTGGTCCATCCTCAAACGCTACCGCATGGAAGTGACGATCGGCAGCGTATTGGCGCTGCTCGTTGTCCTATCACCGGTGAGAATGGGTGAGTCCAAGTACTCCCTGGTTGCGACGCTGGGCGGGTTTTTCTTGCAGGGAGCCGGCGTCTTCCTTGCGTACTATCGGGCCCGAGGACGTGTGTTGCCCCACGCTGTCGCTCCGGCAACTGTCAGGGAGGCTGCGCTCGAGCCGCGGCCGGCGCGCTTGCCGGGTGGGTGGCTCCTCCAGTTTCCACCTTTCGCCGTGCTGGCGGGGACGGGAATATGGTTGCACACGCACTGGGAGCAGATTCCCGAGTCATTTCCAATCCACTGGGGGGCGAACGGGCAGCCCAACAACTGGGGCACTCGCACGTTTACCGGCGTCTACGGGTCACTGCTGATGGGCGTCGTGTTGTGCGCCTTTATGGGGTTTCTCGCTTACGCCTTCCTTCGCTGGTCTCGTCCCATTCGAGCGGCCGGACCAGCGGGCGAACGCGAGCGCCGCTTTCGGAAATTGGTCGGTTCGATACTGGTCGCCACTCAATATCTCCTGGCGCTCCAATTCACCTGGATTGGCCTGATGCCCTTGTCTAACCCGCAAGCAGGCCCGCCAGGCATCGTCCCCTTCCTTGTTATCGCCTTAGGCTTCGTGGTGGTAGTTGTGGTGTTGGTGATGCGTTACGGACAAGGCGGAACGCGCCTGGCGGGCGCCGCAGCCTCTACTGCGGGCGGCGCAGCGCCGGTCGGCGACCGCACGCCTGACAAGTACTGGAAGCTGGGGTTGTTCTACGTCAATCGGGACGACCCGGCGGTGTTCGTTGAGAAGAGGTTCGGAGTTGGCTATACACTCAACTTCGGCCACCCCGGCATTTGGATAGCCTTGGCGGTACTGGCGGCGGTTTGGGTGGCGGTATTCCTTCTCGCCCCATCGCGGCATCACCCTTAGCAGTCGAGAGTCGAAAGTCGAGAGTTGAGAGTCGTGACAACTCGGCCCCTCAAATCCACTGACTTTGGCGTTCGACTTTGAACTCTCGACTCTCGACTTTTCGACGACTGGACGCCTCAACCGGGAGGACTCATGAAACAGCAATGCTACATGGCTGCGATCTATTTGAATTGGCTCCTGCTGGCGGGTGGATTGCTTTTCTTTGTCATCAAAGGTCATTATGGATTCGCATTACTATGGTTGGTGCTGATCCCACTCGCGATGTGGGTTTACATCCGCGTATTCCCGTCGATCTCTCCGCTCATGGGCTACGGCCGGATTGACGACCAGCCGGCGCAGAACTCGGGACACGTTTCGGCCAAAGTCACACTCTACACAGCGTTAGGTTGTCCGTTCTGCCCGGTAGTGAAGCGCCGGCTAATGGCGCTGCGCGAAACCATGGAGTTCAGCCTCGAGGAAATCGACGTCACGCTCAAGCCTGGAGTGTTGATGGACAAGGGAATTCGTGCCGTGCCGGTGGTTGAGGCCGGAGAACGCCGCCTGGCCGGAAATGCCACCAGCGAGCAACTCGCCGAGATGATTCGCGGATTTGAGAGTCGGCAGTCGAGAGTCGAAAGTTGAGAGTCAAAAGTCGCGAGTACTGAGTTCTCTGCTTCTTAACTCCCGAAACGGGGACTTTCGACTTTCGACTCTCGACTCTCAACTAATCTTAGCAGCAACTTCGCCAGTTGATCCGAGTTGTGACGGGCAACTCGGTCTTCGCCAAGGACATCCGCGAGCACCGGAACAACCCCCAGAGCACGCACTTCCGCCAGGTCATTCACCACGGGCACCGCTCCATCCGCGGCATATCGTCGGCGCAGCGAGGCCGAGACCTTACGCGTATTCAGGATCACGGCATCAAAAAGCCTGCGCCCGGCATGTTCGTGCAGAGCGCGCAAGTGGTCGGCGGCAGAGTAGCCGCGCGATTCTCCGGGTTGAGTCATGAGATTGCAAATATAGACCTTTAGTGCTTTGGAGCGAGCGACCTGTTCGGGAATCCCATGGACCAGCAGGTTGGGGATGAGCGAGGTGTAGAGTGACCCGGGACCGACCGTGATGAGGTCGGCATTCTCGAGAGCGGTGAGCGTTTCCCGCAGGGGACGGCAGCGGCTGGGGACAATGTGCAAGCGCGTGATGGGAATTGCAGTTTTGGTGATGCGCGATTCGCCGTAGATGATGTTGCCATTGGCTTGTTCCGCCTTCAACCGGACGTCGGAAAGTGTGGAAGGAAAGATCTCGCCTCGGATGGCCAGGACTTCGCTCGAAACCCGGACTGCTTTCGCGAAGTCACGCGTCAGGTGGGTCAGGGCCACGAGAAACAGGTTGCCGAAGCTGTGGCCGCGCAAACCGTGTCCGGTGGAAAAGCGGTAGTTGAAGAGTTTCGTGAGGAGCTTTTCGTCTTCCGCCAGTGCCACCATGCAATTGCGGATGTCGCCCGGCGGGAGAACGCCCATCTCCCGGCGCAGACGTCCGGAGCTTCCGCCCTCGTCAGTAACCGTGACGACTGCCGTCAATCTGAGTATCTTCGCTTGCCGACCGATGGGGTTCGTAATTCCCGGGAGGTAAAGCTTCAGACCCCGTAAGAGCGTGGACAATCCTGTCCCACCACCAATAGCAACAACCTGCATGAAACTCCTGTGCGGAGGTGGCCGTGCGGCGCCTCACTCGTGGGATAGCGGCGGGAAATCGCCGCTTTAACCAGAGCTAAAGCCCAGGATTGAAGACTAATTCCCGAAAGCGAGCATCGGCTGCGAGCGCCTGGAAGTCTTCGTCACGCTTGGCCTGGATGCGGTTCTGAGGGCGCAGAGCTATGGCCTCCTTCAGAGTCTGCAAAGCGGATTCCGCATCTCCCCGTAGCGAGTAAGCAGCGGCCAACGCGTAGCAAACGTGCTCGAGCTTGGGCGCCGACTTCTGAGCTTTGTTGAGGTATTCAATGGCGTCATCAAGACGGCCGGAGTTTAGGGCTCCTACCCCCAGCGTATAAAGATCTTCGGGCTTCTTCGGCGCCGGAACGGGGCGGCTGAGTTTGTGCTCGCACAGACGCAGATGAACTCGCGCCCTCTCCGCTATCCCTGCCACTCCACTCGATGCCAGCTTTTCGAATATTTCCTTAGCTTTCTCAAAATTCTGCCTGTGGAAAGCGCGGGCGCCGAGTTCGTAATTCTTGACTGCGCTTTGAAACACTGCTTCGGGTTGCCGAAGATCGGTGGTTTGTGGGCCCGATCGATGACCGGGAGCACGGGCCATTGAATTGGCGGATGCGCTTAAAGCCACTCCTCGATACGCGGTTCCAGCCGAACGAGCGCGGCCGGATCGGGCAGATGAACGAACCGCGCGCATCCTTCGCTTGCCTGAAGTCCCCAATGCCGCCTTTCTTTGTCGGTTAAGGCTTTTCATTTCAGAATGTTCCACCCAAAGATGGAGGGTCCGATGAGGCGCTTCATCGGATACCTCATCTCTATCTATAACAAAAGTAGTGGAATATAGTCAAGTAGAGAGCAGCAGGCTAGGCCATGGCGGGTTCGGGCCACCCCAACTCACTGAAAACAATCTTCGCTCTTGTAGAACGTTACCCCAGTGCAGGGATTCGGCAGCCATCCGTAGGGCGTTATCGACTCCCCATCCTTCGGCGCAAAGTCCAGCGGTGAGGGGGCCAACTTTCACGCACTCCCTTGGCTCCTCACAGCGACAGAAAGCAACTCTTCTGCGGTGGCCCGTGACTTCGTCGCCGTTTCACGTCGCGCCAAGGCATTGTCTGCGGCGCAGCGGACCACGTGAGCTAAATCAACACCCTCGAAGGGAGGCGCGATATAGTCGAAAGCTCCGACCTCGACGGCCGAAGCATAAAGGTTGGCGTTAAGGGTTTGTCCCACGACAATGACATTGACCTGCGACGATGCCTTCTCTGAGAAGGACACAATCTCAGACCACTTCCCGTCGGGCAACTCGCTCTCTGTGAAGGCCAATAAAGGCGGATTTGCGTCTGACAGAGCAAGTTTCGCTTCGGCCAGAGTTTGCGCCCGCTCCGTCGGGACAGCGATTTTCCCTAACGCAGCCTTAATTTCATCGAAAGGCTTTGTTTGATGAAAAACTAGTAAGGCAGTGACTTTTCCGCTCATCAGTGGACCCCTCACTGGTCGTTAAGTTCGACGGCAACACTGTCTTGTGGCCTCCCCCGGCCAAGCTTATCATCAGGCTCGGCAGTAAAGGCTGACGATGCCGCGCGCTACTGCAGACTGGCCACCCCGAGACTTATCTGAGTGCGACTGTAAAAACCCTCTTTTGTTGCGTAATGTCAACTTTGTCTTCCCGTGCAAGCCAGCCCAAGGCAAAATTGACAAGTTCGCCTGAGCCATTCAGTTTCTTCTTGAGTTGCGAAACTGAATGAGGTCCCTCGTCGTTAAGTAAGTGCCATATCTTGCCGGCTGTTTCGCCGACCTGTCCATTAAGTTCCATCTCTTGCATCCTCCTGCTGTTTTCCAGATTAACTCCTTCAGATCGCTTCTGTTTCTACTGCTGGCGGTCCTCCTGAAACTGTGACTTTTGGTAGCAACGTCAAGCTTCGCTCACTTCTCTGAGTGCCGGAGATTACCTACGCCCCGAAAGAGGATTGCCAGTTGGGTGCGAATCGCAATTCGGAAACTTGTCGAGGGTCAGTGCCTGCTTCAGACAATGAAGCGTCCGGCTACCCCCAAACCGAATCGCCAATGCAAGTATAGTCAAAAAGTCGGCTTGGGGGAAGCAAAAAATTACTATCGCGGCGATAACCAAGTCATCCAGCCCAGGCGTAGCGCGCAACTCTCTCCCCTATATGAAAAGCGAAGATTGCCCGTGCTGTCTGTTTCCGCCCTTAATCAACGGTTACCGTGCTTCCTGAGATAAGTCACTAATTCGAGGAGCCCGTAAACCACCAGACATAGCCAGAAATCCACCAGAGTCCCAAGGTCGAACTTGAAGGGGTGATGTCTGGCGGGTTCCGGCAGATAGGGGTTGAGGGCAAAATACAGGCCATTGCCAAGCAAGATAGCAACCAAGTACTTTAACCACTTAGCGGTTAAGGGCTTCATTTTCTCGTTTTAAGGCAGACACGCTGCCGACACCAATACCGCAGCCTGTCCTGCCGGAAACTGTATAATAGGGAACGCCGAACCGCGATGCCAACTTCAACCCTCACGCCCGCTTCGGAAGTGATGTACCTGAAAGGTGTGGGTCCGGCACGAGCCGAACTCCTGGCCTCGCGAGGCATCCGAAGCATCGAAGACCTTCTTTACTATACGCCATTTCGTTATGAAGACCGTACCCGCATAACCCTGATTCGTGACTTGGTTCCCGGACAGACCACAACGATCTTGGCGCAGGTTCTGACTTGCGGCCTGACCAGGACTCGGAAGGGCGTCTACATTTATGATCTCGCAGCTCGAGACGCCAGTGGAATGATCCGCTGCCTATGGTTCAACGCCGTTTACCTTGAAACGAAGAAGGTTTTCCGGGCAGGGCAACGGGTCTTTTTTTACGGGAAGGTGGAGCGCGATTTCTACGGCGCAGGCAATTTGCAAATCGTGCAGCCGCAGTACGAAATACTGCCGGAGGCGGAATCCGAGGGCGGAAACTCCATCGAAGTGGAACGGGTTGTACCGATCTATGAAAGCACCGGGAGGCTGGGCACCCGGGTCATCCGGCGGTTGATCTGGACTGCGCTATCCGCCCTCGGGGACAGCATCCCGGACCGGCTTCCCTCGTCGGTGAGGGAAAAGAACGGGCTGATGGACCGCGCCACGGCTTTTCGTCAAACCCATTTCCCTGACTCCGGCCTATCCCTCGAACAGTTGTGCAATTTCCGCACACCCGCGCAGGTGCGCCTGATCTTCGAGGAATTCTTCAACGTGGGCGCGGGTCTTGCGTTGCGACGGCGCAAGGCCAAATCCTTACAAGGAATCAAGTTTGAGCCCAAGGGCAGCGCCCGCGCCGCGATTCGCAGCATTTTGCCCTTCCACCCCACCGCCGCGCAGAAGCGGGTGCTGAAGGAGGTGGTGGACGACATGTGTTCTGCCCGGCCCATGAATCGTCTATTGCAGGGCGATGTAGGGTCCGGGAAGACCATCGTTGCTCTCCAGGCGGCGATCCTGGCCATTGAGAATGGCTATCAGGTGGCTTTGATGGCTCCCACGGAGATCCTGGCCACTCAGCATTACCTCTACACCAAGGCGCTGCTGCGGCCGCTGCCTTACCAGATTGACTTGTTGATCAGCGCGCGCAAGGCATCGGAAAAGGTGGAGATCAAGGAGCGAATGGGAAGGGGAGAGATTAATCTCATCGTGGGCACCCACGCCCTGCTGGAAGAAGACGTGGCGTTCTCCAAGCTCGGGCTGGTGGTGGTGGATGAGCAGCACCGCTTCGGCGTTCTTCAACGATTCGGGCTGATGCGCAAAGCGGTCAACCCTCACGTTCTGGTGATGACCGCGACGCCTATTCCCCGCACGCTTGCCCTGACCCTCTACGGCGACTTGGATTACTCCATCATCGACGAATTGCCGCCCAACCGGACGCCCATCGAAACTCGCCTGGTGGAGGAAGACGCTCGCGCGCGGGCTTTCGAGTTCATTCGCGAAAAGGTGCGCCAGGGCGGGCAGGCTTATGTGATTTATCCGGTGATCGAGGAAGGCGGAAAACTCGATTTGAAGCCCGCCGTGCGCATGTTCGAGCAGCTTTCGCACAGCGTCTTCCCTGAGTTGCGTGTGGGGTTGTTGCACGGGCGCCTGCCCAGCGACGAAAAGGAAGACGTGATGCGGCGCTTCAAGCTGGGCGAAGTTCAAGTGCTGGTCTCAACCACGGTGGTGGAAGTGGGCGTGGACGTTCCGAATGCCACCGTGATGCTCATCGAGCATGCGGAGCGATTCGGCCTTTCCCAGTTGCACCAACTGCGCGGCCGCATCGGGCGGGGAGCGCAGAAATCATACTGCCTGCTGGTTGCTTCCCCGTCGCGAAACGAGTTGGCCCAGCAACGGCTTCAAACCATGGTGGACACGACGGACGGCTTTAAGATTGCCGAAATCGACTTGCGGCTGCGCGGTCCAGGAGAGTTTTTCGGCACTCGCCAATGGGGCATCCCGACCTTCCGGATCGGCAACTTGATCCGCGATCAGGAAATTCTGGAGTGGGCTAAGCGGGAAGCCTCGAGCTTTGTCGAGCACCCTTCGTCTCGCCAGGAATTGGAAGCGTTTGCAGACTACTTGCGGGTCGAGTGGCCGCGGCGGTACAAATTGGCCAGCGTCGCGTGAGGGAAGGCAGAAGGCAGAAGGCAGAAGGCAGAAGGCAGAAGGCAGAAGGCAGAAGGCAGAAGGCAGAAGGCAGAAGGCAGAAGGCAGAAGGCAGAAGGCAGAAGGCATTCTCCCCCTCCTGGTGGCTGAAGGAACCCCGGAAATCCTGAAATGTCATTCCGAGCGAAGCGAGGAATCTCGCTCTGAGTATCTGCTCCCCTGTAGCCGACTTTCTGTCACTTTCCCGGCCTCACCTCGCTGCTCGGAGGCATCACTTCGTTTGCGCAAATTGTGCTGTTTTTGCTCCTTTCAGGCTCTGTTTTGTGCTAATTTGCGCGCAAAACGCGCATAATTTGCAGCATTCAAAAACGTGATGTTCTTTGTTTTCAAGTACTTCTTCGCTTCGTTCCCACTATTTTCCATTTTTTGTAGTTTCCTACATTCCCCCATAGCCGGGACCCTTTCGCTTTCCCTTGCGCCTCGGCGCTCGCCTGCGACATTCTGTCCAGAACAAGACCACCATCATAGGCTATCACGGCCCGGTGAGGTTGTCAAGCGGAAAATGCAGGAAAGTGCGATTCAGAAGGTAGAAGTGGATTCGCGGGAATGACGTGTAGTCGGGGACGCCCGTGTTGTTCAAATGACACCAGTTGCGATACCCGGCAAACGGTGTGAAACAACGGATCAGTGATAAAATGAATCAGATCTTTCCATGAGAGTAATCTCCGGCACATATCGCGGGCTGCATCTTGGGACGCTGAAAGGCGGCAATCTTCGGCCTACCTCCGATCAAATGCGCGAGACGCTGTTTGATGTGCTGGGTCCGGAAGTGGAGGGCGCAGCCTTCCTGGATGCCTACGCGGGAAGCGGCGCGGTAGGGATTGAGGCGCTGAGCCGAGGGGCAAGCGAGGTGGTGTTCGTCGAGCACCATCGTCCAGCGCAGCAACTTATTCGCAAGAATCTCGAGACCCTGGGCATCACGTCCGGCTATTACCTGATCCGGACCACGGTCACAAAGGGGCTGGAGCGGCTCGAGCAGGAAGGGTCGAGGTTCGATTACCTTTTCCTGGATCCGCCTTACAACGAGATTAGCGAGTACCACCACGTCCTGCGTCTTCTCTCCCGCTCACATCTGCTGGATTCCCAGTCCCTGGTGATTGCGGAGCACTCCCGGCATTGTTTGCTCGAAGAAGCTTACGGCAACCTGCGCCGGCAACGGCTGATTCGGCATGGCGATGCACAACTCGGCTTCTACCGCATGGCATAGCCCGCTCGCGGTATGAACCACCAAGTCGCCGAGACACGAAGGGAAATTGTCGATAAGCCTGCTTGGTAATCTTGACCGCGCGAGCGCTCTTACCCTAGTATGGTGAGTGCGGCCAGCGTCCCGGTGCGTGCTGTGGCGGGGTAGCTCAGTGGTAGAGCGAGGGTCTCATAATCCCTAGGTCGGGAGTTCGATCCTCCCCCCCGCTACCAATCATTTCAACAACTTGCAGGGATTCTCTTTGGCGGTTGCGCCTCGGATGTCGCTCCCAAGGCGCCGCGCCACATTCTTGACCGCTACCAGGAAAGACTTGGGATTGAGCGTGACCGGAACCGGTTCAAGAAATCCCCGGCGCTCGATGAAAACGTGCTCGGGGCCGTTGACCATGATCTCGCTCACCTCCAGATCGGGAATAAAGGGTTCGATCTGCCACATGAACGGCAGAATCATTTCGAAGCCAGGTCCCCGCCCCTTCGAAAGTCCCGTCATTCCCGCGAAAGCGGGAATCCACCGAACCACGGTCCCCGCTTCCGCGGGGGAGCGACGAAGCGAATCAACCGGTCGCGTGGGGAAGTGGGACGCCTGCTCGAGGCTCGCTTCTTTGATCGGGCACTGCGCAACGTGCAAGAGTACAACGAGAAGGTGCAGTACATTGATCTGAATCCGGTGAGGGCGGGACCGGCGCGCGTCGTCCGCTCAACCCTGCTCCTGCGCGTGACGTCGCCGCCCAAATGTGGTAAAAAGAAGGTGAAAGGACGGGAAGAAAATGGCAACCCTCGATTGGTCCCAATGCCCCGCGGTAGAGAGTATCCCCGGCAAGGTGAGCGGCGCTTGGGTGTTTAAGGACACCCGAATGCCGGTGGCCACGGTCTTCGAGAACCTTGAATCTGGGGCTACCATCGACGAGATCATGGAATGGTTCGACGTGACGCGGGAACAGGTCATCGCGGTGTTGGAATTCGTCGCCCGCAGTCTCCAATCGCCGACTCCCCACCTGCCCGTGAGCCCCTCCGAAGCTCCTGTCGATGCGCATACTGTTTGATCACGGCACTCCCGCGCCACTCATTCCGTATCTCGCGAGTCACACCATCACCAGGGCAAAAGATAAGGGTTGGGACAGGCTGACGAACGGCGAGTTGCTCCAGGCCGCTGAGGAAGCCGGATTCGAGGTCCTGATAACCACGGACAAGAACTTGGCGACGCAACAGAACCTACGCGGCAGAGCCCTGGCGATCGTGGTGCTCGGAAATTCCCAATGGCACCGCGTCGAGCGTCACGTTCGCAAAATAGCCGCCGTCGTGAATGCCGCCACGCCCGGCAGTTATACCGAGATCGAAATCCCCTTCAAATGATCGCCAAAAACGGAGAAACTCCGCTCACCATCTCCAGGGTGATGGAAGCTGGTAGCGCGGACCACCGGTCTTGTGGTCCGCGTCTTTTTCAATCGAAGAACCGCGGACCGCAAAAACGGCGGTACGCGCTACCGACTTCATGGCCAGCGAGATCGTGGTCGGATGCACCGGCGCGCAAATGCAGTGTCCGTCAGCCGACGGATCAGGGAGGAAGACCCAAGCCGTCAGGTAGAAAGGATGTAGCACCCGCGCCCGGTTGAAGGCGCGCGCCAGCAGGGCGAAGTCAGGCTCGGTGAGTTTCTCTCGCCGTTTGAGGAGGCGCACGGCGATGAAGAAATCGGAAAGGAAAGGACGCCGGAGTTTCGACACCGCGATAGAATACGGCACGGTGGCGATGGTGGCCAGGGAAGAGACGCGGGCCACAAAAACGGCAGTCCGCGCTCGCTCCCTCATGTTGTTGAACTTGCGCCCGCAGAAAATCGTATGCGTGCATTCGACACTATGCCCTCGTAGCAGGTCACGACCTCGCTGAATGTGCGCACAAATTCTGAATATGCACACTTTACGAATCCAAGCACGTCGTCGACGCAGTACTCCTGTAGGTCGCCACCACCAAAGGGGAGGATAAAACCCTGGCTTCCATCTGCCCCAACACAGCGTTTCCACCTTTTCTCCCTTTCATAAACGATCCCCAATCCTCGCACCGAGGCCTGCTCGTGAACCCATCTGTTTCGCCACTTGATCGTGTTCCTCCACTCGACTGATTCGGCCAGTGCAACAACCGACGTCGAAACCCGGTGAGTCGGCATGCATTTCAAGAGAAACGCTCCGACTTTTGACTGAAGGCTTGTTTGTTTCCCGCCCTCGGGATCGAGCTCCTGGCGGTCGATTTCAAACATCTCGACAATTGCATTCGCCACGTCTTCGCCAGCGGCGTACAAACAGGATGAGGCTGCGGTTGCATAAAAGCCAGCGAGGAAAACCGCCGCTGGCTCGTTGGGCCCCTCCGGTCTCTTTTCTCGATACCAGGCTAAGTGCGCGAAAGCTTCGCGCAACGCGTAACGCGCCTCCCCGGTGACGTGGAGCGCATCCCCCAGACAGGGCGCGGCAACGGGGATGCTACTCTCCGGGTCGAAGGCGACCGATACACCAACTGGGTTCAAGCCCATCAGCACCCGATTTGCCAACTCGACAAGATCGGGCAGTAGCGACTCAATCTGTTTCTGTGTGCGCTCATCTAGTTTTCCGTGCACTTCTCACGCTCCCTCAGTATCGCGGGTAGCGCGTACATTGCTTTCTATGTATGCGCCCGTTGTCGACATGGCAACCGATAGTCCAAGGGTTTTGTTGGGCCCATGGGTCGCCGACATCAAAGGCAATGTCGGCGCCACACTGGGCTGGAGCAGAGCACAGCTCTGCGGTGCATGGGCGTAAGAACTCGGTGGATTGCAGGGCTTCGCCGAGCCAGCCGACGGCCCGCAGCGCGCCCAACATCCGGCCAGAGCCCCTTGCATTCGACTTGATGGAATCACGGCTTCTTTGGCCGATAATCATTGGGGTCGAGGCAGGCATCATAGGTAGCTCGGTCAATCTTAATCCACTCAGTACCATTAATGCCACGTCGGTTCTCGACCGTGGGACTAAACGGGAAGGCACATGCGACCTTGATCCATCGGCCTTGCTGGACGGAAATAGCTTTGACTTCATCGGCGGCTTCAGAAAGGTCCTGATCCTGGCTGAAGATCAAGGCCACATCGTAGGAGTCTTCGCGCGCCATGCGCACCACGTCCAGAGCCAGTCGGACGTCAATACCCTTTTCCTCTCCCACCAGAATCGTGGTCGTGCCGCCGCCCGGAAGCGGCACGCGTTGGTTCCGATATCGAAGTGGGCGGGAAAAAGTTCGAACGCCGCGGGTTCCCATCACGGCGAGCTTGGCTGTCCAGAAGTGGTTCCAGAATGGGTTGTCTGTCCGGTCGGGGATTCCCGTATAGAAGTAGATCCGGAGTAGCTTCCAGCCGTGAGTACTGGCGAGGCGCTCCGCGAGCGCCCTCGGGTCGTAGTTGGGAAATCGATGCCCAAAGGCTTTCTTCGTGGCGTAGAAGAGATTCTGCCCGTCGACGAACGCGACCGCGCGCTTTTCAGCGGGCTCGGCAGGCACGTTTCTTGCCCCTGAAACCAGAACCCCGCCGAAGGCCTTGCGGCTGGTTCGACGGGGAGTAAATAAGACTCAAAGATAAAGCCGGGCGGCCCCGTTGTCAAGCGCAAAAAGCGAGTAGCGAGCGCGGACGACCGGTTTTGTGGTCCGCGTCCTTTCCGTCGCGTGGCAGGGCCATCAAATTCGCGCGCGCTGGTCGGAGGGTATCCTAACACGGTCCACGATCAAACCGCGGGCGCACTGGTTTCTACGTATGCGCCCTTTGTCGACATGGCAACCGATAGTCCGAGGGTTTTGTTGGGCCCATGGGTCGCCCACATCAAAGGCAATGTCGGCGCCACCCGCGCACAGATTCTCGACAAGCGTGGAAATCCGTCCGTTAGCTGCGCACGGAATGCAATGCCCGCTCGACGCCTTGGGGATCGCGCGCGATGACGGTGAGGTAGGCTTTGGCCGGCTGGTCGGGCTGCGAGCGGCCCTCTTCCCAATCCCGCAGAGTTCTGATTCTGAAGCGTGCGGCAAATTCCTCCTGGGTCAGCGCGAGGGCGCGGCGAAGCGTTTTGACGCGCGGAATGCGGCGCAGTTTCCCGGCCGGCGCATCGGTAAGAGGCGGGTTGTCACGGTCGCGAGCGGCGGACGCTTCGATTTCCGCAGCGCTCATGGGAGCCAAAGGCGGAACTTCCAGCGGTTCTTCGCCGCCGCCCGGTTTAGCACCGACCAGCGTGCCGTTACGTCGCATTCTCGAGGTCTTGCTCATTTTTCGTTGCCCGACGTGCTCAGTCCCTTTAATGACAGGGGATAGCGTCCGTATTCTTTTGTGGCTTCAATCATCGTCCGGTAATTCTCCGGCTTCACGGAGGAGTGGATGGCATTGGATGAGCTAATGATGTGCCCTCCGCCGGCAGAAGCTCTGAGGATGCACTCTCTGACTGCCGCCTCGACCTCAGAGGTCGAAGCCTCGGAGAGAATATACGCGCAGTCGATGTTGCCTATCAGGCATAACCTTTTGCCATAACGCTGTTTTATTTTGCCTATATCCATTCCGGCAATCGGTTCCATGGGGTTCAGCCCATCCACGCCGGTATCGACGATCAAATCAAGGATGGGCCAGAGGTTCCCGTCCGAGTGTTTCACCACCCTGGCGCCTTCTTCGTGAACAGCATCCACCATTCGCTTTAGCCTGGGAAGAACGAATTCCTTGAACACGGCCGGAGAAAAGAAGGGGCTGTCGTTGCCGGCGTAATCATCGGCAATGACGATGACGTCGGCTCCCGCCCGAACCGCGTTTCGGGCGATGCGCAGCGTCACCTCGAGCACGGTATCCATCAACCGGTGCGCGAATTCCGGCTCGACAAGGAAATTCGTCAGCAGGTTTTCGAATCCATTCAGGAAGACCGACCACATGAAGGCGGCGCGGTGCCGGAAGAAGATGGCTTTCTTCCCCTTGAATCGCGCTACCAGCTCGGGGAGCCTGCCCAAGCGCTGCGGCGCATCGGGATCAGGAGGAACGTAGTTCTTCAGATCGTCGATCGTCCGGATGGGGCCGCGGATGGGATGGTCAATTTCTTCCGGCGTCGGCCTATACGTTACCCCCCATTCGTCAACATAGCTGCCGTCTGCATTCTCGAGGACCTTATCGTACTGGGCTACTGTCGATACCCCGTCCAGGTCCAACATCTCTTCAATATCGGTTTGGTCCTTCGCCGCGGGGCACAACGCCTTGATGACTTTGCGGCTGATCGCCCATTCCACGATGGGAACACGGTCGGGCTCCCGGCGTTCCATGGCAGTTATCACGCGCTGATATGAGTTCACAGGCCACCTCTTGGGAAGTTGAGAAGTCTAGAGTCGCGGAGTCGAGAAGTCAAGGACCCCAATCCCTCGATAAACACCCGCGATGTAGGGGGACGGCTCGCCGTCCCCGGAGGGTCAATGGGCCGACGAGGGTAGGGCAAGCCCTACCCCTACCACCGTTATCGATGGATTGGGGTCAAGGAGTTGACTCCTTGACTCGTCGACTCCCGGACTCCTAGACTGGAAGGTCCTAACTCTCAAGAAAAGGCGGTGAAGATAGCATGCCGAAATCGCATCAGCTTGTTTGCTCGAAAACCAAGTGGCAGGGCAGGGAAGCGTACACGCTGAGCAATGGTCTTATTCAAATGGTGAACCTCACAGGGGGTGGCCACATTGCCGAGATTCGTTTCGCAGAGGGCAGTGGCCTTCCAACTCTGAATCCCCTCTGGACTCCCCCATGGAAGAGTATGGAGCCGTTTCAGTACAGCGCGAAGCCGCACGCCAAACGTTACGGTCCGTTAACGGAAGGAAAACTGCTTTCCGGAATCGCCGGGCACAATATTTGTCTGGACTACTTCGGACCGCCCTCCGAAGCAGAAACGGCCCAGGGCCTGTCGACTCATGGCGAGGCGCCCAGCTTGAAATGGCGCAAGTCCGGCGAACGCCTTCGCGGCGGCCAGCTAAGCGTAGCGCTTTCTCTGCGCTTGCCCGAGGCAGGGCTCGAATTCAGCCGCGAGGCCAGTGTGCGGGCCGGAGAGCCGGTGGTGTATCTTAAAGAGACCGTCACCAACGAACGTAAGCTCGATCATTTCTTCCACTGGACGCAGCATGTCACCCTTGGCCCTCCCTTTGTCTCGACTGAAGATACTCGCGTGTTTATGTCCGCCACCAAAGGCATAACGAGCCCGGAGGCTTATGGCGCGCAAGCGCTGCTGGCCTTCGGGAAGGAGTTTGAATGGCCTCTGGCGCCGGCCAGCGCCGGTGGAGAAGCTGACCTTTCACGCTGCCTGATTCGCAAGGGATTTGGGGTGGTGGCATCGCTCGTCGCCGATCCGTCGCGTGACGTGCAGTACGTTGGGGCGCTGAATGTTCGCGAGCGGCTTCTGATTGCATACTGCTTCCGCCGCGCCGATTTTCCCTGGGTCACAATCTGGGAGGAAAACTGCTCCCGCGAGGCTCCCCCTTGGAACGGCCGGACTGAAACACGCGGCTTGGAATTTGGCTCGGCCCCATTACCGGTAACACGCCATGAGGCGTTCGCCCGAGGGCCGCTCCTAAGCACGCCGACGTTTTCAACGGTGCGCGGGCGCGGCCGGTTGACAGCCAACTACATCGCATTCTTAGCTCACCTGCCGGAAGAATTCAGCGAGGTTCGCGACATCAGCATGGGCAAGGATGAAATCCTCGTCCATGGCGAGGAGTCTGGCCAAGTGGTTAGCGTGCCTGCCTCCGGAATTGCGGCGGCAGGGCTGGCATGAATAAAATCGAAAGCAGAAAGTAGAAAGCAGAAGGCAGAAGGCAGAAGGCAGAAGGCAGAGATACCTACTGCCCTCTCCCGAGGGGAGAGGGTGTCCGGCGACGGCGTTATCGCCAGCCTTCGCCGGACGGGTGAGGGGTCTCTTCCCAGCACGCGCCACAGGGTTCTGATTCCTGAATCCTGCTTTTTATCTCGTTCATAAAAACTTTTAATTTAACCTGGCATACTCGATAGGGCACACTGAATCATGAGCCAGGAAGGGCAGAGTGTCTGCGAAGGGGGCCACGCACCGGCACACCCTGGCGTGGCACGGGCGAAAATCGAGGTATCTTGTTAAGTCATACTAATCACAAGAGATAATGAGCAATGAGCAGCAGCATTACCCCCCGGGGATTGCCAGAGCCCCAGGGTCTCTACGATCCGCGCAATGAGCACGATGCCTGCGGGATTGGTTTCGTGGCCGATATTTCGGGGAAGAAGGGCCACGACATCATTCTGAAGGGTATTGAGATTCTCATCAATCTCACCCACCGGGGCGCCTGCGGTTGCGATCCGCAGACCGGTGACGGCGCGGGTGTGCTCATCCAGATTCCTCACGCCTTTTTTGAGGCGGAGTGCACACGGCTCGGTTTCGCGCTGCCTTCGCCCGGCGAATACGGTGTGGGCATGATGTTTCTTCCTGTGGAACCGCACGAGCGCATGCGGTGTGAGGCCATGGTGGAAGAGATCGTTATTGACGAGGGCCTCACGGTTCTCGGTTGGCGCGACACCCCGGTGAACGCCAATACGATTGGCCGCCTGGCTCGCAGCACTCAGCCTTACATCGAGCAAGTTTTCATCCGGCGAGCCTACGGGATGGATCAGG
>Ga0326728_10001527_pt1 | contig 81287 bp, 66 predicted proteins | sample MB3enrmetagenome_FD_207602 | JGI IMG/M metagenome (GOLD analysis project Ga0326728, IMG submission 207602) | Lab enriched peat soil microbial communities from McLean, Ithaca, NY, United States - MB31MN | ecosystem: Environmental > Terrestrial > Soil > Wetlands > Peat | place: USA: New York...
TGAGCCAGCGACCGCTCGGTGAGTAGTGGCGGTTGGCGGTGTTGTACTGGTCGGTTTCGGGGTCGTAGTCGGGGAGTTGGGCGAACACCGGGTGCATGCCCGCGCTCGCGGTTCCCCCGAACCCCGTCCAGAATTCGCCAAAGGGGTAATACAGCCGTTCCTGGACAACATTCCCCGCACAATCCGTGGCGGTGGTGGCCGAGCCGATTTCGTCCGGATGCTCGAAAATCATGCCGCCACAATAATACTCCGCCAGGAGGCGTCCGTTAAAGGGAATGAAGCTCCGCGAGTTCGAGTCCCCCGTGTAGCGTAGCAGCAGGTTCCCCCCCGCCCCGTAGGCTTCATCGGTGGTTTGGCTTTGCCAGACGCCGTTCACGAGCGTCTGCGATATGTCCTCCACGCGCTGCCCCAAGGCGTTATAGGTGTTCATGGAGCGCCTAGCCTGATCCCCACGAAATCACCGGGCTGCGCTCGCTGGCCTACTTGGCAGGCTCGACAGAAGAGATTTCGCTGATGACGAACCGGAACCGAGCCCCATCTGGGCCGTAGCTATATGCGCCGCTTTCGAACGTGCCGATCAGTTTCACACTTGCACTCTTCCCGCGATGAAGGAACTTTCGAAGCTGTTTTCCATTGGGTAATGACTCCCAAGCGGGAGGTAACACAGCTTGGATCGTCACATCGTAGCCCTCTTTGGGTTTGCATGACGAATTGTACAGAGACAGAGAGTGCTCACTGGGGAACAGTATGCCCTCCACAGTCAGCACTCTATTGTTGTACACATCAGGCGACGCGACCACTTCGCAGAGATTGGCCGTCACCGGCACTTGGTGCGTTTGTGCTGAGGCGGTGGCTTGCAAGATAATCGCCAGCATAACGGCGCTAACCCGCGAACTCCTACTGCTGCTAATCATTGGGGACTCCAGTGGGGAACGTAATCGGATTGAAAACCGGCGCATAGAATATTGGCCCATAGACCGGACTGTTATGAAGGAAGTCCAAGATCTTCTTTGTGTCGTTCGGCCCGAAGCCATGCTCATGGTTCACCTCTGCGCCTGCTTTATACGCATTGAATTCTGTCTGGCCATGGGTGATGCTGAGATTCTCATCGTACGCTCCATAGGCAGGATCGTAGGAGTTCAGGAATTTCAAGTCATCTCGCACGTGGATTCCTTCGTGCGTCTGCGTCTCTTCGCTTCCAGCCCTTCCGAAATCGATCGTCGCCTGGACATTCGGGTTACCGGGCGTGCTCCCTGAAGGGTCGACGGAACCACTGATCCTCTGGCTGGTGAGATCCGCAAAGCCCACGTGCACTCCATTCGCTTCTCCTTTATCTCCATATGCTGCGGCTGCTGCCCTCACGCCACCCTTCTTCGAGTTGAGATCTTTCTCACGCCGGGTCTCGAACTTGCTTGCCGCTTTGTCCCATTTCTTCTGGCACTTCGATTTGTCGCCACAGCCAGAGTTATTCAACTCATAGAGCCCGGTGGGATCGGTGAAGGTGGTTGGATTGTTCCGCACATACGCGTACATGTTCCAGGTCTGGGGGTCGTCGAGCTTAACCACTTTCATTCCCCCGGGGTCGGGGCTCATCCACCTGCCGCTGGGGGAGTAGTGGCGGTTGGCGGTGTTGTACTGGTCGGTTTCGGGGTCGTAGTCGGGGAGTTGGGCGAATTCCTGGTGCAGGCCCAGGTTGGGGAGGGCGTAGCCGGTCCAAAACTCGCCGAAGGGGTAGTACAACTTCTCGTTCACGAGGTTCCCCGTGCAGGCGGTCGCCGTCGTGGCCGAGCCGATTTCGTCCGGGTGATCGAAGATCATGCCGCCACAATAATACTCCGCCAGAAGGCGTCCGCCAAAGGGCACAAAGCTGCGCGAGTTCGAGTCCCCCGTGTAGCGCAGCAGCAGGTTCCCCCCCGCCCCGTAGGCTTCATCGGTGGTTTAGCTTTGCCAGACGCCGTTCACGAGCGTCTGCGATATGTCCTCCACGCGCTGCCCCAAGGCGTTATAGGTGTTCATGGAAACCAGGCTGCCATTCGCGTTCAAGTATACCGAGAATGGTTCCTGGAAGCTGTGAAGAAATTCCGGAACGAGCAAAAGCATCTCGCGCAGAGACGCAGAGGCGCAGAGTCGACAAAGAGAATAAGTCAGTTATCTATTTCGAACCTTTGCGCCTCTGCGTCTCTGCGCGAGATGGCTAATTCTTTCACATGGTCCTGACACCATTCCTCCCTGGTTACCCCACGCGTCGTAGGTGAAGGCTTGGCTGTAATTCGAATTGCCGCAGGCGCCGGCGGTCCACGCCATCATTCTCGGGGCATTATGCGTGACGGGTTGTTCTCATCAAGGTTGAGTGTCAAGAGTAAACTGGGGAAAGTCGGTATCTGCAAGATTTTGCACAGATAGGGTCAAAATGCCTGATGTCCGGTGACAAGGGCGTTCTTCGAATCGGGTGGCAGTCGAATGTGGCAGAATCGGTCAAATTGGCGTGAGACAGGGCGAGGGACAAATTGGGTAGTGTCCTGATTCCAACGTAACGCCGCCATCTTGGCGGCTTCTGTGCCGGCTGGAAGCCGACGTTACGCATCAAATTAGGACACCACCACAAATCGGCGCTGATTTTCGGACAATTAAGCTGTCAGCAAGCAAGGCTAATCGGACAATAAGTCGTTCGGCCGAGGTGAGAACTGGCCCCACGTTTTGCTGGTCGCGGGGGGGAGGGGGTTCTATCCATGGTCAACTCTATTCCGGGACACCAAACTATACTGAACGACCTGACTTTCTGCGCAGTGCCTTGGAACGACGCTCTCTGAGCGCCGGGATTGTAGCGTCGATCTCCGATCGACGATGGCGGTCGGAGACCGTCGCTACAGCCGAATGCGCAAACATTCATGTCGTCTGTATGGCTCCGCCAGATTTGAAGGCTCACCTTGTAAATCACTGAAAACAATAGGGAATGCTGACTTTTTCCTATGTTAATGAAAATAAGGCGGTTAGCGTAGTTTCAAAAGGGCCCTAATGGCTTATAGTGGATCATTAGGGCTCATCACGGCTTGTCAACCCCGCCTGGGGACTTCCCAGGACCTCTGGAACGCCCCCGAAATCCTCCCCCCCCAAAAAAAAGACGGATCGGTCACCCGTTGCCAAATTCCCCGATGGTCGGATGAGCCGATGAACCGATGATCCTATCACCCGATCACCCCATTAGCCGACCGTTGCGGTCGGGAGATGCCGAGCTTGGTCATGCGCGATTGGAGGGTGGTGCGTTTCATGCCCAGGCGCGCCGCCGCTCCCTGCGGGCCGGCGATGACCCAATGGGTTTCGCCGAGGGCGTGCAGGATGTGCTCGCGCTCCGCGGCCTCGAGCGTTACGGGAGAGGCGGCCGTGGCGTCGCCGGAAAGTCGCTCCTCGGGCAAGGGCACATGCAGGGCCGGTCCGCGCGAAAGGATGACGGCGCGCTCGATAAGGTTCTCCAGTTCGCGCACATTGCCCGGCCAGTGGTAGCGCGTCAGGGCTTCCATTTCCTCGGCCGGAATGGTCTCAATGCGCCTGTCCATGCGGCGAGCGTGCTTCTGGGCGAAGTAACGGACCAGCAGGGGAATATCCTCGGCGCGCTCACGCAACGGGGGGACGGTGATGGGGAAAACGTTCAGCCGGTAGTAAAGGTCGCTGCGAAAGAGGCGATCCTCCACCATCTGCGTAAGGTCGCGATTGGTGGCGGCGACGACGCGCACATCCACGTGCTGAGTGCGGGTGCCTCCCAGGCGCTCGAATTCCTTTTCCTGAAGCACGCGCAACAACTTGGGCTGAAGTTCCAGCGGAATGTCGCCCACTTCATCCAGAAACAGCGTGCCGCGATGGGCGAGCTCGAAGCGCCCCACCTTCTGCGCGATGGCCCCGGTGAAAGCGCCTTTCTCGTGGCCGAAAAGCTCGCTCTCCAAAAGTCCGGTGGGGATGGCGGCGCAATTGACCTTTACAAACGTGCGTTCACGGCGCGGGCTCAGGTCGTGGAGGGCGCGCGCGATCACTTCTTTGCCGGTGCCGGTTTCGCCCAGAACCAGCACGCTGGAATCGGTGGGGGCCACAGTTTCCACCTGGCCTAGCACACGCTTGAGCGCGGGGCTTTCGCCCACGATTTCCTCAAACGTATACTCGGTGCGGATTTCCTCTTCCAGGTAGAGCTTTTCGTCGGCCAGCTTGTTCTTGAGTTCGGCGATTTCGCGATAAGCGAGCGCATTCTCGATGGCGATGGCCACCTGATTCGCCACGCGCATCAGCAGGTCAACGTCCTCCTGAGTGAAGGCGCCGGCGCGCAGGCTCGACAAGCTGAGCGTGCCGAGGGTCCGGTTGGCGGTAATCAGCGGCACGATGCATCCGGAATGCAGGCCTTCCTCGATGAAAAGGTGGCTGACGCTGGGCTCGTAACGCTCGAGGTTGGCGCCGGAAATCAGCAAGGGTTGGCGCGTTAAGATGACCTCGCCGGAAGGCGTGCCCTCAACCGGGAACACCATTTCTTCCTGGAGCAGTCCCTTACCCTGCGGGAAATCGAGCGCTTGCAGGCGAACTTGCTGGGCAATGGGTTCATAAAGGCCCAGGCTGGCGTAATCGTGATTCATCACGCGCCGCAAGCAGGCGGAGATGGCGGTAAGCAGATGGTGCAAGTCGAGTGTGGAGACCAGGGCGTTGTTGACCTCCAGCAGCAGGCGCAGGCGGTCGCGCTCGCGCGCCAGTTCTTGCTGGTAGATTTGGGCATTCTGGGAATTCAGGGCGTTATCAACGGCCACGGCCACCTGCGCCGCGACCTGCCGGAGGAATTCGAGGTCGGCGGCATCGTAGGCGCTTGCTTCCACCGAACCCAGCGCCATGGCGCCCACCCGCCGATGGGCCGTCGTCAGCGGCAGTACGCAGAGCGACTGCACACCGTGCTGGCGCAGCATTTCGCTGACAATAGGGAAGCGCTCGTCGTGGTCGAGGTGCGAGATCACCAAGGGCTGCTGATTCTCCCAAACCAACTGGCGGACGTTTTCCACCATGGGGATTTCATGCCCGGGCTGAATCTGTGTGGGGAGCGAGCTTTCCAAAACGTGCAACCGCACGACGTTGTGCGCCGGGTCGGGAAGGGTGAGGCAGATAAAATCGAACGTCACCAGGCGATGTAACAGCGCCGCGAGGGAACGAAACAGGTCGGGGAGATCGCGGTGCGAAGCGATGGATTCCGACACTTGCAGGAGCGCGCGATAACGCTCAGCAGACGCGAGGCTCGAGGGTTCAGTACAGCCGGGGCTCGCCATGAATTGAGCTTAGCATCCTTACGCGTTGTGGCTCAAGGTGTGTGACCTGGCGCTCCCCCCGGAAGACGGGGTTGAGGTTTGGACACATCCCCGCCAGCCGGCGGTGGGGATTTTGGCTCAATGATCGAGCGGCGAAACAGGCCGGCACCACAACGATGAGGGAGGTTCGGCGAGAAGAGCCGTGGAAGTTTGCGGATACAGCGGCAACGCATTGCGCCTAATCAATAACTGAGCAGTTATCGGACAAGTGAGGGGGCGGACCCCCCATGGCGAGCTAAGATGCTAGCGCGCTTAACACGAACGGATGGCGTTTCCGCCTGCTCGCCGCTATTTAAGCGCCTTTTCGTCCCTTTAGCGGAATGAAATGTTGGCGCAAGCCAAACTGGAACTTAATTTGCTGTAATAATCAGGATGGCGAGCATCTCGGAAGTGGCATTCAAATCGGCGCCGATTTTGACCCTCAAGGGTCGAGAGCTGGCGGTGCGCCCCTTTGGCCGAGAGGATTTTGGCGCGCTCGTGCAAATGTACAAGGGTTTCGAGCCCAAGCGCGTAGCCCAAGGCATACCGCCGCCGGACGTCCCCCGCATCGCCCACTGGCTCGACCAGTTGCAGCAGAAATCGTCGGCGTTGCTGGCTTGGGACGGCGGCAAAGTGGTGGCGCACACCATCCTCTGCCCCATGCCCGCCGACGCGGTGGAGTTCACCATTTTCGTCCATCAAGACTATCGCCAGGAGGGGCTAGGCACGGTGCTGAGCCGGCTTACCCTGGGTTGGGCCCTCGATATGGGTTTTGCCCACGCCTATCTGACCACGGAAATGTCCAACTTTCGCGCCTTGTGCCTCTTCCGCAAGTTGGGTTTTCAAACCACTTCGAGCGACGGCGACGAAGTGGAAATGAAACTCGACCTCTCCGCGTTAGACTATGAGCACGCACAAGCGGCATAGAAACCGGGATTAGGGATTAGGGGTTAGGGATTCGGGGGGCGGACGCGCCCAGGGGCCACAGGTTTGTTGTGCTCGGGGTCGATTGGGATTAGATTGGTCGCCATGAGGGTGGTTGCGAATACCAGAACGGCCTTCACCCGCGCAACGAGGAGCGATCATGGTCCCACCTTGCCACTCTCTCGAACTTCTGTTCCGCAATCCCTCAATTCAAAGAGCGATTCGATTGCTTGCAGTCTTCCTACTGCTTCTCCATGGCATGGGCGCGCTCGCCCAGGCGCCTGCGCCCGATGATACCGACATGCGCAACCGGGCGCTTCTGCTCATTAAACAGAATAACTTCGCCAAAGCCTTGCCGCTTCTGGAAAATCTGGCCGAAGCCCATCCCACGGATTTCGTCATCCTAGAGGGTTTGGGTGAAGCGCTTGTAAACGCCTCCGCGAGCACCCCTGACCCTGCGGCGCGAAAGCAGATTATGCTCCGAGCCCGTAGCCTCTTTCTTCACGCCAAAGAATTGGGGGATAAGAGTGATTACCTCGCCATGGCGCTGGAGAAACTGCCGGAAAACGGCGAAGCGACGCCCTTCTCAGGGCGCCAGGAAGTGGATGACGCTATGCGCGAGGGCGAAGCGGCCTTCGGCAGAAGCGATTTCCCCGCCGCCATTGCCGCTTACCAACGCGCTTTTCAGCTTGATCCGAAAACCTACGATGCTGCACTCTTCGCGGGCGACGTCTATTACAAGATGAACCAGATGGACGCGGCCGGAGGCTGGTTCGCCAAGGCCATCGCCATCGACCCTGATCGGGAAACCGCCTACCGCTACTGGGGCGACGCGCTGCTGAAGGATGGGAAAATGGAAGAGGCCAAGGCCAAGTTCATCGACGCTGTCCTCTGCGCACCTTACCAACACACCGCCTGGATCGGTCTGCGTAATTGGGCGAAAGCCAATCGCGCCATCATTTCGCCTCCCCGCATTGATACCCCGACACCGTCAGTGCCGAGGGGAAGAATATCACCATCACCGTCAGCCCCAATTCGTTAGGCAAAAAGGATGGAAGTGAAGCCTGGCTGGTCTACGACATGTCTCGTGCATCGTGGCGCGGCGACCAGTTTACCAAAGCGTTTCCAAATGAGAAGGCGTATCGGCACAGTCTGCGTGAAGAGGCTGAATCACTCAATGTCGCGGCCACCGTGCTGGAGGAAAACTACAAGAAACCAAACAAACGCAAGACCCTGCAGCCTTCCCTTCTCACCCTCTTGGAACTGCACGAGAAGGGGATGATCGAACCCTTTGTCCTTCTGTCAAAGGCGGATGCCGGCATCGCCCAGGACTACGTCGCCTATCGCGCGGAACATCGCGAGAAGTTGCGCGAATATATCAGCGAGCGGCTCATCAAACCTGAACCCGCCGCGCCATGAATCCGCCCGATGAGAACTGCTTGGCTTGGTTAGAAACCCCCAGGATGCCCAATCTGCGGTACCTGCACAGCATCATAGCCCGTCGTCTGACGGGTTGCCCGGCGGTTTCGCGAATCTCCCCAGCGACCCGCTCGGAAATTGGTGTCCCGGCGCTACCATTTCCTACCGGCAGGAATTTGCGAAGAAACATCAGGCATAATGTCCCTGCCTTGGGCAAGCCCGCAGTTATTCCCTTTGTTTGTGGGCCTAGACGTGATAGGCTACTAATTGAGAACGATGCGCAGGCAGCGGGTAGAACCCTGAAAGTAGAAAGCAGAAAGCAGGCGGTGGAAGGCAGAAGGCAAAAAGCTGAAGGCAGCAGGCTGCGAGCGTCTTTGGCGAGTCCCGACAAGTCGGGAAAGGCAGTAGGCAGAAACCAGAGGGCAGGGGGGAGCAGGTAGATGGCAAAACTCAAAAGGCGGAAGCCGGAAGGTGGAAGGCAGAAGGCAGCGAGCGCCTCTTGCGAGACCCGACATGCCAGGAAATGCGCAAGGCGGCAGAATGACTCCTGGCTTCTGACTCTTGACTTCTGGCTCCTGATTCTCGCCTCCCGACTCCCGGCTCCTGTCTTGTCATGGCTCGAACCGGCGCTCTGCCCCTTAGAAAAGCCAAAAATGGAACAACCTCCGGGGATGTGCATGAAAACACAAGCGACGATGACAAAATGTCATACTTAAATGGCGGCTTTTTGCAGGAAAATGCGCCAATTGCATGCTCAATGACAATAATCCATCGGACTTTTTAACCGAACATGCATAATCTGAGTGTTAATTCGGGGCGGAATGACGCCTCTGGAGCCCAGCTTCCTGGCTGTGAAGGATCGGCACATGCTGGCGTAGCGCTGACCGGAAGTCTACAGCCAAGGAGGGCCTTAGGAATCGCTCGAGCGGCGTGCTGGGGGCTTGCGCGCCGGCGGCCTTGGCGAATTATTTCCTCGGCGGCCAACTGAGGAGGAAAGCGGCCCGGCGCAGGTTGACAGTAAATCGAGGCTTCTCCGCAGCATCGCGGTGGCGTGTCGCCCTATCACATTTTTTGGGTCAACGCTGCAAAAAAAAATTGCGGAACATCTTCCACCGGTGTGGTGTCGAATAGAGTGGAAGGAAAGGAAAGAGCAAGCGGTCGCAGGAGCGCTCCGCGGCTGTCAAGAGCAGGTTTTAGGTTATAGGGGACAGGTTAAAGTTGAAGGCTCTGTCCCCTGTGCCCTGTCACCTGTCACCTAGCTTCAAGGAGGTGCAGCCATGTTCGAGGACACGCTTCTGGAATCTTCATCCCGGCAGACTTCGGTACTTCACCGGACTCACTATCTACTTTCCGCCCTCGCGGGCGCGCTGTTCTTCGCGCAGGGTCTGTACCTGTTGCCCTTGCTGCTGGCGCCGCCGGGCCGGCGAGCGCTGTTCATCGCGGCGGGAATGATGGGCGTGATCGCCGCCCTTTATACGCTGATGCTTTGCTACGTGTGGGAGGATACGCGGCGGCAGCACCTGCGCGCGTGGCCGTGGCTGGCGATTACGCTGCTGCTGAACCTGCCCGGCTTTCTGATCTACCTTGTCTACTCCGCGCAGAAAACCGGTGACTGGAAGCGCGCCGCAATTCCCTTGGCATACGTCGCGGAGTCGATACTCGTCGGCGTGCTCATCCTCGTTCCGCTTATATACACGCAGGCATTACCGAGGCAGTGGCTAATGACCGAGATTCACATCCCTCCGCCGCCGGGCCCGCCTGCTGCGCCGCCAAAGGGGCAGCAACCAAGAGCGCCGGTGCGCCATGCTATGGTAAGCCAGCTTACCCAGCCCTTCATTATTCCCAATAGGGTTGTCCACTTTGTGGATCCCCCTGAGCCTCCGCCCCAGCAGGTTGGAACGGGCCCGGGGGTCACGGGAGTTCCAAGCGGATTCGGGGGTGGGAACGGGACTGTCCCGGGAGGCGTGGACTGGGGCACCGCACCGCTACCACCACCGCCGCCGCCACCTCACTTAGCTCACCAGCAGCCAATACTTCCGGTGGGTGGCGATGTCATCGCAGCCAAGGCCCTCTATCAGCCGTCGCCCGTTTATCCGCCACTCGCCATCGCGGCGCGCATCCAGGGAAAGGTGGTATTGCAAGCCATCCTTGGCACTGATGGGAGGGTCCAGAACCTGAAGGTTCTGAGCGGCAACCCGTGGCTGGCGCAAGCGGCGGTTGCAGCCGTGAAGACTTGGCGATATCAACCCACCCTGCTCGATTCCGAACCGGTAGAGGTGCTGACGGAGATCGACGTGAATTTCAAGCTGGGGGAGTAGGGGCGTTAGCAAAAAGAGCCGGAAGTGAAAGGCAAAGTGTAAAAGGCAAAAGTCAAAGCCGGTGTGCAGTGCGGGGCAGGCGGTATGGCGAAAATCAGGAAGGCCAACGAGCGGCGGGGCTCAAGCTCCGCCGCTCCCTTCGTTGTGGGGGATAGGTACGTACTTACTGGCCGGACTTCGCACCCGCGGCGTTAACGGGCGCGTACAAAGTTGCGGAGGGATGATGGGACTGTTCGAACGCGGCGATGCGATCGACGATGCGCAAGGTGAGGCCGATATCGTCCCAGCCGTTCAGCAGGCACTGGCGGCGGAAAGGATCGACTTGGAACTCAAAGCGGAGCCCGGCGTCGTCAGTGATGGTTTGAGCTTCCAGGTCGACCGTCAAGCGATAGCCTTCCCGGGCGGCGACGCGGCGAAAGACTTCGTCAATCTGCGCGTCGGAGAGGGTCACGGGCAGAATGCCGTTCTTGAAGCAGTTGTTATAGAAAATGTCGGCGAAGCTGGGCGCCAGGATAGCGCGGAATCCGTAATCAAGCAGCGCCCACGGCGCGTGCTCGCGGCTGGAGCCGCAGCCGAAGTTGGCGCGCGCCACCAGCACCGACGCCCCCTTGTAACGCGGCGCATTCAGCACAAACTCCGGGTTGGGCGTCTTCCCGTCGTCAAGGTAGCGCCAGTCAAGGAAGAGGATGCGTCCATAACCCTCGCGCGTGAGCCACTTGATGAATTGCTTGGGCACCATCTGGTCGGTGTCAACGTTCACGCGATCAAGGGGAGCGACAATGCCGGTATGTTTAGTAAATGGTTGCATGTGTTTGTCCGTTGTCAGTTAACAAGCTCGAACTTCTCGATTTCAGCAAAATCGGACCAGAAAGCTCCGATTTTTGGATCCGTATAATCTTCAGGATGGTTGGTTTGAATCAGGTCGTAAATGATTCCTGCATACTCATCACCGCACTCACAATTCTCATGCAGGTCAAAGTGCAACAACCTCAGTTCAGCGATTTCGCCGTCCTTAAAGAATACACGAAGCACCTTTCCTTCGTGTTCAGGAGAGAGCCCTTTGGTGTCCGTCGCCATTGTCATTCCGACGTGCCTAGATTCCATCCGCGTATATCCACGAAGTGTCCTTTAATCGCGGCGGCGGCGGCCATCATGGGGCTCACCAGATGCGTGCGGCTGCCTTTGCCCTGGCGGCCTTCGAAATTGCGATTGGAGGTGGAGGCGCTGCGCTCACCCGAGGGCAGCACATCGGGATTCATGGCGATGCACATGCTGCACCCGGCATCACGCCACTCGAAGCCTGCGTCGAGGAAAATCTTGTCCAGGCCTTCCTTTTCCGCCTGGGCCTTGACCTGCATCGAGCCTGGAACCACCAGGGCTTCCTTGAGCGTTTTGGCGACGTGTTTACCCGCCACCACGCGTGCGGCCTGGCGAAGATCCTCCAGCCGCCCATTGGTGCAAGAACCGATGAAGATGCGATCGAGCGGAATATCCGTGATGCGTGTGCCGGGCTTGAGCGCCATGTATTCCAGGGCGCGGGTGGCGGCCTGGCGGTCCACAGAATCGGCAAAAGAGCTGGGGTCCGGCACGCTTCCGGTAACGTCAGCAACCATGCCGGGGTTGGTGCCCCAGGTAACCTGCGGCGCGATTTCGGCGGCGTCGAGCGTGACGACCTGGTCGTACGTTGCGCCGGCGTCGGTGGGGAGGGACTTCCAGCGATCGACGGCGGCCTGAAAATCCTTGCCGCGTGGAACAAAGGGGCGGCCTTCCAAATAGGCAAATGTGATTTCGTCCGGCGCCACCATGCCGGCGCGCGCGCCGCCTTCAATCGACATGTTGCAGACCGTCATGCGGCCTTCCATGGAGAGGCCGCGAATCGCCTCGCCCGCGTATTCGACCACGTGGCCGTTGCCGCCGGAGATGCCGATCTTGCCGATGATGGCCAGAATGATGTCCTTGGCGGTGACGCCCGGCGCGCGTCGGCCGTCAACCTGCACCAACATGGTTTTGGATTTGAATTGCGTCAGGCACTGAGTGGCCAGCACGTGCTCAACCTCACTGGTGCCGATGCCGAATGCCAGCGCCCCCAAACCTCCATGCGTGGAGGTGTGGCTGTCGCCGCAGACAATCGTGAGGCCGGGCTGCGTGATGCCGAGTTCCGGCCCGATGACGTGCACGATGCCTTGATTGGGACTCTGCATATCGAAAAGCAAGATCCCATTCTCGCCGCAGTTACGCACCAGGGCGTCCATTTGTGCGGCCGCAACCTCATCGGCAATGGGCAAATGGCGGTTCTTGGTGGGGATGGAGTGGTCCATGACGGAGAACGTCAGGTCCGGCCGGCGCACCTTGCGCCCCGCCACCTTGAGGCCGGAAAAAGCTTGCGGGGACGTGGCTTCATGCACCAAGTGCCGGTCAATGTAAATGAGCGCGGGCTGGCCAGGCTCGTCCGCCACGAGGTGAGCCTCCCAGATTTTTTCGTACAAAGTTCGAGCAGGCATAAGTTATAAGCTCTCAGCATTCAGCTTTCAGCCGTCAGTTAAGTCCCGCGCCTGCGGGCCAATCGCTGACGGCTGAGTAACCGGTGGGCAAGACTTTGGTGGCCGTCCCGGATCGTAGATTATACGACAGCGCGGCGGAAGTAGTAAATTCCCGGTTCACACTGGGGGAGTGATGCGTTCGGCGAGCCGGCGGTCTATGAGCGCTAGAGGCGTTTTCTTCCTGTATCAGTCCAAGCTCCGACCGCCGTCACAACGCGCTCGGAGCCGCTTGCAAACGTCGTGCCAGCCCGCCCTACGGGGTGTTTTTAGTGACTTTTACTTCGAACACAAAGCGGTGAGTGGAAGCCACGTCGTCCATTTCCGATATCACCGTCGGCTTGTCCAGGGGTACAACGGCCTCCACGTCGGAACGCACCTCTCGAACCACAGGGTGTTGCGGGTCATGTTTAGGGTCCTGCTCGTCCCCCAGGCTGGAATACTTCCAGTTGGTGTCGATCGAAACCTCGCCGGTCCCCAACGGCATCAGACGGCAGTCAATGCTCATGCCAACATCCTCATATTGGAATTTACCGGCTTCCACGGCGACAGGTACACGGCTGCCCACACGGACTTGCCTCAGATTGGTCCAGTGGAGGGGCACGGCAGCTCCCATCTGCATAGAGTAGCTGCGCGAGTTGATCTTCTTTCCATCGTCCAACTCATTCACCGTGAACTCCACCTTGTACGAGTCGGTGGGTATGGGCTGAGCCTCAGTTTGCTTGGCGGGTTCCTGCGCCGCAGCCCATGGAAGGCAGGCGACACCTGCCAGGAACAAAGCCAGTGCCGCAGTTGTAACGATTCTCTTTCGCATAGGTTCCTCCTCGAATCCTCGTTGAGTACCGCAAATCGGAGTGACAAGATCCCCTCACCCCCACCCCTCTCCCCCAAGGGGGTGAGGGGAGTTGGTAATACGACTAAACCTATTAACTCTCCCCTCGCCCCCTTGGGGGCGAGGGGTGGGGGTGAGGGGGTTCATCCGTCACCTTATCGTGAAGAGGTCAGCAGAAATCCTCGGGTGTTCGCCGAAGCGGCGCCTCGAAATCGCCGGGTCGGCAAATCATCCCGTTTTTACTTTTCGTCCCCAATTTCCTTTGGCGGGGCGAGGGGCTCAATCTTGATGGCCGTAATAGTGAGCGGGGGAATTTCCAAATCGTGCTCAGCGTTTTCATCTTCCATCCGCAGGGACGGTGGCGACGACCCTTGGAGCGACTGGGCGTACGCCACGAGCAGCCTTTCCTGCTCACTGAGCGGATGGGGGGCAGGGAACTGCTGCGGGCGCTTGTCGACCCTGCTCGGCGCGGCCGTGCGCTGCCGCCGGTGCGGCAGGATCGGCTGCATGGGCGGCGCGACTTTGGCGACTGCGGGCGCAGAGAGGATTTCAGGGGCTTTCGCGGCCACCGGCGAGGGGGGCGGTTGCGGGCGTGGCCAGTAGATCACCAGCAGAGTCACCATCGCGGCCACGCCTGCCAGTCCCACGGCCCAGGCCCACGCCTGGCGCCGGCGCGCAACCTGTTGCCGGGCGCGCACCCCGGCCAGAACTCGGCCCTCCAGCCCCGGGCGTGGCTCGGCACCCGCGCAATGGCGCAACGAGGCGCGGAGCAATTCATCGACGAAGCGCTTTTCCTTATCGTCCATGACCTCTCTCCATCAAGCCTGCCAGTTTCTCGCTCAATACGGTGCGAGCTCGCGAAACGCGTTCCCGCACCGAACCCTCGGGGATTCCCAGTACCTCACCAATTTCAGCCGAGGTCATTTCCTCCACCGTGGAAAGCGTCAGGGGGTCGCGCAGTTCCCTCGGCAGGCTCGAGATCAGCCGTTCGACGAGCGCCAAGATTTGAGCGTAGGCAGCCATCTCTTCCGCGCTCGCCCCCGCCGCTCGCAGAGTTGCAACCACGTCGGCCGCTTCCTCCAGCGAAACCGCCATCATCTGCCGGCGCCGATCCAGGGCCACGCGCCACGCCGTCCTGGCCAGCCATGCGCGCCGGTTGCGAATTCCCGTCCAATTGCGTTGTTGCCGCAGGAAGCGCAGGAAGGTTTCCTGCACGGCGTCCTCAGCATCGTGATGGTTTCTCAGCACCGCCTGGGCAACGCGGTAGACGTGCCGGGCGTGCTCGCGGACCGCAGCCTCAAACTCTCGGTCCTTCGCCTCCGCGGATAGGAGCGCTTGACTCAAAATCACCTGCCCCATCGCTGCCATACTGCCCTCATTGATATGACGAATGGCCCGGGCCAGCCGTTCAGATATTTTTGACGGCACAAGGTTAGCATTGGTGGAGGGGAGAAAGGAAAGTCAAAACGCAAAAGGCAAGAGTGAAGTGCCAAACCTCCAAGACTCTTTGCGAAAGGGGCAACCGAGGGGCGCGCTGTTTTGAACTTACAATTCTGGGTCCCCGCGGCGACAGAGGGTGGCCCGCAACCGGCGTTTTCATCAGCCCGTCAACCGACGGACCCGGGGGAGGGCGGCGGTATTGTTCCTTCCGCCCATCGTTGATAGCGAAATACGAGGATTGGCGCACGCAGACGAATATCGAGATACAGCCCATGGCCAAAGAATCGTCGCGCATGGCTGCCCTACTCCCATTTAAGCACCGCGTTGGCATGTCCCCGGGCCAAACTCAAACCTGGAGTACGTCACCTTCGCGGGCCACCATTTGGTACAGGACGGGGCTTACAATGCGGCCGAGGAACAGCCTTGAGATCAGGCCGGCGACAATGACGATGGCAAAGGGCCGTTGTGAGTCTGACCCAATGCCGTGCGAGAAGGCGGCGGGCAGCAGACCCAGGCAGGCAACCAGCGCCGTCATCATGATGGGGCGCAGGCGCACCATGGAAGCCTCGAAGGTCGCTTGGGCGATGTTCTGCCCTTCCAACCGCAGTTTGTTGATATAGGAAGTGTCGATGACGGCGGTTTCCACCGACACCCCCATCAGCACCAGCAGTCCCAGGATGGAAGAGACGCTGAAGGGCGTGCCAGTCAGCTTCAGCGCCAGCAACGCGCCTACGGGTTCGGTCAGTACCACGCTCAGGACGACGATGACCGGAAACTTGAAATTGCCGTAAAGCGCGAACAGGATGAGAAAGATCAGCAGCACCGTGATGGGGCCGATCACCGTGAGTTGGTCCTTGGCGGCCAGGAACTCGCTGTACTCGCCTCCCCACTCCATCCGGTACCCCTGGGGCAAGGAGACAACCTTGCGCACCGCTGCTTGGGCTTCAGCCACGGCGCGCTCCAGGTCGCGGCCTTCGATGCTGTACTGCACCCCGATGTAGCGCGAGTTGTTCTCGCGATAAATCATCGACGCTCCATTGCCCTGGCGAATGTCCGCGAGTTGCTTGAGGGGGATTTGCTGCCCGGTGGGAGTGCCCACCAGCAGGTCGCCGATCTCGTGGGCGCTGGAGCGGAACTGCGGCTGCATGCGCACCACGAGGTCGAAGAGCTTTTCGCCCTGAATCACCTGCGTGGCGGCCTGGCCACCCACCGCCGCTTGCACCACCGCTTCCACGTCGGCCACGTTGATGCCATAGCGCGCGATCTTTTCGCGGTCCGTGTCAACAATCAGGCTGGGCTGGCCTAACTCGCGCACCACGGTCAGTTCCGTAAAGCCTGGAACTTTTTCCAGGACTTCCTTGATTTTCAGGGCATTTTCCTGAAGGACGTTTAAATCGGCACCATAGACTTTCACCGCCAACGCGCTTTTGAGGCCCGTCAATGCCTCGTCCACAGCGTCTTCGGCGGGCTGGGTAAAGTTGAAGATGATGCCGGGGTAGGTTTCCAACTTGTGCCGAATTGATTCCGTCAATCCCTCCTTGGTGTGAATCGGCCCGGTCTTCCAGGATTTGTCATTGTATGGTTTGAGGCCCACATAAAACTCGACGTTGTAGAATCCGGTGGGATCTGTGCCGTCATCAGGGCGACCCAATTCCGAGCCGATGTCGGTCACTTGGGGATAAGACATCAAGATGGTCCGAATCTGGGGTGCAATCTTGGCGGATTCTTCAAACGAAATCGTATAGGGCATGGTGGCCCGCACCCACAGCGCACCCTCGTCAAGATGGGGCATGAACTCGCCGCCGATGCTGGGGACCAGCAACAGAGTGGCGGCGAAAATGATGACGGCGACCAGCATGCTTACCTTGGGGTGGTTGAGACACCATCGCAGTTCCCCTCCATACTCGCGTTTAATCCACTCGTAGGCGTGGTTCGGGCTTTCCTTGACGCCGCTCTTGAACCAATAGGATGCCAGCACTGGAACCAGGGTCAGGGTTAAGACCAGGGCGCCAATCAGCGCGAACGACATGGTATCAGCCATGGGGTGGAAGAGCAGGCCGGAGGGGCCGTGCAGTACGTAGATAGGAAGATACCCGGCGATGATGACCGCCACCGAGTAGAAGATGGGACGGTCGACGTCGCGAGCCGCCGCGGCAATCACCACATGAAGTTGATACTCCTGTCCGTGCCGCAGACCAAGTTCGCGGTAGATGTTCTCCATCATGACTACCGTGCCGTCAATGAGGATGCCGAAGTCGATGGCGCCGATGGAGAGCAGGTTGGCGGAAATATTGTGGGCATGAAGGACAATGAAGGCAAAAAGCAGCGCCAGGGGGATGGTGAGCGCGGTGATGACCGCCGCCCGCACACTCACCAGAAAGAAAATCAGCACGATCAACACCAGGATCATGCCGCGCAGCAGGTTACCCTCTACCGTATCGATGGTCAACCGCACAAGGTCGCTGCGGTCGTAATAGGGATTGATCTTTACGTCCTTGGGCAGGATCTGCTCGTTGAGTTCCTTGGTCTTCTCCTCGACGCCCTTCAGAACGGTCTGGGCCTGCTCGCCGCGGCGCAAGAGGATGACACCCTCCACCGCGTCGTCGTTCTTATTGAATCCGAACTCGCCCAGCCGCGGAGCATGTCCGATGACGACGTCGCCAATGTCGCGGACGCGCACTGGGGCGCCGTTGTTGCTGGCTAATACGATGTTGCCAATATCCTTGGTATCGCGGGCCAGGCCCAGGCCCCGCACATAGTAGAACTGCCCGCCCTGGGAGTAAAAACCGCCACCCGTGTTGGCGTTATTCACGGATAGGGATTGAATGACTTGCGGGACAGTGAGGTGAAACCCATAAAGACGGGTGGGATCAAGCAAAACTTGGTACTGCATTACGGTGCCACCAAAGCCCGAATCGTCCGCCACGCCCGGCACCGATTTGTAGGCGCGTTCCAGCACCCAGTCCTCGATGGTTTTCAAATCCTGCGGCGAACGGTCGGGACTCTCGATTACGTAGCGGTAAATCAGTCCGCTGGGGCTGAATAAGGGTGCGATGGTTGGCTGCACGCCGGCAGGATAGGTCACTTCGCTGAGCCGCTCAAACACCACTTGCCGGGCGAAATAATCGTCGGTGTCCTCCCGAAAGGTCAGGATGACGTCAGAGAGTTCGTAGAGCGAGATGGATCGCGCCACTTCCAGATTGGGAGTGCCGTTCATCTCCACTTCAGTGGGCAGCGTGACCAGGCGCTCGACTTCTTCCGCGGCGTGGCCCGGCCACTGCGTGATGACCTCCACCATGGGAGGAGAAAGGTCGGGATAGGCATCCACTGGCATGCGATGGAAGGCGATAAGCCCCATCACCATTATCATGGCGGTCAGCATCAGGACCAGGAAGCGCTGGCGCAAAGCGAATTGGACAATATAGTGAATCATCGTTCGGGATTCGGGACTCGGGGTTCGGGTTTAGGGCCATCCCCAGTCCTTTTCCTCCTCAGCGTTGGAAAGAGTTCTGGAACTGCAAGAACAAGCTGCCGTCCGCAATCACGCGCTCGCCGGTTTTCAGGCCCGTCAGGATCCGAGTCTTACCGTCGGTGGCCTCGCCAATCGTCACCGGGCGCTCGCCGAACTGATTCGCGCTGACCTCGACGTAAACAAAAGGCTCGTTCTGGGCGTCCCGCAACACGGCAGAATCCGGCACGGTCAGAGCGTTGGGAATGGAGCCGGCATCGACGGTGGCCGTCACGTACATGTCCTTTTTCAGCTTTTCGCCGGGGTTCTGGGTGATGATGCGTACAGGCAGCGTATGCGTGTTGGGGTCAAGCGCCGTGCCGAGGTAGGAAATACGCCCGTGAAACTCCTCGGGGTAGGCATCCGTTTGGATGGTCACCGCGTCGCCCATATGTACGGCCCCCATGTCGCGCTCGTAGACATTGACGAGAACCCACACGCTTCCCATATTGGAAATCGTAAAGACCTGCGTGGCGCCCCCCTGAATCACCTGCCCGGGTGAAACCAGCCTTTCCACGGCCTCGCCGGCGATGGGGGCAAGCACCGGGACTTCCGGCATCGTCGTGTCCTTCGACAGACGATCGGGATGATCGATGCCCACCACCTTCAATGCCTGTTCCGCGGCTTGCAGGTCAGCTTGCGCCTGGTTCTCGGTTGACTCCGCCTGCTCAAGGTCGGCTGCGGCAAGGGCGCGATGCTGGTACAAGTCTTGGGCACGAGCATAGCTCTTCTGCGCCAGGTCGAAAGCGTCTTTCGCTTTGAGATAGTTGGTGCGGAGCTGGGCAAAGTCGGGGCTGGCCACGTACAACATCGGCTGCCCGGCCCGAACATTCTCACCCGGCACAATCAAAATCCTGGAAACCGGCCCGCTGATCTGGGTAATCACCGGAGTGGTTTCAAAGAAGTTGTAGGCGACTGTTCCGGGAAGTCGCAGCACGCGGCGCAAAGCGGTGGGTTCGATCGTCACTACCTGTACGTGCAACCTCTGCTCCGGCGGGACCGAAAAGAGGCGCGCGTGGGAATCGTTGCTGCTGCCCGAGCGGGAAGAGGGTTGGGCGGGGTTTGCGTCCACCTCGTGGCGGGCGCAAGAGGCGGTAAGCAGCGCCATGAGGACAATAGTGGCCGCTGCAACCGCAGAGGTGAACTGCCGGCTTCTCCGACTATAGATTCTCTTGCCGCGGTTTCCCTCGTGGGAGGCGGTGCTTGTCAAATTACACTTCTTCGTGGTCATAGTTCTTCTCATGGCAAAGTCCTTGTTCCCACAGCTTCTTTGACTTGCTCGACGGCAAGCATATAGTTTGCCAGCGCTTGGCGATAGGCGAGTTGCGTGGCACGAAAGCTCCGTTCCGCGTCGAGGAAATCCAGCAGGCTCGCCGCGCCGCGCTTGTAGGCGTATTCACTAATGTCGCGCGAGTCTTGCGCTTGCTGGAGATATCCCGATGTGTAAAGCTGGATGATCTCGTCGTTGACTTTCATTGCCTGGTAGGCGTTGGCCACGTCCGTCATCACGGTTTCGGCAGCGGCGGATTGCAGTTCATTGGCCTGGGTGATGGCGTAATGGGTGCGAGCGATTTCGCCCTGGTTGCGGTCGAAGATGGGTATTTCCATGTTGACAGTGAACCCGGCGCTGTTCAGTGCGGAAACGTGCGTGTAGTCGAAAGTGGTGGTCAAAGTCCGTGAACGATTGGCCTTCGCCAGTTGATATTGGCTCTGGGATGCCGCCACCCCCTGTTGCGCCGCCTGCAGGTCAGGGCGCTGCTTGAGCGCCAGGGACTGCAAATCCTCCTGGTTGCCGCGCATGGGAGCATAAGCCAAATCGCCAATGACGTCGTAATCGGCGGGGACGGATTCGAAACCCAACAGTTGACGCAAGCCCAACAGGGATTGTATCAGCGCCAGCTTCGCCGCGCTGACATCAGTCTGGAATTGCAGCATCTGCAACTTGATTTTCAGCAGATCGCCTTCGCTGGTCGCTCCCGCCTTGTATTGGCTCGTGCTGATGTCCACCGTCTGCTGGAAGCTCGCCAGGTCCTGGTTGGCAAGCTCCAGGTCCGCCTTGGCCTGCAAGACATTCACAAATTGCTGGGCCACGTTGAAAGTCAGGCTGCGCTCGTTGTCCTTCACCTGCGAACGGGTGACGGCGGTGGCGTCCTTCGCGGCATCAATGCGAGCCTGGCGTTTGTGCCCGCGTTCAAAGGTGTAGGTGAAGCCCAGGTCAAATTCCGTGATGTTGTCCAGGGTGGACCCACTAAGCTGGTTGGGGCTAAAAATGGGAACGTACAAATCATCATAGGTGAAAACCGGGTTGGGGCGAATGGCCGCCGTGGTCTCCTCCGCTTCGCTCTGTTGAATGGTATTTTGCGCCGCCCTCAAGGCGTGATTGTGTTTGATCGCGAGCTGAATGGCCTGCTCAAGATCAATGCGCGCGGCCGGTGGAGCCTGCTGCGCGCTCACTGCCATGCTTCCGGCCGTCCAACCCAGCAGGAGAATTGCCGCATTCAAGAACCCCAGGCGCATTGCTGTCAAGTGTACGTTGTTGTAGCACATCATCGTTCATCCCCCACGCTGAAGGTGTTGGAAAGAATGGGCAAACACCCCGCATTGCTTAAGGAATTACAGGGTTGCCAGAACCAAGATAGGAGGGAGTTTTAGACCAGAGGAGGGGCGCGGCCGTAACTGATGGCCGGCAATTCCGAGGGGTAGCTTCTGGGCGTAATGCGCGGAACCACAGAAACCGAAATCAATAAGGGAATGATTGGCGCAGCACTGGCCGGTTGAACTGCGCCGTTTTGCACGATTTGACACACTGCGCAGAGGAGATCGCAGTCTGACGTGGGAGACGCCGGAACTTTGCAACTGCACACCCGCGGGCCATGCCGCGGCGCCATCGTTTCGCCGTGCCAGTGGAGCATGGCTACCCCGAGAAGGTGCACCTGTAAGAGCACCAACAGATAGGAAGCGGAAGCACACCGAAGTTGGCGAGTCCAGTTACGTGGCACGGAATCCCATTTTACCGGAAGTATGGCAAAGGGGGAATCAAATCATTAATCTGCGCGGATTGTCCGACTCCGTCCACGCTCCCCAAGAGAAGAACCGGAAACCCGCTATCACGACGATTAGTGCGGCGCTCCCGGATGCCCCAATTCTTGTGCAACTTTCATGACGGCGCGAGCATCTCTATCTACACTAGGAGCAAAGGGCATATTAGAGACAACCCGGTGGCTGATTGTTTGGTATCATAGGCAATAGGCAGGACTAAACGGGTATTTTGAGTCCATGCTAGGAAAGAGCGAAACCATTTAAATGAGACACTGGGGAAGAAGTCGGCAGCGGTTCTGGGTGCGCGCCCTGATTGTGGGTGTGCTGCTCGTAGGTGAAATTCACCTCTTTTCCGCCGAGATCTTTCACCACCACGAAGAAGTTGCCAGGGTCTGCCAGATTCAGCACCATGGTGGAGCGTACTTGCACGCCGCCCCGGAACTCTGTTCGCTCTGCCCCCTCTGCCAGATCGTTCGTAGCGGTTCAGTTCGCCCCGCCGTCCAGTCGTTGGTTCAGAAGCCGGACGGGGAATCCACTTATCATCTCGTAACCCGACTGGCGCGATATTCTCCCAAACTTACGCCTTCGCTTCTGGCCCGCGCTCCTCCTCTCTCCTGAAAGCTTTGCCTCAACTCAATTCGACGCAAAAATTCACAGGATCCTCAAGGAGGAGACTATATGGTGGGTAGGCGCGTATCGTTGTATATCTTGCTTTTATCTCTCGGGATCACCGCTGTTCCCGCTTGGGTTGCCGGCGGCAGCTCGGGGGCTGCCGGTACGGTTCAGGGCACGGTAAAGGACCCCTCGGGCGCCGTGATCCCAGGCGCTATGGTTAAAATCTACAATCCCGTGAGCGGCTATGAACGGACTGCTTCCACGGATGCCTCGGGCAACTTTGCCTTTAACAACGTACCCTTCAATCCCTATCATTTCACCATTACCGATGCAGGTTTCACTCCGCATGTGCAGGACCTAGACCTCGACTCCTCGGTTCCCGTCAACCTAAACATCACGATGGAACTGGCGACCGGCAAGACCACGGTGACGGTGTCGACTGAAGCTTCGGACTTGATCGAGGTTGATCCTACGGCCCATACGGACGTGGATCGTTCCCTGATTGACAAACTTCCGCTCGAAAGTCAGTCCTCGTCACTCAGTTCTTTGGTGACGTTGTCTTCGCCGGGGATCGCGGCCGACTCGAACGGTCTCTTCCATGGACTCGGCGATCACGCGGAAAACTCGTTTTCTGTCGACGGCCAACCCATCACCGACCAGCAAAGCAAGGTCTTCTCCAATCAGCTTCCGACGGATGCCGTACAGTCGCTGGAGGTGATCGAGGGAGCGCCTCCGGCGGAGTTTGGGGGCAAGACCAGCGTGGTGATTGTGGCGACCACGCGTTCCGCCATGGGAGAGACCACGCCGCACGGAGAAGTGACGGCCTCCTACGGGACCTTTGGGACTTCGAACGGTGGCTTTAATCTCGGTTACGGTGGAAAAAGCTGGGGTAACTTCATCTCCGCCAGCGGATTGAGTACCACCCGGTTTCTCGATGGGCCGGAATTCGACGTCATGCACGACCGGGGTAATGAAGAGAATCTGTTTGACCGCATCGACTTCAAGCCCAAGGAAAAGGACACGGTCAACGTGAACTTCCAGTTTACGCGTTCCTGGTTCCAGACGCCCGATTCCTACGACGCCCAAAATGCGACGGCGTGGTCTGGACTGGTGGTTGACAACGGAGGCTTGGGTCCTAACGGCGTGCTGGTGGGTCCCACCGACCAACGTTCGCAGATCAAGACGATTGATATTGCATCCACTTGGACGCGCCTGATGAATAACAACACGGTGTTCACGTTGGGCGGCTGGATGCGCCGTGATGGATACAAATACTACCCCAGCGGCGATCCTTTCGCCGACCTCATTCCCGATCTTCAGCGCCAGTCCATTGGCCAGACTCGCAATCTGACCAATGCCGGCGCTCGCGCCGAGGTCGCTTACGTGAAAGGCATCAACAACGTGAAGGCGGGAGTGGTATTTCAACACACCTTTCTGACGGAAGACGACAGCTTCGGGGTGGTCGACCCCGCCGCCAATGCTCCCTGTTTGAATGCTGATGACAGTGCGTATACAAACCCCGGGCTGGCCAATCCCGCGAATTGCACCGGGCCGCTCCAGGCGAATCCGGCTTTTATCCCCATTCTGGGCTGCTACGACTTGACTCGATCTGGGCCACTGCCCGCCTCCGACGGTTGCGCAAATACCACCAGCGGCATGTACCCCTATGATGTTCACAGCGATATCAAAGAGGTGGCCCTGTTCGCGCAAGACTCCATCAGCTACAAGAATTGGAACTTCAACCTCGGCCTCCGCAGCGACTTATATAATGGCATAACTATTGCCCGCCAAGTGGAGCCCCGCGTGGGTGCCGCTTACAACATCAAGAAAACCAACACCGTGCTGCAGGGTTCGTATGCTCGCATCATGGAAACACCGTTCAATGAGAACCTGATCCTCGCGAGCAACGGATGCGCCGATCCCGTGATCAACGCGCTTATGTCGTCGACCATCGCTCCCTGCGTCAGCACCACTCCGCTGAGCCCCGGCACCCGCAATGAGTTCCACGTCGGCCTTCAGCAAGCCTTTGGAAATCACTTGGTGGTGGACGGCGAATACATCTGGAAGTACACGCAAAGGGGATTCGACTTCAGCATCCTGGGCGACTCGCCTGTTACTTTTCCCGTCGAGTGGACCAAATCGAAAATCCCGGGGTATGCCATGCGCGTCAGCGTACCCAATACGCATGGCTTCGCGGCGTACGCCGTGATGTCCAGCGTGGCGGCGCGCTTCTTCGAGCCGCAGGTCGCCGGAGTCGGCGCCGCGCCGGGCTCGCTTTGCGCGACGACGGCGACGGGATGCGAAGTGTTCCGCATCGACCACGACGAGCACTTTAACCAGACTACTCACCTGCAATATCAGCCGTTCAAGCGTGGCCCCTGGGTGGGCTTCAACTGGCGTTACGATAGCGGCTTGGTGGCCGGCCCCATCCCGTGCGCGGGCGGAAATTGCGCCAATGGGCCGAACGGGACCGACTCCATCGTGGATGCTTCGATTATCACGCCGGATCAACAGTTCCAGGCCGGACTCTCTTGCAACGGGGTGTTTGCGACCCCGACCACTCCCATCAGTCCCAATAGCCTCTGCCCGGCGAGCGAATACGCATCTAAATACGTGAAGATACCGGCAGCAGGCGCGGAAAAAGACGATCACAACCCGCCCCGCATCGCGCCCCGCAACCTCTTCGACCTTTCGGTGGGTGAAGATAACCTCTTCGGCGGCGACAAGCGCAAATGGAGCCTGCGCCTTTCCGCCATCAATCTGATGAACAAAGAGGCACTCTACAACTTCCTTTCCACTTTCAGCGGAACACACTATGTAACGCCACGCGCGCTCACCGCCGAATTGGCGTTCCACTTCTAAGCCAACCTGCCTCCTTATCCAGGCCCCGGACCGGACATAACTCCTGTCCGCCGGGGCCTGCCTCTATGGCCATTGCCACTCGCGGGATACTGTTCGCTGCCCGGGGCGGCGCAATTCTAGCCTCGTTCCACGCCTCCGCCCTTCTTGAAACCGCAGAACCCGCCCGGATCTTCCCTGAGGTGGGGCCGCATTCCCGGGCGAAACGCCTTCCCATCCCTAGGTCCTCTCGCTTGCTCCCGCCCCACCTCCGCAGCTCAAACTGCCTCGACAGCCATGCCCCTGCTCTCTGGCTGTCAGGGTCAATGAGAGGAGAAGTTAAATCCCAGCCGGAACGGGTAGGTAGGCTCTCCATATTATGAGTTATCAAGAAGATGGTTGACTTTAAAACTATTAATGGATTAAAAAGATAGTGGGGATAAATCTCTCCTCTGGCCGCAAGCCCCAGACCCGATGGACGGGTGCGGGGGCAGATCTGAGAGGGTTATGACTCGGTTTCAGGTTTGGGGACTTGAAATTGCTCTCCACCTTTCTTCCCCCGGCGGCGGTAGGAGCATATTGGGAAAAGGGGGGAATGTTAACTATGAAAGGAACGGTCAGGACGACCCAAAAAATGGCGCGGGAAGCTTTTGGATTGTTGTTGGAGTTGCGCGAGCGCAAAGACGCTTGCCAACTTCTAACCCAGGCCATCGCATTTCTGGAGGTGCTGGCGCGGGAGAAAGAAATCAATGCTACGCCTATCGTGCTATCCATTCGCGTCATGCAATTGCGGAAATCTTAGGCCGCGGGACGCAGGAGCACCCAAAACCCGCGCACGCAGAATTCCGGGTACCCCTACACTTCAATCCCAACAGTCCACCATCCCTCTTCCCGGGATCAAGCTTGGTGAGTGTTCTCCCCCGGAGGAAACCGATCCCGCGCAGGTCGCCTGGAGGGCTTCCAGGCACACGATGGACAGCCACAAAAGCCCCTCCCTTACGGGCGAGCCTTTGTGTTGGCAGGCTATAAAAGTGTGCTGGGCGCGTGCTTAACCGCCTCGGCGTGGAAAGTCAAATCCCCCAGAGCTGCGTCCACACTTCACCCTCGGCGCGGCAAGGGCGGAACTCTGGGCAATGGCCGGAGTTCCGCCTCGCAGCGGGAGGCTACTCTTGTGCGGGCGGGGCGGGCACAGCCGGCGGAGCAACTTCCTGGCTTGCCTTGAGCTTGGCCATCTCGCGTTGTAGCTCCGTCGCGAGATCCTCAAGAATCCGCAGTTGCTCCGTCCGGCGCTGGACCAGCGCTTCCAGCCGCGCTACTTGTCGCTGTAATTTGTGATTCTCGCGGCGAAGGTAGATGAAGCTTCCGCCGGCGATTCCCGTCGTCCCAGCTTCACCGGCCTTTGCCAAATCTCCGGGTTTGAGGTCTGGCAACGGCGCAAGCCGGGATTGGGTCTGCTTAATAAGCGCGTCCAAATCCTTGCGCTCAGCTCCCGGTGGGCAAAGCTGCCTAAGGGCATTGAGCCGCGCCAAGTCGGGGTTATTTCGTCCCCTCTCCCAGTGTTGGACCGCACCCTTGGTGGCATTGAGTAACCGCGCCAAGCCCTCTTGGCTGACCTCGATCCTTTTTCGTACCCTGCGGACAACTTTCGCTGCTGTCATGGTCTCCATGATGGCACTCCTCGCTTTCAAAATAGTTCTTGACAAATTCAAATTCTAGCCTAGAATATTCCTGTCTGCTCGCGGGGTCCTGCTTGGAGTCATTCTAGGCTAAATCTCAGCCCCGCCTCGGCTCGCCCAAACCTCGGGTGAGCGCCTTTCCCCTCCGATCCCCTGATCTGAGGAACCTGTCTTTGATGGGGTAACTGAACATGTACGTTACTCTAAATGCAAGCTGTCAAGGGTACCCACCTCGATCTGCCTCGAACTATCCGACCTTGGCTGTGTCCCCGTCGCCAAACCTCCCAAGCTGCCGTGAGGCAACGAGCTTGAGCCCAACTCGTGCCCTTCTGGAAAGTGCATCCCTCGCGATTCTCCCCCCGGCGGGGGCACCCCCGCCGTATCTGGGCTGGCCTTTCGTATGCGTGGCCTACTTTTTGTTGGCACATTCTCGGCTAGGATTCTCGCCAAACTTGGGATATGACACCGCCTATCATACCACGAACTGCATATTTCCAGGCAATACAAAAAGATGTCTAGACAAGAATTTTTGCGCCCCCCCCCCCCGTTTCCCGTCCGCCAGCCAGGTTTGGCCGGGCCTACGTTGTTATCTGTTTCGTAGCCCAGTGGGCCAGGGCGGACACCGGGTTGGGGAGAGCTGGCGCCGCTTGGCTGAGGAATTCCCGCCATTCGGTTTTCATGTTCGCTCGATGCAAAAGAGGAGTAAATAAATGACTTATCTCATACTCTCTTTGCCTCCACACGTAAGTACACCGCCCCTCCCGGCCTCCGAGCCATGCGGCGCGCTCGCCGTCCATCCTTGCCTGGCGCCCGTTTCTCCCCCCGCGAACCCGCCGCCTGCTCCCTTACCAGAAAAGCCGGCCGCTGCTCCAGTCCCCAAACAGTCTCCGCGATGCTCGGTAAAAGGCTGCGTTTTTCCCGCCCACTCCCCGGAACGCACGGAGTGCCACTACCATGAACTCCAACGATCGGAAGCGATGCTTTTTCAATCACATCAGCCATCCTATTTGTTGACGCTCCAAGCGCCCTTCGGCGTTCCCGACTTCGAGCCTGACGATTCCCGGCAGCAGGATCGAAAACGGCAAGCTGCGGAGCGCGAAATGTTTCTGTTGGATGAAACCGGCGAAAAGGGAAGTTAGACGCGAGTTCGAATTCTAGAATCCAAAGAACAACTAACCGATTTAATTACAGTAACTTGTCTCGTGAAGATCAAGCTTTTCCCAAGTTGGGTTTGTTCTTTATGACTTACTGAAGCCGAAGGATATTCCTTTAGATATCACAGATTTGCGCATACACCTCTGTTCCGAAAATAGGATTGAAGGTTCACGATCGTTCCTAGGAGGCAAACGCCCCATGCGCCGGGCATTACAGCAGGCTGTTGTGCGAAGCTGCGCCCGTAGCGGAGCAGCCACCCCCCATAACCTATTTCTTAGCCCAAGCCCCGAATCCTCGTTGACAGTCCACCGATGTCGCCTCCTTCCAACCGGAAGAATGTCCTCCCCATCGATCATCGAGGGTCGCGGATCCCCCTCCTGAGTATAAAGAAACCTTCATGTAACCATACATACCGGCCGATTAGAGAGTAGAACGCCTAGCCCGGCGGCAAGACCGTATCATTGCGGGCGTCGGCAGGATGGGAGGTTGGCATGGAAGTCATCATTCGGGTTGTTCTCATGTTTTTCTTCGTTCAGTTTCTGGTGGTTACGATCATGATGGTCGTGGCACTGCTCCTGGCGCGTCTGGAAGTTCCACCGCTGGGCCGCGAGTCCGGGCACGCTGCCCTGAGACGAAGTCTCGCATTTGTCATCCACCTGCCGAGCCAGGTCCTCCGTTCCGTGACACGCCTGATGCACTTTATGCACCTCTTGCGTGGCGCCCATTAATGCAATCATTACTCTTGCCGGAGTCAAACAGCCATCTCTGACAGCAGCAGGCGCTTTGAGCACCGCAAGGGCCGGCTGAGAGGCCGTGTGCCTTGTACGTTCGCTTAGCGATTTCGGCGCGGGGCGGGCGTCTGCGGCCACGAGGTCTTGAGTATCTTCTAACAGGGCGAAATGTTCCCATGGCGCCCGAAAAACACGTCGTCTATGTCCCGAAATCGTCAGTTGAATACATAGGCATTAGTTCAAGCCGTCCGATGGCGTACTGCCGATGACCTGTCGGCGCTGCCCGATGCGAGCTGAACGGACCTCTCGTGCGAACAATACAAACAGCCCTCGTGTGCCCGGATCCTCCGCTCCCCGACCCGTTCAGTTAATCTGGCGGGGAGCACGCTGGTCAGGTATAATCGCCCTGAGCGAAGGTTGACGAATGATATCCATCCCCGGATTCCATGGACCAAAGGCCTTCACAGTACTTGTATGGTTGGGAACCACGGTTTCCCTGATCCCAAATTGGGCTCAAACCCCGGGCGAAATCGGGCCCGGAGGTTCCTTGCAGTCCGCTTCCCCCGTAGCGCCCAACTCGACAGATCAGAAGCCCAGCGAATCCGGCGTTTGGCATCACTTCGGTGAAAGCCCGATTGCGCCCTCCCCAACGCCTCGCCCATCCGGCGAGTGGCGCCGATTTGGGGAGGGAAATAACGCGCCATCGCATCCGCAAGGATTCCAGACTTGGCGGAGCAAGGGGTTGAACCGCATCCAGGGGCAGGAACAACTGATGTATGGGCTGGTCAACCGCGACCGGGCCGACCCTGCGAACACGCTTGAAACCAACGGTCGAGGGTTACCCCTCCGCTGGAACGACAGGCTGGCGGCCGTGGCGCGAGCTCATTCTCTCGATATGCTGAAGCAAGGATACTTCGCTCACGAAGACCTTCGGGGAGGATCAGTGGCCACGCGCGTCGAGGCTGCCGGAATAAAATGGCAATCGGTGGGTGAAAACATCGCCATTTACGGTAGCGCCGCGCGCGCTGAAGCGGCGTTCATGAGTGAGCCACGTTTCAGGAAAAATCATCGGGCCAACATCTTGAACTCGAGCTTTACTGACGTCGGAATTGGGATCGTGCAAGCGCCGGACGGCAGGCTTTACATCACCCAGGATTTCTACTCCGCTCCGTCGCACCCTGGAGCCCGATAGCAAAACTCTTCCCTCTTGCAGTTCTTCCTTCAAGCGCCCACGGCGGATGTGAAAAAGGGGATGCTCGGGCAGTAGAGCAGGTAACGCAAAGTTATCCGGCTGGGGGCGGGGGACTCCGCCCTACCAGCCATTGCTTATCCATGCCTAAGCAGGGGCCATGTCGTCACCGCGGCTGCCGGTTATTGCGGAAACGCGGTGGGTGGGGTGATGCTTTGCCAGCCCTCGCCGTTGAGGGAATCGAGGAGCGCCAGCAGATCTCGCCGAGTATCCTCATCCGGATAAAAGGGCGCCGGGCGCGTATCCAAGTGCGGGTTGGGCAGGCCTCCTTTGGCGTATATATCCAGAACCGGAGCGAGAGTCTTGATGCTGCCGTCATGCATGCAGGGGGCGCGAAGGGCAAGGTCGCGCAGGATGGGCACTTTGAGCTTCCCCAAGTCACCGCGTTTTTTGGTAACATCCTCCCGGCCGGGATCGGCGCTCACCTGGTCCGGCCGACCCGATGTTTTTCAATTGAGGGTTCCATGAATTCGATTCACCATTTGTTGCGGCGGCCCATCACCGGCCACAGGAAATTCTGCCATATTCCCTGCCCAATATCCCGGCCCAGTTTCCGGTGCTGTCCTGATTTCAGATGTAGCGCCGGCTTCCAGACGGCATTGAGTCCCCAGGATGGCGGTGCTACGTTTAATTTCGGACAGCGCCCAATTTCCCAACCCTGCGGCCTACTCTGCTGTTTGGGAGTATAATGCCGCGTGTCACCTATGCCGCTCCAACTGTTTGGAACTGGCATTTCGGGGCAGCGAGTGGGAATCATAAGGCTGCTGGCCACCGCGCCGAAGTCCCCCCACTCTGAACCCAAAGGTCGGGACCGCTCGCCCTTAGGCGGGCAGGCGAGGCCCCGGTTCTTGAGAGCTTGCGATTTGCCGGAGGGACGGAAGGACAGTGACAGGTGAAAAGTGATGACTGACAAGCGGAAAGACAATTTGCGCGGTTTTTCGCTTCTCGAGTTGATGACCGTGATCACACTCATCCTGATTCTGGCGACCTTTGCCACGCCCATTTACCACACGGTGTCGGTGCGAGCGCGCGAAGCCAACCTGCGCGAAGAGCTTTATACGCTGCGCTCGCAAATCGACCGCTTCACCCACGACAACGAACGCGGCCCCGAGTCTCTCGATGAGTTGGTAGATAAGGGCTATATGGGGGCCATCCCCACCGACCCCTTTACCGGCTCGAACGAAACCTGGCGACTGGATACCCAGGATATTTCCCTTACCCCCGAGGATTCCTCCCCGCTGGGAATCGTGGACATCCACAGCGGCTCCCCGGACAATTCCCTCGAAGGCACGCCCTATAGTAGTTGGTAGCAAAAGAGCAGTGGCGAGTGGCCAGTGACAAGCGAAAAGATTTCGAGTCCAGTATCCGGAGTCCGAGTTCCGGCGTCTTAAGAACAGCCGTGAGTGATCCGTCACATGCAACAGGCAAATACTGAGGGCGAGAAGGAGGGCTGACCCGTAGCGCCTCGTTCCAATCGGAATGGATTTCGCCCGTCGAAGTATAATGGTCCGATGATGATTCTCAAAACTCTCCTTGTTACTCTCCTTGTGTCGGGGTTCGCCGTGGCGCAAGAGCTCGTCTCCTTCCCGACTCAGGACGGAGGCGTCGTCTACGCTGATGATTATGGAAAAGGGGAGCGTGGCGTGGTGCTGGCGCATGGCGGCCGTTTCAACAAGGAGAGCTGGGAGAAGCAGGCGGTGGTCCTGACGAAGGCCGGATTTCGCGTGTTAGCCATCGACTTTCGCGGGTACGGCCAGTCACGCGGCCCGCAACCCAAGTCCGGCGGCGAAGATGGGGCTCGGTTTGACGTGTTGGCCGCAGTGCGCTACCTCCATAAGACCGGGGCGAAGACCGTATCCGTTGTCGGGGCAAGCTTTGGAGGCGAGGCGGCCGCCGATGCCTCAATTGAAGCTGAGCCAGGTGAAATCGATCGGCTGGTGTTGCTGGCAGCTTGGACCGAGCGTGCTCCGGAAAAGATGAAAGGCCGCAAGCTGTTCATCGTGGCTCGCGACGACGCCAACGTTGAGGGTTTGCGCCTGCCTAAAATTCAGGCGAATTACGAAAGGGCAGAGGGCCCGAAAGAGTTGATCATCCTCGAGGGCTCCGCCCACGCCCAGTTCCTGTTCGCAACCGACCAGGGAGAGCGCCCGATGCGCGAGATCCTCCGATTCCTTACCCAGCCTTAGGCCAGCATGATGATCGATGCCTGGGAAGTCCTTCTTGGGACCGGTTGGTAGAGCCGATTGCCCAGCGCTTCGTAGGTGTATTTCTCGGTGGCCTTGCCGGTGGAAGTTTCGCGTGCCTGCATAAGCTCAGAAATCGGGGCGCGGCTGTAGTCGAATGTCAGGTTCGACGGCAGCGCGGTCTCGGCGGTGCGATTCCCCGCCGCGTCGTACGTGTAGGCCGTCCCATCGAGCACCGTCGAGCTCGCCTGGTGCAACACCGAAAGCAACCGCGAAAGGGAATCATAGGTACAAGTGGTGTCCACGCCGTGACTACTGCCCTTCCGACCTGACTTCCAAAGTCGGCGATTGCCGCAACGGAAAACCGCTCTAAAAGCTAAACCGCACTTGCAGATCGATTCTGCGGTTGGCGGCGTTGCCGGAGTAGAATCCGCCCGCTAAAGCATCGGCTTTGCCAAAAATGGGCGAACTGAGGTTGTTCACCGGCGAAGCGTAATTGACATTGTTGAAGATGTTGCGCGCGGAGACACTGAAGGTGAGGTTGTAGCGGCGGTTGGGGACGCCGGGGCGTCCACCGGACATTCCGCCGCCGCTGCCCATGCTGCTGAGCCCTCCCGGACCAAGCCCTCGGCCGTAATATCCGCCCCCGGGTCCACCTCCTCTGCCAAAGTTGCCGCCTTGCACTTCCTTGCCGAAAGCGAAAGTCTTGCTGAGGCGAAGGTTGGCGGTGAATTGGCTGAAGCCGGTTCCGTAATTGGGTGGAATGATGGTCTCTCCTGCTACGGGCACGGTGTCAAGCTTGCCCCATTTGGTGCTGACGACGTTGGCGGGATTGGAGAGATTCGAGGCGAAGGCAGGCCGGTCGTTATAAATGGAATCGCCGTTCAAATCCTGGCCCACGATGATGTTGAAGGGCGGGGCGGAATTCGCTACCACGAAGGGAGAGAGTTGAAATCCCCGCGGCAAATTATAACTTCCCCCCAGGTACAAGCGGTTGCGCACATCGTACGCGGCGCGCCCGTAGTCCTCTCTTAAATCATACTGGTTCATGGGGAAGCTGCCGCCGCCGGATGTGTCGCTGTCAACATAACTGAGGGTGTAAAAGCCGAAGAGCGATACCTTGGAACCGCGAATGTTGAAATTGGCTATCACCTGATTCTGGTTGTAAAGGCCGGCAGACTCGTATTGATACAAATTGGAAAGGCTGGGGTCGGGCCGGGCGTTGTCGGGATTCGCCGGGTCAGGCGCATTGATGTTCCGCGTAATAAGTTGATGGACGCCGTGGGTGTTGAGATAGGTCACGGAAACCGTGGCGATTTTGCTGAGTTGCCGCTCCAGGCCAATTCCCGATTGGGTAGTGTAGGGCGTGCGCAGAGTGGGAGCAATTTGATAGATGGAGGGCGAAAGCGCACTTGCGGAGAGCGTGCTGATGGGGGGAATGTCCGGGAAGAAATCCGGCGAGGGGACGATATACCGCTGTTCGTTGATTCCGTTCAAACGCACCGCGTTGAGGATGTAGCCCTGACTGAAGCGGTCGTAGAAAACTCCGGAACCCGCCCGCAGCACGGTCTTTACATTTTTGCCCTTTCCCAGGCCCCACGCAATGCCCAGGCGCGGGGCAAAGTCAGCACGGTCATGAATGTGATCCTGGGTTTCGAAGCGCAGTCCCGCGCTAAGGGTCAGGTTGGGGCGCGCCTTCCAGTCGTCCTCCACGTAAGGCTCAAGGTCCCAGTAATTGACAGCTACAAGAGGGGTGCCCTGGGTAAGCGCGAACTGGCTCGCTCCACCGCCCTGAGCCTGAATCTGAGCAGGGGTCAAACCCCCTTGCAACCCTTTTTCGGTTAATTCATAGGCATCAATGGATTGGAAAGTAAAACTGCCGTTGAAGTTGGCGGTGGAACGGGAAGACTCATCGTTGTCACGGAATCGGACGCCGAACTTCAAGAAGTTCCTGCTCAGGGTAACGGAGGAGTAATCCTGAAGCTCATAGGAGTCCGTAACCGCGTTACTTGAGCCCGCGCTTGATCCGCCGCCGGTAAAGGCCCCCAGGACGGATATGGCCGGCTGCGAACTGGCGGGCGTTTGATGCGCAGCGTCGTGCCAGTAACGGAACCGAACTTCGGTGACCGCTTTCGCATTTATCACCTGGGCGTCGCTTACCTGAATGCTCTGGCTCCTTTCCGACGTGTTGTAAGCGGCGGAAGGGAGTGTGAACTGCCCCACATTGGGATCGTGCTGACTGTTTTCCCAAAGCTGATAGCGGACGGTCAGAGTATTGTTGTTGCCGATTTGAGTGTCGATGCGGGGATTGATGTTGGTGCGCGTTTGGGGCGTGGGGATCGCCTCGACCAGCGAAGTCTGATTGAAGTTTTGGTCCAGGGTGATGGCGTTCACGATGGCGTCGTCTTCGATATCGCGGCGCTGCCCATCGACATAAAATGAAGTCTTCTTGTTGAGCGGCCCGCCGATGTTTCCGTCAAACATCTCCGAGTGATACCCCGGGATCTCGGTGGCGAAGGGATTCCGCGTGTTGAAGGCGGAGTCATTCCCGGTGACGAAGAGCTGGCCATGAAGTTTGTCGGTGCCCGGCTTGGTGAGGATTTCAATTCTCCCATAGCCCAGCGAATCGTACTGGGCAGAGAAAGGATTCTGGTTGACGCGAATCTCGCGGATGGAGGATTTGGGGGGCAATTGGCCACCGGTAAAGCCGTCGATATAGATCTGGCCGCCGTTGGGTCCTGCCGAAGGCCCCGCCAAGGCTTCGAGTTCCGATTGCAACTCATCGGGGTCGTCGGAGAGCGCTTCCAAGTCCTTGCCTTTGATGAGCAGCGCACTGGCGTTATCCGAGGGGTTGACGCTGACCTTGGTGGTCTCCGTGGTCACCGTGATTTCTTGTTTCTCCGTGGCCACGGACAACTGTGCGTTCACTTCCTGCGTTTGGCCATGGGCAATGACGATGCCGGCCTTCACGAAATCATTGAACCCCTTGAGGCTTATGGTGAGTGTGTAAGTACCCGGCGTCAGCGTGCGGAAGGCATACTTGCCCTGTTCATCGGTCTGCGCAACCACTCTTGTTCCGTTGGGGCCGGCCACGGTGACGGTGATGCCGGGGATATCCGCGCCCGAGGGGTCAAGGACCATGCCACCCAAACTGGGAGCAGAGGTTTGAGCGAAAACCAAGGCAGAAAAGAATAAGGATGAGAGCAGGAATCCGTTAAGAATCAGGCAAACTCTACGTAACAAAATCATGTCTCCTCAAGAGAAAATGTGCGCGGAAGGCACCGAAAGGACAAATTGTTGTGAAGGGTTGCGGGGTCGAACCCACTTACTAATATGAATCCCGCCAGGCGTGCATTAAACGGGTGTTCTAGGGTCCACTTTCACCACCCACCGCACCGCCGCCGGTGCTCAGGTTCCACCCGCCGAGGTTCACTTCGCTGCCGCCCTTGGGTTGCGCGGCAAGAATCGGCTCCACGCCGGTAAGAATATATATGGCTGTTACTTCTGATGGGTTCGAGCCTTCTGAACTGAAAATGACAATGGGTTCGCCGCGCTTAAGGTCGTTAAGAGTTACGGTCGGCATGCTTTCAAGCGCCTGATTGAGATTTCCCATTCCGCCACGGCGCATTCCACCCCCGCCACCATAGGCGCCACCGCCAACGCCGCCGGGGGCGCCACCAGAACCACCACGGCCGCCGGCGGCCGCACCTCCATAGCCACCCGGTGCCCCTGCGGCAGCGCCCGGAGCCATACCTCCAAACCCAGCCCCGCCCGAGCTGAGCATGGCGATCATCTGGGCCAGGAACTCAGGGAGTTGGTGCATTTGGGAATCCGCGTTGATGTGCACAACGATCTGTTTGCTCGTCCCCAGGTCCTTTACGGTCAGGGTGTTTGCTTGTGGGTCGACGGAGGTGACGGTCGCCCCGATATTGTGGAAGGTTCCAAAAACCACCTTCTCAGCCGCGTATTGGCTGCCGTCTTCGCTTTTCGTGCCCAGCGCACGCAATTGGTCGCCAACCTTAAGCCCGACAATATTGCTGGGCTGGGCGTCAGCGAATTTGACGGAGTTGGGAGCGTAGCGCAAGAGCACCGTCTGCGGGGTTGTAGTCAGGATCACCGGGTGCGTCAAACTACCGGGTATCGGTGGACGGTTCGGCACGGAAATGGTTATTTCCATTTTGGCCGGGTCCACGGCTTTCACCACCCCTTCGATTCCGCGCGTCTGCCACTCCCGGACCTCTGCCGCATGGTAGCTGGTAAGGTCCGACTTCGACATCACTACAACACGCGTGGCCTCCAAGGATTTCTGGTCCCCTCCCGGATGACCAAGAACAACCGCACGGTCACCCGGACTGATGTCGGTGACGGCAATGGTGACTGCGGACTTCAAATCCTTGGCCCCTGGCGGAACCCGCAAAATCTTCGCGCCCTCAGGCACCTGCACCTGGACATCGCCTTTTTCCGTGTGCACCGTAATGCGTCCGGACTGTATCTGGGTTACATCCCCTACGGCCTTCGCGGCCGGGGCGGCGGGCGGATTCTGCCCGGGAGGCTGGGCAATTGCCAACCGCCACACCAAGGAGAGTCCTACCAACACTAACAGAATATAAGAGCTGATCTTATTCACGGGGGGTCTCCTCCACCAAGAGAATTTAGACGGATTCGCTGCGGCTTGCGTTACTCATCTCCTTGACCTTTTTTTGCAATCTGACCTTACTGAATTGCAATAACTCACCGAATTGCACTAGTTTAACATACATTCTCTCGGGTTCGCGACCAGCGCCTTACTCCTTTTCTTTCAGCACATTTTCAGGATTGCGGCGATAAGTGCCTTATTTTTCTTGAACTTCACGGGGTTGAAGGGAGCTTGAGGTGGTCGATTTAATAACTCCTTTATTTTCAGCACACTCACGGGATATCCCTTCATTTTAGGGCCTTTTTTCCCTTAGCCCCTTCCCGCAATAATATAAGATATAAGTCATTTAATTTCAATGGCTTGATTTTTAGGCCCGACCATTTTATTCTCCGTAATTCTGCGCTAACTTGCTTTATTTTCATAAACTTCACGGGTTCCGAGGTGCTTTCCTGCATTCTCTCATCGTGGGCGGCGCGTTGAGTTTCAATTGACATGACTGTGGACCTTTAATGCCCGCGGGGATGAGGCGCCTCTGCCGACCCCGCCCTGTGCCGCTTCCCCCGGCATCGTGATAATAGCCTCGCTTTAATAGTATACGCAATAGGCTACCTTGTCAACGCATTTTTGCGGGAGAGGACGGGCCTGTCCGGTGAAGCAGGGTTTAAACCGCAGCTTATCGGGGACGCATTCCCGCAGCGGGGAAACAATCCCCGGGAATTCTCCCCATCGCAGAGGCGCGCGGCGGGGAGGTGTCCAGTTGCAGGTGTCAGCAAAACACTGGCATCTGATACCCAGCCATTTCTCGCTCCCGGGCCCAAAGAGAAAGCGGTTTTCTCCAACCCGCCCCAACGGGTCGGGGCAGGCCTTTGCGAATTCTCGGCTAGGCCCGCCGTTTAAATCCTCCCGCAACCTGCGAACCGCGCCCTTTTCCACGTTTGCAAGAGGTTGCTCCCGGAGTTGTCCGGGTGGTCGTAGCCGGCCAGAGTCAGCAGGCTGAGCGCCAGACCCTTCAGGGTAAAGAAATCTTCCATTTGCTCGTCACACGAGGTGGCCTGCTCGTAGCGCGTCTGATAGAGCTCAAACTGCGGGTAAAGTTCCCGCAGGGAGGTTGTGCGCGTGTCGTGGGCGGGCCGATTCGCGGACAAAGCATCGATCCGCAGGGCCATCTTCTTGAGGAGGTCCTCGCGGGTGGCGGTAACGCGACCGGCGGCTTTATTCGCGGCGGCCTCCTGGGCGTACTGCCCGTCCTGTATTTTGCGTAAGGTCGAACTGGAAAGATTATAGCTGACGGACGCTGACCAGGTGAGTTGCAGATTGTTAAGAAGTTTCAGCAACTCCGTCGACTGGACAAGTTGCGGCATGGCGCCGACGTTGCTGCTGACGGTCCAGCCATTGAGGATTCGAGTCCATTTGGTGCTCTTGGAAAAGCGCTGGAGCACGGGCAAGGTGTAAGTGAGGCCATAGTTCTGCAAAAAGGTTTGCTGAACTTGGCCGAAACCAATGCCATTAACAAACAGCCCCGTGATGTTCGTGCCGTAACTCGTATTGGCGGTGACAGTAAAACGGTCGAGCAAGTACCTGTTGATCGGGAGGTTGTTCTGGGCGCTGATTTGCTTGCCCAGGGCTCCTGCCTCCTTTTGTGCCGTATCCATATCGGCAAACAACGAAGCCAAAGGCTTCTCCCCCGATTCGGCATTCGGGGCTGTCGCCGGGGTGCTTAAGGGATCGAGGGCTGGGGACGCCGTGAACCATCGCGCACTCACGGGGTAGATGGAACCTCCCGCCACTTCCGAATTCGCATGGACCCGCACTGGTGGCTGGGGATCAGCGTCTTCCCGCGGGCCCCCAACGCCCAAATGGATTTCCAATTCATCCAGACTGGGGAAACTTCGCACCAGACTTTCCACCTCCGACGGCGCGGCTGCGCCGTAAGTGGGCGGCGTCATCAATAATGCTGGGAATATCGCCAAAAGCAGGAGAACCAGTCTTGCTTTAATTTGCATTTTCGGATCCCTCAAAAAGTATTGTCCAACCCCCAACGAGTTTTGCCCTGCGAGGGTTCGGGCCATCCAAGGCCGGCACCTTCCGTTGGTTCCCATCCCGGCGGGCATCACCGACATCAACTCCCGATGCCCCAATCGGCGGGCCGGATGCATAAGAAAAGTTTATACCAGTGAATCGATATATTCATAGCTGCCGACACCTTCGGCACAAGTATAATGCGCCGGGGGGAGGGCTGCATGCGCTCTCTTCCCTACAACCCCGACCAAGGTTGGTTGTTACCGCCCCGTGCTGAAGCCGTCCCGGGTCCCGAAAACCCTTGTTTTTGCGTGCGCTGTGTGGTAGACCGGTCGGTCCGAGCGCCTTGGTACAGCACTATAAATCAGTGGAACTCACAGTTTGATGAACTATTGGGAGGACAGCATGAATTGGCTTAATAGAAACGCTCGCAGCTTGGGAGTCCTTTGCCTCACCTTGCTTCTGGTCCCTGGGTTTGCCCATGCGCAAACCTTTCGGGGAACGATTCTAGGAACAGTTATCGATTCCTCGGGCGGGGCCATCCCCGGCGCCCAAGTGGTCATCAAGAACCAGGGAACCGGCCAAACCCGCACCACCACCAGTGGCGAAGCGGGAACCTACACCGTTCCTGAACTCCCCATTGGAGTGTACGCGGTCACGGTCAGCAAAGAAGGGTTTGAGTCCATGACCGTGGGCGGGGTCGAGGTGACGGTGGCAGCCGAACAACGTGTGGACGTGACCTTGGAACCGGGAAAAATCTCATCACGAGTGGAAGTGGAAGCCACCGCTCCCATGATCGCCACCACGGAAGACACCCTGGGTGGCACCGTGCAAGCGAGCGCCGTGGCCGACCTCCCCGTGAATGGCCGCGACTACACCAAGCTGATCTACATGCAGCCCGGCGTGAGCGGCGGTCCCGACATGATCACGGACTCTCCCGGCTCCTTCGGAGAGTTTTCCGTGAATGGGGCGCGCGGACGTGCCAATAACTTTCTGCTCGACGGCACCGACATGAACGACGGCTACCGCAACGATCCGGCCATCAACCAGGCGGGAGTCTTTGGCACCCCCGCGACCATCCTGCCGGTGGATGCGGTGGCCGAACTCGCTGTCCTCTCCAACTTCGCGCCCGAATATGGCCGCAACGCCGGCGGCGTGATCAATATCGTGACCAAGTCGGGAACGAACCAGATTCACGGCACGGCGGCGGATTATCTCCGCAATGACGCTCTGGACGCGCGCAACTTCTTCAACACCGCCCCCACTCCCAAAACCGCCTTCCACAACAACCAGTTTGGCGGCTCCCTGGGCGGCCCCATCATTAAGAACAAGGCCTTTTTCTTCGGCGACTACGAGGGCCAGCGCGAGACCGGAGGCTTGAACAGCACGGCTTGCGTCCCTTCGGCCGGTAACATTACCCAGGCGGAGAGCGAACTGTCGGCGCAAGAGATCAGCGTTAATCCCGTTATCGCCGCACTGCTCCAGCGGAATCCCTGGCCGGCCGCTAATTCTGCGACGCCCGACTCCTGCGCTACCGTCAACAATGTTTCGGCCAGCGCCAACATCTTCAACAGCGTGAACAGCGTCATCGCCAAGGTGGACTACAACTTCAATGAGAAGAATCTGCTGACGGCCAGATACTATTACTCCACCAGCAATCAGAGCTTCCCCCTGGGGCTGGGCGGCACCGGCGACCTGCCCGGCTACAATACCGTTACGCCCACCAACGTCAATCTTCTGTCCGTTTCCTATCTCAAGACGCTTTCACTCAACAAGGTCAACGAAGTGCGCTTCGGCTATAACCGCTTCTACGAAACCTTCATTCCCGAAGACAGCAAGTTCAATCCTGCCTCCATCGGGCTTGACACGGGGGTCAGCGCCCAGGACTACGGTTCTCCCAAGATCAGCGTCGCGGGGTTCACGTCCATCGGAGCAACCAGTTCGGATCCTCGGGGCCGCACCGACGAGAATTGGCAGTTCATTGACAACTTCTCCTGGAAACTCAACAAGCACTCGGTGAAGATCGGTTACGAGTTCCGCCGCACGACGGTGCACCAGTTCTTCGATGAGGGCTTCCGGGGCAGCCTGTCATTTGACAGCTTGACGGATTTCTTGCAGGGCATGCCCACAGGTGGCGGCAGCATTCTGGAAGGCGATACCGACCGCAATACCTACCAGAACTCGCACGCCCTCTATGTGCAGGACAGCTTCCGCGCCAGCCGCGAGGTCACGCTCAACTATGGATTGCGATGGGACTACTTCGGAGTGCTGGCGGAGGATAACAACCTCCTTTCCAACTTCAACCCGGTCAACGGAGTGCTGACCCAGGTGGGCACGAATGGGTTGGGGAGTCTTTACCAGCCGGATCACAAGAATTTCGCACCACGCGCCAGTGTGGCTTACGACTTTAAGGGCAAAGGCAACACGGTGATCCGCTCCGGCGGCGGTATCTTCTATGACGTCTTCTCGCAGGACTTCTTTCTCGGCCAGGTGCCTTACAACGCCGCTACTCCCGGGTCTGCCTACAACGATATCGGACCCAAGCCCATTCTCTCGAGCGGAGCCGTTACCTCCCAAATCGTCTCCGGGCAGCCCGTTTACAGCGGCTTCGGCGCCTCGTCGAACCTTTTCGCCGTGGCCCAACACCTCCCCACCCCTTACATGTACAACTACAACTTGAATATCCAGCAGCAGTTGGGCAAGCCGGCCGTGCTCCAGATCGGCTACGTAGGGTCGGCGGGCCATCACCTGTTCCGTTTTCGCGACATCAATCAGCAACAGTTAAGTTGCCAACTTGGAGTCAGTTGTGAGGGTAATTTCCCCTACCCGAACTTCGGCTACATCAACTATCTGGAGACCTCGGCAAACTCGATCTACAACGCCCTCCAGACGCAGTTGCGGATTCGCAATATTCATGGTTTCGAATCCACGGTCAATTACAATTATTCCCATTCCATTGACAATGCCAGTGACGGCACGGACTTTGAGCCCAATGCCGCGCAACCTAACAACAGCTACCGCGTGGACCTGGAACGCGGCAACTCCAACTTCGACGTTCGTCATCGTCTTACCTGGACGTCCGATTACAAGTTCCCATCGCCCAAAAGTGGCGGAGCCTGGTCCAAGATCGGCGGAGGATGGGCGCTCGACAGCGTCCTGACCCTGCAGACCGGGCAACCCTTCCAGTTAAACTTCAACTTCAGCGGCGACTATGACGGTACCGGCGAGTACTTCCCCCGTCCCGACGTGATCGGCAATCCCTATGCGGGAACCAGCCTCCCCAATAACGTCATTAACCTCTCCGCCTTCAAAGTTCCTTGCACCTGGTCGGATGGCGCTTGCGTCCCCGGAACACAGCATACGGGCAACGAGGGTCGCAATTCCCTTTGGGGTCCCCCGTTCAAGCAATGGGACCTTGCTCTCTATAAGGACACCGCCATAACCGAACGGCTGAAGATGCAGTTCCGCGCCGATTTCTTCAACATCGTTAATCATCCGAATTTCACCAATCCCTTCTTGCCGACCTTCTTTGCCGCGTGCGACAACACGGGAATCGATGCCAACGGCGCGTGCGAGGGCTACCTGCCCACCACGGCCACGGGCGACGTGGGAGAAGGCAATCCCTTCATCGGGGGAGGCGGCCCGAGAGGAATTCAGTTGGCGCTGAAATTCATGTTTTAGCGCAACGATGAGCCGGGGATGGCAAGTTAGAGATTTCTCATTAGAGATTTCTGGCTTGCAAACCCCGGCCCCGGACGCTACAGTGATGTTCCCGACTTGAGATCTCGACTTCGAGATCTCAAGTTGGGGATTTCGCGCCGGCATTCTCAGATCGGAGATTTCAAATCTACGATTTCAAACCTGAGACGGTGGGAAGTGAATCTCTTCTCCAGCACGGAGTATTAGTAATGCTACATACGCGTTTTGAGGAACTGCCAGTATGGAAGGAGGCTCTTCAGTTGGCGGCAGGCACTTACGCGCTCACTGCCCAGCCGCCCTTCCATGGGGAATACAGCTTGCGTGACCAGATTGAGCGCGCGGCGGTCTCCGTCTCCAACCATATCGCCGAAGGCTTCGAGAGTGGCACCACGAAGGAGTTGTTGACTTTTCTGCACATCGCCCGCAGCTCAGCCGGGAAAGTGCGCTCCATGCTGTGTCTGTTGGAAATCCTTCCCGACTACGATTATCTCAAACCGGATATTTCCGATTTGAAATCCCAAACGGAAGACATTTCCCGCCAACTTCAGGACTGGGCGGACTCGCTCCAGGACTCACCTGCCCCCGTCAACGCTGCTTGAGGGATAAGAAACCTCGCGATTGCGACGTCCGAGGAGAAATCACTCCTCGCCGAAATCACTAACCACTTCCCTTAAGGCTTTATCCTTATTAATACGACGCCGTGCGAGGGCACATCGGCGGAAAACTGATCGGCGACTTTGCCCAGGTCCTTGTGCGCCCATAGATCGCGGACTTTCATTGTGCCGTGCAGCCCTAGATCCGACCAGGCGACGGTCATTTTCGCCGCCGCGTCTCCGCGATTAAAAAGTCCCACCGCCCAGGTCTTATCTTGAAGCGGACGCGCCGCAATCACCAAAGAGCCCTGCTCGGAGATCTTTTTTACCGGCTGGGCCTCAGGGTCCTGGTCGATGGCGATAACCTCGGTGTTCATCAGAATGGACTTGGTTTCCTCGCTCATCGAGCGCAGATCGTTGCCTGCCAGCAGGGGCGCCGCCAGCAGCGACCACAGGCTCATGTGCGTTCGGTATTCGTCCGCGCTCATCCCACCGTTGCCGATTTCCAGCATGTCAGGATCGTTCCAGTGGCCGGCCTGCCCATAGGAAGCGATAGCGAATTGCTTGAAGCCGATTTGGTCCATGCTTTGCCAGTGATCGCTGATGTCCCCGGTAGTGCGCCAAAGGTTGCCGCCCACCTTGGGCCCCCACTTCCATACGTCCTCCATCCCATACTGGCACAGGCTGAAAACGATGGGGCGGCCGGTCTTCAGCAGCGCATCTCCCATCTTCTGATAGACAGCCTGCATATCTTCCGGCTTGTAGATTTCGCCGGCGCTGCACCAATCGTACTTGAGATAATCAAAGCCCCAGGCGGCGTAAGTGTTGGCGTCCTGCTGCTCGTGCCCGTAGCTGCCTTCGTAGTTCGCGCAGGTCTTGGGGCCGGGTCCCGAGTAAATTCCGATCTTCAACCCCTTGGAATGAACGTAATCGGCCAGCGCCTTCATATCGGGGAATTTCCGGTTGGTCATGATGTTGCCTTGGGCGTCGCGGCCGGCCTCCCAGGTATCGTCGATGTTGACGTAGACATATCCCGCATCCTTCATGCCGGTGGCAACCATGGCGTCGGCCATGCCCCGCACATCGGCGTCGGTCACCTTGGCGGCGAACTTGTTCCAACTGTTCCAGCCCATGGGAGGCGTGCGCGCCAAGCCGTTGTCAGGAACATCGTGCAGTGGCGGCAGTGGCAGGCGCGGGGGAGGAAGCGCCGCTTCGGGTGTGGAGGGCTCGGCAATTCCCGTGATCGGGTCGCGCCCGGGAAACTGCAGCGTCATGGAGATCTTGTTGCCCTCCATTGCGCCTTCGTAGATCACGCTGCGGTCCTGGTTCTGAAAATGGATGGTAACCACCAGGCGGAGTTTGCCGTCGCGAAAAGTCCCGTCGCTGATCGGCGTTTCCCGGCCATTCCTCAGAATCCTGCCGGTAACTTTCTCACCCGACTGCTTGAGATCGAGGAACGTCTCCCGGTAATTGCCGTCGCCGGTGGGCACGCGCAAAACCCAGAAGCCGGTCACGTCCGTTTGCGCCGCGACCGGGAGAGATCCGAGGAGTAGTAGGCAAGAAATCAAGAGTGTTCGAATAACGATGACGCGTGATATTGCTGTGACTCGTGAACTGGCTTGTGATTTCAAGTTTCCCTCCGTATGAGCTGGGCTGCAGGTTTGGAGCGATTTCGCGAGCGTCCCGGCGCGAGCTTTTCTGATTGCCTCCCGTCAGCTTCCTAACCCAGAATGTCAGGTCAGGATGGCAACGCATCCGCGTGCTGGGGTTTTCGATTGCAACCGTCAATCGACAATCGAAAATCGGCAATTAAAAATCGGCAATTGTTTTCACCCATGCAATTTTTGAAATGCCGCAAGGCATCTCTGTACGGTTTCCATTTCGGAGTAATCGCTGCCTTCCTGCTCGATCAGGTAGTATTCGATTCCCCCGGTTTTTTCGGCGGCTACGAACATTTTCTTCCAATGAGCAACCCCTTCCCCAGTCAAAACCTTGTATCCCCCCTGGGGAGACCAATCCTTCACATGCATCGAGTGGATACGGCCGGGGTTCTCCTTGATCCAGGCTAAGGGATCACTGCCCGCGGCCAAGCAGGTTCCCACATCCAGTTGCAGCATGATGCTCTTGTCGAGCGCCGTTCTCAGCACCTCCATGGGCTTCTGCCCATCGATGGGCCTCCACTCGGCGTCGTGATTGTGATAACCGGCGTGCAGACCCTGTCCTTGCAAGGTGTCGTTGGCCTTGTTCAGGGTTTCCGCCACGCGCTTGTAGCCATCCAGGCCGTGCACATCGCCGGGATGAGCCAGCACGATGTAGTGAGTCCCCAGAATTATATTCAGGTCAATCGCCTTGCCCAACCCTTCCGGGGTGAAGGAGGTCAACCCGTTGTGAGTGGAATAGCAATGGATACCGAGTTCATCCAGTTCGGCGCGAACCTGGTGGGCGTATTCGGGCGTCCAGTCGTAGTAGGGCGCGTAGAACTCTACGCATTGGTACCCCATCTTTGCTACGCCCCGAACGGTTCCCATCAGGTCTTTCTTCAACTCCTCGCGAACCGAATAGAGTTCCAGTCCCACGGGAATATGTTTTGACTGCGCCGCGGCAGCCACCAGCGGCGCCGCCGCCACAGAACCTAGAAAAGCACGACGTGAAATCCGGGATGGTTTGTTCATAGTGGGCCTACCATATCACAACTTGGCCCTTTAGGGAGGCTCACCTGGCCCGGAGCGAGTAGGGCAGGGCAGCAAGGCCGCAAAAAGAAGTCAAAAGGCAAAGCGCAAAAGTCAAAGCGGGGTGTGACACCGAGCGGCGCCGATCTGACCTTTTTTCTGAAAATCACCCCACCATGATTAGATTGCTACGGGAGCACAAGCCTGCAAGCGCCGAATGCCGCACTTAGGCGGTACGGCGTGGGCCAGATTGGAGTTTTTCGGCAGGTGGTGTGCGCAGGTCCCACGCCAGACCCACGGATTTGAGCGAGCGGATAAATCCATAGGCAATGTCGACTTCCCAGGGACGAAGCCCGGTGCGCGCGGAGGTGGGGAAGGCGTGATGATTGTTGTGCCAGCCCTCTCCATAGGTCAGGAGGGCCACCCACCAGCAATTGGTGGAGAGGTCGGGGACTTCGAAATTGCGGTATCCGAACTTGTGCGTAGCGGAGTTCACCAACCACGTGCTGTGATAGGTCATGACCACCCGAACGCACATCCCCCACACCACAAATGGCCAACCACCCAAAACGTAAAGCAGGATGGCCAACAGGGCGGCGAGTTCCAGGTAATATCGGCCTAGGAAGCGATAAAAGGGCTGGCGAAGGAGGTCGGGGGTATAACGATTGGCAAGCTCCTCCCGGTCTTTTTCCGTGGTTGTCCACATCATCCACAGGACATGGCTCCAAAAGAAGCCCTCGCGCGCGCTATGCGGGTCACCCGCTTCATCGGCGTACTGGTGGTGCTGCCGATGGTGCGCAACCCATTCAATGGGGCCGCCTTCCAGGGTCATGGTTCCCAGAAAGGCGAAGGCGTATTCCAAGGCTTTGGAGCACTTGAATGACCGGTGCGTGAGCAGGCGGTGGTAGCCAATGCAGATTCCCAGCCCTCCGAACGCCGCGTGCAGCAGGATGCAGACGCCGATTGCCGCCCAAGTGGTCTGCCAGAAAACCGCGATGATGCCCAGGTGCATAGCAATGATAAAGGCCGCTTTGACGGGTTTGAACTGGTCGCGAACGGGCACGGCCGGAGAGGCCGGCAGCGCCACGCTGAGTTGAGCCATGGAGCCTCCTCAAATGCCCGCCCGGGGATGTGCCCAAGCCGGCATAATTCGTTATTTAGATCGTCTTGCGCCCTGTTGTGTCGAAATGCCAGGCGGCTGGGGCCAGCGAAACCACCCCTTTGCCCTTTTGCGAAGCGATCCGCTTGGCATCAGAGAAGATTACAATTGCGGACGGGCGAGCCCTCACACACTTCGACCGCATCGAGACGATGCGAAAACTCTCACCCGCCGAGCAACCGGCTTTCCCCGCTTGCGGGTCTTAGACTCGTTCGACGTTCGCCGCTTGCAAACCCTTGGGGCCCTTTTTGACTTCAAAGCTCACCCGGGCGCCCTCTTCGAGCGTGCGATACCCATCGCCCTGGATTGCCGAGAAGTGTACGAATACATCTTCGCCGCTTTCCCGTTGAATGAACCCATAGCCTTTGGCGGCGTTAAACCACTTTACCGTTCCTTGTTCTTTCATGCTGAAAGCACCTGATATGGTTGATTTTGGCAATTTGTCGAATAGGCAACGGCGGGAATACCCGACGGCTTCTGTAATACCTCGTGTCGCAAATCCTGTAGCCAGACTCTGTGCGCTGCTCGTGTTTGCGATTGCGCGGAAATTACCCCAACAAACTGCGCGCTTGACCATACCACCTTTTTCCGGGGTGCGCCATTACAAAAAACGTCAAAAGGTACATACAAGACATTTTGTCTGATATTGGAACGCCGCTTGTTGACCACATTTAAATGCCAAAATGGGGACTGTGGCCCGCATGGGGAGTTGCAAACTTATGCGGAATGTCAGCGGCAGAATGCCCTTTTGGGTTCGCACGTTGCTCTTCTTATAGCAGCGTGGTCAGACGCGGTCAGAGCGCGGGGCCATGGCGAGGGCAATGGTTCGCGACCAGAAGCCGCAGGCAGAATCAACCGGACCATGCGCTCCAACAGAGAATAATCCCATGCCCAGTTGATTAGCACCAAAAGGCGATTGCGGAAGCCCGCAAGCTCGATAGGGTGAATCCCCAGGCAGCGCCCCCGCGCCATGTCTTCGAGGGCGAGTTGTTCAACTGATTCATCAAGCCGATCCCATGAGGGTGTCCCTTCCCACTTCCCGCATGCCAATAGGATTCCCCGCTGATCATCCGCAAGCTCGGCCAAAATACCTCATATTGTGATATTGTTTGTTGAATCTGGATTTTCCATTTCAGATTGCATTCTGAAAGCGTGCGAGTTGCGCTATTCTGAATGTGACGGGGGCCTGACCACGAGAGGAAAGGATTGGGATGGAAGCTGAGCGACAATGCCCGCGGTGCGGCCACAAAATTCCGTGGGGGCAAACAAAGTGCCCCTTCTGCCCCGGTCAAGGCGGGTATTTATGGCCTCTGCGGCGCGACACGTTTCTGCTGTTAATTCTCGTATTCCTTATTCTCATGTTTGTCATCACGGGTTTCACCGTGAGGGTCTACCATGCGGTGGAAAGAGGATTCGCGCAGGATTGGTACACCCGTGGTGAAAAGGATCTCCGTGACGGGCGCGCGGAAGCCGCCCTGGCGGATTTTCGCACGGCCCTGTCCTACTCGCATGACAATGTGGAATATCAGTTGCGGCTCGCGCAGGCGCTGGTGGCGGCGGGGAATTCGCGAGAAGCGCGGGCGGAAGCGCGCACTTACCTGCTGAACCTGCTGGAGCACGAGCCGGGGAACGGCACGGTGAATCTGGAGCTAGCACGGCTGGCCGCGCGTGATCATGCCGTCTCGGATGCCATGCGATTCTACCATGGCGCGATTTACGGTGAATGGAATGACGACCCGGTGGTGAGGCGAAGGGCGGCGCGGCTGGAACTGGTGGAATTCCTGCTGGCGGCCGGCCAGAAGGATTCCGCGCGCGCGGAATTAATTGCGCTGGCGGCTGACCTGCCTGCCGATCCCGCCTTGCAGACCAAGGTGGGAAATCTGCTTTTGCGAGTGGCGGGTTACGATGACGCCTTGAAGTTGTTCCGCCAGGCGCTCGGGGAGGAGCCCCGTTTGGCGCCTGCCCTGGCCGGAGCCGGCGCGTGTTACTTCCAGAACGGCGACTATGCCCGGGCGGAGCATTTCCTCACGCGTGCCGTGCAGCAGGACCCCCACCTGGTGCAGTCGGCGGCGATGCTCGACACCGCCCAAAACGTCCTGGATATTGACCCTTTCAACCGCCGCTTAGGCAACATGGAGCGGGCCCGGCGTGCTGTCCTGGACTTCAACTTCGCCCTGATGCGCCTTGAAAACTGCGCGGCGCAACAGGGAATCGATTTGAAGGTGGCGGGCAGCGACCCGCTCCCAGCTCTATACGCCCAAGCCTCCGAGCTTCAGCCGCGTGCGCAGCAACGATACCTCAGCCGTGATCCCGAGTTGCTATCCCGGATTATGGACATGGCATTTGAGATTGAGCAAGCGACCGCGCACACCTGCGGTGAGCCGCAGGGCCAGGATCTGGCGCTGCTGTTGTTGGCGCGAGAGCAAGGAGGACCCCGCCCGTGAATGCGCCCCCCGTGACGCCTCCTTTTTCACCGGACGAACGGCCGTCTTCCGTGTCCGGTATTTGGGGGGAACTACGAAAGCGCCTGCACTGGGCGCAGGAGGGCGAGTCGCTGAAAGAAGCGCAACTCTTCCTTCTCCTCGCCGTAATTATTGGACTGTTCTCCGGCTTGTCCGTCGTCCTTTTCCGAGTCGCCATCGACTGGACAAAACTGCTGGCTTTTGGCTCCGGGTTGACCCCACCTTGGACGCGCGCCCTGATAGTTCCGACAGTCGGGGGGTTGGTAGTGGCTTACCTTGTGATTCGGTTCTTTCCCCGCGCTCGCGGCAGCGGCGTGAACCAGACGAAGGCAGCGGTTTATATCTTCGACGGTTATATTCCATTCAATACAGTCATCGGAAAGTTTATAACTTGCGCATCGGCGATCGGGACGGGGCAATCGCTGGGGCCGGAGGACCCTTCCTTGCAAATGGGCGCCGGGATTGCCTCGGCCCTGGGGCGTAGGCTGCGGCTCTCCCGTGATAAGGTGCGGCTGATCGCGCCGGTGGGCGCCGCGGCCGGTCTGGCGGCGGCGTTCAACGCGCCGATTGCCGCGGTCATTTTTGTCATCGAGGAAGTCATTGGGAACTGGACCGCGGGGGTGTTGGGCGCCATCGTGCTCTCGGCGGTGGCGAGCGTAGTCGTCTCGCGGTGGTTCCTGGGTGACCAGGCGCTGTTTCGCATTCCCGCTTATCACCTGGTTCATCCCGCGGAGTTGCTGGCTTATGCGGCGCTGGGAGTGATGGGTGGAGTTGCCTCATTGGCCTTTGTCAAGCTGATCGCTTACGCACGGCCGCGCTTGAAGGCTCTCCCACGCTGGACGCAATACCTACAACCCGCTTTGGCGGGGTTGCTGATCGGCGTCATAGGCATCTGGTTTCCGCAGGTGATGGGCGCCGGCTATGGCTATATCGACCAAGCCCTGCACGACCAATTCACCTGGCAGATTCTGGCGCTGCTGGCCGCGCTCAAAATCCTTTCCACCAGCCTCTCCTTTGTCAGCGGCACGCCGGGCGGCATGTTCGCCCCCACACTTTTCATTGGCGCCATGCTGGGCGGCGCGGTGGGCGGCGTCGAGCATCACTTCTTCCCCTGGCTGACGGGTGGGGTGGGCGCTTACGCGCTGGTCGGTATGGGGACCCTCTTCGCGGGATTCCTGCGCGTTCCCCTGACCTCCGTGTTTATGGTGCTGGAATTAAGCGGCAACTACTCCATCATTCTTCCCGTAATGATTTCCAACACCATCGCCTATCTGATTTCCCGGCAGTATCAGCAGACCTCGCTTTTTGATCTGCTCTCCCGGCAGGATGGCATGGACTTACCTTCCATGGAAGAGCGTCGGGAAGAGGCCACGCTGCACGTGGAAGACGCCATGCGAGCTTACCAGGGCGTCGTGCTGAACACCGACGATCCCATCCTGGTTGCGCTCACCCATGCAGAGGCTTCCGCCGAGGTCTTTGTCCTGGTCAAAGTGGGCCCAGAAAAGTGGCAAGGGATCAAATTGGATGATTTGCGCGGTTGGGCGCCGCAGATGCGCCAGGCTGATCCTCTCCACGACCTGCTTCCGGAAACGACACTTCCGGTTCTTCATCCCGACCAGCCCCTCAGCGAAGCTCTGCGCCGCCTGGGTGACTGGCCATTCCTGCCGGTCGTCAGCCGCGCCGATTTTGGCAAGCTTGAAGGCGTGGTGAGCCTCCCCGACGTTCTGCGAGCTTACCGTATGGGCGGCTGAGGTTAACCACCCGGGCCGTCGTTGGAGAGGTATTGATCGAGGGAATGGAGCTGGCGCGCGAGTTCGTCCACGCGATGCTCCAGCAGATTGCGAATGGAGAGCATGCCGGTGAGCTGGCCGCTCGAGTTGACGATGGGCAAGTGGCGCACGTGGCGCTCCACCATGTGGACCAGGGCATCTTCCTCATGACTCTCTTCCGTAATGGTCTCGGCAGGAGAAGTCATGACATCGCCCACGCGCGTGTCCTGGGGATGGCGATGACGCAGGACCACGCGCATCATGACGTCGCGCTCCGTAAAGATGCCGAGCAAGCGGCCGCCATCGACCACGGCGACAGCCCCCACGGCGCACTCGGCCATCATTTCTACGGCCTCCAGCACGGTCGCGCTGGGCGCAATGGTAGCAGGAGGGACACTGGCAATCTTTAGGAGACTCATCACCGCCTCCGGACGAAGTGGATTTTAAAGTTAAGCTGAACAGATTTCGATTGACCCTGAAAGACTAAGAATAAAGCGGCGGAGGAGGGAAGTCAAGACCGTGGGTATGAAGCTTGAAAAAGGATAGACCAAGACGTACAGTCGTCCCATGATGCTTATACTTGGGATTTCCCATTGGCTTTTACCGGTAGCGCCGGGCTTACTCCTCATTGGCTTAGCCTCTTTGAAGTTCTATGGCCTATACCGAGGAATTGAAGGTGGGGCCGGAAAACCAATACCTCAGCGTCTCTGCGGTACTTGACCAACCTGGAAGCGCCGCAGTCTGCGGCTGGGGGTTCCCATTCTCTTTCTCGTGGTCGGTCTGGCAGCATTCATCTGGGGGGCGGCGGAGGTGCATCTCGGCAGACCGATAGAACTCCCGATCGAACGGAGTCCGTTTGTACGTGGGATTCTCGGTGGGGCAGGATTGCTCGTCTTCGTATGGTGGATCTTCAAAGAGATCCAACGAGCAATAAAGAGCCGAAGTTAAAGAGCAGTGTCGTCCTGACCGTGGGCTTTTCTAAAGTCTGACTCGTACTATGTCGCACGAGACCCCGGCGGAGCTGCTCCGCCGGGGATGACGCAAGTTGTCATCACAGGCGCGCCTACACCTCGTCCGGCACCACGTAAGGCGTGCGATAACCGCGGTCGCCGTCGCGGAGCAGGCGGGAAGCTTCCGGGTCGCCGATCACCACCATTCTTTCCGGATCAAACTGCAAAGTGCGGCACACTCGATACGAGACATTCCCCAGGTGCAGCAAGGTGCAGGAGATGAGGCCTTCGGCGATGGGGGCGTTCAGGTCCTCCGGCTTGCGGCTGCGCACGCAGTCGATGAAATTGGCCCAGTTGTTGCCGCCGGCGTTGGCGTGGGGTCCGGGCTCCTGCTCCTGGCCAATCCACGACTTGTAGCTGTCGTAGCCGTTCATGGCTACGTAGCCTTTGGAGCCGTAGAAGGTGTTCCCGATGGTGTTCTGCGGGCCTGTCATCCTCTTGCTTTCCGCGGCGTTGCCGAGGGCGGCGGGAACTTCTCCTCCGCCGAAAGCCGGTGTGCCGATTTCAGCTTCGTGGTTGGTTATCCAGTGGCGAACTTCAAATTCCAGCAACCGCTTCTTCCCATCCGGCATGGTGAATTCATACGCCACATTCAAGACGTTGGGAGTGGTCTGGTCATCCTCAAACATCACGTGGGCGCCGATAGCCGCAACCCGCGTGGGGTACTTCACCCCTAATCCCCACCGCGCGACGTCAAGCTCGTGGATTCCCTGGTTGCCGATATCGCCGTTGCCGGTGTCCCATACCCAATGCCACTTGTAGTGAAAGCGGTTTTGGGTGAAAGGCTTGAGGGGCGCGGGACCGGTCCAAAGGTCATAGTGGACGCCCGCGGGCACGGGTTCTTCCACCGCATGGCCGATGGTGTCGCGCCACTTGTAACAGAGACCGCGGGCAAGATAAACGTCGCCGATCAGACCGTCGCGCATCTTCTGTATACCTTCGATGACTGCTTTGCCGGAACGGCTGTTAGTGCCGTGCTGGGCGATGCGGTTGTGTTTCTCCACCGCGCGCAACAATTGTTGGCCTTCCCAGACGTTGTGGCACATGGGCTTTTCACAGTAAACATCCTTGCCGGCCTGGCAACTCCAGATGGCTTGGAGAGAGTGCCAGTGATTGGGCGTTGCGATGGAGACGGCATCAATGGATTTGTCTTCCAGAAGCTTGCGCAGGTCGACGTAAGTGTCGGGCCTCTTCAGCCCCATCTTATCCATTTCGTCCAGGCGCCGATTCGTAACGTTTTCATCCACGTCGCAGACAGCGGCGATTTCAACGTCAGGCATTTTGGAATATTCGTGAACGTGCGCCCAGCCCTGACCGTTCAGCCCCACCACGGCAACCCGCACGCGGTCATTGGCGCCGAAAATCCTTTCCGGCTTGGGGAAAAAACTGATCCCCCCCAGAGCTGCCAGTCCGGCACCGGTTCGGGCCGTAGTCTTGATAAAATCCCGGCGGTTGATCTCAGAATCCTTAGCCATAAAGAATCTCCTTCGCGAAGTTTGGAGGGCAATTATACCTTTGCTGGCTGGTAATGGCTAAAGGAAGTGAGGGGGATCGGTTCATCGGCTCATCTGGCCATCGGTTCATCTTGGGTTGCGATTTTGGATTGGCACGGCGGGCTCTGGGCGTGTGGAATGCTCTGCCACGATCACCATGACCGGATAAGACGTTTATCGGGCAGACGGAGCGGGGATTCGCATTCCTTGGGTATCTGATCACCAAGCAAGGCGTGACAGGCGTTGCGCCTTCGGCAGGGGAGGGATTTCAAGAACGTGTTGTCCGGCTTTATGAGCAGAATGCGCCCCGATTCGGAATCGGGGCGCATGGGGCAATACTTCCGGCCCTGGAAGCCATGGGTGGTCAGGGGTGTACCGGTAGCCAGCGTAGCGTTCAAGTGGCCTGGCGAATCCCACCCGCAAGCCGTTTGCGCATCACCAGCGCCATCGCCAACAAGCCGATAGGGAGTACGAAAACGGTGGAAGGCTCGGGGGTGGTCGCATAGACTGATATGGTCCCTACCGCGACGGGTGAGTCGTAGCCGTATAGCGTCCAATAGAGCGCCGACCCGGGGACCAGAGAGCAGGGGGCGCTGATGCAGCCACTGTAGACAATTTCCGAAGGGGTGCAGGGGCCATTGAGACCTGTGCAGCCCGTCCCGTAGTATAAGGTCTGAATGGTGGCAGCGTTTGGCGGGTTCGCTGGGGGTTCTACCTGGCCAAACGCGACTCCCACGGGTATGTTTGGCCCTCCCGGCTGGGCTATCCACAGCCCAATCTGCCAGTTGCTTCCAGGCGCCCAGTTTATTACCGGCGGAGTCAGAGTGTCGTGGAGCATGGTTCCTAGTGGCACATCAATGAGCTCTTGAGCACAGACCTCTTGTCCGAATTGTGGTGAGCAAACGCCGACGAATCCGAACAAGTCGGAGTTAACCCAATAAGGTGTTGTGTAATTGATCCACACGTCCGCCACGTAGGCTGAGTCGGCGCGCATTGGTGCGGGGCCCAGAAACATCACGACTGCCGCGACCGCCAATGATCGAATAAGAGATCTCATGTTCTGCCTCCACCATTACCATTGAGTTGAGAAACGAAAAGCCCGCAGGTGCATCCGGCAGAATCATGAGGAAGCACATTTTCGTCGCCTTCTTCCTCGCTGGCGGAGTACCTCGCACCTGTATTTATGCCGCAAGTGGGCCTTTTTATAACCGTATTTCAAAATATTCTCTTCAGGCGCTCAGAGACCGGCGCAGGCTTTCGATAATGCGAGCCTTGCACTGCTCATCGTTGGCTGGCTAACCCCCACGTTGCGGGCGAATTCAGCTTCTGCGGCTCTCTGCTAGAAGAATTGACTCATGACCCAACGGGTCTTGATGGATCTCATTACCACGAAGATGGTAAGCGGGTACGAAGGATGCGCCGCTGTTGGAGATCCGGCGGCGCATTGGCCAGCACGTCCGGCGCTGGAAGCGGTGGGTCGTCAGTGCGTGCCGGTAGCCACCGTTGCGTTCAAGTGGCCCGGCGAATTCCCCCCGCATTCCGTTTACGCATCACCAGCGCCATCGCCAACAAGCCGGTAGCGAGCAGTCCCAAGGTGCCGGGCTCCGGGGTCCAATCGACCGACGTAGGGTTGGCGCTCGGCCCGTTGAAGTACACGGCTACTGTGACGATCGCGTCGGGCGGGATCCCTCCGCTCCAGTCCATTGTGACGGTGGTGTTCGTGGAGCTAATGTCGGTGGCGTCGGTAATTGCAACGGGGTTACCGGGGGGCGCCCAGAAGGCAAGCGCACCGGTAACCATGGTGCCGGCGGGGAACGTTAGTTCCAAATCGCCGTATGTGTTTCCCGTGTTGTTTTGATATCTGAGCGCAAGGGGGTCGATGGGGTCCGCCTTCAGCGTGGGCGCGGCCACCGTCATGAGCAGAAGAGCAAGGAGAGAACCTCTTTGTACGGCCAAGCTTTTTATCCTGGACCTGCGCATCTTGACACCTCGAACGGCCACTGGAGTGGCCAAGTTTTCTCGGGCCAGTCTTTTTTGCCCACGGCGAATTGCCGGAACCGACCGATACCATGTCCGCCTCATGGCACAACCACGAGGAAGAACCTTCTCACCTGCTTCTTCCTCGCTTGCCGAGCGACGGGTACATATCGGTAATGCCGCGAATGTGCCTTTTTATAACCAGATTCCAAACATTTTTTCAGGCGTTCAGGGAACGCCGCAGGCTTTCGATAATGCGGGCCTTGCGCTTGCTCATCGCTGGCTGGCTAACGCCCACCTTACGGGCCACTTCAGTTTCTGTGGCGCCCCGCCAGAAGAATTGACTCACCACGAAGCGGTCGCTCGGGCTCAGGTGGGCTAAGGCCTCGCGGAGGGATTCGCGCAATTCCAAAGAAGGAGGCGAACTGGGGGGGAGCCTGTCTGGCACAGGTCCGTCGGCTGGTGGCAAGAACCGTAGAGCGTAAGTCCACTCCTGCCGATAATGGGTACGGACGGCTGCCATCACGGACACGCGCAGGAATGCATCCAAGGGAACGCCGCGCGCTGGGTCGAAGCGAGAGGCCGCCTCCCATGCCGTCGTGGCGGCAAGTGATCGCACTTGCCTCAACCAGTCGTGCTGCGACCAATTGGGTGGCACACGCCAAGTCCCTATTCGTCGGATACAACCGGCAAGCAGTGGTTCCCACTCGGAAAAGCCATCCATACCCCCTCCTTACAGAGGCGCGGTCGGATGCTGTCCAACTTGGCAAGCACAGTAATAAGAGTTGTACGGCTGCTGGCCAATGGCGGACGGAACGTCCGGTCAGCGCGGAATACCAAATTGTCTGCACGCAATTCACCAGCCAATTTCCCCGACGCATGCTCCCCAGCTAAGCCATTTAGAACTATGTGATTGGCATTTTGATTCATCGCTTGACCAGGCTGCCTGTGACTGAATGTTACAGCTTGGTTGCAGGTTTTTGCACTGTGAGGACGACTCCGGCAACCTAACTATGAACCTGCAAAAGCGCGTCATCAGCGCGTCGACGCCCTTGGCGAGGCGGAAAGGCAGGGACGGGAAGCGTTAGCAGGGGCGGTTCGCGAACCGCCCCTGCGAGCCGGCGAGCGTTTTCGTCCCTCCGCTCCTGAGGGTAGGCCTGGATCATCTCTCGGGATGGCTTGTCTAGAGGTTTTATCCAGATGTTTAAGCGGTCTGTTCCGTCCCCACGCCGGGCATTGCGCCTTGCCGTAATGATCCCGATTCACATTGTAGCCTCGATTTGCCTTGACCCATGCCGCTGAATCGTGCATACTAGCCTATAGATGACGCTAGACGCCGGGCGGTAGGAGCAAAGCGGCAGGCGGCGAGCGCCTTTTGTGCGTCATCGACCGGGGAAAGCAGAAGGCTGACTCCCCGCATCTGATTGCAGTCTTCCGAACGCGCTGTTGAGGTGAAGAAAGCAAGTTGGACTTTGCGGGAAGTCCGGCGGATCATCCACCGGCTGCTGAGAACTGGCCAATATTATCGAAGATGGAAGGCTTGGAGAAGGCTGCGGAACCTTAGACTGGGCTGCCATCCTGAGCAGGATCGCAGCATGAAAATGGGTTCGCCATGGCGAGAGAGACCGTGGTTTGAAACGATGTGTAGCAAAACAAAGGAGATATCGGTGGAGAGGCAAGACTCTGCAAAACACATCTCTATGAAAAGAAAGGGCTATTTTATCCACGGGCAAAGAGCGCGAGAGGAAAAAGGGGGATCCATTTTTTACGAGCGAAGCCTGAACGTTGCTGAAAACAAAGAAAGAAGGAAATGTCAGTTTTCGGGTCTGAAACGATGTTGATGAAAACAGACAAGTTAAAACCGCGTTGAAACGATGTTCATGAAAACAAAGGTAGTTGTGCGGAACGTAGGAGAGGATGAAAAACCCTTAAGAGGCAGGAGTCGCGACCCACTGGACCATTCGAACAACGACGGCAGAGCGTCTTCGGAGAGTGCGGAGGGAATGCCGCTGGTCATGGAGACGACCACTTAGCCGCACCCGCACACGACACTAGGCGGGGTTCTCGCGCGTCCCTGAGGTCGTGGGGTGTGCCGGGTAGCCCACATCCCTACCGCGACTGGAAAATGAAGGGACCGCGAAAGGAAAAGGCGCCATGACTGGCTGGCCCGTAGCAAGGGAGGAAATGGGAAGGAAATCCCTGCGCCAGAAGCTTCGCGCCGCATGGGACAAGGTCATGATCCACTGCGGCATGGCCTGCGACCGATTCGTAGCGCGCAAGGGTCCGGTCGCCCGACCCGCAAGCCAAATTTCTCCTTGCACGGCCTCTGGCCCGAACCCATAATTAAAGGTCAGGCATTTTCGTCAGCAACCCACTTTGGAGGCATTGGATTATGGCTTCAGGGACAACTGTCGGAACCCTGGGTGGACATGGAACCGGCAACACCAGCCGGGTGAAGGAGATTCTGAGCTGGTACGAAAGCGACAATCCCGGCACAAAGACCAACTTGGCGCGATTGCTCAACGCGGGCAAGCTGGGGGGCACGGGAAAGTTCGTGATTCTGCCCGTAGACCAGGGATTTGAACACGGGCCGGCGCGGAGTTTTGCCGTGAACCCTGCCGGGTACGATCCCAATTACCATTTCGATTTGGCGCTGGCGGCGGGATGCAACGCCTACGCCGCGCCCCTGGGGTTTATTGAGGCGGCGGCCGCCCGGCACGCGGGTGAAATCCCCCTGATTCTGAAAATGAACAACCACGACGTATTGCATGACGAGAAGGATCCAATTCCCGCCGTGACCGCCGGCGTGGGCGATGCCTTGCGCCTGGGCTGCGTGGCCATCGGCTTCACGATTTATCCCGGCTCCGCGCACGCCCAGACCATGTATGAACAATTGCGCGAGGCCGCGGAAGAGGCCAAGGCCTGCGGATTGGCCGTGGTTGTGTGGTCGTACCCGCGAGGCACAAGCCTTTCCAAAGAGGGCGAGACGGCGCTGGACGTGTGCGCCTACGCCGCCCACATTGCCGCGGAACTGGGCGCGCACGTCATCAAGGTGAAGCTGCCCACGGAATACCTCGAGCAGCCGGAAGCCAAGAAGGCTTACGAAAAGGCCAACGTGCCCCGCGCTACGCTGGCCGAGCGCGTCCGGCATGTGGTGCAAGCCGCCTTCGACGGCCACCGCATCTTGATATTCTCCGGCGGTCCCAAGAAAGACAGCGACGAGGCGGTGTTCGACGAAGCCCGCGCCATCCGCGACGGGGGCGGGTTCGGCTCCATCATCGGCCGCAACTCCTTCCAGCGTCCCAAGGAGCACGCGCTGAAGTTTCTGGGCACGATCATGAAGATCTATGCCGGCGAGTTAGTTTAATCGGTTTGGCCGGCGCTTGTCCGTGGTCCTTAGTCCCTGGTCAGTGGCCTGGGGTTATGCCAAGGACAACGGACCAAGGACAACGGACAAATGACAACCTATGTCCACAATTCTGATTATTGAAGACGAAGCGAAAATGCGGAGGCTGCTGGAGCTGAATCTCGCCGAGGATGGTTACACCATCCTGACCGCGGCTGACGCCGAGGCCGGCCTGAACATCCTGCGGCAGGAAAAGATCGACCTGATTGTGACCGACCTCAAGCTGCCGGGGATGAATGGCCTGGAATTCCTGCAAGCCGTGAAGCGCACCAACGCCACGTTGCCCGTGGTGGTGATGACGGCTTTCGGCACCGTGGAGACGGCGGTAGAGGCCATGAAGGCGGGCGCCAGCGACTATGTGCTGAAGCCCTTTGCCATGGAGGAAATCAAGCTTATCCTGCGCAAGGAGTTGGATGTTCATCGCCTGCGTGAGGAGAACCGGTCGCTGCGTGAAGCGCTGGGCCAGCGTTACCAGTTTCGCAACATTGTTGCCTACAGCCCGAAGATGCAGGAAGTGTTGGCGACCGTGGAGCGCGTGGCCCCCACAAATTCCACCGTGCTGCTGGGCGGGGAAAGCGGCGTGGGCAAGGATCTGATCGCGCGCGCCATCCACGAGCATTCACGGCGCGCGGCGGAAGCATTCATAAAAGTCAACTGCACGGCGATTCCGGAAAACCTGCTGGAAAGCGAACTGTTCGGTTACGAGAAGGGCGCATTTACGGGCGCCAACACCACCAAGCCGGGCAGGTTCGAACTTGCCGACAAGGGCACTATTTTTCTCGACGAGATCGGCGATGTCCCGGGTTCGATCCAGGTGAAACTGTTGCATGTCCTCCAGGACCGCGAATTCGAACGGCTGGGCGGAACCAAAACCCTCAAGGTTGATGTGCGTGTCATCGCCGCCACCAATCAGGACCTGCGCGCGGCGCTGGAGCAGGGAACCTTTCGCCAGGACCTTTACTACCGGCTGAACGTTGTGCCCATCAGCATCCCGCCGTTGCGCGAGCGCAAGGAAGAGATTCCCTACCTCGTCGATTATTTCATCACCCGCTTCGCGCGCGAGTCCGGCAAACCCCTTAGCGGCATTACTCCCCCCGCGCTGAAACTGCTGATGGATTTTCACTGGCCGGGCAACGTGCGCGAGCTCGAAAACATCATCGAGCGCGCCGTAGCGCTTTCCACCGGCACCATTATCGATGTTGCTGATATCCGCCTGGATGTTTCACCATCTATGGTTACCGCATCAGCAGCGTCCGGCTCGACGCCCTTCCCGCCCGCCGGCATGACCCTGGAACAATTCGAAGACGAGATCATTCGCGAGGCCCTGCGGCGCGCCAATGGCAACAAAAGCCAGGCCGCCCGCCTGCTCGGCCTGTCGCGCAACGCCCTGCGCTACCGCCTTGCAAAGATCGGCGTGCCGGACGAGGAAGAGAAGTAGAGGAGAACAATGAGACGCCTTGCGATCATCTGTATGCTGCTGATTCTGGGTGTTTCTCCGCTTCACGCCAACTGGGGCAGTGGAGCCGGGGGCAGCATAGGAACCGGCGGCCTCAAGGCGTTCGGAACAACCCAGGTGGAAATGCAAAATGAGGATTTATCCATCCAACTCTATCGGGACAGGGCGAAGGTCCATGTGAGTTATGCCTTGAGAAATACGGGCGACGCGGTGGATGTCCGGGCGGGTTTCCCGTGCTTAGCTATTCGGTCGAAGTCAAAGAGCTTTCTCGAAATTGAAGATTATCGACTCACTGCCGATGAGCGAGGCGTGCCCTATCACATCGAAAAAGGGAATCTGGGAAACTGGAAGACCTTGTTCGATAGCGATTTTATGAAAATGGCAGAGGGCGCGCCCGACGAAGAGGAGGATGAGACGGGCGCCAAACCGCCCGCCGACCTGCGGAACCTCTGGTGGTTGGTTTCCACCGTTCACTTTGAAAAAGGGGAAACGAAAAAGATAGACATCCGATATGAGTCGCTCTACGAAGAAAGTTCCGGCGGCTATTCGGACGACTCAACCATAAATAATGGCTATTTCCGCTATCTGCTATCGACTGCCGCTGCCTGGAAGGGACCTATCCAAAAAGGGAAGGTAACCCTGGAGGCCGTCACCATTGATCCAAAGTCCATTACCATCAAACCGCGAGACCGCTTCCACCAAACGCCGGCAGGGTTTGTTTGGGAGTTCACCGACCTGGTACCCACCATGGAAGACAACATCGAAGTTTGTATGAACGACAAGTCGGACATCATCTTCAATTATGCTGCCGACAACCCGGATGAGGGCAACGCTAGTTGGTACTCCTTCGAGGGGAATAAGTACTACTTCAATTTCCACGGATACACTGCCACGGCATCCTCCGAGCAACCGGGGCATCCGGCGAAGGATGTGGGCGATTACCATGCGGATACGGCGTGGGTGGCAGGCAAGAAGGGCGGCATCGACGAGAGCATTACCCTCACACTGAGCAAACCTGAACACGTTGACCAAATCGGGCTTATCCCCGGCTTCTCGAAGTCCAAGACACTTTACTTTGCCAACAATCGCGTCCAGGAGCTTGAGGTCGAGGTCAACGGCAAGCATCAGGTTACAGCAACCCTACCAGACGAATATATTTCTTTCGGCCCATATTCCAAGAAAGGCTACGAACTGATCGACTTGGGTGATTATTTCGGTGAGGCGAAAACCATCACGCTGAGGGTGAAAGGCATCTATCCCGGAACTAAGTACAATGACACATGCATTAGTGAAGTGCTTTTGAGAAAGAGGCTGAAGAATAAGCCCGAGGTTCGCGGTGCTCGGTAAACTGAATCGGTTGGGGTTTTCGGTCTGCCTGGGACTTTGTGCCACTGCATTCGCTAACTCTGCTGCCAACCTCCCGATTTATTTTGAAGACTCGCACACAGGTAGCTTCTACTGGATCATCCAGAACGTTCCCTTAAACAGGGACTATCAATTGGTTTTAATTGACGCCCACAGCGACGCCAGCGAAATACTGGATTCCGATTCGATTCGGTATAAGGTTCGCGAAGCTTCCGGCAAAAATGAAATGGATCGCTTGGTCCGGAAATGGCGCGCCAATGGTGCCGTCCAATGTTTCAACTGGATTGAACCCCTGATCCCCCACCCAATCACCAAAGTATGGTGGGTGGCTGGCGATGTTCTGACAGATGGACAGATCGCCGAGAAGCGCAGCGAGGTGCGGAAGGAAATCAATGCGCATGAGATGGCCTTGGCGCGTCGCGAAGGCGATTTCGGCGATAAGTACGAAGTGGTGGACCTTGATCGCTTCACCAAAATAAAAATCGAAGACCCCGTTATTGTGACTGTTGATTTGGATTATTTCGCCTCGGAAACAGACTTCCGTGCTATTCGATCAAAGCTCGAGCGAATCCTGGGTATTCTGCTAGGACTTCCCCATCTCCAAGCCATTACGTTTTCGATTTCTCGGCCTTACCTCGCTTCGGAGGAGCAATCCCACATCGCATTGTACGAAGCCATGAATTACATGACCCACCTAGTAAATGCCGACATTCACTACGAACCCTTTGCCGTCGTGGGGGACGATCGGTCCGAAAGGGCGAAGGAGTTCTATCGCCAGAGAAAACAGGTCCCCCGCTATGAACTGGAGCAGGCGCCGACATTCTTGCAGACTTTCTTCCTCCAGAATTCCTCTCGGATAGAGGTGGACGTGGAAAGGGTGCGTTGGGAAAATCTGCTCAAAAAGTGGGGGAACAATGATCGGGTCCCAAAGCTCACATTGTGGTTAGGAAACCGTTGTGAGGGAGAGCACGAGGAACATGAGGTTCCCGCGGGCGAACCGTTCCGGCTGCAGATTGCGAATTGGAAGATGTCGCCGCACCTGCAAGTCCACTGGAAAGTCGTAGTTGCTGCGCATGAAGAGTTCAACCTGGCGGAAGAAAACCAAGGTTTCGCTAATGATGCTCCAAGATACTTGTTGTATAAGGATGAGGTCGTACCTGCAACGAATAATCTCCTTGATCTTGACGGCGAAAAACTCATTCCTTTCTTGGACAGGAAAACAGGGTGGGGAACCCTTCGGGTTTATTGCGAGGTGAGCGATGGAAAGGAAACGCTCTTTTCAAACGTGGTTCGCTTTTCGCGATACGAGGGCGACGGATACACCGGCAAGCTGACAGAGATTTTCAATCTGCCCTATATTTATGGAAGCGCCTTATTGAGGGTGGGGGACAGGATTAGCGCGGATGCAAGATATGGCGCCGATTGCAGTCACTTTATAATCTATGGCAAGCGGCGGGAAGGGTGGAACATCCCGTACGTTAACCCCAAGGACTTGCTGCCCTACCTGGAGCTCGTCGACGAGTTCACGGGTTTTCACAACGGGATTGCCTATGGCCATCGTGGACCGATTGTCATTACACGGGAGCTGATTAGGAATGGGCTCCTCCTCCATTTCGGGAAGCATGTGGCTGCCGTTTTTGAGGATGACGAGGGTGTGCTCGCGGAGGAAACAAGCGTGGTTCACCAGTTGGAGACTTACCCGGAAATTACAACTTTTGCGACACTGGCACAAAGATACCAGCAGATTCGGATCATGACATTCCGAGTCAACAAGCAGCTAGCCGCCGGTTTTCTGAAATGAGGGCGATCACCTCGCTCTGGCGGGAAGAGCCTTCAGGATGCTGTCCAGGATTCCATTGACGAATTCTACGGAGCCCTCGCCGGAAAAGCGGCGCGCTATTTCAAGCGCCTCGTTGATTACAGCAGGGGGCGGAGTATCAGGGTAATGGAGCAATTCGTAAACGGCCACGCGAAGGATGCTTCGATCGACTGCCGCCATGCGTTCCAGCCGCCAGTTTGCCGCATGTTCGCGGATCAACGGGTCAAGCCTTTTGATGTCGTTCACGGCGCCCCGAAAGAGTTCGCGTGCGAAGCTTTCCACCTCGCTCGCGGCCTTGCGCTCAAGAAAGAATGTGGCGCCAACCTGCTCCGGAGTATTGCCCCCCAGTTCCCACTGGTAGAGCATTTGCATTGCGTATTCGCGAGACTTTCTTCGTGAAGGCATATGTCCTTTGTCAGTTGTCCGTGGTCCGTCGATCGCAGTTCATGGCCAGTAGTAAGGGGAAACCAACCCGAATCCCGAAAATTGGGGCGAGTGGCAGTCTACAATTTCCTATGACCAAGAGCAACGGACCATGGACACCGTACCACGGACTACTTTCCCGTGAATCTCGCCGGCCGTCTTTCCAGAAACGCCCGCGTCCCTTCTTTCATATCCGCGGTGGTGCAGCAAAGCCCAAAGAGCGCCGCCTCCAGAAACTGTGCTTCGGCCGCGGGCATTTCCATTCCGTGATTGACGGCTTCCAGCGCGAACCTTATGGCCAGTGGGGCGTTGGCAATGATCTTCTGCGCCAACTTCTCCGCTGCCACTTGCAATTCTGCCGCTGGCACGACCTGGTTCACCAGGCCCAGGCGATGGGCTTCCGGCGCGGTCACGGGCTCGCCGGTCAGAATCAACTCCAGTGCCCGGCACTTTCCCACCAGGCGTGGCAGCCGCTGCGATCCGCCATAACCGGGGATAAGTCCAAGTTTGACTTCCGGCTGTCCCAGACGGGCATTTTCCGCGGCAATGCGCAGAGTGCACGCCATGGCCAATTCGCAACCGCCACCCAAGGCGAAGCCGTTGATTGCCGCGATCACAGGTTTGCCAAGGTTTTCGATCAGAGTAAACACTTGCTGGCCAAAATGGGAGGTTCCCTTTCCCTCCACCGGACTTTGCAGCGCCAGTTCGTTGATGTCAGCTCCCGCCACAAAAGCTTTCTCACCGCTTCCGCTGAGAATCACGACGCGTACTTCTTCATCCTTCTGCAGAGCTTGGAAGCAATCGAACAACTCCTCCATCACCTTGCGGTTCAGGGCATTCAGCTTCTCCGGCCGATGGACCCTGACGAAGCCGATGGCATTTCGCTTTTCATACTGCAGCGTTTCGTAGGCCATAGATTGCTCTCCTGCCATTGCGCCGTCGCTGAGGGATTCGATTCCGGGCGTGTCGACCGCAGCAGCAAGTATTGCGAACCAGGACTACCCTCTTCCGCCCAAAACACGAGGCAACAACCCGTCTCCGTCCCCCGCTGTCATGGAAACAGTCAGCGACTTGATTGCGCCGGATGCTCCGGTGAGGGCCGTAGTGGAGTTACAGCCTAGGGACCGAATTTAACGGCGAGCATAACATCAATTGCGGGATGGCGAGTGAGCCACACCTGTACTCAACCGGGAAACTTGGAAATCAGAAGGTGCTTCCCGCCTTTCTTACGCGCACGGTCCAGAGAGACTTCCAGCCGGTTGATCACCTCGGTGATACCATCCACGGCATCAAAGCTCGGACCCAGCGGGACGTCACAAACCGCCGCGCAGAAATCGCTGGCCGCTGCGCTGAATTCGCCGGTCGCCGCGTCCTCCGCCCGGACCTGCGCCAGTGCACGGCGCACTTTCTCCACCGCCAGTGCCGCCTGGGGCAAAGCCGTGTCCGGAAACACTACTACGATCGCCAGGGGGCTGTAGCGAATGGTAATGTCGTTCTGGCGCAGGACGGGAGCAAGGGCTTTGCCAACTTGCAGCACGAAGCGCTGCACGCCGGCATCGCCCAGTGACTTCATCAACGCATGGGGGTTCTCCGGCTCGAGCAGACAAACCGAAAGTGGCTGTGACTGGTCCTTGGAGCGCCGGGCTTCGGAAAGCAAGCATTCCAGATAGGCACTACGAGGAAGCAGGCCGGTCTCAGGGTCGGCGCTGGCCAGCGACCGCTCCAACCGTCGCGATTTGGTGTTGTTTATGGCGATGACCACTTGTGTGGCGATGGCTCGAATCAGCAAGCTTTCACCCGGTGACCAGGTACGCGGCGCCTCGCATTGTTCCAGGAGCAGCAACCCTGTGGCCGCTTCCCTGTCCATCAGGGGCAAAGCCTGTAAGGAGCGAATTCCCAATTTCTGGATCTCCACCCCGAGCGCCGAGAGCAGAGGAGCATGGGCAACGTTTTCGAGCGACCACCCGCCGGGGCTGGAGGCAGCCTGTTCCATCAGGAAAGCGAACAGCTTCATCGCGGCCGCGGGGTCGGAAGGAGAAGCCAGTGGCGAACAGTATTCCGCGGTAAGCACGGGAGGCCGGTCCGGCGACCCGACCGCCACCCAGCAGCGGCTGGCGTTCAAAGCACGGCCAATCTCACTGACGGCGACCTGGAGCACTCCTTGCGGAGTTGCTTCACGGTAAATGTTGGCCGTGATTTCAGAAACTCTCCGCAGATCGTCAAGTGATTGGAATGACGCGGCGCCTGGGGCAGCAGCATCCGTTCGGGGAGCGGAGGGCGCGGCGGCAGCGGGCGCCTTGAACTTGGGTATGTAGCCGGCGGCTTCGTAGAGATCGCGGACCCGCTGGTTCTTCTCCTCCTCGCCGGGGAAGAGGCGGTCGATTTTCTCCAGCGTCTCTTCCCGTTTTGCGGAAAGTTGATATTGGTGGTACATCTCCCCTTCCACCAGGAGGTCTTCCAGAGATTCGGCTTTTTCCGCCGCCACGGCGGCGCTCGTGGACGGAGACAGTCGCACGGAAGAAGGGGGTTGCAGGCGCGAGAGAATATTCTTGAACCAAATCGAGTCGATGTGGCCTTCCAGACTCACCAACTGATCGTAGTGGCCCTCGCCGTACGGGTCGACATCCAGAATGCGTTCCAGCGTGTCTCCGGCTTTGCGATAGTTCTTGCCGGCCTGGTAGAGGTCGAACAGATGCGCAAGAGAACGCCGCAGCCCGTCCTCCTTGTTCATTTCGTTATAAAGGCCACTGAGGATTTCCAAGACTTCCAGATTCGACTTGTCCGACTCGTACACTTGCTCAATGATCTGCAGGAATTCGTTCTGCTTCCCCTGTTCGAAGAGGCGGTCTTTGAGTTCGTTCGCCGCCCCCAACACTTGCTGGACTGCCCCGCTCTGAATCAGGCCTTCCATGGTTTTCAGGACAAGGTCCAAGCGGTCAGGTTTGGCATGATAGAGCTTCCAACAAAGCGGCTGCGCCTGGGTGTAATTACCCGTCGCGAGCAAACTCTTGCAGGCCAACTCCAGCACTTCCACGTCATCGGGCCTCTTCGCCAGCAGCGGCTCGATCAATTTTGCGGCTTCGGCGGCGTTTCCGCGCTTCAAGAGAAGTTCCGTAGCGGCCATGGCGGAAACTTCATCGGCCGGATCGAGTGCATGCGCCTGGTCCACAAGCTTTTCCCATTGGGTTTCGTCTCCGGCGCCACGGGCGAGCTGGGCGGCGCGTTGCAGCGCCGGCATCGCCAGCTTGCTTTGACCCGAGCGGATGGCCACTTCCGCGAATTCCAGGTTCTCCTCCAAATTGTCGGGGTCGAGCTTGATGATGTGGGTCAGGCAATCGAACATCCGCTCGGTCAATTCGGCTTTGCGGTAATGTGCCAGCGCCTCTCGATAGGCATCGAGCGCCTCGGTGTTTTTCTGGCTTTTCTCGAGCAGGACTGCCAGCTTCATCAAGGTCACGATATCCTGCGGTGATAGCTTCAAAACCTTCCTGCAGGTGGCGATGGCCTTGGAATTGTCGCCACGCCGGATGTATTGATCCGCGAGCTGAATCTGGTAGCGCAACGCCTCAGCCGTGCGGCTCAATTTGATGCTCAGGTCGCCCAGGTTGATGAGAGCTTCTTCGTCGTAGGGTTCGTGGCGAAGGATTTCCTGATAGGTCTCGATCGCGGCTTCGAATTTCTGCCGCTGGAGATACCTATCAGCTCGTTCGTAAAGCTTGTCCAGATCTGGCATGGTCTCGTGTAAAGGCTTTCGTGACCTCGGTGGAGTATGCTCCTGAATCCCAGTTTGACAGGATAGCTCCCTTTTGTTAGATTTTCAAAGGGTTAGAAAATTGGGTGCTGTCCTAATTTGGGCGTAGCGCCGCCATCTTGGCGGCTCCGGTGCCGGCTGGAAGCCGGCGTTACGACCCAAATTAGGACAGGACCGAAAATTGACTCGCGGTTGGCAAGGGCCTGCTTCCACCACTCGCACCACGCGGTGACGCTCTCCTTGATTCGCATTCTGCGCAGAGCCGGCGAAACGAAGGTTTCATGACCGACGCTCGCTTCATTCGCAACTTTTCGATTGTCGCTCACATCGATCATGGCAAGTCTACGCTGGCCGACCGCCTGCTCGAGATGACCGGCGCGCTTTCCAAACGCGAGATGTCGGAGCAGGTCCTTGACTCCATGGACCTCGAGCGCGAGCGCGGCATCACCATCAAAGCCCACGCCGTCCGCCTGCATTATGTGGCCCGCGATGGCAACGAATACCAGCTCAATATCATTGATACACCCGGGCACGTGGATTTTTCCTACGAGGTCTCGCGTAGTCTCTCTGCTTGTGAAGGCGCCGTGCTGGTCATTGATGCCTCGCAAGGAGTGGAAGCCCAAACACTCGCCAACGCGCAACTGGCGATGAACAATCGTCTCACCATTGTGCCGGTGATTAATAAGATCGATCTCCCGGGCGCTGACATCGAATCCACCAAGCAGCAGATTGAGCACGCCCTGGCGCTCGACCCCAAGGAAGCGCTGCTGATCAGCGCCAAGGCTGGTTCCGGAGTTGCGGATGTCCTGGAGGCAATTGTGGCGCGCATCCCTCCGCCCGCGGGATCTGCCGAGGCGCCACTCCAGGCGCTGATTTTCGATTCCTGGTTCGATACGTATCGGGGGGTTGTGGTTCTGGCGCGCGTCGTCCAGGGCACGCTCTCTACCGGCATGCGCATCAAGCTCTGGTCAAATAACCAGGTCTACAATGTGGAGGAGTTGGGTGTGCTCACACCCAAGCCCGTGCGGGTTGAGCAACTGGGCGCCGGTGAAGTCGGATTCGTCATTGCCAACATCAAGCGTATTTCCGAATCGCGTATCGGCGACACGATTACGGATGATTCGCGCCCGGCTCCCGGCCCCTTGCCGGGCTTCGAAGAAATCAAATCCATGGTCTTCGCGGGTCTCTATCCGGTGGACTCCAGCGCCTATGAGAATCTGCGCGACGCCATTGATAAGCTCAGCCTCAACGACGCTTCGCTCATCCACGAGCCGGAAACTTCCGAAGCTCTCGGATTTGGCTTCCGCTGCGGCTTTCTCGGATTGCTCCATCTGGAGATCGTGCAGGAGCGGCTGGAACGGGAATTCGGCATTGACCTTATTACCACAGCGCCCAGCGTCCCTTATCGCATCACCACCAAGACCGGAGAAGTTCTGGAAGTTCACACGCCCACCAGGTTTCCCGTGGCGGGCGATATTGAGAAGGTCGAGGAGCCCATCATCCGCGCCCAGATTTTCACCCAGGATGAGTATCTGGGCGGAATTCTGGCGCTGCTCGAGGAAAAGCGCGGCGTACAGAAGGGATTTGAATACGTGTCGGGCAAGCGCGTGCTGCTGACCTACGAGTTGCCGCTGAACGAAATTGTTCTCGATTTCTATGACCGGCTCAAGTCGGTTTCGCGCGGGTACGCGTCGCTCGATTATCACTTTGCCGGCTATTGGGTCTCGGACTTGGTCAAGGTGGACCTCCTCGTCGCCGGTGCGCCCGTGGACGCGCTCAGCTTTATCTGCCATCGCGACGCCGCCTTCGCCCGCGGCCGTTCGCTCTGCACGCGCATGCGCAAACTGATTCCCCGTCAGATGTTCGAGGTGGCCCTCCAAGCCTCCATTGGCACGCGCGTCATCGCCCGTGAGAATATCGCGGCCATTCGCAAGAACGTGATCGCCAAGTGTTACGGCGGCGACATTTCGCGCAAGCGCAAGCTGCTGGAAAAGCAGAAGGAAGGCAAAAAACGCATGAAACGCGTGGGCCGCGTCGATATTCCCCAGGAAGCGTTCCTCGCTGTTCTCAAGGTTTCGGATGATTAGCATGGCACGCGCCGGAGCGCAGCCCCTTCCTTTGGGTTCGACCGCAATCGTCTCTAAGATCCGCGACCCTGCCGGTGTTCAGGGTCCCCCCGGGCGGCGGCTCACGGTGTGAAATGGAATGCGTCGTTGCTTGCTGTCAGCAGCTTCGGTATACTCACTCCAGTATAATCGTTGATAGTATCGCAACTCTCCACGGAGTGAAGCGTCATGGTGGAAACAGATTTGGCTCTTCTTGCCGCCAAGCTGGTTGCCGAGATGCGAGAGGCGGGGACGGCTTCCTCCCCGCCGGATTTGAACCGCTTCGCGGCGCAAATCTCCAATCGATTCCAGGCCAGGAAAGACGAGTTCGCCATCTTGCGTATTTCCAGTGACGCGAGAATGCTGTGTTTTCTCTTTCCCAGCAAACTCTCGCAGGTCGGGACTATTCCCCTCAACTCCCCCCACTCGTTGGCCGCCAAGACCATTCGCGACAAGCGCGGCGAGATCGTGAACAACTTCCCGAAATACAGACACCAGACGGTTTTTGAATCCGTCAACATTTCTTCCCAGGAAGAAGCCGCGCCCATCCAGAAGATTATGAGTTCGCCCATGATCGCGGACGGGAAGGTCGTTGGCGTGATCCAAATCAGCCGCAAGGTGCGGGAAGGCGAGCGCGTGGGTTCTGACTTCACGCCGGCGGACTTGGCGCAACTCGACACGGTGTGTTCAATTCTGGGGAAGTATCTTGCGGAATTGCCCCCCCCACCTTTGATCCCGCCGAAGCCTCCCCCGGAAGACTAGGGGGGGCGCTGACAGTCGCCCCTTGGGGGCCTCTTCGCAAATTAGGACACTGCCCTGACCTCCACGGTTCCTGCGAGAGGGAGCAGCCCCAATATCGCCGAGAAATGGAATGCGTCGTTGCTTGCCATTTCCAGCTTCAGTATAATTGCTAACAATCTCGGAGCCCTTAGCGGAGCGAAATATAATGGCGGAAACGGATCTGGTTCTGAATGTTGCCAAGCTGGTGGATGATCTGCGAAAGGCGGGAACTCACCCTTCCGACAGCGACTTGACCCGCCTGGCGGCGCAAATCTCCAGTGGTTTTAAGGCCAAGAAGGATGAGGTTGCCATCTTGCGTTATTCCGCCGACACGAAGATGCTGAGCTTTCTCTTTCCCATCAAACTCTCAGTAATCGGGGCTATTCCCCTTACCGTCACACATTCGTTGGCCACCAAGGGCATTCGCGACAAGCGCGGCGAGATCGTGAACAATTTCCTCACCTACAAACACCCGACGGTTTTCGAAGCCGTCGACCTTTCTGAACAAGAGAAAGCTGTGCCCATCCAGAAGATCATGAGTTCGCCCATGATTGTGGATGGGGTGGTTGTCGGCGTGATCCAAATCAGCCGCAAGGCACGGCCGAGCGAGCGCGTGGGGGCTGACTTCACGCCGGCGGACCTGGCGCAACTCGCTACGGTAGGTTCGATTCTGGGGAAATATCTTGCAGAGTTGCCTGCCCCTTCGTTTCCTGCGCCGAAGGCCCCCGCGAAAACCAAATAGATGTGTGGAATATCCTGCTAGGTATGAAAATGCCCGAACCTGGCGCACTCGGCACCCAGGATGTTTTCATGAATACAAGCGGTGGGGTTGCAGGTCGCCACTTACACGATTAACCCTTATCGGGGCAAATCTAAATGGCATTTGGCCCACCGGGATTCGCATGGCTTGATGATGTGCAACGCCGGGATCGCCCACCATCAAACCCCTGCTTTGCCCGGATCGAACCTTTTCACGGGCGTCCTAGTCGTAATATTCCAATCCCAAATGCGTGATCAACTCTTCGCCGCGCAGGTGGCGCAGCGTGTTTTTGAGCTTCATGAGTTGGATGAAGAGGTCGTGCTCGGGATAGAGGTGCGGCGCGCACATCGGGCTCTTGAAGTAGAAGGAGAGCCACTCCTGGATGCCCAGGCGAGCTAATTCGGGACACCGTTGGGCAAGATCGAGGAACAGAACCAAATCGAGCACCAGGGGGGCGGCCAGGATGGAATCGCGGCAGAGAAAATCCACTTTGATCTGCATGGGATAACCCAGCCAGCCAAAGATGTCGATGTTATCCCACCCTTCCTTGTTGTCACCGCGTGGGGGGTAATAGTTGATGCGCACCTTGTGGTAAAAGTCCTTGTAGAGGGACGGGTAAACTTCCGGCTGCAAAATGTATTCGAGAACCGAGAGCTTGCTCTCCTCCTTGGTCTTGAAGGATGCGGGATCGTCCAGCACTTCGCCGTCGCGGTTGCCAAGGATATTGGTGGAGAACCAGCCGTGCAGGCCGAGGAGCCGCGCCTTCAAACCAGGCGCCAGAATCGTCTTCATCAGCGTCTGTCCCGTCTTGTAGTCCTTGCCACACACGGGAACCTGATTTTGCAGGGCTAACTCCATCAAAGCGGGAATATCCAGCGTCAGGTTGGGGGCGCCGTTGGCGAAGGGTATGCCGAATTTGAGCGCAGCGTAGGCGTAGATCATGCTGGGGGCAATGTCCGGACTGCTCTCGCGCAGACCTTTTTCAAAGGCGGCCAGCGACCGATGCACGGGCTTGGGCTTCAGGAAAATCTCCGTCGAGGCGCACCAAATCATGATGAGCCGCGACAGGCGGTGCTGCTTCTTGAATTTCTGGATATCGTCCATGAGCTGCTCGGCAAGGTGCATCTTGTTCTTGCCCTTCTTCACGTTCTCGCCGTGCAGGTTCTTGACGTACTTCTGCTCGAAGACCGCGGGCATGGGGCGAATGCGCTTCAGAGCATCCTTCACGGATTCCACCAGCGTGCGATCCAGCACCCCGGCTTTGAGAGCCGCTTCGTAAGCGCTATCCGTGAAGATATCCCAGCCCCCGAAGACCAAGTCTTCCAGTTTGGCGAGAGGGACGAAATCCTTGATGAGGGGGACGCGCTTATCGGTGCGCTTTCCCAGTCGAATGGTCCCCATCTGGGTCAGCGAGCCAATGGGTGGCGCCAGCTTGCGCCGGATGGCTTCAACTCCCGCGATGAATGTCGTCGCTACAGCACCCATCCCCGGAGTGAGGACGCCAAGTTTTCCTTTAGGTTCATCAATGCTTACGATTTTGCCGTTCACGGTTGTGTTCCTCCTCATCTTGCAATCTTTCGTTCGCTTACCCCTTGCGGGGATAAAGGCAGTATGGGGTATTGCCATGCCTTTCCTCTGAACCGCGGCGGCGCACGCGCGCGGTCCGACACAGCACCCAACTGCTACTTGCCTTGGTGCATGCAAGCGAAACAAAAAATGATGCGCTATGCACTTGAAAATTGCAACGATATTTCGATTACAGGCAATTTTGCCTTCCCGGAAATAATCGCGTACGATGGTAATTCGACTTCTTCTTTCATATCGGGCGCAGCGGAATCGCCGAGCTGCCCCCGAGTGGCGGTCCTGATGATGAGCGACATCCGCGTTCGCTTTGCGCCCTCACCCACCGGGTACCTGCACGTGGGCGGTGCGCGTACGGCTCTTTACAACTGGCTTTTCGCGCGTCACGCGGGCGGGGTTCTGATTCTCCGCATTGAAGATACGGATGTAGACCGCTCGCAGCCCGAACTCACTGCGGCCATCCTGGAAAGCCTGGAGTGGCTCGGCCTTAATTGGGATGAAGGCCCCTTTTATCAATCCCAGCGCCTCGATCGTTACCGCGAGATGGCTTTAAATCTCGAACACTCGGGGAACGCCTACCCTTGTTTTTGCACCCAGGAGGAGCTCCAGGCCAAACGCGCCAAGGCGGAAGCCGAACGCCGCGCGTGGAAATATGACGGCACCTGCCGCACGCTTGCGCCATCGGATCGGGAGCGGCTGCGAGCGGAGGGCCGTGCCGCGGCGGTGCGCTTCCGCGTGCCGGAGCCCGGGAAGACCAGCTTCGAGGACCAGGTTTTTGGCCACATTGAAATCGACCATCGTGATCTTGAGGACTTCGTGCTCCTGCGCTCGGACGGCCATCCGACCTATCACCTCGGGGTGGTGGCCGATGATCTTGACCTGCGAGTCACCCACGTGATTCGCGGCGCCGACCACATTTCCAACACGCCGAAGCAGATTCTGATGTACGAGGCGCTCGGAGCGCCTGTGCCCATCTTCGCGCACCTGCCGCTGATTCTCGGACCGGACAAGCAACGCCTGTCAAAGCGGCACGGTGCGACCGCGGTGGGCGCCTATCGCGAGCAGGGAGTTCTGCCGGAAGCCTTGGTTAATTTCCTGGCGTTGCTCGGCTGGACGCCTCCGGGTCAACGGGAGATTTTGCCGATCGCGGAGATGATTCGCGATTTTGACCTCGCCGTTGTCTCCAAATCGAATGCTGTCTTCGATCTCGAAAAGCTGGCGTGGATGAACAGTGAATACGTGCGTCATCTGCCGGTGGAACGATTACTGCCACTGGTCGAGCGAGAATTGGCGGAAGCGGGACTCGGGGTTCGGGACCCAGGATTCGGATCTCGGGAGGAAGAAGGATTTAAGCAAACGGTTTTGCTTCTCCAATCGCGGGCGCGGACGCTTATAGACTTCGGCCGATCCTTTCGCGCGTTTTTCAGCGACGAATTTGCCTATGATCCCGAGGCGGTGAAAAAGTACTGGAAAGACGCGGCGCTATCAACGCTTCTTGACGCGCTTGCCGAGCGTCTGGCGGCAACTGATCCATTTGATTTGGCCGGAACCGAAGGAGCGTTGCGCCGCTTGGCGGAAGAAAACGGGGTGAAAGCGGGATTGCTGATCAACGCCACTCGCGTGGCCCTGACCGGCCAGGCGGTGGCGCCCAGCCTGTTTGAAGTCATGCTAGCTCTGGGGCGTGATCGCGTCGTGACGCGCTTGCGTCGCGCCGCGGATCACTTGCGGCCGGCTTAGACGCCCCCACTCAGTTTCTTGATAATGGATTTGGCCAGTCCTTCGTGAATTTCATTGTGGCGGGGAACAGGTTGCGAATTCTTAAGAACTACCCTACTGCCGAAGACCTGTCGCATAATTCCCTGACCCTATTCTAACACGACGTCAGGTGACCATCGTCGAATCATACCACCACCTTAGGAAACCCCCGGCCACGCGCGGTTAGTATCCCGAGGCAGCGGTGACGGCGCACATCGCGCTCTGCCTCCGAGTCACGATCCTTTGGCTTCGTCCAACTTTTTGCGCAGAACTTGGTAAGTTTCCACCACCACAATGGCGGCGGCGAGAACGGCCCCTGCCGTGGCCAGCACCTCCGAGGCGTTTTTCAAGAACTTCAGCAGTTTCCCCATGCTTTCATCCTCCGATCGGCAGCCATACGCCTTCTGGCAAGTCTTCATTATACCTTTCCAAACCGAGAAATGTCGCGCCCACGCCTTGCGCGGAGATTTCCAGCAGGCCGCAGCAGCGTGGCAATGAAAACCGCTTTTTGCCCGCGCTGCCGGGGTTGAAGAAGAGCTTGCCGCCGAGAATCTGCGCGCAGGGCTCATGGCTGTGACCAAAAATCACCACCCGGCAATCTTGGGAAAAACTTCCCAGAAACCGGCGGCAGTGCTCAGCCGATTTCCCTTCCAAGGGACTCGCCTGGGCCCAATCGCGCAACGCCGACTGGGGCTTGGACAGATTATGCAGCATGTGGATTTGCACGCTGCCCAGCGACCGCGTGAGCGTGGGCGCAAGCCCCAACCCATCCGAATCGACATTGCCCCGCACCGCTTGGACCGGGGCAATGGCACGGAGCTGGTCGAGCACGGCCTCGGATCCCACGTCACCAGCGTGAAGTATCTCGTCAACACCGTGTAAGAGTTGCGGGAGATGAGGATCAAAGTATCCGTGTGTATCGGAGACGACGCCAAGTCGCATAGGAGTCAGGAGACGGGAGTCAGGAGTTAGAATCGAACCTCGAAATTCGAAACGCGAAATTCGAAACTTGAAACTCGAAACGCGTGTATGAAGCATTGAGTCAAAAGTTTCGCATTTCGAGTTTATTGAGTACTGCGGAATACAGTGACAAGACCCTCTCACCCCCGACCCCTCTGTCGCCGCGGCGACCGAGGGTTCGGGGGTGAGGGGTTTAATCCGTAACCCTATTATGCAAAGATCAGTGGGTCACTTCTGGCTTCTGACTTCTGACTCCTGTCTCCTGACTCCTAGCTCCTGTCTCCTCCGCCACGATTTTCTCCACCAAGTTCTTGCACACGGGGCAAGTGGGATGGGTGATTCGGCAGGCGGCAATGCTGATATTGCAACCGCAAGGGCAGGGTTCCATGTTCAGGCGATAGAGTACGTGATTTCTTTGCGCCTTGGAAAGCGCGCTCAAATCAAGGCCGGGGACCTCCGTCGCATCCGAGGGGACGAAGGCAGGCGCGGGTTGGGCGCAGCCCGCAAGGGCCGGCCGCAGAGGGGCAGGCTCGAACTTCGCGCGGGTTGGAGCCATGGCCCACACCAAGCACGCCAAAAGGATCAGACTTAGCGCCACCAGCCGGGAGGAACTGGCGGGTTTACCCTCGGGGGCCGAGGGTGAGGGGGCACTATTCGAATTTGATTCGTTGGAAGACATCGGATTCCACCGGTTTCAACGGCACGTTGCCGGGCACAACTCTTATGGTCACGGTCAACGGCACACTCGTGGGTGGCAGGCAGGCATGATCGTTGCACGCCTGGTAGGCGAACTTCGCCTTCAGCGTGTATGTTCCTGCCGGCACTGCCTTCGCGGTTTGCAGCAGCGCGCCCACCACCACGGCGCCTTCATACACGGAGAGCGGGACGTCAGAGAAAGCAAATTTCCTGGGCGTTCCCTTCGGGTACACCACATCTTTTACCGCGAACTGATCGCTGGGATCCACCTTGAGTTCGGTGGGGATCAAATAATCCAGCGACGGGTGGTGATCGTTGAGGTGATAGCCGGCAGCCACCTGCGCCAGCACGGCCACTTTCAACGGGGAGCTAGCGTGCGCCGCGTCCGTGGCCACCACCGCGTGGGCCTCCACAACAGACTTGTTGTTTTGGGGCCATCCCGGGCTCACTGCCATCAGCGCCACTACCACCCCCCACAGAATCATCCGCATATGCCGTGAATCTACTCCCTCGAAGATTAAAATCCTACTCCCAAACTCGCTATCCTCGCTTAGTTAATTTAAGAGAAGTCGGTATTTTACGCAAGCTGGCAGTCATTCACCGCAGCATGGCGAGGCCCGCTATTTAGCACCCGCAGCGTTGACATTAGATAGGCGTTCAATAGATAGGCGAGCCCGATTCCGGCCTTTTCCAACTGAATTTCGATCACCGTGTCCGCTTGCTGCTCGTTCACGGGAGTGATGGAGGGTGAATTGTCATTGCTGAGGTGTCCGTAGACGACCGTGTGAGCGAGCCGGTGGCCCTCCATTACCCAATCCCTAATGATCCCCTTTTGGCGCTCGCCTGCCCACTGCGCGCTTACTCCCCTTGAATCCTTTGCCCGGTGGCATTAGACTCATGGTTCACATCTGGTCAACACCAGGAGCCAACCCTTGCCTGCGTCCATTGCCACCTTTCACTCGGACCTTGAAAGACTCATCAAGAAGTTTGAATCCGACCAGCAGTACTATTCTTCCAAGGATTATCTTGAGGCCCAGGCGCGCATGGACCTCATCACGCCCTTCTTCAAAGCGCTCGGATGGGATGTGGAGAACGATGCTGGCCTGCTGCACCATGACCGGGAAGTGCTGGTGGAAAAGGGCGACATGGAAACCACCGGCCGCCCCGACTACAACTTCCGTGTTGGCGGGCTGACCAAGTTTTACGTGGAAGCCAAAGCGCTTTGTGAGCCGGTGGACGCACCCCGCCACATTTTGCAAGCCAAGAGTTACGTTTGGAACACCAAGAGCGTTTACTTCGTCATCCTTACCAATTTCGAGGAATTCCGCTTCTACGACGCCTCCGCCCAGCCCGACCCCAAGCGCCCTGACGAGGGATTGCTGCTGAGTTTGCGCTACTCCGATTATCCGACAAATGCGGAAAAGCTCTGGGAATTCTCCCGTGAGCGTGTAGCGGCGGGTTCGCTGGAGGCTTTGCTCCCGAAAATCCGCCGCGCGCCACGGCTGCGAAAGCAGGTTGACGACGTCTTCCTGGACGAGATGACGGGATGGCGGGAAGAACTCGCCAAAAACATTCACAAGAACAATCCCGAACTCACCGCCCGGCAGTTGAACGAAGTGGTGCAGCGGTTGCTCGACCGGATTGTTTTCATCCGCATCGCGGAAGACCGCAAGGTGCTTGAGTACGGCCAGTTGCGCAGGGTATTGGAAGACTGGGAGATTCACGGCGGCAAGTTCCACATTTTCGACTGGCTGAATGACCTGTTCCACAAGGTCAATGACGACTTCAACGGCGAAATCTTCAAGCCGCATCTTTCCGAAACCATCAAGATCGATTCCGAGCTATTGGCGCGCATCATCAAGCGGCTGTATCCGCCCGATAGCCCCTACCGGTTTGACGTGATCGGCGTCGAGCTGCTGGGCTCGATTTACGAGCGCTACCTTGGGAACACCATTCGCCTTACGCCCAAGCAAGTGAAGGTGGAAGAGAAGCCGGAAGTGCGCAAGGCGGGCGGAGTCTATTACACGCCACGCTATATCGTGGATTACATCGTTCGCGAGACCGTTGGCAAGGCCATTGAGGGCAAATCACCCAAGCAGATTGAGAGGCTTCGCATTCTTGATCCCGCCTGTGGGTCGGGTTCGTTCCTGATTGGCGCGTTTCAATACCTGATTGATTACCACGTAAAGTGGTATCTCGCCCATCCCGAGCAGGAAGTGCGGCACGCGCACCCGTCGCTCGACTTCATGCGCGAGGTTCATACCGACCCTGATGGCGGAAAGCGTCTCTCCGTCTATCGCAAGGCGAGGATTCTGCGCAACAACCTGTTTGGCGTGGATATCGACCCGCAGGCTGTCGAGATCACCATGATGAGCCTGTACCTGAAAGCTCTCGAAGGTGAGCAGGCACAATTGCCGCCCAAACAACATATCCTGCCGGAACTGAAATACAACATCATGTGCGGGAACTCCCTGATCGGGCCGGATATTTATGACCAGGGCGTCCTGTTCGCAGAAGATGAACGCGACCGCATCAACGCCTTCGATTGGAATTCTGTCCCCCTTCGTAACGCCGGCTTCCAGCCGGCACCCGCGGATGCCGCCGGGACGGCGGCGTTACGGACCCCGCCCGTGAATGCCGGGGCACGGGACGACGCGCCATCCGAACGTAGGGGCGGTTCGCGAACCGCCCCTACACCGGACAATGTGCCCCCGTCCATCGGCCGGGTCGTGCGCTCGGGCGGGTTTGATGTTGTCATTGGCAACCCGCCGTATGGGGCGGTGCTCGGAGAAGAGGACACCGCATACCTTCGGAAAAGGTATTCGACCGCGACCAGCGAGCTAGATACGTACGGTCTTTTTATCGAGAAGGCCACAAATCTGTGCAAACCACAAGGCCGCATCTCCATGATTATCCCAACGGGGTGGTATAGTGGAGTCAGATTTTCCTCGCTTCGTCGGTTTGTGGCATGTCACACGGACCCTCAGGTTTTTGTAAACCTGCCTTATGACGTTTTTGAGGCATGGGTTGACACTACCGTTTTCGTTGGCGGAAAACGCGCAAAGCCACTTGGTTGGCCTCGGCGGGTTCCGTGCAAGATTACGCTCAGGACTTTTCCGAAGCGCCACAAAATTCAAGCCATCTCGGAGTTTGACGAGGAAGGCCAGTCCATAGAGTTCACCGCGTGGTTTGCGAATGCGGGGGACGAATTCCTTACCTATGCTGATACAGCTTCGAGTCAGTTGATGGCGAAAGTACAGAATGTTAGCAGGCCAATGAATGAATTTGCTGACATCCAAAGGGGCGTGACCCCTTTCAATCTCACAGACGCTCCAGACCACAAACACAGCGTCCGTGCCTTTGCAGGGACAGTCAGAAGGTATTCCATGGAACCAGGTGAGAAGAAGTTCATAAGGTTCGACGAAACGCTTGCCGAACCAAAGCCCGAGCGCTACTTCAAGGGGCCACGACTTCTATTACGAGAACTGATCAGCCGGAAATTTCAGTTGCAGGCAGTGAAGGTAGCAGAGGATTTCGTCACTAACAAGTCCATGCAAAGCATCCTCCCTTTGCCGAGCGGTCCAGATTTAAGTTACCTGCTCGGCTGTCTTAACAGTAGGCTTCTCTCGTGGTATTTCTTACGGCGTTCGAACATCGCTCAACGAGACGACTTTCCCAAGATCGTCCTAAAAGAGACACGCAATCTTCCCATCCGCCCCATCAATTTCTCCGAACCAGCCGACAAGGCTCGGCACGACAAGATGGTGCAACTCGTTGGCCGAATGCTGGAATTGAACAAGCAAAAGCGTTCCGGCAAGCTCGCCCCCTCGCAAGTTGAACGCGTCGACCGCGAAATCGCCGCCACCGACGCCGAAATCAACGACTTGGTTTACGAGTTGTATGACATCACCGACGAAGAGCGGAAGATCATCGAAGGAGGATAGCGATGCCAGCGGGATTTATGCATCAGGTGCAGGACATGATCGCCTTCGGCCCGCCATATGCGGAGATTCATCGGGCGAAAGACGCGTGGGCCCAGGAAGTTCCAGGGAGGGGGCATCGGGAGGTTGGTCATGAGTGGTACCAGAAATTCGGGAAAGAGTGGGACTTCTCCACCCCATTCCCCGAGCCAGTGAATCAACAGGTCCGGGATCTAGGCACGTCCGAGGGGCCGGATGCGGCAGAGAAACTTCAGGTAGACTTGGCACACGACTACCTCGACAGGACCTGGGACGACCTCTCAAAGGAATGTCGAGAATTCTGGGAAGGTTTCTCTGTGTGGTTGGTCTATCAACCCGACGTGCTCAAGTCGTGGGCCGGCGTTGATGTCGTCGGCGAGAAAATACAACGTAGCTACAACGGGTGCGAGGTGTGGGAGGATTGCCCTGGGCTGGGACAACAGTACAAGAGGCTTCGACGTGAAGTTTCGCGCCATCACGAATGGCGGCTACGGAAAGCTCTGGTCCGGTGTGGGCAGTGAGGTGGCCTTGTAAGAAGCAGCGGTTGCTTGAAATTCCGGGAGCCCCGACAAGGTCCGGCACGACAAGATGGTTAAACTCATTGACCGGATGCTGGAATTGAACAAGCAAAAACATTCCGGCAAGCTCGCCCCCTCGCAAGTCGAACGCATCAATCGCGAAATCGCGACCACCGACGCCGAAATCGACGAACTGGTCTATGAGTTATATGGGATAACCACTGACGAGCGCAAGATCATCGAAGCGTCCTAGCAACACCTTGGAGCATGAATATGGAAGGTCTATATGAATTCGAAGTCAGAGTGGGTAGCCTTTCAAGTGGGGGAACCCTCTCGCGACCCAAAACGCTGGAATGTGAATTGCACACCCATTGATGTTGTGTATCACACGTGTCACGTGGCCGATGCCTATCGGATATTCGAAGATGGGAAGATAAGGTCTTCTTTGGTATGCGACGAGAGCAAATTGAAAAATACCAGAACATGCGTATCGTGGGTTTCACCGAACACTTGGGCTGGAGGGTCGATTTATGGAAATATCTCCTTCGAATTCCCTTGGCGGACTCTAGTCCGTTGGGAGACCCCCCGGCTCTGCCGGGGAGGCAGTAGAAGTTTGACAGATACCGGAGTCCATCGCGGAAACTCCAAATCGTGAGCCGCCAAAGCACACGAAAAGGAGATCCACGATGGACGAACC
>Ga0326728_10001528_pt1 | contig 81257 bp, 69 predicted proteins | sample MB3enrmetagenome_FD_207602 | JGI IMG/M metagenome (GOLD analysis project Ga0326728, IMG submission 207602) | Lab enriched peat soil microbial communities from McLean, Ithaca, NY, United States - MB31MN | ecosystem: Environmental > Terrestrial > Soil > Wetlands > Peat | place: USA: New York...
TCTTTACGAGACCGTTCCGCCAAGCGTTGTTCAAGGCCTCATCGACGCGCCTTCCCACGGGCGGTACTTCAATTCGGCCATTCGGGGGTGCTTCCAATGCCATCGCTTATCTTAGCGCTTATGGGCGAGAGCCCTCTTCGCACCCAGCAGCCCCTCAAGCTATTCCTTCTCGGGAAACGGCCCTGCACTTGGACAGCCAGATGCCGCCGGCCATGCAGCCCTACCATTCGCCTTGGCGAAGTTTGGATGATGGTGGCAGCCTCTGCACTACCCATTAGCGCGTGCCTGCCAGGAGGCCCGGAAATTTACAGCGCTCTCGCGACCTGATGGATGCCTATCAGCTCATGCAGGAATTGGATCGTGAACAAAAGGATGAGCTGGCTAAAGGCACGCAGATCGCCCCGCCGTTGCGAAATTGGCGGCGCGAAAAAGACTCAAAAATTTCTGTTGCCGCGCCGGGCGCCTGGGTTATAATCGGTTTCCGGAACCCAGAACACGCTGGTCAATACCTCCCCATTACGTCCGACTGGAGGCCCTTTGTGGCTCAAGTGTTTTCTGTAGACGTGCTGGCTGATTTTGCTCATCAGATGCGGCAGCCCCTCAGCGCTTTGGAAGCGCTAACCTCCTACCTGGATCTCATCAGTCCCGAAGATACGCGCATCCGCGAGCAGTTGCGCAGAATGCACCAGGAAATCGCCCACGCGGACCTGATTCTTTGCGAAGGTCTTCGCACGGTTCGAGCCTACCTGCGATCGCCGGGCAATACCATGCTCACCGAGGTTGCGCCGGCTACACCGGAAGCAGTCGAAGGGGACTTCAGCAGGCCCCTGACGCGCGCGGCCACCGCTTCGGTCACCCACTGAGGGGGCCGGACGTAGAACCGCAGTTTCGAATCCCAGAGCCGTCGCGACACTCCGCTCCACTCGGGCCGGTCCACGCCGTGATCGACGACGATCAGTGCGTCCGCGCGGTCGAGATACTGCAAGCTGGCCGGTTTGAAATCGCCCGCGGCGAAGTCCATTACTACGAAATATAGATCCGGCTTGAAAAATTGCAGGATGCTGTTGGATTCGGCGATGATGTGCTGGCTCGTGCCGAAAATGCGGCGGAGCGTGGGCAGCGCATGGCCCAGTTGGCCCGCCGCGGTGCGAACCCAGTAGGAACGCTCGGCGCCCGCTGCCAGAAAGCGGCTGGTATCGCTGCGGCCGCCGCGGTCCGTCTCTTCAGAAACCGCAAAAGGATGCTCCGGATCGGCCACGGCGCATTCGCAAGACTCGCCATCGCTCGAACAGACGCCATGGCCGAACTGGGTGATCTTGAGGGCAGTCCAGTGCGCCTCGGGTATCGCCGCGATCAATCCGGCGACTACCGACGTCTTGCCGATGTTCCTTGTGTGACCGCCGACGACGATTAACATCAGGCCTTGGCGCTCTCCAGTTCCGCCAGGCGGCGCTTCAGGTTCGCGACCTCGTCCCGCAGTTCCGGCAGCCGCGACAGATTGGCGAGCTGTTCGAGGTGCTGCTTGAGGGGCCGCGCCGGTGTGCCCCACACCACCTGGCCCGCGTGCACGATCTTCGAGGTAAGAATCCCGCAGCCGGACCCAAGCACGGCGTGCGATTCAATGCGCGCCTTGTCGCCAATTCCCACCTGCCCGCCGATTACAGCGTAATCTTCCACCACCACCCCGCCTGAGAACCCGGTCTGCGCCGCCACCACCACATGCTTTCCGATGCGGCAGTTGTGCCCCACATGCACCATGTTATCGAGCTTCGTGCCGTCGCCAATGCTCGTCGTACCCAGCGCCGCGCGGTCGACGCATGAATTCGCGCCGATTTCGACGAAGTCGCCGATCTCCACGCGTCCGATTTGCGGGAATTTCTGATACCACTCGCCGTCCAGCGCGAAGCCGAAGCCATCGGCGCCGATCACGCTACCCGCATGCAGGATGGCGTTGCAGCCAATGTCTACATCGTCGTAAATGATGACGTGCGCGTGCAGCACACTATCGTGGCCGATCTGGACGCGGCGGCCGATGGAGCAGCCCGGGCCAATGCGGCAATAGGGTTCAATGCGTGATCCTTCCGCGATGCTCACGTGTGGCCCGATCTCCACGCCTTCCCCGATTTCAGCTTCCGGGCTCACGGCGGCCGTCGGATGTATGCCCGGGCGAGGGGGCGGCGGCGGCACCAGGCGGCTCACCGCGCGGGCGAAGGCGGTGCGAGGCGCGCCGGCGCGAATCACCGTCCGGCCCGCGGGAAATTCCAGCGGCACGATGAGGCAGCCGGCGGCTGACTTTTCCGCCTGCGGCAATGCTTTTATACTGGAAACGAACGAGAGGTCCTCAGCGCCCGCCGCGTCCAGCGATTGGACGCCGGTAAGCTCTTTTTCCCCATCACCTTCGAAGGTAGCCCCGAGCCATTCGGCCAATTCTCTGACACGCATCTCTACACTGTAACGCGGCGCCGCCGAACGAGTGCGGTATAAAAGGAAGAGCACACATGAAGCCGAAGAAAGCTAAGAAACCGGCGTTACCCAGGCCTGCGACAGGGGCCGCTCCCCAAGCCCGCGCTGCCGCAGGCACCGCCTCGCACAGCCTTGCCGAATGGGTTTTTAACTTCATCATTCTGATTTTTGCCACCAGCACCATCGCGCAGCCCGAGGTTATTCCGACGTCTTCGATGGAAGATAATCTGCTGATCGGCGACCACGTCATCGTCGACCGTTTGGCGTATGCGCCCTCCGGCCCGCTCTCCCGGTTTTTGCTGCCGTATGAGCCCGTCAAGCGCGGTGACATTATCGTGTTCCGCTACCCGCTGAACATCAAAGAAGATTACGTGAAGCGCGTCATCGGTATGCCCGGCGACCGGATTCGGCTCGTCAACAAGCAGGTGTTCCTGAACGGCAAGAAACTCAACGAGCCCTACAAGGTCCACAAGACGCACTATTTCGATTCCTATCGCGACAACTTTCCCACCGGAGCGCCCAACATCATGCTGCCGCCCGAGGCGATGGACATGCTCGAAAATCATGTCGTGAAGGGTGAGGTGGTCGTGCCGCCGGGCCACTATTTCGCCATGGGCGACAATCGCGATAACTCAGCCGACAGCCGCTACTGGGGTTTCGTGCCGAGCGAGAACATCAAAGGCAAGCCGCTACTGATCTACTGGTCGTACGACGCCTCGACGCAGGATCTGGTCGACTTCACAACCGGCCACTTCATCGATCTTGCCCAGCATTTTTTCACCAAGACACGCTGGCGCCGGACGTTGATGTTGATTCACGGATATCCCATCGGCGGCTGAAGGCCACGCTTTGTCCGTTGACACTTCTGCTTTCATCGCTCCCACGGCGCGTGTAGATCCCGGCGCTTCGATCGCCGCCGGCGTCCGCATCGGTGAGTTTTGTGTCGTCGAATCCGATGTCGTGATCGGGGCGAACTGCACGCTCGAACCATACGTCTACATCAAGCGCTGGACTACCCTGGGCGAGGGTAACGCCGTTTCCGCCGGGACCGTGCTGGGTACTGATCCGCTCGACAAGAACTTCACGGGCGAGCGCAGCTACCTTCGCATCGGAAATGACAACATCATTCGCGAGCACTACACTATCTCGCGTGGCACCGAGCCGGAATCCGTGACCGAGATCGGCGACGCAAACTACATCATGACCTCCGGCCATATCGCGCACAACTGCAAAATCGGCAACCACACGGTCATTTGTAGTTGCGCGCTGGTTGCGGGCTACGTGGAGGTGGAGGACCAGGCGTTTATTTCGGGCGGTGTGGTGGTTCACCAGTTCTCGAAAATCGGGCGGCTGGCAATGATCGGCGGAAACACTCGGGTCAACAGTGATGTTCCCCCGTTCTTTCTTTACTCGGGCTTTAACGTCGAAGCCAAGGGCGTGAACCTGGTTGGGCTGAAGCGAGCTGGCTTGAAAGCACCGCAAATCACGGCGCTGAAAAATGCCTACCGGCTGCTCTACCGCTCGGGTCTGAAGCTCGAGGATGCGCTCGGGCGCATCGAGTCCGAGATTGCGACCCCCGAAGCCGCCCATCTGGTCCGTTTCATCCGCCAGAGCAAGCGCGGTATCTGCCGCGAATGACGTGCCTCGCGCAAGGTCTAGTCGCCCGCAAACGACATGAGCCGTTCAACGGTCCATTTCGCTTCGGGCTCAATCGATAGGTTGCCCGCTGAGTAAATTCGGCGTACAGCCTCTACATCTGCCGTCTCATCCCTGGCATTCACCGCTCCAGCGAGCACAATGCGTCGCGGTGTGATCGAAGCGGCCACCTCCGGCAGATCCGTGTGATTCAGGAAGCCCGGCACGAAGTTGGCGAAAGGTTGGTTGTATAACTCAGTGTCAACGACGTCGCGGAAGGATGTGAGGCCACCCGAAAGATAGAGGCCGTCGATTCGCTTGTCGAGCGCGGCAGCAAACAGTGCCGGCACCGTCAGCCTTCCGGCGGCCGCAACCAGTACACGCCGCTGGGCCGTGGCCGGATGCTTCCGCAACGCGCTGACGATCGCCAGAATGTCGGTGACTCGCTGCCCTAGCAGCGGCCGGCCAAGGATCATCGAGCCCCACGCGTAATCCTCCTCTTGCCTGTGCGAAGCGGCATAGCCTGGATGGCCCGGGCTGTATTCCGGCAGCAGCGCTCCCACTCCGCGAATGTCGGCCGCGCAAATCACTGGGCTACCGGGCGCAAGATCTGCATCCGGCTGGAACCAGAGCCGCTCGGATTCCACAGGATCCAGCACCACGAGAACCGGCTTGTCCGGCGCGGTATCTTTCGCTGTGATCAGCCACGCCGGAAGCCAAACAGCCGGGTCCGACGCAACTTCGAGCACTTCGACAGTCACGTTGGGCGATTGCCGCCGCGTAATAATCTTCCCGGCCGCGGCAGAACGCGACACCCGCAGCAACGCATCGAGCGCCCGCGGAGTGCGTTCCACTTGCCTGGATTTGTTCAGCGTGAAAGCCGTTTCGCTGTGCAGCGAGGTGACCACGCTGCCGGATTCGGTTGCGTACAGCGTCGTAAACGCCTCGGGATTGACCGGAGGTTCCTCGCGCACCGGCTCGGTCGAACCCTTCAGCCAGCGCGTGAACCAGTTGTAAACCAGCATGCGGCTGTCGTAAGCCAGCGAATGCGGCAGTGGCGTGTCGGCCCACTTCAAACGGTCGGCGTGATTCAAGGTGGAATACACCGCCCGTAGCTTTTGAAACTCCTGCCATCCGTTTGTAATGTACTCGGAGGAGTAAGTCGCGTAGAAATCGCGGTCGCTGGGCCAGATCAGCAACGGCTTCGGTGCGAACGGATAGAGAAGATCCCAGCGGTCGAACCCCACCGGGCCGGAGTCCACGAAATCCTGTTCCGCGTCGTCGGTCGAGCCAGGCGGAAGAAAGGGGAGTGCGGCTACGTTCTCGGTGTTCCCCATGCATGGCGCCGCCGCCGCTAGCCGCTCATCGGCAGCGGAAAGAAGCATCGTGATGGTGGCGCCTCCGGAGTGCCCCGTCGATCCCACTCGCTTGGCGTTCACCATCGGGAGAGAAATCAGGTAATCGAGGCTGCGGATCGCATCCCAAAGCTGGAAGCGCGTGGCCGTGTCGCCAAACAGCAGCATCTGTTTGCCGGGAACGGTGTGCTCGGAGTCCACGTCCTGAAGCCGCGTATGCAGACCGGAGGAATCCGGATATTGAATGCGTTCGCCTTGTCCCATGGGATCGAAAGCGAGCGCCACGAACCCAAGTTGCGCCAGGCCCTGGCAACAGCGCTGGTAATTGGGATTGGCCTTGCCTTCGCCGTAATGCCCGCTCTGGAACAGCACGGCGGGGAACGGTCCGCCGCCCTGCTTGGGAATGTAGAGGTTCGCGGAAACGAACAGCCCCGGCCGGCTCTCGTAAATCACCTTCTCCACTTTGTACCCGGACCGCTCGAACGATCCCGTCGTGCGCGCATTGAGTGGAGTGCGCTCCGGCATCCCGCCAATCAGCTTCCATAGCGTCTCACGCGCCCACTTCTGGCGTGCTTCGATCGCTGCCGGCGTCACCAGTTTTGCCAGCTCCGTATCACGTTCCTCGGCGGCTTTCTTGGCCAGGCCGCGCAGGTAATCCGGCAGGCAGCGCGAGTACGGATGGAACGGCGTCCCCGGAAATGGCGCCTGCTCCGCCGCACGCCCGGAGAATGTGACCGTGCTGGCCGCACCGGTAACGAGCAATGATGAGAATAGTTCTCTTCGCGTCATGATGTTGAAGAAAGTCTTTGGAGTGTGAGCACTGGCAGTATACACCGAAAGTGGAGGCCGAAGTCAAGAAATCGCGATGGCAGATTCGCCGGGCGGTTACACGCTGTTCTAACCTGTAGGGTTGTGGCCGGCGCCGTTCGCTCCTTCTTGTTCTGCTGCTTGCTTGGCTTGGCAACACGTGCCGTTGCGCAAACCGCGGCAAAGGCCGTTACGGCAGCGGAGCTACAAAAACAAGGTCTCGAACTGGCCGATCACGGCCGCTATCCCGAGGCCGTTGCCGCATTTCGCCGCGCTCTCGAGCGCGCTCCAAACAATCCCGAAATCCTGAATGATCTTGGCGTCGCGCTGCGAAGGCAGGGAGATGCCGCTGCCTCGCTCGCTGCTCTTGAGGCCGCAGTCCGTCTGCGGCCGTCCGACGCCCGGGTCCTCAGCAATCTGGCACTATCCTTGCGAGCCGCGGGCCGTATAAACCGGGCCGTCGCGGTTATGAGATCGGCCTGCGCACTCATGCCCGCCGACGGTGTCCTGCACCGCAACCTCGGCACACTGCTGTTCGAAGCCGGCGAGGACGACCAGGCGGAACGGGAGCTGGAGAAAGCCGTGGACCTGACGCCCTCCGACGCGGAGAATCATCAGTCTCTGGGACGCGTGCTTGTTAAAAAAAGGCGCGTCACCGAGGCCCTGGCCGAGTACTCCACCGCTGCCAGGCTCGCGCCTGGATCTGCCGCCATTCACCTCGAGTTTGGCCAGCTTTACGCCGCTTCGCACGATCCCGTACGCGCCGCGGAACAGTACCACACTTGCCTTCAGATCGATCCGCAAAACGCCAGGTGCCATCAGGCAATGGGACTCTTGTTGCTCGCCGGGGACGATCTCTCGGCTGCCGAGGCGGAGCTGCGAACGGCCCTCGCTTCCGACCCGGAATCCGGCGAAGCGCATCGTGGTCTCGGATCGATCCTGCGCAAACAGAACAAGCTCTCCGAAGCTGTGGCGGAATTGCAAAAAGCGTCCGCGCTACTGCCCAACGACCCCGCGCTGCACTATGTACTAGCACAAACGCTACAGAAAGCCGGCCGGCCCGCCGAGGCGGCAAACCAGCTTCAGCTCGCACAAGAGCTGGAGCGGCGGCAGAAGGACGCCGCAGTCGCAGTCGGTGATATCAACCGTGGAGCCGCCCTGCTTCAGAATGGCGACGCTCCAGGCGCCGAAGCCGCGCTCCGCGAGGCAGTCAGCCTGACCCCCCGCGATCCGCTCGCGCACTACCATTACGGCTTGTCATTTCTACTGCAAAATAAGCTGGAGCAAGCCATCGCCGAATTCCGAACGACGCTACAACTGCGTCCGGATGACGCCGACTCGCTGTATTATCTCGGCCGCGCCCTGTTGGAAGCCAAGCAGCCCGCCGAAGCCGCGTCGTCCCTGCGCCAGGCCCTGGAAATAAATCCGGCTGACAGCCACGCGCGCAACGTTCTGGCCGTCTCCTTGGCACGTATGCAGGACCTCCCAGCCGCCTCCGCGGAATTGAAACGTGCGCTCTCTCTGGAACCTGACAACCCACGCTACCGGCAGAACCTGAGCTGCCTCGAGCAGCAGATGCGCGGCTGCGATCTGGTCCCGTGATCCACGGACCAAGGTCCGCCGCGCGTCAGAATGCCAACTTCAGCGCCAGCTGCAAAATGCGCGGCGAGCGCGCGGAAGTGATTGTTCCAAATATCCCCGGCCCGGATGACACGTAGTTGTTCGGCGGCGAGGAGAAGTTAACGTTATTAAAAACGTTGAAAGCCTCAGCGCGAAACTGAAGCTTGAAACGCTCCGTGATGTTCGTGTCTTTCACCAGTGCCATATTCGTGTTGAACTGTCCTGGCCCTATCAGAATGTTCTTGCCAGTGTTCCCGAAGGTCCCCACCGCATTCGCCGTAAAAAGCGACGTGTTGAACCATTCCTGAATCTGTTGCGCGTGCGACCGGCCGCCGCCCAACACGGCTTGTGAAATACTGCTTCCGGTGAAATCGGCACGGTCTTCGCCGATGCCTGTCAGAGAATTGTCACAGCCACAGAAAATCGAGAATGGGAATCCACCCTGCCACAGCAGAATCGAGCTGACTTCCCATCCGTTCACCAGTTTGCTCGCCGCTCCGTTCACGCTGAAATGCGGAACCTGGTAGACACCGGAAAGCTTGAATATGTTGCCAATGCTGTCATCCGATGGGCCGTAATCAAAATGCCGGCTGAGCGGATTGGTGTTCGAGTTGTATGCTCCCAGTGGCGCGAAGTCATTCATCTCTTTCGACCACGAATAGTTCGCCTGCATCGAAAGCCCGTAACTCAGCCGCTTCTCCAGGCTGATCTGGAGGCTGTTGTAGTGAGAGTTGATGGCCGAATCAATCTCGTTCACATACCCAAAGGCCGGGTATGGCCGCCGCGCCTGTTCATTGGCCGCTGTGGATATCGGCGTCCCATTGGCATTGTTGCCCGGAATGTAAATGGGGGCATTTATTGCTAATAAGCCGCTCTCCTGATCGTTCGTCCCAAACATGTGCGTCCCTTTGTTTCCAACGTACGCGGCACGCACCAGCCAGCTGGCCGCAACTTGGCGCTCCAGTGTTAAGTTCCACAAAGCTACTACAGGTAGTTGGAAGTTCTGCGCGAAGATCTGCGTGAACGAAATGTTCTGCGGGAAAGTGGCGCTAGAACTCGTGGTCTTGTTGATCCCGCCAAAGTCTGCTGGGAACGGGTCCGTTACGCCCGCGGCGCCGTAGGGGTTCTGGAAGCTGGTATTGGTTATGCCTATGATCGGTGCAAAGGGCGGAACTCCAACCACGTCCTGGAAAGCAACGGTGTTGGGAATGGCGTAATACATCCCCGCGCCGCCGCGAATGCTGGTCTTGCCGTCGTTGGTGAGCCGGTAGGCAAACCCGAGCCGCGGTGCGAAGTTGGCGGCCTTGCTGTTGATCGAGGCATCCGGGCAGCCTGGATCGTGATTGCTCCCCCCAAACAGCAGCCCTAGAGGCGCATTCGGGAATCTTGTTGACTGATGCCCCGGTTCGAAGCATGCGACGCGCCCCTGGCTGTCCTTATACGGGAACCAGGGATCCCACCGCAGTCCCAGATTAAGCGTCAATCGCCGTGTGGCACGCCAGTTGTCCTGGATGAATGCGCTCCATTTGATGCCCGTAAAATTCAGGTACAGTCCTCCCGCCTGGATGAACTGCCCCACCTCTCCGATCATGAAATCCGCCATATTGAAGTTTGTGAGGGCGTTTTGAAAATAGAACTCCCCGTTCTGCTCAAACTCGTTTGCCATGGGAGCACGAATGCGCAGCGCTTCCCCGCCCAGGTGCAGCTCGTGGCTGCCTTTAATCCAGGTAACGTCTTCCCGGTACGTCGAATCGCCTCGATCGAAATCCCCGTAGTGATTGCTGCTGACGCTGAAGCCGCCACTGACGCCAACCACTAGCTCGCAGGGCTTCGTTCCCGCAATGTTGACACCCATATCCTGCGGGCAAAACGGCGCGCCCGATATCGATCCGCCATTCTGCTGGTCCCAGCCGAACCAGGTGTTAAACAGCAGGTGAGGCGTCGCGTTGTAAGTATCCGTAACCGCGATGTTCTGCACGCGGACCTGGTTGCCGTTCCCATCCGTCTGCAGCAGGTCGGCCTTGTTCGTCAACGGCTGCTGGTTGAAGTTCGTGAAGAAGTACCGCACGGAGAGCTGATGCTTGCCCCGGATGTAATCCCCCTTCAGCATGAACTGGTCGTCGGCCCACCGCTGGCTCGGTCCGAGATAATTGATCTCCTCGCCAGGTCCGTTGGGCAGCGGCAGATATTTCAACATATATTCCGTGACGGGGCTGAGCCGGCTCTGCGGAATCTGGTTGCCCGGAAACGGTTGGTTGTTGTTCAGCGGATCCACCAGTTGCACCCCGCTCAGATCGGAAAAGTTGCCGGTTCGCTCTTGGGCCGTCGGCACGTAGGCAATGTTCCCCTGCGCGGCATTTGCATATCGTGTGCCCTGGTAGGTTCCAAAGTAGAACAGGTGGTCCTTCTGGATGGGGCCGCCCACAGCCCCGCCAAATTGGTTGCGCTTGATCTGATCCTGCGCGGGAGCGAAGAAGTTACGGGCGTTCATGTCGCCGTTGCGCAGGAACTCGAACACGTCTCCGTGAATCTGGTTCGTCCCGGACTTGCTTACCACATTGACCACGCCTCCCACGGCATTGCCGTACTCGGCGCTTAAGTTGCTGTCCGACGTGCTGAACTCCTGGATGGCGTCGGGGTTCGGAAAAGGCAGGTTCGTGTTGACGTACGTGTCATTGTAAGCTACGCCATCCATCTGATAGTTGACACTTTCCGCCATCGTACCGTTGGCTTTGGCGTACTGCTGTCCCGGGTACGTGCCGCCTTCGCAATTCGACCCGCAATAGTGCTCCGTAGTATCCGTGACCCCGGCTCCGAGGAAAACCAGTTGCTGCACCTGGCGTCCGTCGAGCGGCAGCTCCACAATCTGCCTCTGGTTGACAACCTGGCTGATGGTGGCGGATTCTGTGGTCACCAGCGAGGCATCGCTCGTCACCGTTACCTGCTGTGAGACGGCTCCCACGCTCATCACGACCTTCTGCGTCGCCGTTTGGCTCACCGTAAGTTCGATGCCGGACTGCACGTAGGTTTGCAGGCCTTCCTTCTCCACCGTCAGCTTGTATTTGCCCACAAGCAGCCTGGAGAAAAGATATTCACCAGTCGTTCCCGTGCTGACGGTCTGCGTGAACCCGGTGTCCACATTTTGCACCGTCACTCTGGCGCCCGGGATGGCTGCACCCGTTTGGTCAACTACGTTTCCGCCCAAGCTCGCGGTAGTGAATTGTGCGGCCAAAGGGTTCGGCAGAATGAATGCCACCGACAACGCAGTGACAAGGAATACGAAAGAACGTAACAGTTCAAGCAGTCGTTTCATGGCGATAACTCCCTCAAGCAACACTGGAATCGATTAGAGGAATGATATAACGCACCTGTTCGAAACGCAATTGCAACCTGGAGGAATTGCGAAAGTGGCCAGCCAGCCGTTGGCTACTGCTTCTTGCGCTGCGCCGTCACCTCTTCCTTCAGCAGCGGCTCCAGCAGCTCACGGAAGTTCTTCTCCTGGTCTGTCTTCTCGAAGAACTTGTCGTCACCCGCGTATTGCGCGCGGATCGTTCCCTTCCGGTCGATCACCACCACTTGCGGCATGAGCATCCGGAACATCACCGGGTGTTCAAGATAGTTCTCCGCCACTTCGCGCTGCGTGTATCCCACAGGGTAGGCCGGCCTGAAATTCCGGATGAAGTCCGGCACGTTCATTTTGGCCATGTCTTCGATGGCCGAGACCACCACCTGAAACCCCCGCGAGCCATATTCCACTTGCAGTTTCGACAGAATCTGCGAGGTGAACTGGCAGTGCGGACACGTGGTCAGAATGAAAGCCATCACCACCACCTTGCCGTGGAATTGGCTGAGGTGGATTTGCGAGCCGTCAGTCAAGTCGACGGCCAAATCCGGCGCGGGGCGGGGAACCGTGGCGCCGTGGGCCACGCTCGCCACGCACAACAAGAGTGGGAGGAATCTTCGCGGCAGCATCAGTTCGAGTTTACCGCAGCATCGCGCAGGCCTTCGAGACTGCGCACCACGGTTCCTTCCAGGCGCACCAAAAAATATCCATCATCGCCCCGCCCGGCAAATGTCGAGTCATCGCTTATTTGCACCTCGATCTTCCGCCATTTTTTCCGCAACACGCTCTGATAGGCCTCAAAATACTGCCGCGCCCATTCCGCATCTTCCCACTCCACCGAGTATTCCAGTACCACGCGTTTCTCGGATTTCTTCTCCTCCAGCGCGTACGCTCCGCCTCTCCAGTGCGGTGCAATCACTTCGGCGCGCTTGGGGTCCAGGAACTGCTCAATCAGCAGCGCATGGTCGAGTTCGCCCATCGTTCCCACCGCCAGCTTTTTGTACCCCTTGCCGGCGGAAAGCCGCGGCAGCGCCGGGTGCGTGGGCGCCGCGCCCGCGAAATATTTCTCTGGATGCAAAATCTGCTGCGTAGAAACCGGCGGATGCCGGAAAACCTGCGCGAACGCCGCCTTGTCGAGCTTCTCCACCACCGCGTTCTGAAACAGCAGGCCCTGCGTGTAGGGGAACACCAGTGTGCGGCGCAAATACAGTGGCGAAGAATCGAACACCGGGTAATCCTTCCCGCCCGAATCCATCGCTTTGCTCATCATCTCCACAGCGTCGGGCGCCCCCTTGAGGGTCTGTCCTGCCCGCCGTTCCACCACCTCCGACATCAGCCACGTCGCTTGCCCCTCCATCACCGCCTCGCGCGCCGTCGAGAGGTCATCGTCGTCGCTGCCTTTCCGGATGAACTTCTCCAGATGAAAATTCTGGTCCGCCAGCGCGTGCGCCAGTTCGTGGATGAGCGCCTCCTCACGCATGTCCTTCGGCGCCCAGTCGGTGATGTAGAGCTTCTTCTTGTGATAGTCGTAGAACGCCGCCGCCTGCTCGGTCAGCAGGTCCACTTCGGTCTTCGCCAGGTCGAAATCCTGCGGCACGAATCCGAATTTCTTGAGGCTCAGATCCTCGATCCGCAAATCCTCCGGGTTCGCCTCTTCCTTGATGCGATCTTTCAGAAACTGGTTGACCTGATCTTTCGTGATCAGATCGAACGGAACCTTGTGATGAATCTTGAACCCGGTGATCTGGTTGAGATCGCGGAGATCCTTGCCGATCTCCTCAAAGACGGCCCGGTCGCCTCGCTCCGCGCAAACCGCAACGGCGGCCAGCAGCAGGCAAACCCATAGGCGGCGCAGTAAACCAATGGCATCAGATTTCAGTTGGATCTGGGAGGACTTCGATTTCGCGGGTCGTTTTGGAGCCAACCTCCAGGATAACGGCGCTAGAATGGAACTTCAATTTTAACTGGCGTGAACTGGAGGCGCTACTGAGCTTTCCTGGTTCTGTCCCGCTTCATCGCGCCGAACATGGCGCCGAGCACTGCCTTCTCGACCACAAACGCAGTCGCCAGACTTCCAAGAAACGCCACGCCAATGATTGTTGCTGCCATTGCCACTGCCTCGCTTATTGTTGGTGCAAGTTTGATGCCATCGGACTCTCCCGAACCCGAGTGACTCAAATGTACATATCGTCCATAAACTTGCACAGCATTATGGATTTCTGATCCGCCTTTGCGCAGTTCGCACGGATTACACGCATCGTATGCTTTACGCACAATCGTCGAGTTAAAAACGGATGACGGCATCACTGGCATCAGCGAAACTCATGGCGGCGAAGGTCCGGTGGCAGCGCGCGAAGCCGTGCGCGGCCGCCAAGCCCGCACCTTCGCCGCCATGGGGCGGTGTTCGCGATGCCGTCCCATTTTCCGCTTATCTCTTTTATAAACAAGGTGGTGGCGGCGGGCTGGGGTGAGGTGCTGGATCCTGCCGCAGCCCCTGCGCGAAGCCAAACAGATGATCGCGCGCTACGGCTTTCGCGAGATCAAACTGAAGGCGGAGTCCTGACACCGGATGTCGAAATTTTGACAATTCTGGCACTTCGTCAGGCATTTGGCGATTCCTACCCTCTGCGCATCGATCCCAACTGGAAGCGAATATTGCCGGGATGGTGAGCGATCGCCGGAATCGGGAATGTGCGGTCTAAAGTGCCGGCGCCGGTGCGACTGTCGCCTCGCGCATCGGCTCGTTCCGGTACTCGCTCGGTGAGCAATCCGTGATGCTGCGGAAGACTCGGGCGAAGTAGGCGGCGTCGGAAAAGCCACATTTTTCCGCCACTTCTGAAATTGTGGCCAGCGGCTCCAGCAGCATCCGCTTGGCCGCTTCCACACGCTGCGTCATCAGGTAACGTTCAAAAGTTTGCCCCGTGGTCCGTTTGAAGATGCGGCTGAGATGTCCCGCCGAGACCCCTAATGCGCCCGCGATCTTAGTCACCGAAATACTCTGGGCCGTCCATTTATCCTGGAGATCGCGCTCGATGATTCGGCAGGCGCGGTCGACCAGCTTCTGCGGCCGCCCGGCATAGAGGCGGCGCACTGCGTCCAGCAGAGACTCGGCGGAAGACGCAAAGGCTTCCTGCAATTCGAAGGTGCTCGTGGCGCGGTTGAGCGCTGTGTTTCCGTCCGTCTGCCGCCGCGACGTGCCATCCACCCCGGCTCCCAGTTGCTGTGCTGCGTAGCTCATCGAATCCAGGGCATAAGCGAAGAAGTGCCGCTGCGCCGCGAGGTTCTCCGCGCGCTCGCCGATTTCGCGGTTGACCAGCAGCGGCAGTCCATTCACCAGCATTCTGGCTTCGAGAAGCCTCCGTTCGGAAATGCTCCGGCAGACCTTTCCCACCGATAGCCCGAGCTCCTCATTCGGTTTCACAGAAGCGCGGTACAAGGCCACCGGATCCGCAGACTCTGTCAGGGCGATGCACGCCTCGTGATAGGAGTCTGCCAGATAGTGCCAGTTGCTCTTGGCGCTGCCGATCCCAATCCGCGCGCGCAAGTCGGACCCCGCGGAGAGGGCATGCAGAAGTTTTTGTACGAACGTTTGCGCGGTGAGCGATGGCGCATCGAGCCCGGCGCGGTCGTGAATGAAAATGCAGACGCCGCGGTTGCGCAGATACGCGCAGCAGACATTCTGCGCACCCTCGCACAACTCATCAATGGACTGCACCGCGCGCGCGAGCGCCAGATCGAAGGAGGAGGCCGGATTATGGTAGTCCTCCTCGGCTTCGAATTTCACGACCATCATGCGATTGGGATACCTGGTAAAGCCAATGCGGCTCATCAGCTCTCGCAGCAACGGCCGGTTGGCCACATTGCCCTCCAGCACCAGGTGAGCGAATTCCTTGCGCTCGAGATATAGCTCCCGATCCTTTCGCTGTTGGTCGCGAACGACTTCCGAGAGGCGCTTCCAAATAGTCGTCAGATACTCGGCGAAGATCTCCAGCACTTCGATGGTCCGGCGCACATCGGCATCGGAAACCACCGGCACTTGCATGTAAGCTTTCTCTAGCTCGTCCCAGTTGATGTAGGTCAGGGCTGCCGCTTGTTTGCGGATTTGCACGAATTCCTCGCTGTTCGGCGGCTCGCGCAAAACCTGCCCGGTGAACAGGATCGCGATGTACTGGCCATCGCAAACGACGGGAACCGCTATGTCCACCAGGCCGGCATGGCAACGGTATACCTCGGCTTTGCCGGTTTGCCTGACACGCATTTCGGCGGCCTTATCCGACACGCCGCACGATTCTGCCTCATGGCGCCCATGGTCGTTCACGATGTTGCAGAAGGTGGGCTCGGGTAAGTCGTCCGGTACTAGCAGCCGGCGGCACGGCCCCGCCAAGGCATCTTCCGTGGAAAGGTGCTTCTGCCGCAAGCCCACCCTTCCTGCCGGGCCGTCCTCCGCCCACACCAGGTCAATCCTCTTAATCGGACATGACTTGTTGACCAGCAGCAGAAAAAGCTGGAGGAACTTCAGGTCCTTTTCAAAGTGATCGACAAATAAGGGATTCCCTAGCAGCAACGGAGGGCTCCCTAGTGTGTCTTGAGACATACTCCGTGCCCTTACCGTATCACCGATGACGCACGAGGACAAGGATTATCGTGACCGGAGTTAGATTTAACCGGCCCGCTTAGGCCGGTCCTTTCCAGAGGCAGGTCGTCATCGAAAGCGCCGGCAGGTCCAGATTCAAGAACTTACCGCTCCAATCGAGCGTGACGCGCGCGGGTTGCTTGCCGCTGTTCAAAACTTCGGCAACCATGTCACCGTTCCTCCCTTTGAAGGCTACACAGCGCACTCCGGCTGCGGACCCTTTGACCGCAATGCGCACAGCGCCTGGGCGGACAAACTTGCTGAAGTGGGCCAGGTAGTAGTAGAGACCGGTGTAAGTGACCTCCTTTGAATGCCGGTCGATGATGACAACGGGATGCTGCTGGTTTCCGTCCGTGTCCCGATGCACAGGCGAGATCAGCCAAGGGCCGCCCTTCTCATCGAGGATCATGTTCCAGTAGATCCAGGCTGAGGTTCCAGATTCGAGATCGTTCATGATCTGGTTCCCCCAGAAGTCGCCGTCCTCATACTCTTTCTTGGGCAGGACGACGCTGCGCGGAGTGTCCGTACCGTAGGAATGATCAACCTCCGTCAGCCAGAGCTTGAGATCGGCGTACCTGTGATGGAGATCTTTGAGTTTGTCGTAGTCCTTGAACTCGTAGCCGTGATAGGCCATCGCGCCGGCATACTTGCGCGCGGCGGGATCGTCGAGGATGACGGGATAATCTTTCCAGGCTCGCTCGCGGGTATTGAATTCGCTGGGCTGGATTTGCGTTTTGACACCCGCTCTGGCCAACAGCGGCCCGACGTGGTCTTTGAGAAGATCGCGGATTTTGTATGCCGGGATCTTCGTGTAAATCCCCGGCTCGTTGAACAGGCTCAGAAAATCAATGAAAATACCTTGTTTTTCGTACTCCTGTAGATAGCGCAAATAGTACTGCGCGAGGGCGTCGAAGTACCGTGGATCGACATCCTGTTTTTTCTTTACGTCGAACAGCATCCAGTCCGGCGGGTAATCCATCGGCGCCTGCAACACAAACTGGCCGTAACGGCGTGCGCGTTTGATGTAAGCAACCTGGCCGTTCGGCCCGAGATCGCGCTCGATGGAGAACAGCTTCATGCTCACATCGCCGGGGTGGTCGTCGTAGGTGTAGTAAGGGCCGGCGGATTGGAAATCCGTAGCAGCGATCACGGTCTTCATGGCCGTGAATCCCGCGCCCTTCTCCGGGTCGAACAGCGCCTGGAAAACCTGTTCCTGATGCGCGGAATCGAGGCTGCTCAAGCAGAGCATGCCGGCTTCGAGAAACGACGCGCCGAAGCCAACGATTTCCTGATCGCGCACGCTCTCATCGATGCGGAACGCCGGGCGGCTCGCGGCAGCGTCCGTGAAGCGTACTGGCGGCTTGGCGGCAATGCGGTCACCGGCCTTTGAAGTGACATAAAGCCGGGCCTCCTGCGCCGGGCACACCGCGGCCATTGCGATCAGCAACAGGGGCCACGCGCGCCCGGCTCGCTGTGTAAGGGCGCCTAGTTCCATAAGCAGGTGGTGAGCGAAAGGGCCGGAAGAGTCAGAATTATGGCTTGGCCGTGCCAGTCTACCGAGACGGTCTCTGGTTGCTTGTGGCTGTTCATAACCTCCGCCACCATGCCGCCGTCTTTGGACTGGAACGCCAGGCATCGAACGCCTGCCACCGAACCGGTCGTGGCGACGCGCACCGCGCCTGGCCGCACAAACTTGCTGAAGTGCGCCAGGTAGTAATACAGGCCGGTGTACGTTATTTCCTTCGTCTGACGGTCCACGATCACGACGGGGTGCTGTATATTCGGGTCAGGGTTGCCATGTATTGGTGATATTGCCCATGGCCCGCCTTTCTCGTCCAGGATCATGCTCCAGTAGATCCAGGCCGAGGCGCCCGATTCCAAATCCTTGAAGATCTGCGTGCCCCAGAAATCGCCATCCGCATAGTCGTGATTGGGCAAGGGAATGCTCTTTGGGGTCCCAGCTCCATACGCGTGGCAGACCTCGGTCATCCAGAGCGGCAGGTCGGGGTAGCGCTTGTGGAGCGCGGCGATCTTGTCGTAGCCCTTGTAGTCGTAGCCGTGATAAAGGATGGCGGCGGCGTATTTCCGCGCCTGCGGATCATCCAGGATCACTGGCCAGTATTTGTAAGCCCGCTGGCGGTCGTTGTATTCACACGGCTGGATTTTTGTCTTCACGCCTTCGCTTGCGAACAGCGGACCGACGTGATCCTTGAGAAGGTCGCGTATTTTCTCGGCCGGAATCTTGGTGTAGATCAACGGTTCATTGAACTCGCTGAGGTAATCGATGAAGATGCCCTGCTTCTCGTACTCTTGCAGATAGCGCAAATAATAATGCGCCAGAGCATCAAAGTACTTGGGATCGACGTCCTGCTTCTTGTTCACATCGAACAGCATCCAATCCGGCGGATAGTCCATGGTTGCCTGCAACAGGAATTGCCCGTAACGGCGTGCGCGCTTGATGTACGGGATGAGTCCGTTCGGACCGAGATCGCGCTCGATCGAAAACATTTTCATGCCGACGTCGCCCGGATGGTCGTCATAGCTATAGAACGGTCCCGCGGGCATTTCATCGCTGGCGGCGATGTCGGTTTTCATTGCCGTGAAGCCGGCGCCCTTTTCCACGTCGAAGAGGGCCTCGAGGAGCTGCTCCTGTTGCGCCGGACCCAGGCTGTTTAGGCAGATGCTGCCCGACTCGAGAAACGAAGCGCCGAACCCGATGATCTCCTGATCCCTGACTTTGTCGTCAATACGAAAACCGGCCGCAGCCGCAGAGCCGGAGCCAAAGTGCAGCGCTGGCTTCGCGTTGATCCGGTCGCCGGCCTGGGACGTAACAAAAACGCGCACGTCCTGGGCCGATACCACATAGGGAACCAGCAGCGCGCTTGCCAACAGAAGGAATTTGCTGCCGTTCATAAGCACGACCGCAGAGTTTTCTCAAACGCCTGGATGATTTCGCGCTCGTCCACATCGCTCAGGCACGAGGGGATCGGCAGCAGGATGCTCCGCTCGAACAGACTGTCGGCGGCGGGGCAAGCGCCTTTGCTGTAATCTCGCTCCATGCCGGCATTTTCCGAAAGGTTCCACGGAAAGCCCGCACGATCGGCACTGGCGCGGTGCACCAGACTTACGTTGTTGTAGTACAGGTGCAGGCCCCATTCCGTCATGACGACGTTGGAAACTCCCTGCGGAAACGTGACGATGCCCTCGGCGCGCAGCATGCGATTCACCCGGCGGGCGGTCTCCCCGTCGCGATAGGTGGTGATCAGGAAGCAGCCGGTGTCGCCCAACGGGTCCTGAATCCGGCGCAATTGAACCTCGGGAAACTGTTCCAGCGCCTGGCGGATGCGGTACTTGCTGCGGCGCATCGAGCTGATGATTTGGGGGAGCTTTCTGAGCTGAACCCTCAGGATCGCGGCACGCAGTTCATCCATCCGGCAACCTTTGCCCCACAAGCGCAGCGTGGGATCGTCGAAGACCAAGCGGCCGTTCTCGTCGCGCGCATAGCCCAGATCGTGGCACGCGAAGGCCCGGCGGTAGAGTTGTGCATCGTTCGTGACCACGCATCCGCCCTCGCCGGAGCTCATGTTCTTGTTCATCTGGAAACTGAAAATACCCATGTCTCCGAAGGTGCCGACTTTCTGGCCGCCAATGCTTCCACCGTTGCATTGGGCGCAGTCCTCCAGCAGGAACAGGCCCTTGGCCTTGGCGATTTTCTGAATGGCTTTGGCATCGCCCGGAGCCCCGCTCATGTGCACCAGGATGATTCCCGTGGTCCGCGGCGTGATCTTCCGTTCAACGTCCGTTGGATCCAGGCAGAACGTATCGTCAATGTCCGCCAGCACCGGGATGGCTCCCTGGTTTACGACGGCGGCGACAACGGAGACCCACATGTACGCCGGTACAATGACTTCCTGGCCCGGACCGGCGCCAAGCGCGGACAGCGCCACTGACAGAGCGCTCGTTCCACTGGCTACACCAAGCGCATGGCGCGTCCCGGCAGCGCGGGCGAATTCTTCCTCGAACTTTTCGGTCTCTTTTTGAAGATCAACACCGTAATAACGGAACAACGACTTGGAACGTAGGACGCGAAGCGCGGCCTCAATCTCCTCGCCGTCAAAGTAGTGCACGCCGGGGAATTCCAACGGGAGCGGCTTCGACCTGACGGGAGCTTCAGGGGTAACGACGGCTTTATCTTCGGACATGTTTGATTCCTCTTCCCTTGCAGGCTAACGGATGAAGACCGCGGACCCAATGAATTTAAGTGTCATTTTGAGTACTTAAACGGCCCGGTCGGCCGGACGATCTGAGCGATTTAACATCATTTAAATCCTCAAAATGTCAGATAAATCTATTGGATATGCAGCTTTCTAGTGGTGCTATAACACAAAGCCTATTTAGGGAGAGGTTTCGGTGTATGATCGGCGATTCGGTTCGCCGTCGGAAACCTAAAGGAGGGGACATGCTAGCTTCAGGTAAAGCGAATTCTTCAGGAGTTCGTGGGCTCGCCATCATCGCTTTTTTTCTGTGTCTGGTTTTGCCACTGGCATGGGGCGCCGTTACCGGCCGCATTTCGGGTACGGTCAAAGATCCCACTGGTGCGGTCGTGCCTGGCGCTCAAATTGTCGTTCTCGAAACGCAAACCGGGATCAAGACCGAGACGAAGACCGACGCAGCAGGTTTCTATTCGTTTCCGTCGCTTCCCGTTGGCCACTATGAACTCGACGTGCGGGCGAGCGGCTTCCGGGATTTCAAGCAAACAGGGCTGGTCCTCGACGTTAACACGGCGCTGACGGTGGACATCCCGTTGGAACTCGGCTCTGCCAGCCAGGAGGTGACCGTGAACGCGGCCGCCGTGCAGGTGGAAACCACCAACACGCAGATGGGTGAGGTCATCAGCGACACCAAGATGACCACGGTGCCGCTCAACGGCCGTAGTTACACCGATCTGTTGGCGCTTCAGCCGGGCGTGACGCCGGTCAGTTCAGGCCAATACGCCGTCCTAAGCCCGTCGGGCAACCTGAATGCCGGCAGCCTCTCGGTCGCGGGCCAGAGAGAATCGGCAAACGGATTCATGGTGAATGGCGGCAACGTCGAAGAAGGCGCGTTCATGGGAACGGCGATCATCCCAAATCTGGACTCCATTGCCGAGTTCCGCATTATCACCAACAACTTCGATGCCGAATACGGGAACTATAGCGGCGGCCAGATCAACGCCATCACCAAATCCGGCACCAACCAGTTTCATGGGGATGCATTCGAGTTTCTGCGCAATGCGGACCTGGATGCGCGAGGCTTTTACGATCCGGAGCGCGGGAAATTCAATCAAAACCAATTTGGGGGAACATTTGGAGGGCCGATCAAGAAGGACAAGTTGTTTTTCTTCGTCGACTATCAGGGCACGCGGCAAATTGTGGGACAGAGCACCGGCGACATCCTGGTGCCCTCGGCGGCGGACCGAACCGGCAATCTCTCCGACATTGCCAGCCAGCTCACCGGAGTCGTAACGGGCGGATATTGGGCCAACCAGCTTTCGCAGAAGCTCGGCTACGGCGTCACACAAGGCGAGCCGTACTATGTGCCCGGATGCACGCTCACCTCAACTTGCGTTTTCCCCAACGCGATGATCCCCCAATCCGTGGTCACGACGCCATCGCAAAACCTGCTGAAATACATTCCCCTGCCCAATTCGGGGCCCTATTACTCAACTGCTGCTTTCAACGAGACATTGCGTGACGACAAGGGCAGCGTCCGGCTGGATTACAACAGCCGTTTCGGGCTGATCGCCGGCTATTACTTCATGGATGACTTCAGCCTCCTCAATCCCTACCAATCCGCCAATCTTCCTGGCTTCGCGGACGAAACCCCCGGGCGGGCCCAAATGGCCAACATCGCGGACACGAAGACCTTCGGCCCCACGGCCGTGAACGAAATACGGCTGCACTATACGCGAATGTCACAGTCACCGGGCATACCCAGCGGCGGACTTGGCGTCACGTTAAGCTCACTGGGATTTGCCACCGGCACCAACTCGCTGGGTATCGTTCCGCTCAACACGCAATTCGAGGGAGTGCCGGGCATCGGTTTCAATAACTACAGCATAGGCGTGGATTCATTTTTCTCAGCCCAGGCCAACAATACCTACCAGATTCTGGATAACTTCTCCAAGGTCAAGGGTACTCACACCATGAAGTTTGGCGCCGACGTGCACTACGATCAAATCACGCAACACGATTTCGGAGCCAACAACGGTTCTTTCGGTTTCGACGGCCAGGAGACGGGGAGCGACTTCGCCGATTTTCTGATCGGCGCGCCCAACGGTTTTTCGCAGGGTGTGCAAGAGCCTCTGCACACCCGCGGCTTCTATTACGGTTTGTACGCCCAGGATAGCTGGCGCGTCAAGCCAAGTCTGACGCTGAATTACGGGCTGCGGTGGGAAGTCACATCGCCGTGGTATGAGGCGCAGGGGCAGCTCGAGACGATCGTTCCCGGGCTGCAATCCAAACTATTCCCTGGTTCTCCTACTGGCTGGGTATTCCCTGGCGACCCCGGAATTCCGAAAACCTTGGCGCCGGTGCGCTACAACAACTTCGCTCCGCGTGCCGGCCTTGCCTGGTCGCCTAGTGGCAAGCTATTCGGCGGACCTGGGAAAACCAGCATTCGCGCGTCGTTCGGGATGTTCTACACCGCGTTTGAAGACACAACAGGATTCAACGAGGTGGGTGACGCTCCATTCGGCTTTTGGTGGGCCAACCCCGCTCCGCCGCTGTTTACGACGCCGTATATCGACCGCGAGACCGGGTTCGTGGAGGGCCAGCGGTTTCCGGTGGCGTTCCCGCCGCCCAATGTCTCGGCCAGTAATCCGGACAATTCCATCAACTGGGCGCAATTCGAACCCATTTCGAGTTCTGCGGGTTTCTGGTATAAGAACCGCGTGCCCTATGCCGAAGATTACAGCTTCTCGATCCAGCGGCAGATTGGCAATAACAGCGTGCTTAGCGTCAGCTACGTGGGTACAGAGGGCCACGCACTGTTGAGCGACCTGGAATCGAATACAGGCAATCCGGCGTTGTGCCTGAGTCTCAGCCAGCCCAGCCAGGTGGCTCCCGGCAGCCCCACGTGCGGGCCATACAGCGAAAATGCGGTTTATACAAGGGCGAACGGCCAGGTGGTCAACGGCACGAGATACCCCTTGGGTAACGCTTTTGGGAGCGACGGTTATTTCATCACCATCGGTAATTCGAATTACAACTCGATGCAGGCCAGCTTCAAGCACCGCTCTGGTCCGCTTGAGGTCCTGGCGGCTTACACCTGGAGCAAATCGATTGACGATGCTTCCGGATGGGGCGACCAGATCAACGTCCTCAACTATCGTCTCAGCCGGGCCCTCTCCTCATTCGATGAGCCGCAGAATTTGGTGATAAGCTATCATTACGATCTGCCTCTCGACAAAATTCGCCGGAGCCGGGCAACCAGCGGATGGACAGTGTCAGGAATCACCCGGTTCGCCTCAGGCCTTCCGGTCTTCTTGACAGAGCCCGACGACAATTCGCTGCTGGGCACGTTTGGCACCGGGCCTGGCGGAAACGGCGTAGACACGCCAAATTTCAACGGCGGCACGTTGACCTTCAATCGGAACCCGCGCTCCGGGCTACCATATTTTGATCCGAACGACTTCAGCCCGGAAGCCCTTGGGCAGTTGGGTACGGCCAACAGACGGTTCTTCCACGGTCCGGGCATCAACAACTTCGACATGGCGCTGCTGAAAGACACCCACATCACGGAGTCGAAGGTGTTGCAGTTCCGCTTCGAGTTCTTCAACGTATTCAACCACGCGCAGTTCATCATTCCGGAACAGGGCTTTACTGGCGCTGGGACTGGCAATATCCTCAGTGGAACCTTCGGCTACGTCACCAACGCCAACCCCGGCCGAATCGGGCAAGTAGCCCTGAAGTTTCTGTTTTGAACCATGGACGGAAGGCAAAAGACAAAAGGCAAAAGGCAAAAATGAAGACACCGAATATGTTGCTGCTCCGGAACCAGAAAGGCACCTTTGCCTTTTGCCTTTTGAACTTTGCCTTTTGCCTTTCCCTCGGCGCCCAGACGCGCGCGCTGCCGGATCGCGTGCCGCCGAAGCGCTCTTCGCAAATTGAAAACGGCTTCGGCATCAATTCCGACCTGCCGCGCGACCCCTATCTGCCCTGGAACCGCTGGTGGTGGACACGCATGTTCGATGCGGGTGTGAGCTGGATCCGCATTGGCCAGTACGAAAATAGTTCGGACTACACGAGCTGGGACTGGGTCGAGCAGAAGCGCGGCGTCTATGCGATTGGGCCTGAAGTGGACGACTACGTCAATTCGCTCGCCGACAACGGCGTGAAGATCCAGGTCCAATTGCACTACGGCAACCCGATGTACACGTCGCCCTCGGGCATTCGGCCGGACGCCATCTCGCCGGCGCCAAGCACGTTCCACAATGACGATCGCAGTCTCTACTCGGTCTTCTGGCCGCCGAAAACGCCGGATCAAATCGAGGCCTTCGTCAAGTACACGAAGTTCGTGGTAAGCCACTTTCACGGCCGCATTCAATACTACGCGCTCTGGAACGAGCAGGACATCGGCTATTGGAATCCCTGGGGCAACCCCGAGGAGTACGGCCAACTGTTGAAGGCCTTCGTACCAGCGGTGCACGAGACGGACCCACAAGCCAAAGTGATTTACGGCGGCCTGGCCGATCCGTCGAGCGATTTTGCGCGCCGCTCTCTAGATGTTTGCCAATGTGCTGCCGGTATTGATGTTTTCGCGTATCACACGTACCCAGGCTATGGGCAGAATCTCAATCCGGAATCGATGGACTACGGCGCCTATGGACCGGATTCGCCGGTGAAGCTGCGCGAAACGGTGCGCAACTACCCCGGCATTCGTAAGGACATTCCCTTCTGGGACGACGAGTTCAATTCCATTCCTTCCTGGGTGGGCTCGGATGAATCCGTGCAGTCCAAGTACATTCCCCGCGGCTTGATTTACAACTGGGCGGCGGGCGTACGCACGTTCGTCTGGCTGCTCGCGGCGGGCACCGATGCCAACGAGTACGACGATTTCGGTATGATTCACGGCGTGCGCAACCTGCCCGACGACTTCACGCCGCGCCCGGTTTTCTTCGCTCTCCAGAACACCAATGCGCTTTTCTCGGATACACGCCTCGATCCCTCGATTCAAATCGTCCAACCCGACATTCCGGCGCTGCGCCGCAAGGCTGAGCTCCCCTTTTTCGCTTACGGGTTCCGTTCCAAGACCGGAAAGCCGATCGTAGCCTATTGGCTGGGAGCGCATAGTGTGCCCGGCAACGTGTTCGCGCCCATCCACGCCGATCTCGTGATTCGCAACAGCGGTATCCGGCACCCCGTGCTCATCGACGTTGTCTCCGGCGAGATCCACCAAATGGAGTGGAAGCCCGGCACAACGGACGTTTTGCCGAACGTGCCTATGCTTGACACCGTGTTCGCCGTCACCGATGACGATTACATCGACTGGACAGTTTTGCCCGAAGCGCCCAGCTCTCTGACTGCCACGGCCACGGCGAGCGCCGTGAAGCTGCGCTGGGAGACGCACGGCGGCAACGCGCGCGATACGATCATCGAACGGCGCATCGGCCAGGATGGCAAGTGGTCGCGCATCAACACGCAACCTGTTAGCCAACTCGAGTACATAGATTCGAACGCATCTGCCAGTGGCTTGGTCAGCTACCGCGTCCGAACCGCAAACAGCAACGGCGAATCAGCCTACTCGAACGTAGTGCGCGTCAGCCGCTGAGTCCGCTCGCCGGCGCTTCTAGGCCGTCCATTCCGATTTGTCCACCACCGATGTGAAAATCGTGCGTCGAGACGCGGCTAGCATGCTACAAGGATGTGAGCCCACGGCATGCGGCTGAAAACTCTCATTGTGGACGACGAGCCAATTGCCCGCCAGATCTTGCGCGAGGAATTGGAGTCAATCGAAGATATCGTCGTGGTGGGCGAGGCCGAAGAAGGCCGAGCCGCACTGCAACAGATCGCTTCTCAAAAACCGGACCTGGTGCTGCTCGACTTGCAGATGCCCGCGATGAGCGGACTCGAGATGCTGCGGCACCTCAAGCAAGGCGCGCACATGCCGGTGATTGTCATCGTGACCGCGTACGATAGGTACGCGATCGAGGCATTCGAGGCGGGCGCCGTGGATTACCTGTTGAAACCTGTGGGCCACGACCGCCTGACCGAGGCCGTCGAGCGCGCCAAACGCTTAACGGATCGCGAAGCCGTGGAGCGGATCGGGCAGCTTCAGGAGATAGCGGATTCGCCGGGTAACGCGCCAAAAAAGAGAATCGTGGGTAAGATCGGTGACGAATACATTTTGTTGAGCACCGATGAGATCTACGCGTTCCAGGCCGATGGCGATTTGGTTTGGATCTTGACGGCCAAGCAGAAGTGTCTGGCGACCCAGACACTGAAAGAGCTGGAGCAGCGGCTGATGAAATCCGGGTTTCGGCGTGTTCACCGGAACGCGCTGATAAACATGGATCATGTGCGAAAAGTGAGCAGCCTCAGCAGCCAAAGATGGCTCATTACGCTCAACAACGATCTGGAATTCGTGGCCAGCAAGCGGCAGGGCCGGAGTGTTCGGGAACTATTGAACGGCTGATGAGCCAGACCGCTCATAGCTCAGATTAGGTCACTCACCGCCGATTTCCGGCCGCGTATCAGGTTTATCTAGGGGTTTACCCGAACCGCCCTCGACAATAATAATGATGCTAAAGCTCGCGTCGGCGACCCTCGCCTGCCTCACTGTTTCCTTCAGTTGCAGCGTATTGAGTTATGCGGAATCATCGTCCGGCACCATTCGCGGCTCGATTCTGGATCCGTCGGGGGCAGCCATCACAAGCGCCATCGTCGAGATTCAGAATCCGGTATCGCACTACGATCGCAGCACGAAGACAGACGGTCAGGGAAACTTTCAGTTCGAGAACATTCCTTATAATCCCTATCACTTGACTGTAACGGCCGTCGGTTTTCAAACGGGCACACAGGACGTGGACGTGCGATCGGCGATACCCGTTGGATTGAAGATCACCCTGCAAGTCGGCGCCGAGACGACGACGGTGACGGTGGAAGGTGGGGGCGAAGATCTCGTCGAGAACGATTCCACCGCCCACACCGACGTGGACCGGGAGCTATTCGACAAGCTGCCTCTTGAAAGTCAATCTTCCTCTCTTAGCTCTCTTGTCACCTTGTCTACACCGGGAGCCGCGGCCGACTCAAACGGCCTTTTTCATGGACTTGGCGACCACGCCTCGAACTCTTTCTCGGTTGACGGGCAGCCGATTACCGACCAGCAAAGCAAGGTCTTCTCGAATCAGTTACCGATCGACTCCGTCCAGTCGATGGAAGTCATCGAAGGCGCGCCCCCGGCGGAGTACGGAGGCAAGACCAGTCTGGTGATTGTGGCAACCACCCGCTCGGGGCTCGGAGTGACCACGCCCCACGGTGACGTAACGGCGTCGTACGGCACGTTTGGCACTTCCAACGAGGGCTTCAATTTGTCATACGGCCAGCAGAATTGGGGAAACTTCATCTCCGCCAGCGGCCTGGACACAGGCCGATTCCTTGACGGCCCGGAGTATCAGGTTTTCCACGATCACGGCAACGAGGGGAACTTCTTCGACCGGGTCGATTTCAAACCTTCCCAGGCGGACACGATCAACGTGAATCTCGGCTTCACACGGTCCTGGTTCCAGACGCCGAATTCGTACGATGCGCAGAACGCGACGGCATGGTCCGGGCTCGTGGTCAATAATGGCGGCCTCGGCCCCAACGGCTTACCCGTCGGCTCCGAGGATCAGCGGTCGCAGATCCGAACGTTTAACGTTGCACCGGCCTGGACTCGCGTGCTCAATGCGAATGCCGTGCTCACGTTCGGCGGCTTTGTGCGGCAGGATCAATACAACTACTATCCGAGCGATAACCCGTTCGCCGACTTCACACCCGACCTCCAGTCCGCGACTGTGGGCCAGAATCGCCGGCTGACGAATGCCGGCGCCCGCATAACCCTCTCTTACGTGAAGGGCATTCACAACGTCAAGATCGGCGCCACCTATGAGCATACGTTTCTCACCGAGAAGGATGCTTTCGGCCTGGTGGATCCCACGGCGAACGCGCCTTGTCTGAATGCCAACGGCAGCGCTGACACGAACCCTCTCCTGACCAACCCGGCTGATTGCACAGGAGCGCTGCTGCCCAACAACGGCCAGGGAGCGGCCCCAGTATTTATTCCAATTCTTGCCTGTTATGACCTGACCAGGACGGCGCCACTGCCTGCATCCGACGGCTGTCCGAATAGTACCAGCGGCGATTTCAACTATTACGGCCATGCCGATATCAAGGAATTCTCCTTCTTCCTTCAGGACACAATCAGTATCCGCAACTGGACCTTCAACCTCGGCCTGCGCTTCGACAAATACAATGGCATTGCCAGTGCCGCGCAGGGGGAACCGCGCTTGGGTGCCGCTTACAACATCAAGCCGACCAACACCGTTCTGCGGGTATCCTATGCCCGCACCATGGAGACTCCGTTTAACGAGAACCTGGTGCTCGCGAGCGAGGGCTGCAACGACCCGGTGATCGCCGCATTCCAGACGTTGGTTCCGGGCGGGGCTTGCGTGACGACCACGGCGCTGAGTCCCGGCCATCGCAATGAGTTCCATGCCGGCCTTCAGCAGGCATTTGGCAAGTACCTGGTTATCGACGGAGAATACATCTGGAAGTACACGCACAAGGCGTTCGACTTCAGTGTGCTGGGCAACACGCCGATCACCTACCCGATCGAGTGGGAGAGCTCTAAAATTCCTGGATATGCAATTCGCGCGACGGTTCCGAACTACCACGGGTTGTCGGCTTTCGTAGTGATGTCCAGCGTGGCGGCGCGCTTCTTCGGTCCGCAAATATCCGGTATTGGCGCGACTCCCGGCGCGATCAGCGTCTTCCGCATCGACCACGATGAGCTCTTTAACCAAACCACGCACCTGCAATATCAGCCATCGAAGAAACTCCCGTGGTTCAGCTTCAACTGGCGCTATGACAGCGGCCTGGTTGCCGGCGCGGTACCCTGCGCTGGCGGCGATTGCGCCAACGGACCAAATGGAACCGACAGCGTGGTGGACGTTTCCGGCATCACGCCGGATCAACAGTTCGAAGCAGGTCTTTACTGCGGCAGCGTGCATGCCGCACCGGCAACTCCCATCAGCCCGACTGGTTTGTGCCCAGCTTCACAATACGGCTCGTCGCTGCTCTCGATTCCCGCTGCCGGCACGGAGAACAACGACCATAACCCACCCCGTATTGCACCACGCAACTTGTTCGACGTTGCCGTGGGAGATGACAACATATTCCACACAGAAAAATACAAGTGGAGCGCCCGCCTGGCCGTGGTCAACCTGACGAACAAAGAAGCCCTCTACAACTTCCTTTCGACGTTCAGCGGCACGCACTATGTTTCGCCGCGCGCGATCACGGCGACCATCGGGTTCCACTTTTAAGCGTAGCGGCCGGAAAATCGCATCGAATCCGCTCTTCGTGCATCCTTAGTGCAAGAGGATGCCCATGACCCCGGATACTGCGGACACCACGCGGCTGCTGTTACCCATTCACGCCGACGATCACGTGCACGGCCCGGAATCGGCCAGCTACACGCTGGTAGAGTACGGCGACTATGAGTGCCCGGATTGCGGGCGGTTGTTCGATATCATCCGAAATCTACAGTCGACGCTCGGCGATCAGCTTCGCATCGTGTACCGGCACTATCCGCTCTCCGGGATTCATCCGCGGGCGCAGGAAGCCGCGGAGGCCGCCGAAGCCGCCGGCCGGCAGGACCGTTTCTGGGAGATGCACGACCTGCTATTTCAGAATCAGAGCGCCTTGCAGCGCAAGGACCTGATCTCCTATGCCCAGAGTCTCCAGTTGGACGCGGATCGCTTTCGTAACGAGCTGAAGAAAAAGGTTTACGAAGATCGCGTGCGCGAGGACTTCCGCCGGGGCGTGCAGAATGGAGTGTACAAAACGCCAGGTCTGTTCCTGAACGGTGTGCGTCACGATGGCGCATGGGACCGCGACACGCTGCTCCGCGTGCTGACCCAGTAAACGTAGTTCCTATCTGGCGAATTCCAGCAGGCCGAACGTGCCGGCGACGATCTTCCGCCGCGGCCGCGGCTGGCCCGCCGCCGGTTCAGGTGCAGGTTCGAATTCGGCGATCGCCAGAAACACGTGGTGCGTCTTGGTATCGATCGCCATTGTCCGCGCGCCGGTTTGCGTGCTCGCGTTTTCCACCACCGTGTATTTGTCAGGTGAATCTTCGTGGATCACGCTCAGCGTGCCATCGCCGCACGAGTTGAACACCAGCCCCGCTTCCGGATCGAACGCCGTGGCGTCGATTCCATTTCCGATTGCCGGCGTCGCTACCACTTTGCCGGTGTCCGCGTCCATCACGGCCATCATCTGGTTGTGGCAGCCGGAGAAAATGCGCCGGTGTTTGGCGTCGATCGACATTCCAGATGGTTCTTCGCACGGCGCGAGCGGCCAACGGTGCTCCACCGTGAGCTTGTGCGAATCAATAGCGAACACGGTGCTCTTGTCTTCAATATTGACGTAGACGTGGCCTGCGCCATCGGCCGCGGCAAATTCCGGTTTGCCTTCGAGAGCAACCGTGCCCGCGACCGTTCCCGTTTCGGCATCGATGGCGGTGGCGTCGGAACTGCGGCCGTTGAACGCGAACACGCGCTTCGAACCGGGATCGTAAATGATGGCATCGGGATTCTTGCCGGCGGGCACGTCCGCGCCGATCTTCTGGAACGTCTTCAAATCGAAAATCGTGACGGTGCCGGCCTGGCCGTTGCTGATGAAGCCACGCCCGAACTCAGGCGCGAGCGCGATCCCGTGCACGCCCTTCAGCTCGGTAATCTTCCCGATCACCTGGCTGGTTTTCGTGTCCACCACGTCCACTTCAGTGCCGTGCGAGACATACACTCGCCCGCTCGCGCCATCGGCGATCAGGTAGTCCCAGCCACCATCGCCACCGATAGTGATTTTCTGCACGCGATGATAACCGCTGGCCGCGAATGCAGCGGACAGCAAGAATAACGCGGTGATGGTGCGACGCATAATCGCCTCCTTGACTCAGACAGTGTACCGCAACAGGCACGGATGGGTGCCTCAGAGCATTTCACGTCTGTGAAACAGGCGTGCCGCTCCCTGCGGAGGTCCTAGCCCTCGTTTTCATGCATCACTTGGCATGTGACGGTCAAGGCCGCAAGGCAGATTCAGGATAAACAAGACCTCAATATCCCCAGGCGGATGTATAATGGCCCAGTTCAGGAAGCCAAGTGTGGCACTCGCGCCTGAGATCGAATCCTGGACGTTCGACAAAAAGAGGAGGTAGTAATGAACGAGCGGCTGCTTCGCCTCAAGAACTGGTTGCGTCCGGCCCGTGCCGTCGCTTACGGGGGTTTGATGCTGTCTGGTTTCGCTGTGCGCGCACAAACTCTCCCGGCATGTGTCTACGGGAACGGCAACAAAGCGCCGTGCACGGTTGGGAACTCAATCGTACTGGTCAGCGACCCAACCGGCGTCTTCTCCGGGGTCCATCGCTGCGACGACAGGGGAAGGTGGAATCACGAATGATCCTTTGAATCCTGGATTTTTCACCGGAAACATCATAGAGTCCGGCGGTTCCGGTCAGTTGTCACGCTCCGGCAAGATGACCCTCGCAACGCTGAGCGGCCTGCCGACTATCGTCGGATTGACTGTCTCGATTAGTTGTGGTGTAACCGGAGCGGCGACGGCCAGCCTGTCTTTGACAGGGAACGGCTCTCCGTTGTTGTTGACTTGCCCGACTTTCGCGACCCGGAGCGGAACCGCAATCGTAACCGGTAGCACCACTTTCACGCCTGTCAATTCCGTCACCGAGAACCTCACGCTTTCTGGGGCAGTACCCTCCGCGAGCGATTCGGTGACGTGGGCCAATATCTCGGCGCAGCTCTCGTTGACCCCTACTTATTTCTTCTCCCACCTGGCGTTCGGAGGCGGCTATCAGACCACTCTGACGTACCTGAACTACTCACCACAAAGCGTTAGCTGCACGACAACATTTCTGTCTGACTCGGGAGCTGCTCTGGCGGTTCCCTTCGCTGACGGCACGGTTTCGAGCCGAACCGATAATCTGGAACCGGGGGCCAGCATTCATGTGCAGACCAACGCTGCCGCAAGTGCATCGGTAAGTGGTGGCTGGGCGGAAGCGCAATGCTCCGGGCCTATCAAGGCGAGTTTACTTTACCGTCTTTACAACGGTAGTGGAGTGCCACAGGGCGAAGCCGGAGTGAACGCTATGGCCGCGCCCGCCAGGGAGTTCGTCACCTTTGCCGAAAGCCATACCGAAAACAGTACCGAAATCAGTACTGGGGTGGCCTGGGCCAACCCGACGACACAGTCCGCAACGGTCACGATCACCGCGCTTGCGGCCTCAACCGGTGCGTCTCAGGGCAGTACGACTTTCAATCTGCCTTCCATGGCGCACGGGGCAGCGAACGTGAGCTGCTCTACAGGCTGCCTATTCCAGCTCCCGAGTACCTTCACTGGTTCGATACAAATCACGTCGACAGTTCCCATCGTCAGTCTTTCTCTGAATGCTGAGGCGTTTCCAGTGTTCTCGTCCTTGCCGCCGGGCGACTTGCCCGATGGGACTGGCTTGAGTACTGCGCCCTAAAACGATGGCGCACTCATAGTTCGTTCACATGCACCACCTTCGCCGGTGCAAAGCCGTTGAACCACGTCGCCGACGCGTTGCTGTACGCCCCGATGTTTTCCGAGTAAACCAAATCGCCGATTTCCAGTTGCGGCAGCTCTTCCGATTGCGAAATCGTATCCATGCCGTCGCACGTCTGCCCGAACACGGTGCAGATCTGGGTCGCGCCCTTGCGGAACGCCTTGATGTGATATTGGCAATGATCGAAGACGATCCCGGAAAACGTGTGATACACGCTGTCATCGATGTAGTAGCACATCTTGCCGTCGCGCACGGCCTTCCCGATGATGCGCGCCACCGCCGTCGCCGCGGTGGCGACCAGAAACCGGCCGGGCTCTGCCAGGATTTCGATGTGTTTGTCGAACAGGCGCTCGATCTCCGCGTTGATCTTGCGCGCCAGCTCTCCGAACGGCTTCACGTGCGCGTCGTAATGGACCGGGAAGCCGCCGCCAATATCGAGAATCTTGATCTCGTGGCCGCGTGACCGCGCCTCCTCCATCACCGCCGCCGCCATATTGAGCGCGTGCACGAAATTATGGAAGTTCGTGCACTGGCTGCCCACGTGGAAGCTCAAGCCTTCCACTACGAGGCCAATGCGGAACGCTTCGAGAATCAGATCCACCGCTTCGCCCGTGTCGCAGCCGAACTTCGAAGACAGCTCCACCATCGAACCCGTATTGGGAACGCGCAACCGCAGCACCAGGCCCGCATGCGGCGCGTGCCGCTTGATTTTGGCCAGCTCCTCGGGATTGTCATAAGTCAGCAGCGGCTTGTACTGATCCAGCTCCTCGAGCGTCTCCTTCGGCTTGATGGGATTGGCGTAGATGATTTTGTCCCAGATGAAATCCTGCCGCGCCTTGGCGGGCAGGTGCTCGATGTTTTCATGCACCAGCAGGAACTCGGGCAGGGAAGCCACGTCGAAACTCGCGCCCGCCTTGTAGAGCGTGCGCACAATCTCCGGCGCCGGGTTGGCCTTCACGGCGTAGTACGCCTGCACCTTCGGCAGGTGGCGGCGAAAGCTGGCGTAATTGCGGCGGATCACTTCGTGGTTAATCACCACCACGGGCGTGCCGTGCTGCTTCGCCACGGCTTGCAGTTGTTTGGCGGTCATTGGTCAGGCGAACTTGGGGCGCGACCCATCGAGCATCGTCACTTTGTTGTGGGCGAAGTACTCTTCGGTTAAGGCCTGCATCATTTTGCCGCGCTGGTCGTAGAGGCGGCGCAGCGAGCGCGGTTTGTGCCGGGCGAGCGCGTAGTGCGTGAGCAGCGGCATCGCGATCGTCGTGTCGGTGTAGCACACCACGGCATCGGGCAGACGATCCGGGTCCACCTTGCCCCAGCTCACCGCTTCGCTGGGCGTCGCGCCGCTCAGTCCGCCGGTGTCGGGCCTTGCGTCTGTCACTTGGAGGAAGTAGTCCTGGCCGAACTCTTTGATGCGCAGCACTTCCTGAATCTGCGGCTCGGTCTGCAGCATGAAGTTCTTGGGACTGCCGCCGCCCCACAAAACGACGCCGCTCTTGCCGCCGGAGCGTTTCGCCGCGAGCACGTACGCCGTCGTTTCGTTGACATCGATCGCCGGATTCAGGCGCAGCTTGTTGCCGCGCAGCTCCACGCCCGCCACGTTCATCCCGATGGTCGAATCGCCCGGTGACGACGTGTAGCAAGGCACGCCCGCGCGATACGCGGCCGCCAGCACCGAGACGTCCTTCAGCTTCGCCTTCCGCTCCCACTCTGCGGCATATTTCCCGAGCAGATAGTGCAGCTCCGCGGTCCCCATTTCCTTCTGAAATTCCGGCTGCACGATAATGTTGCGAAGAATCTCGTCGGTCGCCATGAGGCAGTCGCTATAACCTAGCAGCACGTCGTACACGCGCACAATATCGTTGTCGCGCAGTTCGGTGTCGTCCATCTTGAAGCTGCCCGAATGCACGGGATAGTTCAGCGCAAAATGCATATCGTGGTAGAGAATCGCGCCGGTCGAGACGATCCAATCCACGAATCCCGCCTTAATCAGCGGCACGATCGACGAGCACCCGAGGCCCGCCGGCGTCAGCGCACCCGAAAGGCTCATGCCGATCGTGACATCGGGCTCGAGCATCTTTTCGCTGAAAAGCTGGCAGCTCTCCCGGAGACGCGCGCTATTGTAAGCGAGAAACGCGTTGTCGATGATGTCGGTGAGCTTTTCCTTGCCCGTCAGATTCTTGGGAAGAATGCGCCTGCCCGCCAGGTACTTGTGGCGGTTCGGGCACTTCTTCTGCTTCATCCAGTCCGGCATTTCGGACATGTCTTCGCGATAGCGGCGATGAGAACTCGTAGTCTTGGCCATGATGCGTTTAAGGGATCTCTACTACTTTAAAACACACGTGTCGAAATGGACAGATTTCGCCGGGACATTTATGCTCGACGTATGGCGCAATCACGCACCGCTGCTGGCGAGACTCCCGCTTCGCTCGGCTTCTCCATGCCGGCCGAATGGGAAACGCACGCGGCCACCTGGCTCGCCCGGCCGAACCACCCGGCCGACTGGCCCGGGAAGCTCGACACGATTCGCTGGGTCTACACCGAAATCGTGCGCAAGATCACGCCGGGCGAAACGGTTCGTCTGCTGGTCAATTCCGCAAACGACGAAGCGGGAGCGCGCCGCTATTTGACCCGCGCGGGCGTGGACGTGCGACGCGTCGAGTTTATCTTGCATCCGACGAACCGCAGTTGGATGCGCGACAGCGGCCCAGTGTTCGTCCGCCGCTGTGTGGAGAACCGGCTCGAAACCGCCATCGTGCATTTCCATTTCAACGCGTGGGCGAAGTATCCGGACTGGCAGAAGGACCGCCGCGTGCCTGAGACCGCTGCGCGCCACCTGCGCAAGCGCCTGTTCGATGCGCAGGCGAATGGACGCCCGTTAATTCTCGAAGGCGGTGGTATCGAGGTCAACGGCCGCGGCACGCTCATCACCACCGAAGAGTGTTACCTCTCTCGAAGGAAACAGATTCGTAACCCAGGCCTCGGCCGTCACGCATTTGAGACCGCGCTACGCGAAAACCTCGGAGTGATAAACATCTTCTGGCTCGGCAATGGCATCGCGGGTGACGATACGCACGGCCACGTTGACGACCTCTGCCGCTTCGTCAACGCCAAAACCATCGTGCTGATCCGGGAGGACAATCCGAAAGACGTAAACTACCGCCCGCTCGCGGAAAACTGGGAGCGCATCCAGGACCTCCGCCTCGAAAATGGCTCAAAGCCCGAAATCGTCGCCCTCCCCATGCCAGCGCCGCTGACCTTCGAAGGCGACCGCCTGCCCGCCAGCTACGCCAACTTCTACATTTCGAACGCCGCCGTCCTCGTCCCCACCTTCAACGACCCCAACGACCGCATCGCCCTCGGCATCCTCGCCGACCTTTTCCCCGACCGCCCGGTCGTTGGCATCCACGCCGTCGATCTGGTACTGGGTTTTGGCACGCTGCATTGCCTGACGCAACAGGAACCAGCAGAATAGACCGGGATGGCTCATATCGCGCATCCATTCTCGCCTCTGCTCCCAATCTATTGAATTCAATAGCAATCCGATCTGGCACGTACTGTGCACAAGCCGTTGTCCACTGGGGGAGAAGACATGCCGGCCCTGATCGAGCCGCGCGAAGCCACGCAACCGAAAAAGAAGACGGTCCGCCGTGCGCCGCGCGATTACTCGCAGAGGCTGCGGCGGGCGGTCCAACTGGCGTTTCTCGCGCTCAATGTGTGGATCGGCTTCGAGTTCGTAAGGTTCGTCGAGTATTGCGAATCGGGCGGGCATGCGGCGCGGGTTGGGCGGCCGCCTGGGGGTCGAGCGTTGGCTGCCGATCGCATCCCTGATGAATCTAAAGGTTTTAGTCGAGGCCGGCGCCTTGCCGCGCGTACACCCTGCTGGCCTCTTCCTGCTCATCGCCTTCCTCACGATTTCCTGGCTCTTTCGCAAGTCATTTTGTAGCTGGCTTTGCCCGGTTGGGACGATTTCCGAGTATTTGTGGCGCCTTGGCCGGGACACCTTCAAGAAGAACTGGAAGTTGCCACGCCCGCTCGATCTCTCTCTCCGGGCGCTCAAATACTTGCTTTTGGGGTTCTGCGCCTACGCCATTCTGAGCATGTCCGTCACAGCCATCCGCGCCTTTCTCGAAGGGCCGTACGGACTCGTGGCCGACGTGAAGTTGATGAATTTCTTTCGTTACCTGAGCGTTACGGGCGCGGTCACGTTGCTGGCGTTGGTGGTGCTCTCGGTGTTCGTCCAGAACTTCTGGTGCCGGTATCTCTGCCCGTACGGAGCGCTCGTGGGATTAGTTTCGATGGCCAGCCCGTTGCGTATCCGCCGCAACGCCACTTTGTGCATCGATTGCGGCAAGTGCACTCGCGCATGCCCGTCATTGTTGCCGGTGGACCGGCTGGTCAGCATTCAGTCGGCCGAGTGCACCGGTTGCCTCGAATGTGTTGCCTCATGCCCGGTTGACGGCGCGCTGATTCTCTCACCAGCAAAGGGTTATGCTGTACCGGCCTGGGCAGTCGCCACAGGCATTGCAATCATATTCTTCGGAGTTTACGGATTTGCCGCGTGGAGCGGCCATTGGCACACCAACCTGCCCGACCGCGTGTACATGGAACTGGTGCCGCGCGCGCAGGAATTCAGCCATCCATGAAAGGAGCGCCATGCGCAAACGCGTCTTGCTGTCGCTGATCTATCTATCGTGGGTTGCTTACGCCGGGGGGCTTGCCTACCTTGCGTTGCGTGGCCATTGGGCAATCGGATTGGCCTGGTTGGTGGGAGTGCCGCTGATGCAATGGGTGTATCGGGAGTTGCCCACACTCACGCCTGCCGGCGATGTGGCGGGACGATCGGACGTGATCATCGAGCCATTTCCGAAACCCGGCTGCATGTGCTGCTCGGTCATGGAGCAGCGCATCGATGATTTGCGGAAGCAGCTTGGCGTTTGAGCTGAGCCGCTGCTATCGCGCGGCCAGGGCCATCGCCGGCTGGTAGACGCAACGTGGATCTTCGGCCAGGTAGTTCCCGGTGAGCGCATAGGCACGGGCGCGCGAACCACCGCAGATCTTGTGGTACTCGCAGACGCCACACTTGCCCTCGCGTTGCTCGGTATCGCGCAAAATGCGAAACAGGCTGGAATCGCGGTAAACGTGGACTAACGAATCCTGCAGCACATTCCCCGCCGAAATCGGCAGAAAACCGCTGGGGTAGATTTCGCCCGTGTGCGAGATAAACACAAATCCCCGGCCGTCGCTGACACCGGAGGTTCTCCAAACCGCTCCCCGGGTGTTGATGGTTTCCGCCGAAGCGCCGTTTTCGGCCTTCATCCGCTGGGCCACGTAGCGCCGGTAGTGCATGGCTTCGGTGGTTTTGACGTCGAAGGGAGCGATCTTGGAAATGCTGTACATGAACTCGAACACGCGCTCGTATTCGTCGCCGGTCAAATCGTCCTCTTCGAGTGCCCGGCCGGTCACCACCAAGAAGAACAAGCTCCACATGCGCGAGCGCACATCGGCGACCAGCTCGGCCACCTGAGCCAGTTTGTTCATGTTGCGCCGCGTGACGGTGGTCTGAAACTGCGTATCCAGCGCGATATCTCGCGCATGGCGCAGGGCAAACAGGGCCCTGTCGAAGGTCCCGGGCACACCGCGGAAACCGTCGTGCGTCACGGCATCGGGGCCGTCCACGCTGATCGCCATTCGCGAAACGCCATTTCTCTTGAATTTGTCGATCACGCTTGCTGTCAATAGAGGCGTCGCGCTCGGAGTAATGTTCGTACGCAATCCCAGGCTCGAGCTGTGACGGATCAGGTCGAAAATATCGGTCCGCTTGAGCGGGTCACCGCCGGTAAATACCATCAGCGGATCACCAAACCCACGGATCTCGTCGAGTAACCTGTATCCCTGGTCGGTGGTGAGTTCACCAGGATTACGTTCCGGATTGGCAGAGGCGCGGCAGTGCACGCAAGCCAGATCACAAGCCTGCGTGACTTCCCAGATAACTAGAAGCGGCGACTGGTTAAAGTCCATGGAAGCTCCAACTTTTGTGGAAGGTTAGGATGCAATCCACTGGCCACGCTGCATGTGATGCCGAACGCTGGATTTGTAATAGAAATGAAACCGGCTCGCAGCGAAAAAATGCGTTATGTATGGGCGAAAACACGCAGTAGACCGCGTAGGGCCTCATTCTAGTATTTACTCACTAATGGCTGATGCCGAGCCGACGTTTACTTGCCATCCGCGGCGCAGTTTCGTAATCTTAGACCCTATTGAGGGGGTGAGATGGCTTTTTGTACGAAGTGCGGGGCCCAGGTGCAGGGGCCGTTTTGCGGAAATTGTGGTACGCCGATAGCGAGCGGGCCGCCGGCGCCTGGACCGGCGCCGGCAGTGCCAGCACCACCGGCTGCGCCAACGTCAGTGCAGGCAGCTTCCACTAAGACCAGCCCGCTAGTGTGGGTCTTGGCCGGTTGCGGCGGTCTGATCGTCATTGGCGCGCTGGTCTTCGGCCTAGTTGTCTTCAAGGCGCGGCAATTGGTACATGGGAATCCGGCGTATACCGCGGCGCGCTTGATGGCGGCGGCTAATCCGGACATCGAGATCCTTTCGACAGACGAAGACAAAGGGACGATGACCGTGCGCAACAAGAAAACCGGCGAGACCTTGACCATAAATCTGAGGGACGCGCAGAAGGGCAAGTTCGTCTTCGAGCAGAACGGCAAAAAGGCGGAGATCAATGCCGGCGCCAGCGGTGACAAGGGATCGTTCGAGATCAAGTCGAGCGAGGGCTCGGTGAAGTTCGGGACCAATGAGAAGATGCCTGACTGGGTGCCAGTCTACAGCGGCGCCACGCCGCAGGGCGTGTACAGTGCGCAGACTGCGCAGGAAGCCAGTGGCAGCTTCCGCTTCACCACCAACGACTCGGTCGACCAGGTTGCGCAATTTTACGAAGCTACACTGAAGAAAGCCGGCATGAAGGTGACCACGGCTTCCACGACTGGCTTTGCCATGGTGACGGGCGAAGACGCCGCCACCAAGCGGAAGGTAGTGGCCACGGCGTCACCCGCGGGGAACACGACCACCGTGGGCGTTATTTTCTCGACGAAGCCTTAGCGCGTTGTAGCAATGCTGACGTTTTTGAATTCGCCCGTCTCGTCGAACGAACCGGGGCCTGTTTTGCCGGCCGCGAGGCTGAGGTCCACGGCGTGGAGTGCGGGCACCGGTTGACCATCGACGGTCACATCCACCGTTCCGGCCTGCGCGTTGTGGAGCAGCTTCACGTGATACCAACGTCCGGTCGCCGGGAATGCCGCGGGACCCTGCTCCGAGCTGATGCGCACGCGCTCGCCGCCATACACGTGAAAGATGCCGTTGTGAACCGGTTGCTTCGTGCCCGTGTCGACCGAGAGATGCGCGTAGTCGAAGTGCGCGGCATCACGGTACGCGAAAACAAGCAGCAGCGAACTCCCGAGCGGCTTGACGTCGGCTTCGAGGGTGAGGCTCGCGTACTCGGGCATGTCCGCGAGCGCAAACTGGATGGGACGCCGCGGCCCGGGGAGCGGCCCGCGGTGCTCCACCAAATGCAGCACCTGGATGCCATCTTGCTGCTCCACCTTCCAATCTGCGGCCACGGGAACGCTCCACGTGCGTCCGAAGACATTGAGGGTATCAGCGGCAAACAGGCCGGCAGCGGCCAGGCAAAGGATGGCGATGAGTTTCATGGGGTCATGATAGCCCACGGAAAGATGCGGTTTTGCGTTTCCGAGGGCGGCCGCGTTCGCCGTTTGTCCGTTATGTTATGATCTCAGCCATGCCGAGCGGCTATATCCCGATCTTCATTTTCTTGGCGCTGGCAATAGCGTTCCCGGTGGTCACAATCATTCTGGCCAAGTGGATCCGGCCGTCGGCGCCATTTCAGGCGAAGCTCGAAGCCTACGAGTGCGGCATCAAGGCGGCTTCGGACTCGCGTGGCCGCTACACCGTACGGTTTTACATCATCGCCATTCTTTTTGTGATTTTCGACGTGGAGACCATTTTCCTTTTCCCGTGGGCCGTGAAATACCGGTCGCTGGGCTGGTTCGGCGTGGCCGAGGTGGCCGTGTTCCTTGCGATCCTGATCGTGGGATACATCTGGGCATGGAAGAAGGGCGCGCTCGAGTGGGTGTGAAGGCAGGTGTTAGGTTTTAGGTGCTAGGTGTTAGGGGAACTACTACTCCAGGATCGTACGCACTGGGAGCTGAAAACCGGGGAGTAACTCGATGGCTTCCAGGGTGTCTTCGGCTGCGAGCGTCCTGATCGTCTTCTCCGGGGTGTGAATCTCGATCTGGCGGGAGCGCTGGTAGATGACCCATACCACCGCTGTCCCGGCATTCAAATACTGTTTGATTTTCTCGCGAAGGTCGGAGGCGTCGTCGCCGGGTGAGACAATCTCAACGGCTAGGTCGGGGCCGCCTTCGAAGTACTCGTCGGGGTTTTGCAATCGGGACTTGCGGACGAAGGAAACGTCCGGGCCACGCACGGTGTGCGGAGTGAGACGATAGCCGCTCTCGGTGAAGACCTTGCCGAGGTCGTGAGCCGTCACGAACTCTCGAAGGGCTGAGCCCAAGGTCAACTGGCAATCACCGTGGCGCGGCTTCGGTGGCAGCATCGTGATCAGCTCCCCTTCGTTCAGCTCGTGTTTCATGCCGTCGTCGGGCAGGGCCGCGAATTCCTCAACTGACAAGAGGGTCTTGGGTGTCATCGAGTAATTCTACTCATAGCGTAGCGCGTCGGTCGGGTTCAGACGCGAGGCGCGGTTCGCCGGCAGCATCCCGAAGATCAAACCGACTGCACAGGAGACGCTGAAGGCGATGATGATCGACGTGGGGGAGACGGGGATCTTGAGGTTGTCGACGAAGAGCTGGACGCTCAGGGGAAGCGAGACGCCCACCAGGATGCCGAGCACGCCACCGCCCAGGCTGATGAGCACGGCCTCGGCCAAGAACTGCAACTGAATCTCGCTGCGCGAAGCGCCGACGGCCATGCGGATGCCGATTTCGCGCGTGCGCTCGGTCACCGTCACCAGCATGATGTTCATGATGCCGATGCCTGAGATGATGAGGGCGATGGCCGAGACCAGCACCAGGACCAGGGTGAGGATAGTGGCGATCTTGCGGGCTGCGTCGAGAATCTCGACAAGGTTTTGCACCTTGTAGATGGCGCCAGGGCGGTGGCGGCTCTCGAGAATGTGCTGAATTTGGCGCGTGACGGCCTCGACATCGCTTGCGGACCTGACCTGCACATCCATAGGATCGATGCGTTCCACTTGAGTGAAGTAGCGGATGACGGTGATGGGGATCAGGATCGTTTCGGCTCCCAGTTCCGACTGGCCGAATGTCTCCGTCTTTTCCTTGAAGACGCCGACGACGGTGAACTGGAGTTCATGGATCTTGATTATGTTGCCGGTCGCGGCCGAGCGGCTGCCGTAGAGGCGCCGGGCGAGTTTATCGGTGAGCAGGCACACTTTCTGGCGCAGCGCGACGTCGCTGGAATCGAGAAACCGGCCGGCCAACACGATCATGTTGCGCACGGGTTTGTAGAACTCGTCGGTGCCGATCACTTGCACGTCCTGATCTTTGCCATCGATCCGCATGCGATCGAAGGTATTCATGATGGCGGAGGCTGCAGTGATTTGTCCGGCCAACTGCTCGCGCACGGCTTCGACGTCAGCGAGTTTGACGTAGTCCGCGTCCACTTGTGTGGAAGTCAGCTCATTGCCGATCTGGGCCTGGGCGTAGACCAGGTTCGAGCCCACACCTTCGATTTGTTCGAGAATGTACTCGCGGCTGGTGAGCGAAATGGTGACGACGAGGATCACCGACGCCGTGCCGATGACCATGCCGAGGCCGGTGAGCAGCGAGCGGATGGGATTGGCGCGAAGAGACGCGGCGCTGAAATTTAACGCTTCACTGATATTCATTAGCCGCCAGAGACCTGCAGCAGCAGCTTGCGCGCGTCGGAACGCGGCGGATCGTCGGGCGTGAGCTGCGCGGACAAATACCGTTCTAGCAAATTCTTGGCTACCTCGACGTTGCGGCGCGCCTCGATGTAGGCTTCGGCGCGCGCGAACAGGATTTTGGGTGCGTGGCGATCGACCTTTTCCGCCGCCTGAAACATCTTCTCGGATTCCTCGAAGCGGCCCTGCTTGGCGAGGAACTTGGCCAGGTCGATCACGCGTCCTACCTGGCGCGGCGCGAGTTCCATGGCGCGGCGGAGGTGGATTTCTTCCTGGGCGAAATCCTTCTTCTTCCGGGCGATCTCTGACTGGGCGTATTCTCCTTCCGCGGCATCAAGCTCCGCGATTTGAACGGCCAGGCGAGTGGCTTTCTCCATGCCGCCGCCGATAAACGCGGGGGCTTCGAGGTAAAACTCAAACAGATCGTTGGCGGCCTCGATGTTCTTATGGTCGAGTTCGATCGCCTTCTCCAGATTCTGGCGGGACTTGGTAGCGAGCGGTAGCGCGCTAAACATGCTCGCCGCCTCGGCTTGGCGCGCATAAGCGCGGCCGATCCAGTGGTAGTTGGCGGAGCGATTCGGATCGGCGGTGATGGCCTGTTGGAAGACTTCCGCCGCGCGAGTCGCGTCACCCATCATGAAATAGTTCTGGCCGATCAGGAGCAGGGCGGCGGCGTCGGGTTGCCGCACGTGCAGCAACAGTTGGAGCGAGGCGTCGTACTCGGTGCGGTTGTACAAGTGGAGCGCGCGTTTGTAGTCCGGCGAAGCCGCCAAAAGTATTGTGCTGGCAAGGGTTACGAAAAAAAGTTGCCGCATGGACTGATGTACCGCGTTGTTGGCTATTTTACCCCAACGGGGCAGACAGGAGTCGCAAAACGCTATTGACGGGTCCATACGCGACAGTGTATTATTATTCATAACAGTGAATAAACATTCACCGAGGGAGGTTCTGAAGCGGTGGCAACCCTGGTAGCGGCTCAACCGATCACGCAAGTGGCGGCGACGGATCTCGTGCGCGATCTGGATCTGACCGATGACGAGGTGTTGTACCTGTTGGACCTCGCGGGGAAGGTGAAGCGGGCGCCGGCGAAGTTTGCGCGGGCGCTGAGCGGAAAGTACATCAGCCTGTTATTTGAAAAGCCGTCGCTGCGGACGCGGCTGACGTTTGAGCTGGCGATCAAGCAACTGGGTGGCGACGCGGTGGTGAGCGAGGGGCCGGTGGGAGCGCGCGAGCCGCTGAAGGATGTCGCACGGAACCTGGAGCGGTGGGTGCAGGGGATTGTGGCGCGCACGTTTTCGCAAACCACGATTGAAGAACTGGCGGGCTGGTCTTCGGCGCCGGTGATCAATGCGCTGAGCGACCTGTATCATCCGTGCCAGGCGCTGGCGGATGTCTTCACATTGCAGGAACGGTTCGGCGAGTTGCGGGGATTGAAGCTCGCATTCGTGGGCGATGGCAACAACGTAGCGCACTCGCTGATGCTGAGCGCGGTGCGGCTGGGCGTGGATTTCGCGATCTCGACACCGGAAGGTTACGCGCCGAACGCTGACATTGTGGCGCAGGCCGAGGGACTGGCGGAGGTATCGGGAGCGCGCCTCGAAGTGACGAACGCCGCCGCGGTGGCGGTTAGCGGCGCGAACGCGGTTTACACGGACGTTTGGACGAGCATGGGGCACGAGAAGGAATCGGCCAAACGGCGCAAGCATTTCGCAGGGCACCAGGTGAATGAGGCGCTGATGGCGCAGGCGCGGCCGGATGCGGTGTTCATGCACTGCCTGCCTGCCAAGCGCGGCGAGGAAGTGACCGACGAAGTGATCGAGTCGGGCCAATCGATTGTGTTCGATCAAGCGGAGAACCGGTTACACGCGCAGAAGGCACTGCTGCTGATGATGTTGGGGTGAAAGCAGGTTTCAGGTGTCAGGTTCCAGGTGTCAGCAGATACACGCGTGCCGAGCTATCGCGATCTCCGGGTGTGGCAGAAGGCGATGGCGCTGGTGGTCGAGAGCTATCGGGTTGCGAAGCTGCTGCCGAAAAGCGAAACTTACGGATTGATCGGGCAGATCCAGCGGGCGGCGGTCTCGATTCCAGCGAATATCGCCGAAGGGCACGGGCGGGAACATCTCGGTGACTACGTCCGGCACCTTTCGGTGGCGAACGGATCGCTGACGGAGCTGGAAACGCACTTTCTGATTGCCGTCGAACTGGCCTACGTGTCCTGCGACGAGGTCGGGCGTGTGCTGGGGATGACATCGGAAGTGGGTCGCATGCTGACCGGGCTGACGCAAAAACTGCGCGGTCCGCTGACACCTGAAACCTAAAACCTATGAACACACCCAAAAAAGTAGCTCTCGCCTACTCGGGCGGACTTGACACTTCGATCATCATTCCCTGGTTGAAAGAGAATTACCACTGCGATGTGGTCGCAGTGTGCGGGGATATCGGGCAGGGGGATGACGAACTTTGCGGGCTCGAGGAGAAAGCGCGCAAGACCGGGGCGTCGGAAGTTTATGTGGCGGACCTGCGGGAGGAATTTGTCACCGAGTATTTGTGGCGTGTGGTGCGCGCGGGCGGGATCTACGAAGACAAATACCTGCTGGGTACGTCGATTGCGCGGCCGCTGCTGGCGAAGAAGCAGGTAGAGGTCGCGCTGCGCACGGGATGCGATGCGCTCGCGCACGGGTGCACGGGGAAGGGGAATGACCAGGTCCGGTTCGAGCTGACATACAAGGCGCTCGCGCCGCAACTGGCGGTGATTGCGCCGTGGCGCGAGTGGACGATCAAATCACGCGAGGATGCGCTCGAGTACGCGGCGAAGCACAATGTGCCGGTGTCGCAATCCACGAAGAAGATTTATAGCCGCGACCGCAATATCTGGCACATTTCGCACGAAGGCGGCGCGCTGGAAGATCCGGCGAACGCAGCGCCGGATGAGATCTGGATGCTGACGAAGAGTCCGAAGGACGCGCCGGATAAGCCCGCGGAGGTCGCGATCGGGTTTGAGAAAGGCGTGCCGGTGTCGCTCGATGGCGAGGGGTTGAGCGGCGTGGCGCTGCTGGAAAAACTCAACAAGCTGGGTGGCGCGCACGGCATTGGGCGCATCGACCTGGTGGAGAACCGGTTCGTGGGGATGAAATCGCGCGGATGTTACGAGACGCCGGGTGGGACGCTGATTGTGGTGGCGCATCGCGAACTGGAAGCGCTCACGCTGGACAAGAATACGCTGCACTACAAGCAACGGTTGGCGCTGGACTACGCGGAGATGGTTTACAACGGGCTGTGGTTCACGCCGTTGCGCGAGGCGCTGGATGCGTTCTTCGAGGCGGTGTCGGCGACGACGACGGGCGAGGTGACGCTGCGGCTGTACAAGGGCAATCTGGAACCGGTGAGCCGGAAGTCGCTGTATTCGCTCTATTCGCTCGACATTGCCAGCTTCACAATGGGCGCGAGCTACGATCAGAAGGACGCGCGCGGGTTCATCAACCTGATCGGGCTGCCGATTCAGGTGCGCGCGGCTCTTGAAGCGAAGAAGGCGGGTAAGCCCGCGGCGCACGCATGAAGCTTTGGGGAGGGCGCTTCGAGACGGGACCTTCCGAAGTTTTCGAGCGCTTCTCCGGTTCCCTTCATTTCGATAGACGGCTGATAGATTGCGACATTCGGGGTTCCGAGGCGTTTGCGCGAGCGCTCGAAGGCGTGGGGATTCTCACGGCGGACGAGCGGAAGCGAATCGTCGAAGCGTTTGAGCAGATTCGCACGGAGGCACGCGAGCCTGGATTTTTCGACGGCGCGACCGATGAAGACGTCCACACGCTGGTGATTCGCAAGCTCAAAGAACGGGCGGGCGACGTGGCGGACAAGATCCACACGGGGCGTAGCCGCAATGAGCAGGTATCGCTCGATATGCGGCTTTGGCTGCGGGAAGAGTGCGACCGCGTGCGCGGCTTGATTGCGGATTTTGCGGCGGCGTTGCTGGATCTGGCCGGGCGCTATCCTAATGGCGTGATTCCAGGCTACACGCACATGCGGCGCGCGCAGGCGGTGCTGTGGCCGCACTATCTGCTGGCGTATTTCGAGATGCTGGCGCGCGATGCAGAGCGTTTTGCGGAGGCGCGGCGGCGGGCGAATGTCCTGCCGCTGGGATCGGGAGCTTTAGCGGGCAGCGGGTTTCCATTCGACCGTGAAGCCATCGCGCACGATCTCGGCTTCGAGGCGATTACTCGCAACAGCATGGACGTTTCGGCCGATCGGGATTTCGTGCTCGACTTTCTCTATGCCGCGTCCACAACCATGCTGCACTTGAGCCGGCTGGCCGAGGACTGGATCCTCTATTCGAGCGAAGAGTTCGGCTGGATAGAACTGGGTGATGGCGTCACGAGCGGATCGAGCCTGATGCCACAGAAGAAAAACCCGGATTCGCTCGAATTGATTCGCGGCAAGTGCGGGCGCGTGGTCGGATGCTTGAATGCCCTGCTGGTGACGATGAAGGGCCTGCCGCTGACGTACAATCGCGACATGCAGGAGGATAAGGAGCCGCTGTTCGAGGCGGCGGACCAGGTGGCTGGGGCGCTGGAGATGGCGCGCGCAGTCGCGGAGTCCGTGAAGCTGCACGTTGAGCGTCCGCGCGAGGCGGCTGCCGAGAGTTGGGTGGTGGCGACGGACCTGGCCGAAGCGCTTGCGCGCGCGGGTGTGCCGTTTCACCGTGCGCATCAGATCGTGGGGAAGCTGGTGCTCGAAAGCGTGCGGAGCGGCAAGAAACCGGCGGAGTGGACGGCGGTGGAACTGGCGGCGTTCGCGCCGGAGTTTCAGGAGCAGATGGTGCGGCTGCTCGATCCTGCGGAAGGGATGAAGTCGCGCGAAGTGCCGGGTGGCACCGGGCCGGAAGCGGTGGCAAAGGCGCTGGCCGAAGCGCGTGCGCGGCTGGCGCAGATGCGGGTATGAGCAAGAGTTTCCGCCAGGGGCAGATTCTCAAACTAATCCGCGCGAAATCCATTTCCACACAAGACGAGTTGGCGCAGGAGCTGAAGGCGCTCGGCATCGCAGCGACGCAGGTGACGCTCTCGCGCGACATTCGTGAGCTGGGCCTTGCGAAGACGCCCGATGGCTACCGGCAGATCGCGCGGTCCGAAGCGGGGCCGACGGTGGAGACGCTGGCGGCGGAGTTCTTGCACGACGTTCGCCTGGCTCAGAATCTGATCGTGCTGAAAACGTCTCCGGGTCACGCCAATTCCGTAGCCGTCGCGTTGGATGAAGAGGAGTGGCCGGAAGTCGTAGGCACGCTGGCTGGCGACGATACGATCCTCGTGATCGCGCCCGACAACGCGACCGCCCAAGCGCTGCGCGCGAAGTTTCTGGCGATGCTGGAAAGTACGCCACGAGGCATTAGAGACACTTCCGCGCCGAACTGAACTCCCGCAACGCCAAACTTGCTTCCCCAGGGAAGGCCGCGCTAGGCTTGCCAGACATGCTCAAAGCGGATTTGCCGCGCAAGCTAGGCCTTTTGGATTCGACTGCCATTCTGGTGGGTACGGTAGTCGGGTCGGCGATTTTTCTGGTGCCGAATGTGGTGGCGCGCAGTTTGCCGTCAGCCGGACTGATCCTCACGGTGTGGTCGGTGAGCGGACTGCTGACGTTTTTCGGCGCGCTGGCGTACGCCGAGCTGGGCGCAATGTTGCCGGCGACGGGAGGGCAGTACGTCTACCTGCGCGAAGCTTACGGGCCGCTGGTGGGATTTCTCAGTGGGTGGGCGAGTTTCCTGGTGATTCAATCCGGTGGGATCGCGACGCTGGCAGCCGGATTCTCCATTTACCTTTCGTATTTCATCAAGCTCAATCGGCTCGAAGCGAAGCTGGCGAGTGTGCTGCTGATCGCCGTGCTCACGGCGGTGAACTATCGTGGGGTGCGGCTGGGCGCGGGAGTGCAGCGCGTGTTCACTTTTCTGAAGCTCGCGGGGCTGGCGGTCGTGGTGGTGAGCGCATTCGTCAGCCCGAAGCATGCAGAGGTGGTGGCCACGGCGCCAGTGGCGTTCTCGTGGAACAGCTTTGGGGTGGCCATGATCGCTTGCTTGTGGGCATACGAGGGATGGAACTGCGTTAGCTTCGTGGCCGGCGAGGTGAAGCGTCCCGAGCGAAACATACTGCGGGCGCTGGCGCTCGGAACGGTGGCGCTCATCGGGATCTACCTCACGGCCAATCTCGCTTACCTGCGCGTGTTATCGGTGCCGGCGATCGAGCGGGCGGACCGCGTAGCGGCTACCACTGCAGAAACCACGATGGGACCGATCGGAGGGACGCTGGTTTCTCTGACCATTCTGCTCTCGATTGCGGGCGCGGCCAACGGCGCCACTCTCACGTTCGCCCGGATTTACTTTGCGCAGGCGTGCGACGGGTTGTTCTTCCGCGCGGCGGGCAATGTGCACCCGCGCTTTGAGACGCCGCACGTCGCCATTGTGGTGCAGGGCGTTTGGGTGGCGGTTCTGGCCCTTGCCGGGTCGTATGAGATTCTATTCTCTTACGTGATTTTCGCCGCCTGGATCTTCTATGGCATGACAGTGCTCGGGGTATTGGCGCTGCGCCGCAAGGCGCCGGATTTGCCGCGGCCTTACAGAATGTGGGGGTACCCGGTCACACCGCTGGCCTTCGCGGGGATTGCCTTCTGGTTTGTCGGGAACACGATCGTGAGCAAGCCCGGGCCATCGGCGATCGGACTCGCCATCGTGGCGACGGGAATTCCGGTGTACTATTTTTGGCGGCGGACTTCATCCCGCTCTTGAACCTATGTTGAAGATGCAAGTTTTCTTCTTTGCGATGGCAGCGGCCCTTGCGGCGCCGCCATCCCCACGGGCGCCAGAGACGCGCACCGACGACGTGACGGAGACGATTTACGGAGTCACGATTCACGATCATTACCGCTGGCTGGAAGACCAGCAGAGCCCCGAAACGCGCGCGTGGATCGACGCGCAGAATGCGTATACACGCTCGGTGCTCGATGCGCTGCCGGGCCGCGTGGCCATCAGCAAGCGCCTGGAAGAGCTGTTGAAGACGGACCGCTTCGGTGTGCCGGTGGTCCGCCACGGCCGTTACTTCTTCATGCGGCGCCTGGCGGACCAAAACCAGTACACGATCTGCCTGCGAAACGAGGCGCACGGGCCGGACGCAGTGTTGGTGGATCCCAACAAATCCGGGGGCGATCAGACGACTTCGGTCGAAATCAGGGATGTCTCGGACGACGGCAAATGGCTGGTATACGGAACGCGGCAGGGCGGGGAAGACGAGGTGGCGGAGACCGTTCTCGACGTGGATAGTCACCAGGAAGTGGACCATCTTCCCCGCGCGCGTTACGAGGAGGTGCGGATCACGCCCGCCAAGCGCGATCTCTACTATTCGAAGCGGCTGGACGAAGGATATCGCATCTACCGCCACGTGATCGGCTATGACCGGAGCCCCGACGAGGAGATTTTCGGCAAGGGCACAGGGCCGACTGAGGGCGTGGACTGCGATCTTTCTCGCGATGGCCGCTATCTGGGGCTCTACATCAGCTACGGCTGGGGCAAGAAGACCGAAGTCTACGTGCGAGACCTGAAGAACGGCGGGCCCATCGTGACGGTGGTGAACGATGTGGACGCGGAGTTCAGCCCCCTGTTTGCCGGTGGGCGGATGTATGTGAAGACGAACTGGAACGCGCCGAATGGACGGATCATCGAGATCGACCCCGCGCATCCGTCACGGGCCAACTGGAAAGAGTTGGTGCCGGAGGCGAAATCGGCGATCGACGGCTTCTCGGCAGCCGGTGGCAAGCTGGCAGTCAACTATTTGGAGAACGTGAACTCACGCGTGAAGATTCTGGATTCGAACGGGAAGCTGGTTCGCGACATCGCTTTTCCCACATTGGGGACCGTGACGGCATTGGACGGCGAATGGGAAAGCGACGAGGCCTTTTACACGTTTACGTCTTTCGCGCAGCCGCCCATGAGCTACCGCTATGAAGTTTCTACAGGCAAACAGGAAGTGTGGGCGCGGGACCAGGCGCCGATTGATCCTGCGCGGTTCGAGGTGAAGCAGGTGTGGTATGCGTCGAAGGACCAGACGCGGATCCCGATGTTTCTCGTGTACAAGAAGGGCTTGCGGTTGGACGGCGCGCGGCCGGCGTTGCTTTACGGGTATGGTGGGTTTTTAGTGAACGAAACGCCGGTGTTCCGCCCGGACGCGGTGCTGTTCGCTGAGCATGGCGGCGTGTTTGCTTTAGCCAATCTGCGTGGCGGCGGCGAATTTGGCGAGAAGTGGCATCGCGCCGGGATGCTGGAGAGCAAGCAGAACGTGTTCGACGATTTCATCTCCGCCGCGGAGTGGCTCAGCGAGAAAGGCTATACCAATCGATCTCACCTGGCGATTGAGGGCGGTTCCAACGGCGGCCTGTTGATGGGAGCGATGCTGACACAGCGGCCCGATTTATTTCAGGCGGTGGTCTGCGAATATCCGCTGCTCGACATGCTGCGTTATCAGCGATTCTTACTGGGTAAGTTGTGGGTGTCGGAGTTCGGCTCCTCCGACGACGCCAAGCAGTTCGAGGTGATCTACAAATACTCGCCATATCAACACGTAAAGAAAGGCGTAAAGTATCCGGCGGTGCTGTTCGTGACGGGCGATTCCGATACGCGCGTCGCGCCGCTGCATGCGCGGAAGATGACGGCACTGGTGCAAGCGTCGACAGGATCGGACCGGCCTGTGCTGCTGCGCTACGACACAAAGGCAGGACATTCGGCCGGACTGCCGGTGTCGAAGCAGGTGGAGGAACTCACGGACGTGCTGAGCTTTGTGATGGGGGAGGTGGGAGCGCAATAATGCCGGGCCGGGTGTTCACGCGACGTCGCGATACTTGACCGTTGTCTCGATTCCCGTGTGCGGCTTGCCATCGATTTCAGCGTAAGGGAACACGAAGTAGTTCAAGGGCTCGCCTTGCTGCGGCGGGGTGAGGACGAGATCGCGGCCGCGTGAAAACTCGACGCGATTTTCATCGAGCGCACCGAAGTAGTATTCACGGCGGCTAGGATCTTTGGCAGCCTCGGAGGCGTCCACGGGTACCCAGCCAGTGCCTTCGGCGAAGAACTCCGCCCAGCAGTGATAGCCGGCGATGCTGCCTTCACCACGCTGCGCGGGAATCGGAAACCCGATGGAAAACCGCGCCGGCACACCAACGGCGCGCGAATACCCGATAAAGATAGCGTGGAAGTCAGTACAGTTGCCGCGGCGGTTTTCACAGGCGTAGTAGATGTCGCCGCGCCCCCAGCCTTTGCCGCTCTTGTCGTACTTCACGGTTGCGACGACGTGGTTGTAGATAGCGCGGGCCTTTTCCAGATCGGTATGCGCGTTTGCTCTGCTGACGACTTCGCGCGCCCATTCGCGGATCGTGTCATCGAGTGGCACGAGGTGGTCGGGCTGCAAGTAGGCGGAGCGTTCCCGTGCGCTCAGGGTCGCGCTCCTCGAGCCGGACGCGATGTGCCGCGCAAGGCGCTCGCGCCGTGCGGCGCGGAAGGTGAGCTTCACCGGGAGGCGATCCGCACTGGCGGGCATGTCACCGATGTGCAGAATCCGGTTGCCGTGCGCGCCGGTTTTCATTGAGTGGGGAACCGGAGTTTCGACGCTGCGCTGCTGGACCTTCTGGAAAGTGTCGTCGTGCGGCACGGGCATCCAGAACTGGAGATGCTGGGTGCCGGCGGGGATATTGGTGACGGTCGCTTCGTACTGCAATTCGAACTGTCGCTCACGGGGCGCTGGCACTTCCGCGGCAGCACGGCCACGCGCAAGCAGGCACGCTGCCGACGTGAGGACGGTGCGGCGGGTGACTACCATGGGGCTATTCTGCCACGGTTTGTGCCGCGTGCTGGTCCACATATTTTTTCCGGCTGTCTACGATTACCTTGCGCGCTTCCCGCGGGTCACCCCAGCCGAGCATCTCCGTGACCTTGCCCTCGAGCCCCTTGTAGATGGCGAAGAAATGCTCGATTTCGCGGCGGATGTGCGGAAAAATCTGGTCGAGGGTGTGAATCTGATCATAGCGAGGGTTACGCGTCGGCACGGAGATGATCTTGTAATCGCGCTTCTTGCTGTCCACCATGTTGAGCACGGCGACGGGGCGCACTTCGATCAGGCACCCGGGGAAGCTCGGCTGATCGACAAGCACGAGCACATCCATGGGATCACCGTCCTCGGCGAGAGTGCCGGGAATGAACCCCGCCCGGGTAGTGCATAGGCGAATATAGCGCGCGATCGAGCCGGAACACACCAAGGGCGTGATCATACTCGTATTTGTTGCCCGAGCCCTTGGGAATCTCGACGATCATGCGGACGATTTCCGGGCACTCGGGGCAGGGGTCGATCTCGTGCAACAACGGCGGCATCGCTCCAGCCTAGCGCATGCCCGCTGTGTGTGCGTGGTTGCATCAACCGCGCAGATGTTGTATTCAAGAAGGCGCGGCCAAAAAAAACAATATGAAATTTTCCCTGGGGAGTTGGGCCTTTTCCTTCGGTCCGTTGGCGGACAATCCTGTGCCATTCAATAAGAATAAGAAGACGGTAAGAAGGCAGGCGGTGGCGGCATGAATCGGCGAATCTTCCTGCAAGTGGCGGCGGTGGGTCCGATCGCGCTGCCCGAGTTTCACCCGAAGAGCATGCTGCATGTGCTGGAGCATCCGGTGGCGCGTGCAAAGTTTCCGGTGATCGATGTTCACACGCACTTGTTCGGGTTCTGGCGCAAAGCCGCACCGGATTCCCCGGAGGCGCGCGCAGAACTGGCGCAGGTTGCCAAGTACATGGATGAGTGCAACCTCCAGACGCTCATCAATCTGACCGGAGGAAACTCGGAGACGCTACCGGCGATTCGCCGGGCGATGTCGGAGTTCGGCGGCAAATTTCTCACGGCGGCGGAACCAACGTGGTCGCGTGCCAGTGAACCGGGCTACGCGAAGTGGCAGGCGGATGAGCTGCCCAAGTGCAAGCAGGAAGGCGCGATCGCGGTAAAGGTACTCAAAACCCTGGGGCTCTACCTGCGCGAGAACGGAAAGCTGGTGACCATCGACGACCCGCGCTTCGATCCGATGTGGGAGGCAGCGGGAGCGCTCGATCTGCCGGTGTTGATCCACACTGGCGATCCGGGGGCGTTCTTTATGCCGATTGATGGCTTCAACGAACGCTACGAGGAGCTACAGAATCATCCAGACTGGTCTTTCTACGATCATGACTTTCCGTTGCGCAGTGAGTTGCATGAGGCGCGCAACCGTGTGGCGGCGCGGCATCGGAAGACGAAGTTCGTTTACCTCCACGTCGGCAATGACGCCGAGGATCTCGCGGCGGTGAGCGGCTGGCTGGACCGCTACTCGAACGTACACGTAGAAATCGCTGCGCGCCTGGGGGAACTGGGCCGCCAGCCGCGCACATCGCGGAAGTTTTTCGAGCGCTACCAGGACCGCATCATGTTCGGCACGGATGCATCGTGGGATGCGGGAAAGGAGCTTCCGCAGCAGGATTTGAAGCCCGCCATGTATCGCTGCTACTTCCGCTTTCTCGAGACTGAAGACGAGTACTTCGACTACGCGCCTTCCGACGTACCGCCGCAGGGCCGGTGGAGAATCTACGGTATCGGGCTACCGGATTCGATCTTGAAAAAGGTCTACCACAACAACGCGGCGCGGATGTTCAAGCTCAAGGCGATCTGAGCAGGATAGTCGCTAGGGATTGACTTTAACGGGAACGGTTACTTCGACGTCCTGCCACGACAGCTTAAGCGTAAAGGCATCGGCTCCGTTTGGCGCCATTGCGATGGTGAACTCTTCCACGGGTGCGCTTAGTTTCGTGACCTTCATCTTGGTGCGGCCCAAGTCGTCGGCTTCCTTGTAATTGAAGGCACCCCACTGTTTGGCAGTCTTGTTGATGATGAGCGTCCACGACTGCGGATCGGGGATGGTGAAAAGAGCATACGTGCCGGCCGGCACCTTGAGACCGTTGATGTCCAGCGCGGCGTCCGTTTCAATGGTCGTGGCTTCGTCGGCGCCCGTGCGCCAGACTTTTCCATACGGCTCATGTTCGCCAATCATCTTGCGGCCGCGCAGTGATGGCCGGCCGTAGGTGATCGTGACCTTGTGGCCGCCGACCTCGATGGAGGTGGATTCATGGGGGCTTTTGGGTTGGGCCGAAGCCACATTCGCCAGCCCGAGAATCAGCGCACTTGCTGTTGCGACAGAAAACAGGTTTTTAAGCATGGTGTACATTTTAGACTCCTAAGGCCTAATGGCAAGCATACATCCTGGGCCGAAGGGTGTGACGAACCACCTGCCGGAACGTCTCGGCTACTTGACAGTATTACGGAAGATGCGGAACCGTGGGGGTAGATCGGATCGTCAAGAATTGAGAGGTTACATGCGTATCTCACTAGGCATTGTTCTGTTCGTCGCGTGCGCAACCGGGATGAACGCGCAGGAAAGCAAGGTTAAGGCGGAGCCGGGGGGCACGGTCACGCCCGTCTTCGATGCGACGGCGATCGACAAGACTGCCGACCCGTGTGTGGACTTCTATCAGTACGCCTGCGGCACGTGGCTGGCGAAGAATGCTATTCCCTCTGACCGGCCAGAGTGGGCGCGTTTCGACGAGCTGGAAGAGCGCAACATGGTTATCTTGCGCGACATTCTGGAAAAGGCTTCGGTGCGGAGTCCGAAGCGCACGGTTAATGAGCAGAAGATCGGGGACTATTATGCCGCCTGCATGGACGAGGCGGATATCGAAAAGAAGGGCATCGAGCCGATCAAACCGGAGCTGGACCAAATCGCCTCCCTAGCGAACAAGGACGCGCTGGCCGAAGAGGTGGCGCGGTTGCAGCGCGACGGAGCGAACGTGATGTTTAGCTTCACTTCGGAGCAGGATTTCAAAAACGCCAGTGCCATGATTGCGCGTGCGGACCAAGGCGGCCTTGGATTGCCGGAGCGCGATTACTACCTCAAAGATGACCAGAAGTCGGTGGAAACGCGCCAGAAGTATCTGGAGCACGTGACCAAAATGTTCGAGCTGCTGGGCGACTCGCAGGAGGGGGCGGTGGCAAAGGCGCAAGTAGTGATGAGCATTGAGACGGCGCTGGCCAGGGCCTCGTTAGACGTGACAGCGCGGCGCGAACCGGCTAACGTGTACCACAAAACCCCGCGCGAGCAACTGGCAGTGTCGCTCAATCCCTCGTTCGGGTGGCCGAAGTACCTGGCCGATGTCGCCGCGCCGGCGATCGAGAGCCTGAATGTGGCGGTGCCGGAGTTCTTCAAGGGTTTGGACTCGCTGATTAACACAACGAGCCTCGACGACTGGAAAATTTACCTCACCTGGCACCTGGTGCATTCGCAGTCGCCGCTGCTCCCGGCGGCGTTTGTGAACGAGAACTTCGAGTTCTACGGAAGGTATTTGACCGGTGCGCAGGAGCTGCGGCCACGATGGAAGCGGTGCGTGGGGTTCGCAGACGGCGACCTGGGGGAAGCGCTGGGGCAGAAATATGTCGAACGCACTTTCGGCGCCGAAGGGAAACAGCGAACGGTCGAGATGGTGCGCGCGATCGAGGCAGCGTTAGGAAAAGACATTATGGCGCTGGACTGGATGTCGCCCGCCACCAAGCAGAAGGCGATCGAGAAACTCCATGCTGTGACCAATAAGATCGGCTATCCGGACAAGTGGCGCGATTATTCGAGCCTGAAAATCGTGCGCGGAGACGCGCTCGGCAATTCGCAGCGCGCCAACGAATTCGAGTTCCATCGGCAGCTAGACAAGATCGGCAAACCGGTAGATCACACGGAGTGGCAGATGACGCCGCCAACCGTGAACGCCTACTATGACCCCCAGATGAACGATATCAACTTTCCCGCGGGGATTTTGCAGCCGCCGATGTTCGACCAGAAGGCGGATGAAGCGGTGAACCTCGGAGCGATCGGCGCAGTGATCGGCCATGAGCTGACACACGGGTTCGACGACGAAGGCCGGCAGTTCGATGCCAACGGCAATTGGCGCGACTGGTGGACGGCGCAAGATACCACGGAGTTCGAAAAGCGCGCGGACTGCCTGGTGGATGAGTACTCGGGCCTCAAAGCGGTGGATGACGTAAAGCTCAACGGAAAATTGACGCTGGGCGAGAACACGGCCGACTACGGGGGGCTGCGCCTGGCATACATGGCGCTTCTGGACGACATCGCAGGCAGGACGCTGCCGAAGATCGACGATTTCACTCCGGAGCAGCGGTTCTTTCTCGGCTATGCGCAAAGCAATTGCGAGAACGAAACAGATGAATTGTTGAGACTGGCTGCGCAAACTGATCCGCATTCGCCGGCGAAATTCCGGGTGAACGGTGTCGTACAGAACATGCCGGAGTTTCAAAAGACGTTCGGTTGCAGGCTGGGGCAACCGATGGTGCGGAAGCCGGCATGCCGGGTGTGGTGACGCCAGCGGCCGTTATTCCGCCCGCAGAACCTCGAGCGGTTTTTGGCCTAAAATCCGGAAGCTGGCCGACCAGCCGGCGGCGTTCGCGACAAGAGCCGTAAGTATGATGCAGGCGAGGTTGGGCAGAACGTCGAAGTGGAAGTCGGCATCGAGCCACCGCTTGAGCAGAAGCGAGGAGAATGCCGTGGCTAGCAGGCTGCCCATCAGCCCCGCGACCGCGCCGAGGACCAGGAACTCGACGGAAAAAATACCGGCTACGCGCCTGCGCGTCGCACCTAGCGTTTTCAGGATCACGACTTCGCGGATGCGGCGGAAACGCGTGCCGGCGACGCTTGACGCCAAAATGACGACTCCGGCCAGAATGGCGAACATCGAAATGAAACGCACGACGAGCGCGATCTGATCGACTACCTGCTGAACAATTTCCAGAACGTCGGCGACGTTGACGACGGTGATGGTTGGGAAACGATCGTAGGTGGCGCGTTGCAGCGCAGCGACCGCCCGTGGCTCCACACGCAGGCCGCCGTAGTAAATGATCGGCAGGCCGTCGAGCGTTCCCGCGCTGAAGATGAATTCAATGCGGCCGTACATGTGAATCTCATCGATGCGGTGCACGGCCACCACGCGCGCGCGAATGGTGCGGCCCGCGGCCTCCCATTCCATATGGGAGCCAGGATGCACCTTGAGAATGCGGGCGGCGTCTTCGGCAACGGAAACCTGCGGCTCGCCGGACGGCGCTTTTGCATCCCACCAGGCACCCTCGAGAATTGTGGCGTTGTTGGGCTTATCCGGGGAGGAGGCGACCGCTCGCGCGCGCTGGAAGCGCCTGCCCCAGGATTCGAGGCTGAGTTTCTCGACGGGTGTTCCGTTGACGCTTATGATCTTGGCGGCCACAGTGCCGACCACGTCCGGCGTGCCCTCAACCCCGCGCTGCGCGCGCAGCAGACTAATGAGCGGATCGCGTTCCTTGGCGGTGATGTCCAATAAGAACACGTTGGGCATGCCCGGTGGAGCTGTCTTGAACATCTCGGCCATCATGCCGCGTTGCACCAGAAACACCGTGAGAGTGAACATCACGCCAACCCCCAAAGCCACGAGCGCTGCCTGGGCGTGATTACCAGGCCGGTAGAGGTTGGCGACGCCGTGCCGCAGAGTGGCGGGAAGCCACGGCGCCCGGCGCACGAATACCTTCACCAAGCGCAACAGGACCCAGGCGATCGCCGAGAGCACCAGCAGGCTGACCACTAGAGCACCCACGAAAACCGCGCCGGTGCGCACCGATTCGCGCAGCGTCCCGATTTGCAGCCAGCCGGCGATCACGCCGATGCCGCACAGAATCGCCGCGCCCGCAAGGAGCGAAGTCCGGGAATCCCGCAACCGCTGCCTCCAGCCTGGCCGCGCCTCGGCCATTTCCCGGCGGAAAATCATGCCGGGGCGAATCTTGCGGATGCCCAACAATGGCGGCAGCGTGAAAAGCAGCGTGGTCAGGATGCCAATGGCCAGGCCCTGAATCGCCGTGCTGGCATCCCAGTGTGTCTCCGGGCGGAGGTGGAAATAGCGCGCGATCAATGGCGGAAATGCCGCTTCCACGACGGCGCCGAACGCGATGCCGGCGAGTCCCCCCGCCAGGCCCAGGCCGAGCGTTTGCAAAAGATAAATCTGGATGATCTCGCGCGTGCGGGCGCCGACGCACTTCATGATGGCGATCGAATCCATTTTTTGCTGTAGGTGCGCGTGCATCGCCGTGGCGACGCCTAGCGCTCCGACGATCAGGGCGATCAAGCTCACCAGGCTCAGGAAAGTCGTGGCGCGATTGAGCCCTTGCGTGATGATGGGATGGGTCTGGCGGAAATCGGCGATGAGCGCTTCAGGGAACGCCGTCTTCAGGGCCTGACGCACCTCTTCGATACCGGGAGAGTTGGTCGAGAGACGAAACAGGTAGCGCTCCGAAGCCCGGCTGCCGATGCCGATCAGGCCCGTGCGTTCCAGGCCGGCGCGGCTGATCATCACACGCGGGCCGACGTTGAGGCTGCCAGACATACGGTCGGGTTCACTGATCACGCGGCCGATGATGCGAAAAGGCTGTCCGCCGAGACGGACGCTATCACCCACCCCAACCCGCAAACGAAGCAGTAAGTCGTCTGAGACCGCAACCGACTGATCGGTTAACTCGGCCGCGAGTGAGCCAGGAGGATCGAGCTTCACCTCGCCATAGAACGGATAGACCTGCGGATCGACAGCTTTGATCGAGACCAGCACGGGGTTCGCAACTGCACCCGAGGAAACCATGGAGAGGGTCTCGGTAACCCAGGTGCGCTTGACTCCGCGGCGGCGGAGGCCGTCCATCACGGCACTCTGGCGGGCGTCGGGCAGAGCGAATACGCGCAACGAAAGGTCCGCTGCCATGAGTGTTCGCGATTCGCGCAGCAGCATTCCGTAAAAGGCGCGCCCGAACCCGCGGACGCCAGTGAGTGCGCCCACGCCGATCGCCACTGCGATGATGACGAAAAGGAACTTGGTGGATGAGGCGTGCGCTTCGCGCCAGGCGATTTTGAACGCCGTGCGCCAGGTGAGCCGGTTATGCGTCATGCGTGATTCACCGACGAGCGGCGCGCGCGAGCCACCATCGCCGGACGGCTACCAGCGACCAGATGGCTTCGACCAAGCCGAACGGCCACGCGCCTTGCAGAAATCCGTAAACCGAACCGAGCGCGCACGACACCGCGAAGGCCAGAATGAACCACCGGCTGCGCCGCTCGAACGCATAACACACCAGCATCGCCGTGACGGCGAACAGGCCGAACAGGGAGAGCGGAGTCACGCGAGATCATCCATCCGCCACTACACGGCCGTCACGCAGCGTGATGCGGCGGTCAGCTTGTTCGGAAATCTGTTGATCATGCGTGACCAGCACCAGCGTCGTGCCCTCGCGGCGGTTCAACGTCATCAGCAGGTCGAGAACCACCCGGCCGTTCGAAGTGTCGAGATTGCCGGTGGGCTCGTCGGCCAGCAGAATCGGCGGCCGCCCCACAAAGGCCCGTGCCAGCGCCACGCGCTGCTGCTCGCCACCGGAAAGCTGCACAGGATAGTGATCGCGCCGGTCGAGCAGGCCCACGCTCTCCAGCAACTCGCGCGCGCGTTGGGCGCCATTGTTCGAAACGCCGGAAAGTTCCAGCGGCAGCATCACATTCTCTTCTGCTGTCAGCGTAGGAATCAGATGATAGGACTGGAACACGAAACCAATTTTGCGGCCGCGCAGGAGAGCCAACGCGTCTTCCTCCAGGCCGGTAATGTCTTCGCCATCCAGCACGATCCTGCCGGAGGTGGGACTATCGAGGCCGGCCAGAAGACCCAGCAACGTGCTCTTGCCGCTGCCTGATGGGCCCATGATGGCGGCAAACTGGCCGCGCGGAATCTCGAGATCGATACCCTTGAGAATGTCGACCCGATGGGTTGGCGTCTCGATGGTCTTTGTCAACCCGGAAACTTGAATCAATTCGATTCCTTGTCCGCTAATTTTTTATTATGGCATTGAGTGAACACATCAACCGCGCGGAACATTCTTTGGGTTTCCCTGTGCCTGTTACTGTTCGGTTGCAGCCGCGAACAGCCAAAGGCCGTAGAGCGGGAGACCGCACCTTCCACCGGCGTTTCCCCCAAAGCACCTACTGCGCCGGATGCTCGTCTGGTTATTGTGGCGTTCGGCGATAGTCTTTCGGCGGGTTTCGGAGCCGATCCCGGAGAGAGCTACCCCGATTTTCTACAGAAAGAACTGGACCGGCGAGGGACCCGGTACCGTGTGGTCAATGCTGGCGTCAGCGGAGATACAACGACGGACGGCCTGGAGCGCGTTCAAACCGTGACCGCGCTCCACCCTGCCATTGTGATTCTGGAGTTTGGCGGCAACGACGGCCTGCGCGGCCTTCCGGTATCCACCACGCGCGCCAATTTAGACCAGATCATACTTGCGTTGCAGAACGCCCGTGCCAAGATTGTGCTGGCTGGCATGACGTTGCCGCCCAACTACGGGCAGGACTATATCCGCTCGTTCGAGGCGGTTTATAAGGATCTCGCAAAGCAGTACCGCATACCCCTCATCCCTTTTCTACTACAGGGCGTGGGCGGCCATCCCGACCTGATGCAGCGCGATGGAATTCATCCTACCGGTGAAGGAAACCGCATCGTGGCGGGAAACGTGATGCAGAGCTTAGTACCTCTGCTGTAATACTCTATCCTGTGCCTTTCGCGCCGGTTACACGCGAATTTACATTCGCTTGGTTGTATTTACGGCCATCGCTGCCGTAAAATCCCCAAACTGGTCACAGTCATGGTAAATTGGGTAACCACAAGAACGGGTGTGCCTACTATGAAGGCGTCCTCTGTAGTCCTTGCTTTGTCCCTTTTGAGCGCTCTGAGAGGCAGTGACGCCGTCGACCGGGCGCGCCAGCTTGAGAATTCAGGTGACGTGTCAGGTGCCCGCACTGCACTCGCCGAAGCCGCGCAGCGTTCCCCCGACGATGCCGAGGCGCTTACAGAATACGCGGCATTTCTCGTCCGCTACGGCGATCCGGATAGCCGTGCAGCTTACAACAGAGCCTTCGCGGCGGCGGAAAAGTCGCGAGACCGCGTCAACCTGGCTGTGGTGTCGCGCGAACTTGTCATTTTGGACTTGATCGCGGGCGATCGCGCGGCTGCCGCGCAGCATCTCGAGGTGTACCATGCCGCAGGTGGGAAGGATTGGACCAATGCGCCCGCCTGGAAGTCACATGAAGCGGACAGGGCCGCTGAGCAGTTCATCAATGTGCCCGGGCCGCTGCGCTCTTTCGGCCGGATGGCGGCAATTTCCACCGATATCCGTCCGGAGGACGTGTTGCCGGCTCTGGCGCGCAACGTCGTGACGAATGGATATCAGGCGTCGCACAGCAACGAGTCTTTGGAACAGACCGAATACCTGAAGCTGTTGCACCGGTATATCTCGCAGGCACGTGAGCTTGATAAGCTCGCCGGCGCCGACAAGGTTATCCGCATCGAGAACTGTGATTCGGCCAACGCAGGCGAACTGCTCCGCATCATCGGATATCGAATGCGAGGAGGCTGCGGCAGCGAAGTAGTGCTCGAAACCGTGAACGCCACCCGTGCTTTCCTGACAACCGATTCCGGATTTCCGGTGGTGGAACTGGAGCAGGCGCTTCGCACCAACCGCCCATTCACTTACGATTTTCATCCGTCCCCAGTCACCGTGCTTTACGGCTCCGATTACTGGCTCTCCACGAAGGAGAAGGAAAGCGGTGACTTTCTCGAGGCGTTCCTAGGCGATCCGGCGATGTGCCGGCTGTATTTGGGTCTTTCCAAGTTGGATGTGGAAACCGCCGGCGAACTCCGCAAAGCCGTTGCCATGCCGCGGCTCAAGGCGTACGCCCACGTGCTCGACTTCTTCGGCGCCATGTTCGAAATTCGCAATGGAAAAGCCGTGGTGCCCGGTGGCGCGCGCTCCGCTGCCGCTTGGGGTGAGCTGGTCGGTGTCTCACCGGATCAAGGTGCAGCCTTCTTCGACAAGTTGCTGGCGAAGGACGACGGCTGGATGGCCAGCTTGTTTGATGCCTTGGCTCGTATTGACGGACCGGTCAAGGACTACCTCACGGAACCGGTTCGCATGAAGCGGTTTTACGCCGCGGTGCGTGGCCGCGTCACCAGTCCGGGACCGGCGCGCCCCGTGTTCCGGTCCAATGCCGACATGATGCTGCTGACCACGCGACTGCGTGTCGACGCCAACGGCCGCCCGGTGATTCCCGGCAATCTCGAGGTCTGGAAGAATCTTTTCATTACGCATCCCCACGGCAAGTACGACGGCAAGCTCACGAAATCCGCTAGCGGCTGGAAGGAACCGGACGATGTGATTGAGGCGCTCTTTGCCTTGTGCCGCAAGTCTGTTGAGAACGAACCGCTCAAGATCTTCATGGCGCTGAGCGATTTGGATCGTTTCCGTGCGCAGCCTCTTGAGCCTGCCACCGTGGAGCGGCTCTCCCATGAATATCATCTCTTCGGGCAGCAGTACGCAATCTTCAACGATGCTCCTTCGGTGTCGGACAAGGCCATCATTCAGTTCCTGGACGCCGCCGAGGCCATCAACCGCATGAAGGACCAGGCTCTGCGGGCGGACACGGCCGGAACCATGCAAGCGCTCGTGGGTCTGTGGCAGATTTTCTGCCGGCAAGGCAGCATCGCTCCCAATCACGCCGATGCTGGATTGACGGGCATTGTGGCTCCTTTTGCTCAGATCCATCGCGATCGGGATGTGTATGACGCTGGAAAGAGCGGCGCGGTTCTGCTGCTGAAGGCCGCCGGAACCAGTGACATGTCCTCGCCGCAAGACCGCCTGCTAGAGTTGCTCGCTGGCACATCGAACCCCAGCGACACCGATGCACAGGCTCAGGTGGTGCAGGACATGAATCGCATCCTCGAGGCGCAACGCACCATTTCCTTGAACACCCTGTTCCAATTGGACGATCATCTCGACACCCTCGCGCACGGCGGCAAGCTCGACACGGCGTTGATCAATCGGCTCGCCTCGCGTATTTCGGAAATCCAACTTCCCCGCTCTTCGCTTACCTCCGTCGAAAAGAACGCGTTCGCATTTGGTTATTGGACCGAGAAGCACGTGGAAAGCGAACGCAAGTTGAATCTTCGGGTCTCCATCGAGAAGGCAGGAAATGACGCGGAAAAGCTGAAAGACATTCACGGCTTACTGGCTCCGCACTTGCGTGACACCCTGGTGGCTTACAACTATGCCCACTATGCTCCTCCCGGAGCGCAGGTCCTGTATACCAATCCCCTGTTCGTGCGTGGTCACGACTTCATCGGCGTGCAAGGTGTCAATCACACCTGGAAATTAACGGAACTGTTTGGTACCGGCTGGCCGTCCAACGGCGGGGGCCGTTTGGTGGGTTCGCTTTCTGGCCTGCCCTACGCGCTGGCGGAGGCCGAGCAGAACTTCCTGGTTCCCGTGCAGACACAGGCTCTCATCTGGGGCGATCTGGTGCCCCAGATGATTCTGAGCGCCAAGATTCCGCGCTGGTGGAATGTCACTCCCGCGCAGATGCACTGGGTCGGCCTTCACTTGCGCTACGCGCGCAGTCTGATGGCGGAGGCGGCCATCGACGCAGAGACACGGAAGCAAGTGGTGGAGGCTCTCGGGTCACAGGCTTCCCCTGCGCGCACGATGTTAGTAGCGCGGCTGCTCGAAGCCGGCGATGTGCCGGACGCCATCGAGAAAGTGACTCCTGCCGAACTATTCGTGGTCGCTTCGCGCGTCGAGTTCCCGCAGCGGGGTGCGGAAGATCCACTTGTGACGGAGATACGCGGCTTGCGCGCGGCTCATTCCGCAGAAGTTAGCGAGCGCGCGGTTTCCTTGGCTTTTGGCACTCCCAAGCCCACATTAACGAACTCATATCGCCCGGAGCTGTTGCAATTGCGCACATTCCCCACGTTGATGGGCTACTCGAGCCGCATCATGGCAGAGAGTTGGGAATCGAACACGCTATTCTGGGCCGGGTTGGCGGACGAACTGCACGCTACGCCGCCGCAACTGAACGTGCTCATTCCGGAGTGGACCCAGCAAGTAGTGGAACGCATCTTCGCTTCGCATTTGGAAGATTGGCCCGCGTTGCTGCGTTCCTTGCGTACGGTCGGAGAGGATATTCGTACCAAAGCCAAGCTTCAGGGGAGCGAACCAAAAGCGGCATTGCAGTAATCTTCAGGAGGGCCTTGTGACGATTCGGGCGAAGTTAGTTATCCTATCGAGCGTAGTCCTACTGGCCGTGGGCGCCCTCTGGTTGTCCGCGCAGGAAGCCAAGAACCCGGTTTTTCGCACTAAAGTCGACTTGGTCGTGTTGAGCTTTACCGTGACCGACAGCAAGGGTCACTACATCAACGGTCTCAAGCCGGGCGACTTTCGCATTCTGGAAGACGGCATTGTCGAGAAAATCTCGACGTTCGCCGAGGGAAACAATCCGGCCTTGCAAGTCAACGAAGACGGCAGCGTACGGCCGCTCCTCGCCGACGGCAGCGCGGCTCCCAAGCCGGGCGTCGATCCGCGCTCAGACGCGTTCGTGGGCACCAACGTCTTCGTTCTGTTTGATACGAGCAACTTCATGTATCGCGGTTTTGTGTACGCCGAGGATGCGATCGCCGATTTCGTTCGCGGCCTCGACCGTGCGGATTCGATTGCGGTCTATTCGTTTAGCCGCAACCTCTCCCGTGCTGCTGACTTGACGCGCGACCGCAGTGACGCCATTTTCGGTTTGCGCAAAGCCGTGGCAGGCGATGACACGGCGCTTTATAACGCGCTGCTTCTGACGCTGCGTGATGCCGCGAAAGTGCCTGGCCGCAAAGTCGTCATCGTCTTCTCGAACGGTCCCGACAATGCCAGCATGGTAGCGCCAGACGACGTGCGCGCGGTGGCCGAAGACGAGGGTATCCCCATCTACGTGATCTCCACCAACGAAGTAAACAAGGACCCGATCTCCAGCAGCGTATTCCGCCGCATCACCACGCGCACCGGCGGCAAAGCCTACTGGGCGAAGACGTGGCAGAAGCAGGTGGAAGCCTTCGAATCCATCCGCGAAGACTTAGGCAATAGTTACACCGCGACTTACTATCCAGCGCCGAATTCCAACGAGGGATTCCGCAAGATCACTGTGGAGATTGTGCCCGACGTGGGCAAAAAGTATCGGGTACGCTCGCGTCCCGGCTACCGGCCGCGGGCGTAGCCGCACAGCCGTTCGCGGTTAGGCGTTTCGCGTCTTCGCGCGATCCATGTACTTCATGGTTTCGATATCGAGGCGTATCGTGTCGCCAATCTTCACGAACTGCGGCACCATTACTTCCACGCCGGTGCTGAGTTTCGCGGGCTTGTAGGCGCTATCCGCCTGCTGGTGAGTTGGCGGCGCGGTCTGAGCGACCTGCACCTCTAGGACCACGGGAAACAGCACACTAACCGGCCGGCCTTCGACGAACTCTACGCCCAGATTCATGCCCGGCTCGAGCAGCGCCGCCTGCGGCCCGACTAAGTTCGTGGCAATCTCCGTCTGTTCACCGCTTTGCGGATTCATGAAGAAACACTGATCGCCATCGGCGTACAGAAACTCCATCTCCTGCTTGTCCACCGGCTGGACTTCGAGCTTTAGCTCGGAACGAAAACTATGTTCCCAGAACGTTCCGGTGTCGAGGTTGCGCAGGCGCACATGTGTGACGCCGCCCATCTTCCCTTGCCCGGGGTGGTACTCCGCCGAGACGACCTTGTAATCCTGGCCTTGGTGCTTGATAGCCATTCCGGCGCGCAGTTGCGAAGCAGTGACCATACGGTCCTCCTCCTTAGTTGGTGTTACGAGGTGCTCGACCTGGGTCGCGCAGGTTCTTCTCCGGCCTGCGAAGTAGCTCTTGGCGCGAGGTGGGGCGGACTTTTGCCGGTTGCGGCTGGAAATAGGGAACCTTGGTCCGTTCCACGGTCCAGGTTCGGATCACATGAGGATGACGCGCCTTGTCCATACGGTCCTCCTGCCGATGAGTCTACACCGGAATGGCGCCGGGATCGAGCCCCACACCCGCCGCGGCTTCAGCGATTTCTGCGAACATAAAAACATGGCTCTCAAGTTCACCACGTCCTACCTGGAAGACTCACTGGAGGTCTTCCGCTACTACAAGAAACTAGCCGAGGGCGCGATGGTGCAAGTGACGGATGAGCAGCTTTTCACTCCGCTGGATGAGGAGGCGAATTCGATTGCAGTTATCGTCAAACACTTGGCCGGTAACATGCGGTCACGATGGACCGGCTTCCTCACCAGTGACGGAGAGAAGCCGGACCGCAATCGCGACAGCGAATTTGTCGACCCGCCAGGCACGCGTGAAGCACTGATGCAGCTCTGGGATCATGGCTGGCATTGCGTCTTTTCGGCGATCGAGCCGCTCTCGGATGCCGACCTCACCCGCACCGTGACGATCCGTGGAGAGCCGCACTCGGTCATGCAGGCCATTAACCGGCAGATCGCGCATTACGCCAATCACGTGGGTCAGATCGTGATGCTCGCCAAGCATTTGCAGCACGCCAACTGGAAGCCGCTGACCATCCCCCGCAATAAGTCCGCCGATTTTAACCAGAAGGTCCGTACGCGTGAAATCAGCCAGCGTTAGGTTTTTCGTTGGTCTCTTGTCCCGTGATGAGCCGTGCGCCACGGTTGAATGTGAGATAGCTGTAAGCCCACTTGATAAACACCACGAGGCGGTTGTCGAATCCAACTAAATACATCAGGTGCACGAAGAGCCACGTCAGCCACGCGATTGTTCCTGAGATGTGGATTTTCCCGAAATCCGCGACGGCGGCGGCACGCCCGATCGTCGCCAGACTTCCTTTATCCCAGTAGTGAAACGGCCGCGTCGTCTTGCCCGTGAGGCGCTCGACGATCAGGGCGGCTGCATAGCGGCCCTGCTGTATCGCGACCGGCGCCACCCCGGGTAGCGGCTTGCCTGTCTGATGGCTGAAATTCGCCAGATCGCCGATCACCAGAATTTCCGGATGCCCGGCGATGGTGAGGTCCGGTTCCACCAGCACACGGCCCGCCCGGTCGAGAGCCGCGCCTGCTCGATCTGCCAGAATGCGGCCCAATGGAGAGGCTTGCACCCCCGCGGCCCAAAACACTGTGCGCGCAGCAATGTGTCTGGTTTCGTTGCCACGCTTCACAGTGACGCCGGTTTCATCGATCGCCTGCACCATCGCGTGTGTCATGGTGCGCACACCAAGTTGGATCAGTTGCCGCTCCGCGGCGGCGGAAAGATCAGGCGGATATGCCTGTAAGATGCGGTCACCCCCTTCGACGAGAAGAATTCGCGCTTCGCTGGTGTCAATATGCCGGAAATCATGGAGCAGCGTGTCGTTCGAGATCTCTCCCAGCGCGCCCGCCAGTTCCACGCCGGTGGGCCCCGCGCCTACCACGACAAAAGTTAGCCACGCGTGGCGCGCTTCCGCATTGGGCTCCCGCTCCGCCTTCTCGAAGGCCAGTAGTATGCGGCTGCGGATCTCGGTAGCATCTTCAATTGTCTTGAGCGCGGGTGCGTACTTTTCCCATTCGTCGTGGCCGAAATAATGGTGGCTGGACCCCGTCGCGACGATCAGTGTGTCGTAGCTGACTGTGCCATCCCGAAGCACGACCCGCCGATTTGCCGTATCCAGATCGACAACCTCGCCGAGCAGCACCTCCGTGTTCCGGTTCTGCCGCAGGACGTGTCGTAACGGTGAGGCGATCTCGCCGGGCGACAAGCCACCGGTCGCCACCTGATAGAGCAGCGGCTGGAACAGGTGAAAATTGCGGCGGTCGATTAGTGTCACCTGCACCGGCGCGCGGCCCAGAGATTTCGCCGCGTACAGGCCGCCGAATCCGCCTCCGATGATGACCACCCTGTGCAGAGCGTCCGCAGCCGTCACTGGTTCTGGCTCGCGCGCGCCTGCGCCAGGCTGACTTGGCGAAGCAGCATGAATTCGTACAGATTCTCGGCGGTGAGCAATCCTAACAGTTGGTCTCCGTCCATCACCAGCGCGCACGATCCCGCACTCGAAACGAGCGGCAGTGCCTCGGCCAGCCTCATGTCTGGAGGAACACGCACGAAGTTGCGGTCCATGGCCGCCGCCACGTAGGAATCCGGGCCGGCGCTGAGCATGGCGCGCATCAGCGCCGCGCGCGTCAGCAGTCCGATCACTTCATTGCCGTGCATTACGGGAAAATCCTGCTGCGTCGTCGAGAGCAACAGGTCTCCAGCTTCGCGAATCGTCTGGCCGTGCGAGAGCGCGTGGAACTCCTTGATCATGGCAGCCTGAACCGGAAACCCGGTGGTGAGCGACCGCCATCGCGCCGCCGCCCCTTCCTGTGCTGCGCCCAGGTACACAAATAGCGCCACGAACACCAGTACGAAATTCTGTGAGAGCAGTCCGAACAGGCCCAGTCCTACGGCCAGAAGCCGGCCTGCCCGCGCCGCGATCTGCGTGGCCTCATCCTCTGGTTTGCGAAGCGCGATGAGCGACCGTAGAATGCGCCCGCCATCCATGGGATAGGCCGGTAGCAGGTTGAACAATCCCAGAATCAAATTGCCCAGCGCAATGCGTTCGATAAGATTGGCGTCCGTCGGTATGCTCAGCTTCTCGAGCGGCAAAAAACCATGCTGTGTAGCCAGCAGAACCAGCCCGATGATCAGGTTGGCGGCCGGCCCGGCAAGCGCGATCAGCGGTTCCTGCTTGGGCTTCGGCTGGCTTTCCAGGCGCGAGACGCCGCCGATCGGAAACATCACGATCTCGCGTGTGCGCAGCCCGTACATGCGCGCCACCACTGCGTGGCAGAGTTCGTGCACCAGCACCGACCCGAACAGCGCAATGATGTAGACCGACGTCGTGGCCCCGGATTGCTTTCCGCCGATGCCGATAAAGATCAGGAACACCAGCAGCAGAAGGAACGTGAAGTGCAGCCGGATGGGAACGCCAAACACTCGCAGGTTCCCGACTGTTCCTGCAATCGGTGTATCGACGGCCTTGTGCCCCGGCGTGGGCGGCATCGCCTCAGACATGCAATCCCCAGTCCAATTGTCCACAACCGCCGGACTGCGGGCAAATGCGCGTACGCCGCACGAATGTCGGCATGGCCACCAGTTTGACATGCCTGCGCACTGGTGAAATCCTGAATCCGGGGCGCTGACGATGTGGCTCGGACGGAACAAACCGGCCCCTAACATCGTCTTGTTTATATAAATGCAATCCACGGCGTCTTTCTGGGAAGCGGTGCGCGGTGCCGCTCGCTCGCTTCAGTCCAGCAAGCTGCGCAGCTTCTTGACGCTACTCGGCATCATTCTCGCCACCACCACCCTCATTGCGGTCATGGCCGTCATCAACGGCATGAATCGGTATATCGCGCAGAATGTGTCCGACATGGGCGCCGACGGCTTCCGTGTATTTCGCCTGGCCATGATCGGCGAGTGGGACCCCAAGAAATATCTGGAAATGGAGAAGCGCAACCCCGAGCTGACCCGCGAGGAATTCGAGTTTCTCAAAAGCCACGCAACCCTGATTGATGACGTCGGCATGGAAACCGAACGCCAGGTGAAGGTACACGCTGGGTCGCAGCAAGTGGATGGCGTGGACCTGAACGGCGTCAGCACCAATATGGTTTCGCTCGCAAACGTGCAAATCACACTGGGGCGCTTCTTCAGCGACAGCGAGAACCAGCGGCGCCAGCAAGTGGCATTTGTCGGTGCCGATATCCGGCAGCGCTTCTTTCCAAACGTGAATCCTCTCGGCAAGACGTTGGCGCTCGAAGGCAGGCCCTTTGAGGTGGTCGGCGTCGCGCAGGCGAAAGGCAGCGTCTTCGGTGAGTCACAGGACAATTTCGTCATGATCCCGGTCGAGACCTACTTCAAAATTTACGGTGCTCGCAAAGGCATCGGATACCGCGCCCGCGCGCTCGGTCCCACGTTTGTTTACCGCGCACAAGACCAGGTCCGCATGCTGCTCCGTTCCTTCCGTCACCTGCGGCCGAATCAGGATGACACCTTCGCCATCGTCTCATCGGATTCTTTGGTTTCCGCGTGGAACGGCATCACCGGCTCCATTGCCGCAACCGCCGTTGCCGTAGTCTCGGTCTTCATGGTGGTGGGCGGCGTGGTCGTCATGAACATCATGCTCGCCGTCGTCACCGAGCGTACTCACGAAATCGGTATCCGCAAATCCGTGGGCGCCCGGCGTGTCGACATTCTCCGCCAGTTCCTGGTTGAGTCCTCCATGCTCGCTGCCAGCGGCGGCGTGATCGGCGTTATTCTCGCGTGGGTCGTCGCCGTAGTCGTTCGCGCCTTGACGCCCGTCCCCATGTCTGTGCCCGTTTCCGCCGTGCTAATCAGCGTGACGCTTTCGGCGAGCGTCGGCCTCTTCTTTGGAATCTATCCCGCGACGCGTGCCTCGCGCCTCGATCCTATTGAAGCCTTGCGGGTGGAACAATGACCCGCGCCACACTGTTCTCCGGCATCGGCATGGCGCTTAACACCATTCGGGATCACAAGCTCCGTGCCTTCCTCACGGTCCTGGGCGTCATCATCGGCACCGGCGCGGTCATCGGTGTCGGCTCCATTCTGGCCGGCCTCGATGGCGCCATCAGCAATATTTTCCGCAGCTTCGGTCCCACCACTCTCATCGTGTTCAAGTTCAAGATCGGCGTCCGCACCGGCGACCTCACGCCGGAAGAAGAGCGCCGCAAGCCGCTGACCTACGAAAACGCACTCGCCATCGCCGAGCGCTGCCCCTCGGTCCGCCACGTCAGCCCGTATTTGTTTCCCGACTGGCACATGATCAACCGCGCCCACTACAAGGGCAACGACATCTACAACGTCGATCTCGGCGGCACCGAGGAAGCCTACGCCGCCGGCGGCACGGTCATGAATTACGGCCGCTTTTTCACCGATACCGAAAGCCGCCACCATCTCCCTGTCGTTGTCATCGGCGAGGATATACAAAAGGCTTTCTTCCCCAGCACTGATCCCGTGGGCAAGTGGATCGAAGTGAACGGCCATCAATTCGAAGTGATCGGCGCCATGCAGCGTCCGGCGTTCGCGTTTCCAGGCAGCCAGGATCTCCGTATCCTGTTCCCCTACTTCACCATGCACAAGCTGTTTCCCAGCGCGAAAGAGAACATGCTTATCGTCATCGCCAGGGACGGCATGATGGCGCAGGCCGAGGATGAAGTGCGCACCGTAATGCGAATCGAGCGGCGCGTGCCCAACAATCAGCCCGACAATTTCTCCATTTCAACCTCGGCGCAATTAATTGAAGACTTTCACAAGGTCACCGGCATGGTGGCGCTGGTCATTGTGGTGCTCAGTTCCATCGGTCTGTTGGTGGGCGGCATCGGCGTCATGAACATCATGCTCGTGTCAGTCACCGAGCGCACCCGCGAAATTGGCATCCGCAAGGCCATCGGCGCGCGCCGCAGCGACATCGTGATCCAGTTCCTCACGGAGGCCGTTGTGCTCACCGCTCTCGGCGGAATGCTGGGTATGTTCTTCGGCTGGATGGTGTCGCTGCTCGCGCGCTTGGTGTTCCCCAGCTTGCCCACTGCCGTTCCGATGTGGGCCGCCGTCCTTGGCGTCGCCGTCTCCGTAGGCGTCGGCCTGTTCTTCGGCATCTGGCCCGCTACCCGCGCCGCCCGCCTCGATCCTGTCGTCGCCTTGCGGTATGAATAGCTTAACCTGAAGCATTTCTTGAAGTTGCCAGGCCAGTCCAGTCGGCTGCCCGCCGCTCCCACGGGCGTGACCAATTTGTCATTCGCCCGTCTATCTTGAGTGGGTGGAATAGGATCGCGATAAACTCGGGGGTTATGCTCCAGGATGCGGCCGGAGCGGCCAACGCTCGGGCTGTTTCGAAGGTGGACGAAGCCGCCGTTATTCGGGCGGTTCAGGGTGGCGACCAGGACGCGTTTGAGCGGCTGGTTCGCACCTACGACCAAAGTGTGTTGCGTCTGGCGATGAATCTGCTTCGCTCGCCGGAGGACGCCAGGGACGTCTATCAGGAAGCCTTTTTAAGGGTCTACCGGAACATTCACACGTTCCGGTTTGATTGCAGCTTTCATACCTGGCTGTACCGGATTGTGACCAACATTTGTTTGGACCATCTGCGCAAACGCAAGGTGCGGCGTGAGGAAGCGGCTGTAATCGATACCGCCGATGGGCCCGTCGACCGCATGGACAGCTTCGAAGAGGAAGGTCCGCACGCCGATCCCGAGCGGCGCATGTGGAACAACCAGCTGAGCGGGCGCATCGAATCCGCCCTGGCCGGTCTTACGCCCCGCGAACGCATGGTGTTTGAGCTGCGGCACTACCAGGGAATGCGCCTCCGTGCCATCGGGGATGTGCTGGGAACCAGTGAAGAAGCCGCGAAAAACTGCCTGTTCCGCGCCACGCAAAAAATGCGCACGGTTTTAGGAGATTTGATATGAATTGCGATGACGTAATCCGAGCGATTCCGCTCTACCATTACGGCGAACTGGAGCCGGAGGTCGAGGAGGGCGTCGAGGACCACGTGGAATCCTGCGACTCCTGCCGTGCGGCGCTCGCTCGCCAGAAGGCGCTGGCCGTGGCACTCGACCGGCACGAGCTCGCGCCGCCGCCCGAACTGTTGGCGGAATGCCGCCACGAGCTGGTGCGTGCCATCTATCGCGAGGAGACTCCTGCCGTTCGCCGCAATGCCTCCGACCCCTGGGGTCTGTTCCGCGAGGCTTTTCGATCTATGTGGCACCCCGGCATTCGCTTCGCTCAGCCGGCCGGGGCCGTTGCGCTTGTCACGCTCGGCTTCTTTGCCGCGCGGTTTTTCCCCAGCATTTCGGATCAGGCGCCCGACGCCATTGTTTCGAGCATCCGTTCGGTGCAGCCGGATAATACCGGCCGCGTGCAGATTGCGCTTGATGAAACTCGCCGTCGCGTGATTTCCGGCCGCGTCGAAGATCAAAACATTCGCCGCCTCCTGCTGGCCGCGGCCCGCGAGCAGGATAACCCTGGCGTCCGTGTCGAGTCGGTTGGATTGCTGAAGGATCAGTGCACTTCGCCTGACACGCGCGCCGTCATGTTGGAACGCTTGCAGAACGATCCGAATCCTGGCGTGCGGCTGAAGGCGCTCGAAGGGCTCAAAACTTTCGCAACTGACCCGGAAGTGCGCCGCACGCTGGCCCAGGTGCTGCTCAAGGATCAGAATGCCGGCGTGCGTATTCAGGTGATCGATCTCCTCATTACTCGCCAGGATGCGGCCACCGCCGGTGTGCTCCAAACCTTGATTGGAAAAGAAGACAACAACTACGTCCGCATGCGCTGCCAGAATGCGCTACGTGACATGAATGCATCGGTAGGGACTTTCTAACGGGGATGAACGCCAGCGCCAAACTCGGACTGGTCGCCTTCGTGGCCTTGGCCGCGTTTTCTGGTGAACCGGGGTTGCGGCACGCAGGGCCGTATTGGGAAGAAGCGGACAAGGGGTCCGAGCCGGTTGCGCCGCGCGGCAACATCCGCATCAGCACCACCGGTGGAGTTGTCATCCAGGGCGTAGCTGGAGACCAGCTTTCCTACGAAGTCGTCAAACGTGTCAAGGCGGGGAACGAAGCCCAGGCCCGGCGTCTGCTCTCTGCTTTTCGTGTGCGCGTCACGCACCAGGGCCAGTGGACTTACCTGCTTGTGCAAGGCGGTTCGGAAGCCGCGGACTTGAAACTGACCGCGCCGCAGAACGCCGGCAGGGTGGTGATTGAGACGCACGCCGGTTCGATCGATGCCACGCAGTTTGCTGGCGCCGTCGAAGCACAAACCGGCGGCGGCCGCTTGGCGTTCGATCAAATCGCGGGCGACCTGGTCGCCAAAACAGCGGGCGGCGAGGTGATGCTCGGCAAGATCGGTGGCAACTGCCGCTGTGTTTCGGGCGCAGGATCCATCCACGCGGAAAGCATTCATGGGCAGGCCTTCATCGAGACTGGTGGCGGCGACATTGTGGTCCAGCGCGTCGATGGGCCAGTGCGCTGTTCCACCAATGGTGGCGGCATCCATATCATCCAGGCAGGCAACCTAGTAATCGCCGACACCGCCGGTGGTCCCATTGATGTGGGTTACGCCAAGGGTATGGTGACTGCTAACAATGCGGCGGGCGGCCCAATTCAAGTGGGTTCCGCCTTGGGAGCCAAGTGCGAAAGTGCGGGCGGAGGCATCAAACTGACCAGCGCGGGCGGCAGCCTCAATGCGTCTACGGCGGTGGGCAGCATCATTGCGCGCTTTGAGAGCCAGCCTGGTGACGATTCGTTCCTCAGCACCAGCGCCGGTGACATTACAGTGTGGATTCCGTCGAACTTGAAGGTGACGGTTCGCGCGCAGAACGGGAGTTACGGCGGCCCGCCGCGGATTTTGTCGGAGTTTTCAGAAATTCCAGTGAAGTCCGTTGGCTTCGCCACGATTGCCGAAGGCGCTCTCAATGGCGGTGGGCCGTTGGTGCGTCTCGCCGGGACCGGCGGCATGATCTACATCCGCAAGGAACCGAAGTGACCGTTTGCGCAGGAAAACGCGCAGGCGAACCTGCCTGTGCGGAGAGGAAGTTGTTATGAGAAGCAGGACCTTAGTCTCGGGGATTTGTGCGGCGGGTCTTCTTGCAGGGGTGCTGGTGGCCGCGCCGCCCGGGGAGACGCCGCGCGCCCACACCGCGTCCACCCGGATCGTCGTGTCGCGAAGCAACAGTTACTTGGGAGTCGCCGTCGTGGAAATCGTCGCCGACCGCGCTAAGCAGCTTCACCTAAAGGAGGAACACGGCGTGGAGGTGACTTGCGTGGATGAGGGAAGTCCCGCCGCAAAGGCCGGCTTGAAACCGGGTGATGTGGTTCTGGAGTACAACGGCGAGCGCGTCGAGGGCGGAGAGCAGTTCATTCGGCTGGTGCGCGAAACGCCACCCGGCCGCGCAGCCAAGCTGTTAGTCTGGCGCAATGGTGCGAATCAAATCCTCACCGCAACCATCGGACAGCGCCAGCCGGGAGCCATGGCGTTCTCGCCCAACGACGATATGCTCGCGCTATCACCCCCTCCGATGCCCGAAATCCCCCCGATGCCCACGATTCGCATGCCCGACATCCCCCGCGCATTAATGAGCTGGCGCAGTCCCGTGCTCGGTATCGAGAGCGAGTCGCTCAATCCGCAGTTGGCCGAGTTCTTCGGCGTCAAGGAGGGCGTGCTCGTACGCTCAGTTGTTGCGAACTCGATTGCCGAAAAGGCTGGCTTCAAAGCCGGTGATGTCATCATCAAAGTGGATGGTGAGAAAGTCGCTACCCCCAGAGAAATATCCGGTATTCTGCAATCAGCACGTGCGAAAAAGACTGTTCAAATTACGGTAGTGCGCCATCAGAAGGAGATCGTACTCAACCTAACGCTGGAGGAGAATTCACGCTGGCCCGCGATAGGAACGCGGGAGTTACTCTAGGAGGGCAGAGTTGGATGTGGGCGCGAACCGTGGGGTCTATTTAGTGCTGCACGAGGAAACGAAAATCTCTTAAATGCAATCCTTTTTCCGGATTAATCGGTAAGGTGTCAGTTAGAACATCAAACTGAGAGTGATAATAGGCGAGCAGCTCGGATTCATCGAATTCGATGGCCCGCGCGTATTGCCGAATGTAGCTGGTGTTGTAAATCCCACCTGGAAGTTTCTTGAATTCGCCTTGTTCAATCGCCTGCAGGGCCCGGACACTGATTTTCGTGTCTTGCGAGATCTGCTCGAGAGATAGTCCTCTGTTGCGACGGATCGAAGCTAGCCCTAGCACGCTATTGTCGTGACCCACCGTCGTGTTCCTCCTCGCGGTCGCTGTCTAACTTATCGGATCTAACCGGCAAAAGGTTTAGACCTTAGTTCAAAAAACAGCGCCACGGAGCCTACGTGTAAAATCAGTTCGAGTGTAGCATAGGTATTCTCTCTGGTACACTCTTGTCAAATGTTAGTATCGCGGAGACACTTCGCTGCTCTCGCTGCGGCGGGGTTGGCTGGCATCCCAATCACAGCCCGAGCCGCTCGTCCTCATCCCAAACTCCTAGTGGTTTTGATCGCGGAACAATTTCGATCCGATTATCTGGATCTGTTCAGCAATTTCCTAGTCCCCGGCGGCTTCCGGCGCCTGATCGAGGACGGCGCCTATTTTCCGGAATGCCAGATGGCCGCAAGTACCTTTACTTCCGGTGGTTTAGCGACAGTCTCGACGGGCGCTTATCCGCAGGTTCACGGCATCGTAGCCGATTCCTGGTACGACCGCATCACTCGCAAGCCGGTTTCGGCCGCACCGGAAGCCCTCCAAGCCTCGACCCTCGCCGAACAGATTGCCGCTGCCGACCCCAATAACCGAATCTTTGCCATCGCCCTCGATAGCCGCGATGCCGCGCTGCTCTCCGGCAGATCTCAGGCCGATTTGTTTCATAGAGATGCAACCGGAAAGTTCATGGCCCGCGGTAAGGCGGAAACGGCCGCTTGGCTGGCCAATTTCAACGAAACCAGCAACCCCGAAAAGCTCCGCAACGAGGCCTGGTACGCTCTCGGCAGGAAAGACACTACTCCACCTCTGAGGACTCTTAAATACGACGCCGCTCACCCCGAGGAGTTCCTGGAGCTCTACTGGGCTTCCCCGTACGGGCAAACCGCCCAGATGAACCTGGTGCGGGAGGTCATCCAGCAGGAAAGGCTTGGTTTGGGGCAAGGGGTGGATCTTCTGACCGTCGCCCTCGGGTCTTCAGCGCTCCTAGGGTATGAGGTGGGGGCCGATTCGCCCCTAATGCGCGAGCTGGTACTGCACCTGGATCGTGAGGTGGAGACGCTTTTGGCCTTTATAAACAAGAACTTAGGGGCCCACAACTACGCCGTGGCTTTCACTGCCGCGCACGGCGCCGCCAACGATCCGGACGGCCACAGGGCCACATTGGCGATCCCCGGCGAGACTGTCGCCCGCACCATCAATCAAGCGCTCTCGGCCCGCTACGACCTTCGCGATCGAAAGAATCTGTACGTCGAGCGTTACCTCTACCCGTTCCTGTACCTTCGGCTGGACCAGCTCCAGAAGGCCTACATCGACCTCCGGGAGGCGCGGGTGGTGGCAGGCCAGGCGGCGCTAACCGTACCCGGCGTGACCGGGTACTACACTGCTGATGGCGACTGCTCGCACTCCGGCGACTGGCTGCGGCGCTTCCGAAACAGCTTTCACGCCGTGCGGTCGGGCGACGTCATGCTGGCCTACGGGCCCGAATATGTGGAGGACTACGGGCTGGGACGGGGAATCTCCTACGGTTCCCTTTACAATTACGATACAAGGGTCCCGCTCATCTTTTACGGTGCGCCATTCGAGACGCAAGAGTTCGAAACTACAGTAGAATCAATCGATTTGGCGCCAACTTTAGCTCGGGCGGCGGGCACGGCCTGGCCCTCCTCGGCGACAGGGCGAGTTCTGGGAGAAGCGCTAGTCTCACCGGCGGAGCCATGAAGCCGCCGGGCTCCCCTCTTTCCACTACCCTCTGCGGAATCCCACTTCGCAATCCAGTTATTGCCGCATCGGGAACGTTTGCCTATGGGATCGAGTTCGAGAAGCTCGTCGATCTCAACCAGCTCGGTGGCTTGGTGGTGAAAGGCCTGTCGCGCGAGCCGATCGAGGGCAACCCGGAACCGCGCCTTTGGGAAGCGCGGGCGGGAATGATCAACTCCGTCGGGCTGCAAAACATCGGCGTACGGGCGTTCGTCAAGGAGAAGCTGCCGCGCCTGGCCGAGCTCAAGACCGCTGTCTTCGCCAACGTCTTCGGTTACACCATTGAAGATTACACCGAAGTGGTGCGTGTGCTGGAGGACGCGCCGGGCATTGCCGGTTACGAATTAAACGTTTCGTGCCCGAATACGCGCCACGGCGGGATCTATTTTTCGAGCGATCCGGGGCTGTTGGCAGAGCTGGTGACGGCCGTGCGGCTGGCCGCGCATCGTCCGCTCATCGTGAAGCTTTCTCCGAACGTGGCACGGATCGAGCCGCTGGCTCAGGCCGCGGAAGCCGCGGGCGCGGATGCCATCTCACTGGTCAATACCTTCATCGCGCTGGCGGTTGACGCGCGCACGCGGCGGCCGCGCATCGGCGCGGGTTTCGGCGGGCTCTCGGGCCCAGCGATCAAGCCCATCGCGCTACGCCTGGTGCACCAGGCATCGAAGGCAGTGAAGATCCCGGTGGTGGGCATGGGCGGGATCGCGACAGGCGAGGATGCCGCGGAGTTTCTGATCGCCGGCGCGACGGCAGTGGAAGTCGGCACGGCAACGTTCTGGAACCCTGCGGCGCCCGTAAACATCGCCCGCGAACTGGGCGCGTTTCTAAAGCAAGAGAAGATCGCGCAGGTGACGGAACTCGTCGGCACGCTGCGCTGTGATGTACCATCGACTGATAAATGACAGGAAGTACTCCCTTACTTTTCGCCGAGCTGCACGAACGTTTGCATTCATTCACTACCGGCATTCTGCCGTCGCAAGCGATCGAGGAGTTGATTGCGGCGGGGCGCGTGACCGCGAACCCGGCGGTGACGCCGGAGCAGATACAACCATCGAGCCTCGACCTGCGCATTGGTCCGGTGGCGTACCGCATTCGCGCGAGTTTTCTTTCCAGCCGGAACGCACGCGTGATCGACAAGCTCAACGAAAACCATCTCTACAAGCTCGACCTGACGCGGCCCGCGGTGCTCGAGCGCGGCTGTGCCTACATCGTCCCGCTGATGGAAGAGTTGAATCTGCCGGCGGATATTTCGGGCAAGGCAAATCCGAAGAGCACTACCGGCCGGCTGGACGTGTTCACGCGCCTCATCACGGATTATGGCAGCGAGTTTGAACGCGTGCCGGCAGGGTACAAAGGCACGCTGTACACCGAGATTGTGCCGCGCACGTTCAGCGTCGTCGTGGAGCAGGGCGCGCGCTTGAACCAATTGCGGCTGCGGCGCGGCAACCCGCCGCCGTCGGATAGCGAGCTGGAGCGGCTGAACGCGCAGGAAACGCTAGTGTACACGGAGAACGAATCGCCCGCCGACGCCTTGATCTCGAACAAAAGCCTGTGGCTGTCGGTGGACTTGAGCGGGGATGAAAGCTCCGAGGTCATCGGCTACAAGGCACGGCACAACACGGCGCTCATCGATCTGAACCGCATCAATCATTACGAACCGCTGGAGTACTGGGAGCCGATTTACCGCACGCGATCGCGCAACTTAGTGCTTGATCCGGACGACTTCTACATTCTCGCCTCGAAGGAACGGGTGCGGATTCCGCACTCATTCGCGGCGGAGATGGTGCCGTATGATCCTTCGGTGGGTGAGTTCCGCATCCACTACGCCGGCTTCTTCGATCCCGGCTTCGGCTACGGCGCCGACGACATCAAGGGTACCCACGCCGTGCTGGAAGTACGTTCACACGAAGTGCCTTTCCTGCTGGAAGACGGGCAAGTAGTGGGCCGGCTGGTGTTCGAGCGGCTGCTAAGTGCGCCAAGTAAGATCTACGGGCAGGGAATCGGGTCGAGTTACCAGCATCAGAGATTAAGCTTGAGTAAGCATTTTAGACGGTGAGGGGGCTTACGGTATCCACCGAATCGCAGGCAACGACTCTTCTGTGAACGGCGTGACACCGACGCTCCAAAGGCATCGGTACCACACTAAATGGCGAGGCAAACTATGTCCAACAGACTCCACATCCTCGGCCTGTTATTCATCGGTCTGGTGGCTGAGCGGCTCACGGCACAATCTCCGCCCGCGTTGCAGCTTGTTCCGCTCTGTGAGCTGCAAACGCAGGTTGCCTAAGGAGAACACCGGACAGTTCGAGTCGAAGGGGTGTACCTAGCTGGCTTAGAAGGCCAGTACCTCGTGACGTCGGGCTGTGCGGGCCGGAGCACTGACATCGAGTTTGAACTGAAGTCACATCGGCTCTGGAAGCGGCTCGTGCGGATGTCGAACAAGACAAGTACACAGAAGCACGCAGATGGCGACAGCGATGCCGTTCTGGTCGTCTTCGAGGGTGAGTTTTATGGGCCGCGCGTCCCCGACCCTAAACTCCCAGAGGCAATCCGTAAGAACTACCATCCGGCATGGGATCACAACAACGCTTCCATGACGAAGCTAGTTGTGCGCGCGGTCCAGAGCGTGGAAGCGTTGCCCGCCGATCATCCGTGTGCGCTTTCAAAATCCGACCCTAGCCGATGGCCGTGCTTCCAGAACCCGCTCCTGCACCCTAGTCAGAAGGAGTAGCACGAAGTGTAGATATCCTTCATGAGGCCGGACACACCGCTGAATAAGCGCCAGCTTCTGGGTCATACTCCAAAACCACCAGGAGCGTCATAACTCCAGTGTAGGGCTGCGAGGTTGCTATGGTTGGCTCACGCCGAAAGCAGGGTCAACCCTTCCACCATCGAATAGTCACCGTGATTATGCGTGATGAGTGGAACCTGATAGTAGAGGGCGCTGGCTGCGATCCAGGCGTCGGCGGTTTGAATTGGGCGGCCTTTCTTTCTGGCAGCAACGGATATTTCGGCCCATTGAACACACAATCCACGGT